>Ga0208462_1000031_pt1 | contig 200171 bp, 209 predicted proteins | sample AD_SCU001_MetaG_FD_184452 | JGI IMG/M metagenome (GOLD analysis project Ga0208462, IMG submission 184452) | Active sludge microbial communities of municipal wastewater-treating anaerobic digesters from China - AD_SCU001_MetaG (SPAdes) (version 2) | ecosystem: Engineered > Bioreactor >...
CAGGCTCTTCAGATTCTTTCTCTGATTCCTCTGCTGGCTCCTCTTTAGCTGCCTTCTTAGTCGTCTTCTTAGCTGCTTTCTTAGCCGGGGCCTTCTTCGCTGGTTTCTTGGTGGTTTTTTTAGTAGTTTTCTTTGGCTCTTCCTTAGCAGGCTCTTCCTTAGCAGGCTCATCCTTAGCAGGCTCATCCTTAGCAGGCTCATCCTTAGCAGGCTCATCCTTAGCAGATTTTCCTTCAACAGCTTCTCCAATCTCTTCAATATCTTCGATTACTTCAGCTGTTTCATCTTCTAAGATGTCTGAGATAGATTCTTTCCCTGGTTCTTCTACAGGTTCAACATCTTCAGCTTTTGCAGGTTCTTCCACCATAGTTTCCGCTGGTGTTTCCTCTACAGGGGGCTGGATGATATCAACTTTATCTGGTAGGATAGCACCTGGGGGCATGATTCTAACGTAGATACCCAGTACTCCTGGTTTAAGTTGTACTGTGGCGAAACCTTCCCTTACAAATCGGGTTGATGGCTCTCCACATTTTTTGATGTATCCATCTATGAACTTGGCGCTTGCAGACCTGGAACCTCTTATTTTTCCTGAGATGGTTACTTCCACTCCCTGTGCTCCTGCTCCCATTATCTTTCTGAGGGATGTGTATGCTACTCTCCTGAAGTGCATTCCACGTTGGAGCATGTTAGCTATTTTATGGGCCATTATCTTAGGGTTTAACTCTGGGATGTCAACTTCTTTAACTTCCACCTGGGGGTTTTCCAGGTCGTAGTTGTTTTTAAGCTGCTGAGTTATGTTACGGACGGTTTTTCCACCTCTTCCAATAACCATTCCAGGACGTTCTGCATAAACCACTACCATAGTACCCAGTGGCGTTACCTGGATTTCCATTCCACCATAACCGGCTCTCTCGAGTTCGTTGTCTAAGTATTCATCGATCCTGGTCCTTTTTAGACCTTCTGTTACAAAATCCTTTTCAATCATTAAATCTCCCCAAGTACGATTTGTATGTGGGTGGTCGGTGTATTAAAGGGGCTTGCTCTTCCAAAAGCTCGAGGAGTCCATCCTCTTATAACGTAACCACGGTGGCTGGATATGTGAACTATCTCCAGGTTATCAGTTTCCAGTCCCTGGTATTCAGCATTAGCCTCAGCGTTTATCAAGACGTCCAGTATCTGACTGGCTGCTTTAACTGGGTACCTACCAGTAGGCCAGCCTTCAAGACCTCTCTTGTGTCCTACTTTTTTGTTGTGTCGCCTGAAGGGTACTGCCTGTTTCTTATCTATGACATCTTCCAGGTAGTCCTTGGCTTCTTCAAGTTCCATTCCCCTCAGGGCGTTACATATTTCTCTGGAATGTTTGGGGGATATTTTAAGGGATCTACCAGATGCTTTGGCAACTTTCCCTGTATCCTCATTGTAAGCGTATTTAATCTTAGCCATGTTTTTAACTCCTTATTTGAGGGGCACGAACATGGATGATCTGGTTGCACCCATTCCGGGATCTCCGTGCTGTATTCTCTGTCTGGTAACTGCAAACTCCCCGAAATAACAGCCGATCATCTCAGGCTGAATAGTAACATCCACAAACTCTTTACCATTGTATATTCCGAAGGTCATACCCACCATTTCTGGCAGGACAATCATGTCCCGACAGTGGGTTTTTATGATCCTGGGTTTTCCACCCGGGTCTCCTTCTTTTTTTAATTTTCTAATCTTTTCCAGAACCTTCTTCTGTCTGGGAAGAAATCCTTTACGTAGGGATCTTCTCTGTCTGGAAGGCAGTAGCTGGATCACATTGTCCAGTGGCATCTGCTGTAGTTCTTCCAGAGTATAACCGCGATAACTAAATTCTTTTCTAGCCAATTAGTCTCCTCCTAGTACAATCTTATTTAATCTTGGTAATATTTTCTATTCTCCATTTATCTTCGTTTTCCTGTTCGTTTAGCAGCTATGGAACCGACTTTTCTTCCTGGTGGAGCATGTCTTGATACTGTGGTTGGCTTACCTGGGTGCTGTCTGTTACCTCCACCGTGTGGGTGGTCTACTGCGTTCATGGCCACTCCTCTCACACCGACGCTCTTCTTACCTTTAGCTTTGGTAGCGTGGTGTCTGTTCCCTGCTTTAAGGAATGGTTTCTCCTTTCTTCCACCACCAGCAACCACTCCTATGGTGGCTCTGCATTGTGGGTGGAATGCCTTTAATTCCCCGGATGGTAACTCGAGTATGGCTTTACCAACATCATGGGTGATCAAAGAAGCGTGAGTACCAGATGAACGGACGAATTTTCCGCCGTCCCCTGGATTTTTTTCAATATTAAATAGTGGTGTTCCTTCTGGTATCTGAGCCAGTGGTAGGGAATTACCAGTGCTAATTGGTGCAGAAACACCTACTGTAATTTCATCATCAATCTGTATACTTTCTGGTGCTAAAATCAGTAATTTTTCATCGTTTTCAAATTGTACCTGTGCCAAGGGGGCGCTTCGTCCTGGGTCGTGGATGATGTCCACCACTCTTCCCTTCAGGCTTCCTTCTTTTTCTATATCATCGTAATAACGGTAGGCGATCCTTCCTTTAAATCTGTGGGATGCGCTCTTGTAGGTGGGTGTTCCCCTTCCTCTACGTTGGATTATAAGTCTTTTTCCCATTTTACTTTCCTCCATTAAGGGATATTGCTACTCTAGAATACACCCATCTTAACAGCAATGTCCTCTGCATTGTGTTCTGCTTCAAGTTTAATATATGCAATTTTTTCTCCACGGCTGGTTATCTGGGTGTTAACCCTTTCCACCTTCACTTCGTATAGTTCTTCGAAGGCATTTTTTATGTGTGCTTTGCTTGCCGTTCTCCTGACCTTGAAGGTCAGTTCGTTGTTGTCGTTTATGGCATTCATACTTTTTTCAGTTAAATGCGGCTTATCGATTATTGAATAAGAATCCATTTTCTATAACTCCCTTGACCCTTTTATTTGTTCAGGAATAGTTCTCCTAGCTTCTCTATTGCAAATTTTGTGTATATGGTGAGTCTTCCAGGGTGAGTTCCCGGTGCCAGTAATTCGGCGTTGAGGTTATCCACCACCACAATATCTACACCAGGGTGGTTCCTTGCGCCCAGGCTTATTCCCTTATCCTCTCCAACTACCAGTAATGGTCCTTTGGGGGTTTTGTATTTCCTTCCCCTGGTTTTACCCTTTCCTGCCCGAATTTTCCGGCCGGATTTGGCCCTTACTACGTCATCGTAGACTCCTAATTTTTTCAGGATCTTCCTGGTTTCACTGGTCTTCTTCACCTTGCACAGTTCATCATCCACCACCAGTGGTATCTGGGGTACTGCACCTATCTGGTGTCCTCTTGCCTCTACCAGTTCCTGGTTGGCTGTGGCTGCTACTGCGCTTCTTATGGCCAGTCTCTTTTCTTTCTTGTTGATCTTCTCATGGATGATTCGGGCTGCCCTTGGCGGGTGTGCTCTCCTACCTCCAGTTGCCTGGGGTACGAATGCACCCTTGGATCCTGCGGGGTGTCTGGAACCCTTAACTCTGGGTACCATTGCCACTCCACGGCCGGCTCCAAATGATTTTGCAGTGGTTCTTTTTCCGGCCATGGGATCAGTACCCCATGCTTGAATCCTGGCTGTTTGTGAAGAAATAACCGCTCTTTTTATGAGATCAGGCCTGAATTCCTCTGTGAAAATAGTGGGAAGCTCGATTTCATCTACTGTTTCCCCTTCCAATGAATAAACCTTGATTTTTGTCATCTTTAATCACTCTTTGCAATGTATGGTTGTAAATATTATAATGGTGATCATACTCCCTGTTTAGACTTGGTACTGATGTATGACAGCTGAGCAGGGTCGTTATGTTTTCCATGTGGCCTTACTGCCTTTCTAAGCATCACTAATCTCTTGGATGGTCCGGGTACTGAACCTTTAAGGAGAACGTAGTCGTTCTTAACCAGTCCGTACTTTATAAATCCTCCTTCCGGATTTATATCGTCCACTTGTGATGCTTCCCCTATCTTAAGGATCTTCTTGTTGTACTCGGTCCTCTTATGGTAGCCCATCTGCCCGGCCATTGCAACTGTCCACATGGTCCTTGATGGTGACCATGGCCCAATTGAACCCACAACACGAGCTTTACTACTTCTTTTAGCTTTTCCGTATTGAATTCTCACACCGAATCTTTTAACCGGTCCCTGGAATCCTTTTCCTTTGGTCACGGCTATGGTGTCCACATGCTCTCCATCTGCGAAGGCATCTGCCGGGTTTATCTCTTTACCAAGGACACTTACTGCGTAATCCAGTTTTTCTGCAACAGTGGTACCGCCGAGTCCACACTCCAGTATCTCTGGTTTCTTTTTAGGTACACTGGCCAATCTTGGTTTGGTGTGAATTATAACCCTTATTTCATCTATTTCATCTATTTTTTTCTTTAATTCTTCAATTTTAGTTTCTGCATTGTCTTTTTCTGGAAGGGTTATAGTTCGGGTTAGATCTTCATCCAGCCCATCTGCCTGTATATCGGTCATGGTTTTAAGACCATGAGTATCCTCCTGATAGGCTCTGATGCCCATAACTATTACTGGCGGTGTTTCTACCACAGTTACTGGCGTACTTACTTCCATTCCTTCTGTTGGGGAGTTTTTATGGTTATCTACCATGGTTACATGGGTCATTCCCACTTTGTAGCCTGGAAATCCTAAAATCCCTACTTCTTCTATGTCTGGCCAGGATCTTGGTTTCGGTGTCTCCTTAGCCGCTCGCTTTCTAGGACTGAATGCAACTGATCCTTTCCTTGGTTGATGATGTCTACTCATGAAATTTCCTCCTTACATGTGCAAGTTCTCTTGCAATATTCATTTAATCCGAGTTATACTGTATTTAAGAGCAAGTTAAATACAGATAAAGTTGATAAAACCGCTTCTTCAGTTCTTACAGTCTTAGTCCCCTGTTTAGGAACAGTGTTAACCATTAGGTCCACGTCCCTTTCATCGATTAGATCGTGTAAGCCTGAATATGGACCGCCAAACAAAATAGCTACACGTTTGGAGCCCTTTAAACTATCTTTAGCTTCATCTAAAATAGAAATAATAGACACAGCATCCCTGCTCGTTCCAATAACCAGGTCTGGTTTTGGTTTAAGCATATCAATGCTTTCATACAAATTCTTATAAGTAGATAAAGTCTTATAACCCCAATAAACTTCAGGTTTATCAGGTTCTAAGAGTATTTCCTTGGCAAGCTTGGTTACCCGAAAGCTTAAAACTTTATTTACGCTGAGCTTTTCTTTACACAACGCAAGTTTATCGGCGCCAATGTCAACCATTGTGCCTTTCTTTACTCTTTTTATTGTTAATCCCTGTCTGTAATCACCTTGGCTGACTTCTTCAGTTGGGTGATGAGGAGTTCGTAACGGAGGGAGAATCCCAGCATACCGCAACTCCTTTGTTATAGGAAATACCTTCTTTCTAAGGTATTGAGGTGTATTCATATAAGTGAGAACATCACTAATAAACTTTACCTCTTCCCTACTAGAATTATCACTGTAAATCACGATTCGGTCTACCCGGAAGAGGGCTGCCGATCGGCCAATCAGGCCTACTTTATAAGTCCTTAACTTCAAGTCCTTTGTTTCAGCCAATATAGAAGCTGGTATGAAGATGGATAAATGTTTCGATTCCATCTATAAAACTCTAGTTTTACTACCGTTTATATATTTGTTGTTGGTATAATTAATTTTGTTATAAAATTATTTTACTAATTTATTTTACTAATTTGATAATTTTTTATATAATATATTATATCTTGTTTTAGATAATATCTCCAATTTTTTAGTAATTCTCCTATTATAAAAATCAAAACATAACAACAGTTAATTTTTTAATTTAATCCCTTAAAACCCTCAAAACAACCACATCCACCTCAAAATTTTCTTTCTGATGGAAATCATAGATTTTAGGCAGGGGAAATCTGTAACGAAAAACGTTGGTAACTTCTCCCCCTAGTTTACAGAAATAATTGCGAACAAACTCTTCAGTTTCCATTATATGGAAGGAATAAACCACAGGTGCAACTTCAATTGCCTTTTTCATAAATAAACGGTCTATTTCTTTTCTATTTATCTTCTGCGCACCGAATGGGGGGTTCTGTATAACTGTATCCGCCTTCTCATTGAATTGGGTAACATCCCCCATAATATATCGTGCCACTTCCCCTAATCCCCGTTGGGCTGTTTCCTGGCGTGCTATCTCCACTGCATCTGGATCTACATCCACACCAACCACCTCTGCAGCGCCTAAAAGAGCAGACCCGATGGAAAAAATACCCGTTCCGCAGGCTAGATCTGCTACCTTCATACCCTGGATATCTCCCATTGCATGGGCATTCCACAGGATATCAGCAGCGATCTTTGCGGGTGTCTGGTACTGCTCAAGGTTAACCTTAGGATTTTTAAAGGTTTCTATGGACTGTAGAGCCATCTCGAGTTGTCTCTTTTTTTTATACATAGGAGTCAACCATCTAACACCAAAAAAAATTGGAGTTTTCATCCACCTATACTATAATATATTATAGATATTCCATCGGGTTACTGTAATATATTATTAGTGTACTCACGGGTTACTGTAATATATTTATTAGTGTACTCACCGGGTTACTGAATTATTCAGATATTTGATATTAAGTTCAATGAATTGAATAAATTATTAAGGGATAAAAATATATCTAATCATATAAAATTGATAATTTAATAATCAAATATATAAAATAAAGATTGAATAGCGGTTTTATCTAAATTTAACCCTTGAAAATCCGTTTATCATATTTATAGGAATGATTTATTATGTTCAATAAAATTCTAATAGCCAACCGTGGTGAAATAGCCATAAGAGTCATGAGAGCTTGCCGTGAATTAGGAGTTAAGAGTGTTGCTGTCTACTCTGAAGCCGATAAAAACGCTCTCTTCACGAAATACTCCGACGAAGCACACACCATTGGAAAACCAACCCCCGCACAAAGCTATCTCAACATGAATAATATTCTGGATGTAGCAGAAAAATCAGGAGCAGAAGCAATCCACCCCGGCTACGGGTTCCTGGCGGAAAATCCCAACCTGGGTAAGGAGTGTCATAAGCACGGAATCAAACTTATAGGACCAAACCCCTCTGTCATAGAAGCCATGGGAGATAAGATTACCGCCCGGAAACTGATGAAAAAAGCAGGCGTGCCAGTTGTACCCGGTACTGAGAAAGGCATAACCGATGTTGAAGAAGCTACAGAAATCGCCGAATCCATTGGTTACCCGGTGATGATTAAAGCCTCTGCTGGTGGCGGGGGAATAGGTATGCGCATAGTCACTGAAGAAGATGAGCTACTACGTGCCATTGAATCCACCAAATCCGTGGCAGAATCTGCATTTGGAGATGCCACCATCTACATTGAGAAGTATGTTAATGAGCCGAGACATATTGAATTCCAGATACTCGCGGATGAACATGGAAACACCATCCACACAGCGGAAAGGGAGTGCTCCATCCAGAGAAGGAACCAGAAACTCATTGAAGAAGCACCCTCCCCTATTATGACCCCGGAACTTCGAGAGAAGATGGGTTCCATAGCAGTACGTGCAGCATCCTCCATCGGATACACCAACGCAGGCACAGTTGAATTCCTTTATTCAAATGGAGAATTTTATTTCCTAGAGATGAACACCCGTGTCCAGGTGGAACACCCCATAAGCGAAAGCATAACCGGACTTGACCTGGTTAAAGAACAGCTTAAAATTGCTGCTGAAAATAAACTTGATTACAGCCAGGATGAAATAAAGGTAAATGGACATGCCATAGAATGTCGTATAAACGCAGAGGATCCTTTAAACGATTTCGCACCTAACCCTGGTAAAATCACGGGTTACCGCTCCCCTGGTGGTATAGGTGTGAGGGTGGACAGTGGAGTGTACATGAACTACACCATACCTTCCTATTACGATTCCATGATATCCAAACTTATTGTATGGGGAAGAGATCGTAACGAAGCAATCAGCCGTATGCAAAGGGCATTATCAGAATACATCATATTAGGCGTGAAAACCACCATACCCTTCCACAAAGCCATGATGGCCAATCCTCACTTCTACCAGGGTAAACTGCACACCCACTTCGTGGACAACTACAAAAACGAGATCTACGACAACATGCAAAAAGTGGTAAAAGAAGACCGTATAATGGAGGAAAGACTCAAGTCAACCTTCTTACCCTCCAAACGGGTTGCAGCAGTATCCGCTGCAGTTTCAAGTTACATGACTGCCCATGCTAATGCAAAAAATAGGTAAAAATTGGTATCAATTAAAGGGATGATGAGATGAGTGAAGAGAAAAAATTAAATCTAACATCTGATAAGGAAGAGAAACACATATCCGTAAAGGAGAATGAATCCAACCATGATTTACCCCAGGAAATTAGAAAGGACCTGGAAACTGAATTTTTAGGTAAAGATATCCATTTCTGTAAGGAGGTGGACTCCACCAATAACATAGCCAAGAAACTGGCCAATGAAGGTGCTGAAGAAGGCACGGTTGTAATTGCAGATCAGCAGTTTAGAGGCAGAGGCAGGCGGGGTAAAAAATGGATATCACCAGCTGGAGGGCTGTGGATGACCATCATCCTCCGACCCGATGTAGAACCAGCAAAAGTACCCCAATTAACACTGGTTACTGGTGTGGCTGTAGCCGAAACACTTGCTGAAGAATATAATCTGGACATTGGCATTAAATGGCCCAACGATATTTTAATAGGAGATAAAAAGGTAAGCGGAATACTCACTGAGTTAAAAACTGTAAATGGAAAAGTAGACTATGCTATTGTTGGAATAGGAATTGATATGAATTTGGATATCTCTAGTTTTCCTCCTGAACTTCGTGGCGGTGCTACCTCAATTAAAACTGAACTCGACCATGAAATTGAGAGGATTGAACTGATTCAAAAACTCCTGGTAAGATTTGAAGCTCTATACAATCAATTCAAGGAAGGTAAATTCCGTGAGATACTCACCCGTTGGCGTAAAATGTCAAGCACCATTGGTAAATATGTAAAAGTCTATAAAAAGTCACGCACTGTATATGGAGAAGCAGTTGGTGTAAACAAGGATGGTAAGCTCATACTTGAAGAGGACGACGGATCCCTGCGAAAGATAATCTCTGGAGAATGCATACACCTCACCAAATAAGATTGGTTAATCAACCCATATAAGTGCAGGTTCCCCTACTTTTCCTTCATATTCAAATCTGCCCCCTATGATTTTCTCGGTGACATGGATGTTGGTAAGTGTATGTTCTGTTAGTTCTGCTGTTTTTACCTGAGAATTTCCGGCTATAGCCATGTAGGGTATGATCTGATCTCCCATATATTTATCCAGGGCTGCCTTTCTAGATATGTAGTATAAAAGTTCATCTGCTGCCTCATTACCAATTATTTCTGCCCTTTTACCCCTTTTTCCTATGGAACTGCTTCCTACCCTGCTGTTTATCAATTCACTGTTTTTATTTCCTTTCCCATTTTCTGCTTCCGTCCATAGTACTATACCTGAACCAGGGCTCGAAGACCCATCAGAATGCTGGACATCAATTTCGGCCTGATAACCTGCTTTTTGTAGTGCAGATTTGGCTGACTCTGCCTGTCTTAGTGCCACGTGTTCTGGTAATTTAACTGCATGGGAGATGCCCTTTATTTTATCAACTTTTAAATCCAGTAAATTGAATGGACTGATGTTGGTAGCTGGATGGATAACTGCCTCTATCAAACCACCTCCCCGGGGATAGTGACCTCTCCTATGTAATTTCAACTCAAGGTTGTATCCAATTGATTTTAAAATAGGTAAGGTCACATTGGAAAAATAATCTACAGAGGGAGACCACCGCACATCACTACCACCCTTAAGTGTAATTTTTACCTGGTCTCTGGCAAAAGCCGCGGGTATCATGAAGCTCTGCAGTACCAGGGTCATGCTACCTGCTGTGCCTATGTCCAGATGGTAATCACCTCCCAACAGTTCTCCTGGCCGGAAAGTTACCTCAGTAGATCCCACCTCGAGTCCCTGATGAGAAGCATTGCTTAAAAGAGCCACAGACTTTAAGGCATTAAGATGCTGGGGCATTAATCCCTTCTTAGGTCTGTTTGCACGTATATCTGATATATGAATAGATTTACCAGTAAGTGCTGATAGGGCGGTAGATATCCTTACCAGAGCCCCTCCGCCTTCACCATATGATCCATCAACTTCTATCATAATTAAAAACAAATCAAGTAGTTTTAGCTTTTCTTATTTATGTAGGATAGTTTTTTTTCTTTATCCAAATAGGATAGTTTTATTCTTTATCCAAATAGGATAGTTTTATTCTTTATCCAAATAGGATAGTTTTATTCTTTATCCAAATAGGATAGTTTTACATGTTTCTTCATCACCAGCTACTTCTTCCAATCTGGCAAATGATCCTTTAAAGGCCTGAGTGATATATTCAACCTCAAGTCTTTCTGCATCCTTAGACGCCATATCAATTCGAATGGTAGGGGATGCTCCAGGCATTCCAACTGCAGGGATGGTGATTATACTGTATTCACGCAGGAGAATCATGGCCAATACCGTGGCTGCCACATCCTCGTTTAAAGTATCCATACCTTTACCTTTAAGTTCCTTAATCACGTTTTCCGGCAGGATCATAACTCCTGTTGGTGTTTCTTCCACACTGAAATCTTCCAGAAGGGCCTGATATACTTCCTGTTTTTTAAATCTGGATTCAAGTATTCTGTCTGGCTTGAAGTTCTCCAATGCACCTACCATACCAGCAATTAAGGGCGGCTGTGCTTCCAGGCCAAACTGGTGTGACTTGGTCTTAATTAAATCAATTAGCTCTGCTTCACCAGACATCAAACCGCCCCTGGGACCGTCCATAAGCTTATCTGTACTGGTGATTACCAGTTCCGCCCCCATATCAATAGCACGGGGTTGTTTATAAACTATTGTTCGCAGTCTGGCACCAGACGCATCATCAACCAATACCGGTACGTTTCCGGAAACTTCTATTATTTTTAAAAAGTCTTCTTCAGTGATCACCTTGTGATCCATGGTTGAACCGGTTATTATTACCAGATCTGTCTTTTCTGTAACTTTAAATTCATCTGTATCAGTGAATTCTATATAGTTCCCATTTACCAGATCCACACTTCGAGGGATTGACGGATGAGTGGGTAGTTGGGGAAGGAAGTGTACAACCTTCCTGCCGGGTTTAACCAGTGCCAGTATAGTGGCAAGTATTCCTGAACTGGTCCGGTTGAGGGCCAATACCTTTTCTCCACCCAGATGTTTTACACCCAGGGGCTGTAGTTTTTCTTCAAAAATAGCTGGTCCAGCATAGGTCTCCAGAAGGTTGATGTCTTCCTGTTTAACAGGAAATCCCCCTGATAATCCAGTCAGATCGTAGAGGTTTGATCTGTCCTCTTTAACCTTGGAATTTATGATCTTAAGTGCTGCTTCCCTTCTTTTTAATTCATGAAGAGGGGAATATTCTAGCATGGTATGGCCGTCCTCTTGAAATTTAAAATTTTAATCATGGTGATGATGGTTTTCATCGTTGTGGTTTACATCTTCATCGGTTTTGAGTATTATGGCATCGTCTGCTGAGTTTTGTAGTGCAGCGCTGAATCCTGGTTCCGCACCAATGACTATGGTTTCCTTACCATTTTCCTTGGCCTTATTTACTATGGGTAAAAAGTCAGCATCACGGGTCATAAGGGCTATAACATCGATGTTAGGGTTATAAATCAGTTCCATTGCCTCAACAGCCATATACACATCAGTATCACCAGCTACCACTATGGGTGTAAAGCCCTGGTTTACTATGGCTTCAATGAGTTTATCAGAAGCATACTGGTTTAAAAGTACCTTACCAACTCGCATATCACCGTATTCCTTTATAATTTTCCTTACAAGGTCCAGGTTAAGTTTGAATTCTTTTCTTAACATGTTAGGACCGTCAACTAGAAGGCCTATGTTCTTACCTCTAGAATCGCCCTTTTTCAAGGGTATATATTCCTTTAGAGAACTTAATCTTTCAAAACTACGCATTATAACCCTCCATTATCATCACTGATGTGGTAGAGATATTAGTAGAGGGGCTAAAAAAAATCTTTTTGCATTTATATATTATTCAATTTATACTTGTTATTCAATATTAACTTAAACAAACAGGTTATTTAAACAACTGTTTTATACCTGTCCTTTGTAATTGATATTAATAAATAATTTTTATAAAGATAACTAATAATTGTCGGACGGCTGTTTATTTAAGTAATGGATTTTTTTGAACCTTCCCCTGCTATTTTACCATATTTTTAATATAATTACTCTATGGATTAATTCCTATATTAATCTTATCAAAGAGCAATATTGGTTTAAGATATTGAATGAAATTTGTGTCTAATGATATTCAAAAATTGAATTTTTAAAATAAATCATTGTTAGAATCATCTGAAAAAATAAATGAATACTAAAAAAATTATTGTTAAAAAAAATTTGAGTTTTAAAAAATAATTACTAAAATAAAATGAGTTTAAAAAAATAATTACTTAAAAAATAATTACTAAAAATAAAAAAATGAATACTAGGTAAACAAAAAAAATTAAGTGATCTTATTCAATTTCCAGGGAAAATGCATCTTTAAACAGATCTTTAACCACATTGAAATCTTCTGTTTCTAAGCCAGCGATGGTTACATCATCTGCATCTCTGATGTAGTACTCGGCATCTACTATCTCTCCAGAATCATTCATGTACAGGAAAAGGCCATCTGAAAATTTTCCACCGTCGGGTGTTTGGAAGAATACCTCAAACCTGATTAGAACCTCAGAACCTAAAATACCGTTTTCAAGCTCGATTCTCCTGTTCTCATCTTGGAGAGCTTCTCTAAATTGTTTTAATCTTGATTGAAGTTTATCTTTAGCTATTGCAGACTTATCATTTTTTGCCATAATAATACACCATTAAAATAGTAATCCTTTGTGTGTTACTTTTCTATATCGTTCATTGATACGAGGTTGCTTTTAAAGATTACCCCCAGTATCTGGTAATAGGCCCAGGGGATTTACACCACACATCAACTCCAAATCTCTCCAGGAAATACCCAATTCTATCATGGTACCTATAAAAGTCTTAAAACCTAAAACTGGTGGAGGGTTATGTATCTGACCCATATCCGTGGCCATTATGCATCTACTGGCACCTACTTCTTTAATTGCTTCTGCTATCTTTTCCGGGTTTAATTCATCATGCCCTGGTAAGCAGGCCACATAACAGTGTTCCAGGTACGCTTTCCGGGACATCTCCTTCTGTTCATCCAGAGTTGCACCCACCACCCTGGTGAGTGGATGGTTGATTATGATCTTATCAACTCCTGTGCTAACTGCAAGATCTATAACCCGGAATATATCCTGAACCTTAGTATGGCCCGTGGCTAAAATCAGATCCTTTTCTGCTATTAACATGAGTATTTCTTCCAGTTTATCCCAGTTATCCTTTCGGGTGAAATCAATTTCATCCCGGGATATGGTGGGAAGCCAGATCACCTTACCCCCCATGGAAGCTGTAGTTTTAACTGCTTCTACGTTCAATCCACCCCCACTTGTATTCAAACACACCCCACCAATGACATCTAAACCAGTTAGTTCCCGGGCTACCTGCGCCCTTCCAGCCGTGGTTTCCAGGTGTGATTTTATTATAACAGAACTCATCTTCTCCTGGGACGCTTCTTCAGCAGCCTCAATATCATTTAAGAGTCGGGGCTTAACATCCGGGCCAGTGTGCAGATGGGTGTCTACAAATCCTTCCAGGGATATTTTATTAAAACTTTCCTTAGGAAGATCCTTTGACCTGTTCATAGAGGTTTCCACCGTGGGAGTCCATGGTTACAAATAGCGGACCGAAGTCTTTAACTTCCAATTCCCAGACTGCCTCTGGAACTCCCAGATCAATCCAGTTTACGCTTTTTACCCTCACAATGGATTTAACATACAGAGCAGCACAGCCTCCTACCGCAGCTAAAAATACCGCTTCATTCCTTTCCAGGGCTATTTGCGTTTTTTCATCCATACCACCTTTACCAACCACTGCTTTTACGCCCATATCCAGAACATCTGGCTGATAAGTATTCATTCTGGTGCTGGTTGTGGGTCCAATGGCTACTATCTGGTAGCTGTCCTTTTCTCCTTTATTCTCTGTTATTATTGGACCTGCGTGGAATATAACAGCTCCCTGGAGATCTACAGGGGATCCTTCTTCAACCATCCTCTTATGGGCGCTGTCCCTGGCAGTGTAGATGGTACCTGTTAAATATACAGTGTCACCTAACTTCAATTTTGTTGTATCACCTTTATCAAGGGGTGTTTTGAGTTTTACATCCATGGATATACATCCTTCAATGTTAATATAAATCTATAAAAATATAAAGACACTTATACGCTATAAAGAATAATATGATTGCTAAATTTTGTTAGTAAGAAAACTTTTTATAAATAGCTAGTTAAAGTAAGAAAAACTTTTTATAAATATCGAGGAACCCATGTCCGCCATTGATAACATAATGAATATGACTAAGTTCATGGTGAGTTTACCTGTAACCCATATCTCGGTGCTCAGCATGGTCTTTTTAAGCTTCTTAACTGGAATAGTTGCTTATATAATTTTACCCAGCAGTGACCTGATTATTTTATCTGTGATAATCGATGGTGGAACATCTGGTTTTCTTATTCTGGGTTTGATGTCTATAATGGCCGGGGCAATTACCACTCCTATGGTTAACGTACTTGACGGAAGGCACATGAAAATGAAGCAGTCCATGTTCCTTGCCCTTGTTTCCATGGTCATTGTATCCATTATATACTTAGTAGGTAGTTTGGTGTCCCATTTAACTCTCTACAACTACACCATAGATACCCTAATCTATGGATGTGCAGTTATCTTCGCCTTCCGAACCATCATAATCTGGGGAACCAGTAACATACGCCTCGCATCATCGGTGGTTGTAGCTGCAATCCAGCCAGCATTGATCTTAAGCATGTTAACCGTCATAGTATCTTTAACCGGCCTGACCACCAATTTAGGGGAATTCAGTATAATAGCCATACTCCTGAAAATAATCATCGCATCTATAATACTGGTATTAGCCATATTCTCCTTTGTTCTGGTAATAGAATCCCCCATGAGGAAAAACCTCGGCGTAGGGGGATTAGAACTCCTAAGTTTATTTATTGCCCATATAAGTGAAGGTTCACAGGCCCTGGAAATGGTCTTCGATGATATGGGCGAGACCATAGAAACGTTAGTGGGAGTATTGAGCTTCAAAGGAAAAAATGGTATAAAAGCCCTATTTCTGGCTCCATCAGTACACCCCGGACCAGTCGGGGAGATAGGGGGAGGTAACATGCCCACCCTACTTGGAGAAAAATTCGGAACCTTTACCATGGTCTCCCACGGACCATCCACCCACGACTTCAACCCAGTGGCATCCAGGGAACTGGACAAAATAGAAAGGGTGGTGAAAGAATCACTGGATAATATGGAGTATCATGATTATGCCAGCCAATTTTTCAGGGTGGAAAATGAGAATGCCCAGATCGGGGGTCAGTTCTTTGGTGATGACCTGGTCCTCCTGGTAACCTTCTCACCCCATGGATTTGACGACATAGACTTTGGAGTAGGCCTGGCAGCTATGAACGCTGCCCGGAGTAAAGGCGCCCGAAACATCATTATGGTGGACTGCCATAACAGTTTCGTACCAGACAGTAGAATACTACCTGGAAACAAGGAAGTCTTCCAGCTACTGGGTGCAGTGGAGAAGATAGTTAAAATTGATGAGCAGGAAACCATCAGGATAGGCTGTTCCTACGATCCCATGGAGGGTTTCACCAAAGAACAGGGCGTGGGCCAAAGCGGAGTTAAAGTAATGATCATCGAGGTGGGCGGTAAGCAAAAAACTGCTTATATCCTCTTAGATGCTAACAACATGGTCCTTAACTATCGGGAGAAGGTAATAGACGCAGTACTGCCCCTGGGAATTGATGAAGTGGAAGTGATGACCACAGACACCCACTACGTCAACACCCTATCTGGAGGCCATAATCCCATTGGTTCAAAGGTACCAGATGAGATAATCGATGAAATTAAAAAGGCAACCCTGAAGGCCATGGGAGATTTAGAACCAGTAAAAGTAGGTGTTAAAGTAGCTGATATCAAGGATATTAAGACCTTCGGACCAACCCATGCCACTGAACTGGTAACCACCATCAGCTCCATCATCGCAGTGAGCAAGGTATTTGCCCCACTGATATTTATCCTGGCCTTCGTATTTGCGTTCCTGTGGATTTTCTATGGTGTGTAAACGTCAAAAAATAATCTGTTGAAATAAATTAAATAAAAAAAATGGAAGTTTAAATTTAAAAAAAAGATGTTATTTACCTAATAGTTCAAGAACAGGGTCCAGGTCACTACCCAGATGAACATAAAGGGTACTATACCACTCCATAACCAGCCTTTAAACCCACCAACTTCTTCTTTACCGAACATCCTTTCTGATAGGTTACCGGTTATGTAGAGAATCACCAGGCCCAGTAAAACGGCCAGAACTTCATTTTTACCAATGGCACCGATGGCGCCGGTTGAAATGATAAATGATAAATAACCAGCAATCAGGGCAGTTACTAAATGTAATGATGCTAATTTAAACTCAATATCCATATTTCTTTCCTCCGTATCTATAATTAATAAGCTTATATCATATAAATATAAACGAGTGTACCAAATGAAAGCCATGTCCAATGTTGATATTTACGCGATTTCCAGTGAACTGGGAAAATCCCTGAAGGATGCCCGTTTCCAAAAGGCATACCAACCCACTAAAGACACTATATTAATCAGGTTTCATGTTCCGGGTGTGGGTAGGAAGGATGTTATATTCCAGGCCGGTCTGAGGGTTCATATTACCCAGTATCCACCTCAAAACCCCAAGGTCCCGCCGAGTTTTCCCATGCTTCTCCGGAAATATCTAAGCGGTGCCACGGTAAGTGAGGTGCGCCAGCATCATTTCGACCGTATCATGGAAATCGAATTTCAGAAGGAGCATAAATATACACTGATCATAGAACTTTTCTCCAAGGGTAATATAATACTTTTGGATGAGGATGGTCAGATCATACTCCCCCTTAAACGAAAGCTGTGGCAGGACCGCAGGATATCCAGCAAGGAACCATATATATACCCTCCTGAAAGGGGAATAAATCCACTCCATGCAGAGAAAGAAGAAATTAAGGAACTGTTTTTAAATTCTGATACTGATATAATAAGGACCCTGGCAAAGAGTGGTTTCGGTGGCCTTTACGCCGAAGAGTTAGTGCTGAGGGCGGGAGTGGCCAAAGATAAAGATGCCACATCCATCAAGGATGAGGAACTGGACTCCATATATGATGCACTCAGGGAGGTTTTCGACGCCCTACTAAACGAGCAATTCCATCCCCAGATAATCTCCGATGGAAAGGATGATGTCCTGCCCTTAGATCTTAAAATGTATGAAAATTACAGTAAAAAACCCTTCCCCAGCTTCAACGAAGCTGCAGATGAGTTCTACAGCAGTATTGTAGGGGACGACATAAAAAAGGTCCAGGAGGATATCTGGGCAGCTGAAGTGGGCAAGTATGAAAAAAGACTGCGTATACAGAAGGAAACCCTGGAGAACTTCCAGAAAACAGTGAAAATCTCAAAAATAAAGGGTGATCTGCTCTACTCCCACTACAGTGTTGTAGAAAGTGTCATGGAGATAATAGACAAGGCACGGGAGAAGTACTCCTGGCGGGAGATAATCAAGATCATAAAGGACGCTAAAAAACAGAAGGTTCCAGGAACAGAGGTTATAGAATCTATAGATAAACTAGGGAACATAACCTTGAACCTGGAAGACCAGAGGATAGTCTTAGACTCCCATCTGAGCATCCCTGAAAACGCTGAAACCTATTACAACAAGGGTAAGAAAGCAAAAAAGAAAATTAAAGGGGTTCACATTGCAATTGAAAAGACAATGAAGGAGATTGAGAAGGCGGAAAGTAAGAGGGAAGTGGCCCTGGAACAGATCAAAGTCCCCCAGAAGAGGGTTAAAAAGGAGCTTAAATGGTTTGAGAAGCTACGCTGGTTTTTATCCTCTGATGGTTTCCTGGTGGTGGGTGGTAGGGATGCAGCCACCAACGAATCAGTGGTTAAAAAGTACATGGAAGGCCAGGATATATATCTTCACTCTGACATCCACGGTGCACCCTCAGTGGTAATTAAAAGCAATGGGAAAGACATACCAGAAAGTACAATAAACCAGGCAGCCGGACTTGCAGCATCTTTTTCAAGTGCATGGACCAAGGGGTTCAGCTCCCAGGACGTTTACTGGGTCCATCCAGATCAGGTCTCTAAAACTCCAGAGTCAGGGGAATTCGTAGCCAAAGGCGCCTTCATAATCCGAGGACCAAGAAACTACATCAGAGCTGTTCCACTCCTGGTTGCAGTTGGTGTGGTGGACTACGAGGGTGAGCGTATCATGGCCGGGCCAGTGCAGGCCGTGCAAAAGTACACGGATAATTATTCAGTTATCAAACCTGGTTTCACCAAGAAAGAGGAGATATCCCGGGGCATTCTAAAGAAAATAAACACAGAGAACCAGGTAACCCTGGATGATGTGGTTCGGGTTCTGCCCTCAGGTAAGTGTGATTTTGCTGATGATAGGGATTTGCGCAAGATTGATCTAGGTTATTGATTTTTATTTAAAATATGAAAAGAGAATAAGTTTTTAATAAAAAGAATATATAAAGAAAATAAGCTATTATAAAAAATATAGAAAATAACTAGGCTATTTTAAAGAATAAAAATGCTATTTTAAAGAATAAAAATGCTATCTTAAAGAATAAAAGAAATTAATCTATTTCTCCAGCTTTTTCTTCTTCAGGAGAGAGTTGATATCAATATGATACCTTCCCTCTTCATTGGAGACTATGAGTGAATCGTTCTCCAGCAGGGAGGATAAATTTACTTCATAGACACCCTGCCCCTTAACCATGACCCCCTCTACCGAATCTTCCGACTGGTCTTGAGTTTTATCATCTTCTTTTTCTTTAAACTCATTTTTCCGGGTGTAAGCGAAGAATTTACTGCCACATTCAGGGCAGCCGTTAGTTATAATAGTTTCAATATCCCCTTCAACCACGTATCCACATTTAATGCAACGATGCATCTGAATCACCCATATTGGCTATCATGGAGATGAAGTTAGACTTCTTCTTAACCTCCTTCATCACGTTGGCTGGTCCGATTATGGTCATTCCCACTGTTTTCTTCCGGGATAAACCGAAAAATGAGGTTTTATCCTTCTCTACCGTGTAGATATCGATTCCCATGAAGTTTTCCACATCAATCTCCCTCATGGTGGTTTCAATTAGTTCAGCTTCTTCTTCTGGGGTTAAACCTCCTTCAATAACCACCAGATCACCCTTTTTAACCCGGTCAACTATCATGGACACCTTCTCCATGCTGGTGCTAGATTCTAGTGCTGAAGATGATAGGAAATCCATTTTAAGGCCGGTTATTTCGCCATTCTGGCCGTTTGTTTCAGTATCCATTTGATTATGCCTCATTTGAATTTATCCACCATTTTCCGGTAGAGTAACTTTGTGTTATCGCCGTTGAGAGCAGAAATAGAAACCACCGTGTGCTGGGGGAATACCGAGTCTATCTTCTCTGGTGCTGCGTCTTCTAAGTCTATCTTGTTAGCCACAATTATGAAGGGTATATTTCTGGCTTCCAGGTTGCCCATTATGGTAATGTTCGCCTGGGTAAGGGGATCTTCAGTGGCATCTATAACCAGCAACACCCCTGTAACATCATCCAACCACTTTATAGCTTCAATTATTCCTTTTGTAGCTTCCTTGGCCCTTTCTTTTGCTTCTGACTCTGAAAGGCCGAATTCCAGGAAGTTGGTGTAGTCTATCTTGGTGGCTATTCCTGGTGTGTCGATTATGTCAAAATTAAGTTCCACTCCCTCATCCTTCACTGTTACATGTTCCTGTCGGTACACCTTCCTGGTCTCATGGGGCACCTGGGATACAGTTCCAATGGGTTTTCCTATCCAGTCGGTGGTCATCCGGTTGGCCAGGGTGGTTTTTCCAGAGTTGGGGTGGCCGTAGAATCCTATTTTGAGAGTTTTATTTTTTCCCAAGAGTTTTTTAAGTATATCTTGGAAAAATTTAGGTTTAAAAAAGCGTGATAAGTTCATATCATTCCTCTAATGTTAGTAGGCCCTTATTTTTCGCATCAAATCGGGTATTATTCTTCGTATTCTTCACCTGGTTCGAGGGCAACTACTTTGATGTTTGGGTTTAGTTTTTCAACCCTTTCTGCGTACTCTAAGGGGTTCTGCTCTATTTGGGGGAAGGTGTTGTAGTGCATGGGGATCACAATTTCCGGGTTGATCCAGTGGGCAGCTATGGCTGCCTCTTCTGGCCCCATGGTGAACAGGTCCCCTATGGGCAGTAATGCTATATCTGGTTGGTATACGTCTCTTATCACTGTTTTCATGTCTCCGAATAGTCCGGTGTCTCCGGAATGATATATCTTCCTATTGTTTTCCATGGTTAGTATAAATCCACAGGAACTTCCTCCAGGACAGATATCCTCTATGAAGTCCATGTCTGAGGAGTGGTTGGAGTTAAGCATGGTGACTTTGATATCCTGGACTTTAGCTGAGCCTCCAATGTTCATTCCCATGGCTTCAAATCCCTGTTTGGATAGGTAAACAGAATGTTCATGGTTGGCTATGATGGCTGCGCCTGTTCTGTCGGCTATTTCCATGGTATCACCGAAATGGTCCTGGTGTCCGTGGGTTACTAAAATAAGGTCGGCAGCCAGTTCTTCTACTTTCACCGGGGCTACCGGGTTGTTACTTATGAATGGGTCTATGAGGATCTTTAAATAATTGTTTGTTGTTATTTGGAATGCAGAGTGTCCTAGCCACTTGATTTTCATTGGTCTTATCTCCAGAATGAATGTTTAATTTTGTAATTAGGTTTAATATTAATTAGATTCAGCCACTAGAATTCAACTTCATCTCCAGATAAGGCTTATTTTATTTCCAGATCCACATCCTGGGAGATTTCCCAGGCATCTTCGAATAATCTTTCGATTTCTTCAATTGATTTCTGGTCTTTATAGATTACCCCTACCTCGAAACTTTCGTATATGGGGTCGGTTGATATTATGAGTCCGCTGGTATCATCGGATACCACGGCGATGGTGTGTACATGGGGCATGGTCCTGATTTTTACATCTTTTTCTTGAAGTAGCTTTAATAATTCCACTGATGCATCGTCGTCCAGGCTTGCTTCCTGTACAATTATACGGCTTTCAGTTTCCATGAATTTCTTTAATATTCCCACGTCTATGTTCCTGATCCAGGGGTACATCATAAATATCCGATGGTGGGCCTTAGCTATGGTGTCCTTCATGGCATCCTGTACATCATCGGCATCGAAGGACCAGATAATACCTGGCTCCTTGGACTCTGTCTTAAGTCTACCCAGGGTACCTTTAAAGGAGTCCAACCTCTCGTCTATGAGATTTTCAATATCCTTGGTGTTCTCGATGTAGTTTTTCTTCATCTTTTCCAGACGCTGTTTAACGTAGGTATCTTCTTTGGATTTATCTGAGTTTATCTTTTTAAGGTCGGGTCTTTTAATTTCCGGGGGTTTCTTAGGTTCTTCTTTTTTAACCGGTTTGATTTTTTGGGGTTTAATTTTCTCTGGTTCAATATCCTCTGGTTTAACTTCCTCTGGTTCAATATCCTCTGGTTTAACTTCCTCTGGTTCTGGTGCAGGTTCATCTGCATGATCAACTATTATATCCGGCTCTTTTGACTTCTTATCTGGTCTTGTGATACGTGGTACTGGTTTGGGTTTAACAGGCTCTGCCTTTTCAGGTTCAGGTTTAACTGGTTCAGCTTCAGGCTTAACAGTTTCACGTTTTTCAGGTTTAATTGATTTAGCTTCAGGCTTAACAGTTTCACGTTTTTCAGGTTTGATTGGTTTAGGTTTAGGTTTTTCAATCCTAGGCTTAACTGGCTTCGGTTTTTCAATCCGTGGTTTAACTGGTTCAACTGGAGCTTCTGGTTCAACTGGTTCAGCTTCAGGTTTAACAGTTTCTCGTTTTTCAGGTTTGATTGGTTCTGGTTTAGGTTTTTCAGGTTTAGGTTTTTCAATCCTGGGCTTAACTGGTTCAACTGGAGCTTCTGGTTTAACTGGTTTTTCAACTGGTTTTTTTACTTCTGATGATTTGAATGCTGCTTTTGGAGGTAAATCAGATGTTTTCCCTATCTCAGTTTTCCTTTTGGGTTTAATCTCCCTTTCACCTATTGTTTCTGAAGGTTTTTCCATTTTTTCAATGTCCTCTAGTTGAGTGGACATTTCTGGACGTTCCATTTTCTTAGGTTCTTTTGGACGGGGTTGAGGTTTGATTTTCTCTATAGTTTTCAGGGTTTCTTTCTTTTTAGCTTCTTTTGAAACTATTATTTCCTTTTCAACTTTCACCGGCTTTGGCCTTGCTCTCATAGCGGGTGTAGAACTGGGTATGGTTCTTGATTTGCTTGAAACTCTCCCTTCCGGTAATTCAATTCCGGAACTAAACATAATTATTAAAAACATTCCTACTACTGCCAATATCAGGCCCACAAAGAAGAATAATATGTTGGGTGGTATTGCAAATCCCCAATACATTGCATAGAAACCGGCAATGATCATTAATCCCCCGAAAATTGTTATAATTAATTTGATCATCATTTACCTCCAATGATATTAATTATGGGGCTATATATATTTATAAAGGTTTTCCTTTCTTTAGAGCTTGCCCAATTAATGTACTTAATAATTAATTTAAAAAAAGCAAGTGTTCACTAATTTTTTCAAATTATTAAAAGGAAAAGTTAAAATAATAACAGTAAAATAAAATTGAATGAACTGTATTACCAATGCGTGGAAATGATATGGTTCGATGCGTGGAAAAAATGGGAAAAAAGTAGAGGTAGATAGAAATGTCTTTTTTTAAGGATGAAAGTGGACAGGGTGCGGCAGAGTATATTTTATTGTTTGGTGGCATAATTATAGTTGCGATTGCAGCTTTATATATATATTATCAATATTTTGATGGAAATCCTTATAACTTTGCTGATGATGATCAAATCGAAGTTAGACAGAATGTAACATCTGGAAATTCAGGTTAATCTTTTATAAACCAACGACTTCCTGTGCCTTGATGTATTTAAGAATGTCTTCCAGGAAGTTGTCTTCACTTTCTACATCGCTTAAACTCCAGGCCAGTTTTGTTTTTAGAATTCTTTTCTGTTTTTCTGGTTGGGAGTCTATATAAAAAATAATCTTATTAAAAACTGTATCTACACTTTCTCCTCCTAACAAGGTATCGATTTCTTCTTTTAATGTTCCTTCTTCTTGCTTTTCCAGAATCCTGTTCCTGAAAATTCTCCTGAGTTTATAGGAAGCGTTTTTCACTTCTTCCTCATTTCCAGTGTCGAGTTTCTTTAAAAGGGATTCTATTTCAAAGAAATCAGTTTTCACTAAGCTGAAGATTATTCCATCTGGTCTTATTGACTGGATCCTCTTGACATCCTGATAAATGCTAAAATCATAACCAATCATACATAACTTGCCCTCTTTGAGGAGGGTCATCAAAGATTCATTGAAGGTTTTGTCCGATATATTCATCTTGGAATTTTTCTTGATGTATTCTAAAAGCTCTTTTTTTGATAGTTCTTTTTTATCAAGGACTTGTAATATTGATTCTTTCAATCTATAATTCCGAGGCATGATAACCACCAACCAATTCTACGTGATAATTTACACATAGCAGTATATAAATTTAATATTTTGTGAAAAAACTATTGAAGCAAAGGACCATAAAAAATTGAGATAACGTAAGAGTACAAATTAGAATAATTTATATATCTGAAAGTATTATTACTAATTATTTGACTAAAAATTTGGAGGTAGAAAAACATGGATATAGTAAAAGACGAAGGTGGACAAGGTGCAGCTGAATACATATTACTATTCGGAGGAGTAATTGTTATAGCTATAATTGCACTATATATATACTACTCTTACTTCGTTCAAAATTCAGTATATAGCTCCGATGAAGATATAGAAGAAGTTAGAACGAATATTGCTAACAACGGATAATCTATTAGAGAAAATGTGGAATCAATGTTAATGGATGAGAAAGCCCAGATCAGTGCGGAAATGATCCTCTTACTCGGCGGTTTGATAGTGCTAGTTATCATAGTCGGTGGTTTTGTATTGGACATATCACGTTCTGTGGCGGGTAATGTTTCTGAAGTACTAGATACTGCCAGAGACTCGACCATTGGCAAATTATAGATTCCACAACTATTTCTTTTTTTTAATTTTTATAATTCCAAATGTATACTGAGTTTGTTTTGTAAACCATTTCAAAATCAGTAGAATTCCCTCTTTTTATTACCAGTTTAGTAAACAAAGAATTTTCAAATTTTTTATCCATTACTATGGCTCTTTTATCATTCATTAAAAGAAATACAATAAAATCGCCCTCATTATCAATTGTCCTTTGTGTGTGAGAATTATTTGAAATTGTTATTAGCTTATAAGGTGTTTTATTATTCCAGGTTATAACTCCACTATCAATATCCATTTTTAGACCGTCAGTCGTGCATAAAATGCCATTTGAAATATTAAATTTGGTGTTGAGATAGGTTATATTACTTCCATTATTTTTATTAAAATCCCATTCTCCATATCTAAAAAGATCTTTTCCTAGAAACATGAATTGATCAGGAATTACTAATACATATGGATGAGTTTCAATTGGATGAGTGTATTTCAGAATAGATTCTGCTTGTTCTTGGTTTAAATGATAGTTATTAATTAGTAAGTCATTAGCAACATCTTTTTTAACACCTAATATGTTATTCAGAATTTCAACACTTTTAGCACTGTCTATTGTATAACTATTTAAGGATAAATAAGCCAAATCTCCACTGCTTGCAAGCATTCTAAATATGCCTGATGATAATGTCTCATTACTTGTTGAAAACGCTTTATCTATCCAATACTGTCTGTATATACCCGGGGATTTGTCACCAAATGGATAAACATCCCCATAACTTCTACTTGGTAAAGTTTCGATATATCCCATCCTACCATCAAAAACTACCGGCCTATCAGCTGTTGCAGTAAAAAAATGGCCAAAGCTCCATTGAGATATTATTACTGTATCATTTGAAGTGTTATCATGGATCCATTCTGAAGCACTCCTCCAATCATCATTTGCAAATGGTTGAAGATGAGAGATTCTTTCATTAGCATTAAAAGCAGCTGGAATAGTTAATCCAATTAATATTAATATTGCTAATATATTCACCAGATTTTTATGACGTTTGAATATTTCGAATCTCTGGATATTCTTTAATTTCCCCAGATATTCAATTACAATCCCAATAAAAATACCACCACTAACAGCCATTGGAGGAATAATCATCATAATAAATCTAGCACCTTTAAACAAGGTAAAGATCCCAACTACAGACCATAAAAGCAGGAATGAATAGAAAAACCAATCCATCTTATATAGAACATTATTTTTAAGTTTATGATCAATCATTACCCTAAACATCCATATAAAACCAAATAAACCAGAAAAAAAGATTACTCCTACACTAGATATAATTTCTAATAATGATGGCCTAATTAACTCTGATACTGTTGCGTATACATCAGGCCAAGGTGCCCATGGATTCTGACTCAGACTAACTAATTCCAATGGACTCATAAATACTTTATATACGTTTATAAACCCAGATAAAATGCCTATGAGTAATAGACTACCTAATAAAAAGGTTGAATATATGACAATGAAATTTTTAACCTTTCTGTTCTTGTATTTACACAAAATTATGTAAATTGCAGAAAATAAAATTATGAAATAGAATATATATTGCCATCCATTCCAAGCTAAAGAGTATATAAACATCGAAAAAGCTGCAAAAACTGCAAATGATAAACCTCTTCGGAAATTATTGCGATTATCAACTGCCATAAAAAAGAGTAAGGTTATTAGTAGAGGGAAAAAAATAATAAATATGTCAGTATCAAACCAGCCGGCCATAGTTCTGTATGTGAACATGGGGGCTGTAACAATGAAAATTCCAGCAGCAATTGCTCCAAAATCATTGGTAAATCTCCTTACGAGGAAATAGGCAACAATACCACTTAAAGGGGCTATAAATGCAGGTATCCAGAAAACGATTGTAAGAAGGGGGATACTTGCAAAAAGATTTATCAAGTAATAAATAAATGCTGCCAAATATACTATGAGTGGCGGATAATCCATAGGAACCCCGGGAGGATAGTAGGAATGCATATCCCATTCAGTCCCATTAATTTTTGTATCTCCCAGATATCCATGTTCAATGAAATTTTCTGTCAATCTATAGTTGTAATAAGAATCTAATTCATGCATGTATGGAAGTCCATTAGAATCCATTAAAAACGCTTTTTCATCACTTGGAACTCGGGGAAGAGTAGCATAGTCTAGTCTTATTAAAAAACCTACTATAAATATAAATAAAATACTTATAATCATTATAATTGTATCTTTTCTTTTCATGAATCCCTCATTACCATCATCCAAAAATTTACGTTTTCATATTATCTTAAAATGACTGATTATGTATTCCCATATTATTTCATTTTTACAACCATTCTAAATAAGATTGATATTCTTCACTCGATTATGAACTGTTTATTATTTTCAATTCTCTTATAAAGATAAGTATTAGTATAATTAAAAATAGTATTGAAGAAAAGAATATTTATTATAGAGAATATTATGACATCTTTCAAAAATTTTTTAAAAACAAGGAACGAAAACCGGCTGAAAACCTTTTTCAGAGATTCAAACCCTACAACCTCCTTGGATAATGCTGAGATCCAGGAAAATGTAATTATCGGGCAGGGATATAAAGGAAGTTCTAAACCCCCTATCATCGGTAAAAATGCATTTATACGCTCTAATTCTGTGATATACGATGACACAGAAATTGGGGACAATTTTAGAACAGGGCATGGGGTTGTAATAAGAGAAAAGACCAAAATGGGAGATAACGTCCTTATTGGTACTAACTCAATTATTGAAGGGCATTGTACCCTTGGAAATAATGTCAGTATCCAATCAAATGTTTATATCCCTACAAATACCATCATTGAAGATTATGTATTTATGGGACCTTGTGTTTGTATCACCAATGACAAATATCCAATTAGAATAGATTTTGATCTTAAAGGGCCAACCATTAGAAGAGGCGCTTCTATCGGTGCTAATTCCACCTTTTTATCAGGGATAGAAGTTGGTGAAGGAGCCATGGTGGCTGCCGGAGCAATAGTAACCCATGATATACCCCCTTATTATCTGGCAATTGGTGCTCCAGCCAGGATAAAACCACTACCAGATAAACTTAAGACACTAAATAGAATTGGATAAAATTATTATTTTCCTATTTTAATTATTGAAATAATTTTCTCGGCTGCTCCCGCTAAAATTGGAGCTTCTACTTTACGCATATTTTCCAGTATTTCTGGATTTTCAAGTGTATTATTTACAAAATTAACTATTTCCTTCTCACTTGTACCTAAAAGAATATTCTTACCTATTTCCAAAATATCCACCCATTAATCCCTAAAATAAATCCCCTCATTCAACCGGGGAATCATAGCCATAAGCACGCACTGCTCGGTGTTCCCTATCCTATCCAGCAATCCACGGGATAGGTAACTCACGGCACCCATCTTCTCACCCAGATCTTCCACACCAGTCAGCTCGTCCATCACATCACCCACTTCTTTTCCACTCAGTACTTCCTCTACAACTGATGGCGGATATTCAAAACCAGCACTCACACCCAGGGTTATCTTTTCCCCATCGTAGATGGCACACCACTGCATATCCACGTAACCGGTGATGGTGTGGGGTGCCTCTATAAGGCCTGATTCAATACCCACACTAAGGTCAAAATCAGGTACATAAGCTTCTTTTGCCCTGTTGACCGCCCCTTCAATGGTCTGGTCCAACCCTATGGGCTGGTCCGACACTCTAGAATGCACTGTAACTGAGGATACGGTGATGTTAGTATAAAACTTCTCTAAAACGTTCCTGGTGGCCTGGACTTTCACCGGATTTAGGGAACCTACCTGTACCATCATATATGTTCAAACTCCATTATTAGGCCAAGTTTCTAGTCCCGCAGAACAGTCCCGGCAACATCAATCTCCCCATCCCTTATCCTGGTGGATGATATGGGTTTACCATCATCAGCCAGAACCATATCGATGGTGATGATGTCCAGGGGTTTCATACCCCTCTTTTCTCGGATGTCGTTTATCATCTGAGCAGAGGGTTCCGTCTGTTTACTTACCACCAGGGCCTCGATATCCTCTTCAACTATGGCCTGACCGCATGAATCGTCCAGGCGTGATACTATATAGTTACCAGTGAACTTCTCCAGTTCCCACAACAGATTGGACATCCTCTCACTACAGGGTTCAATAGGGCCTTTAGATTGAACGAATTCATCTGATGTCACCCCGATAAGTACCAGCTGACTTAGCTTGAAGGCTTTGCTCAGGAGTTTCAGGTGTCCTTCATGGAATCTGTCAAAAGTCCCTCCTACGGCTATCTTTCTATATTTTTTACTGCTCATGATTTTTTTCCTATCATTAGATATCTTGATTATGTTCAAGATTTAAAATATAATTATGCTCCAGGAACACAACGTGGTCATAAAGGATCCCCGCAAGGTGGACTTACGCTTCGCATCATGCTACCCCAATCTCTACCGCAGTGCCATGTCCAGCCTGGGATTCCATATCATCTATGATTTTCTAAATTCACGGGAAGACGTGTACTGTGAACGGGTTGTATATCCCTATTTTAAAAGTCTGGAATCAGGCTCGCCCCTTAAAGATTTTGATGTTGTTAGTTTTTCACTGCAGTATGAGCAGGACTACTTCAACGTCCTGGAAATGCTCCGGGATGGGGGAATACCAATCCGGAAGAGTGAAAGAACCAGTGATGATCCCCTAATAATTGCCGGCGGTCCCTGTGCAAGTTCCAATCCAGCACCCATGACTGATTTTATAGACATCTTCCTGGTGGGGGAGGCAGAGGTCATGCTGGATCAGTTTATCAACATGTACCTCCAGCTGGAAGACCCTAAAAAGGAGTTAGATGCATTCCTGGATATTAAAGGGGTTTATGTACCGGGTAATCCCGTGGAAATGGTTGTAGTGGAGGATATGCAGGACGCCTGGCAGCCCATCAAACAAGTGGTACCAGAAACTGATGATGAGAATTTCATACCTGCCTTTGGCCGGGCTTTCCTTTTAGGAGTCTCCAGGGGCTGTACTAGGGGGTGCCGGTTCTGTATGGCAGGGTGTATGTACCGGCCCCGTAGGGAAGCACCATTAAAAGATCTGTTAGATTTGGCTGAAAAATGCAGGAAAGCCACCCACCTAAACCGGGTGGCTTTAATTGGTGCAGCAGTATCTGATTACTCACAAATTGAGGAACTGTGCATGGGATTATTTGAAAGGGGATTCCAGATCATCACCCCCTCTCTTAGGATTGAATCTGTCTCTGATGAACTGCTTCACATCCTTAAAGATAGCGGGCTTAAAACCATCACCATAGCCCCAGAATCCACCTGGAGGGTGAGGCAAGTGGTGAACAAGCCCATAACCATGGATAATATCACGGCCATAATGAAGAAGGCATTTAATTATAACTTCAATGTTAAGCTTTACTTCATGCTGGGATTGCCCACAGAAACCAGGAAAGACCTTAATGATCTGATTAAGTTAATCAGAAAATTGGAACAAATTCCTGATAGAAAATCCACGCTGCGGATAAGCATAAATCCCTTCATCCCCAAACCCCACACACCATTCCAGTGGGAGGGTTTTGACTTTGAAAGAATGAAAAAGGATGTTAGATTCCTAAAATCAGAGTTAAGGAGATCAAAGCTCAAAATAGGCAGTCCAAGGATGGCCCTTATACAGTACGTCCTGTCCATGGGCACCTCTAAACTGGGTGTTTACCTGGAAAAATCCCTGGAAAAAAAGGTTCCCCTACGAGAATGGCAAAAGTTAACACCTAGCTGGGATTTAGAAGATAAACTACCATGGGATAACATCAGCGTGGGTGTAAACAGGGAATATCTTAAGAATGAACATTTAAAGGCCATTAAAGGTGATTTAACACCCTGGTGTGAGACTTTCGGGTGTTACCAATGTGGTGCCTGTGATAAAGAAATATAAACTCCTTTAACTAATTTTTAAAACTTTTAAGTAACTTAAACTCTTTTGACACACTTACCTCTCTTTTCTAGTTCACCATACACTTCCCCAACATAATATCAACCCATTAGTTTTCTTTATATATCCTTAATAAAGAGATAATATAGACCAGAAATTAGATAACTGTTTCATAATTTAAATGGGTAATATTCATGCAACCATCAAAAAGAGTTAAAGATATAAATCTTTCCGGGATAAGAAAGATGTTCGAACTTGTAGGGGAGGATTCCATCAATCTAGGACTGGGAGAGCCGGATTTCGACACCCCACTCCATATCAGGGAAGCAACCAAGAAGGCATTGGACGAGGGATTCACCCATTACACCGTTAACAAAGGCATTATTGAGCTTAGGGAAGCTATCAGCTCTAAACTAGAAGCTGATAACCGTATACATGTTACTCCTGATGATATAATAGTTACAGTAGGTGCCAGTGAAGGGCTGCTTATAGCCTTAAGTGCCCTGGTGGATGTTGGTGATGAAGTTTTAATACCTGATCCTGGTTTTGTATCCTATGATGCGGCAGTTAAATTGGCTGGGGGTAAATCGATCTCAGTGAGGTTAACTGATGAAGAAGAATTTCGGATGACACCGGAGAAGATCCAGGAGTACATCTCCAGTAAAACCAAGGCAGTTATAATTAACTCCCCATCTAACCCCACCGGGTGTGTAATGACCAAAGAGGATATCAGAGGTGTTGCAGAGATAGCAGATGACCATGGAATATTGGTTATTTCTGATGAAATATATGAAAAAATCATCTATGATGAGAAACATTACAGTCCAGGTGCATACACAGATAACAGCATCACCATCAACGGTTTTTCTAAGGCCTACGCCATGACTGGCTTCAGGATCGGATATGTGGCTTCTGGTCCGGAGATTACAGAGGAGATGTTGAAGGTGCATCAGTACAGCACGGCCTGCGCAAGTTCCATCTCACAGAAGGCTGCTTTAGCTGCCCTGGAAGGGCCGCAGGACAGTATAGATTCCATGGTGAAGGAGTTCAGAAGGAGACGGGATTTAATTATGAGACGTTTAACTGGTATGGGTATAAGCTGTGTAAAACCTGAAGGGGCCTTCTATGTCTTCCCCAGAGTGAAGTTTCCTGAGGTGTTCGTGGCAAACGCACTTAAAAAAGATGTGATACTTGTTCCCGGTATTTCCTGCGGAATCTACGGGGAGGATCATGTCCGGTTGTCCTACGCCACATCCTATGAAGAGATTGAAAAGGCCATGGATAAGCTGGAAGATGTTTATCCTTAACTATATTAGAAAAGATTTATCCCTACTATAGCTGGAAGAGTTTTTATCCCTAACTATAGCTGGAAGAGTTTTTATCCCTAACACTTTAGATACAGAAGCATTTCTTTCCACTCTAATTTATTTTTACCCACCTAAAAATTTATCAAATCCATTCATAAGCTTTAAATACCATTACCCGTATATGTAATATTTCTATCATATGATCAACTATTCATATGAAGGGGTGGAATATGACTGATGAACTGGATCTTAAAAATATAAAAGGATTATCCCAACAAAAAGCCAATGACCTTCTAAATGAAGAAGGGTACAATGAACTACCATCCACTAAAAAAAGGAACGTGCTCATTATTCTACTGGAAGTAGTTCGTGAGCCCATGTTTTTACTTTTAATTGCAAGCGGAATAATATACCTCTTCCTGGGAAGTTTAGATGAAGCTTTAATGCTCCTTGGTTTTGTATTTTTAATCATCGGAATCACCTTTTATCAGGAACGTAAAACAGAACGCACCCTGGAAGCATTGCGGGATTTATCCAGTCCACGGGCGCTGGTCATACGGGATGGGGAGAAAAGGAGAATCCCTGGTAGAGAAGTGGTTAAAGATGACATACTGATTTTAGAAGAAGGTGACCGGGTACCAGCAGATGCGGTTATTCTATCCTGTAGCCATCTCCTAATCAACGAGTCACTCTTAACTGGCGAATCTGTACCAGTCCGTAAAGTACCATGCGGTGGAATAATGGATATGTACCCCCCAGGAGGTGATGAACTACCCTCTGTTTACTCTGGAACACTGGTTGAGCAGGGCCAGGGAATAGCCCAGGTACAGTGCACTGGTTTAAATACTGAAATGGGTAAAATAGGTAAAAGGTTAGAATCCCTGGAAGAGGAAGACACATCCCTGCAAAGGGAGACCCGTACACTGGTACGCAATTTTGCATTGGTCGGGCTGGGCCTCTGTGCTGTTGTAATCGTGGTATATGGTTTAACCAGGTTAGACTGGATCAACGGATTTTTAGCCGGAATTACCCTGGCAATGGCTATTTTACCTGAAGAAATACCCGTGGTTCTCACTATCTTCCTGGCTTTAGGTGCCTGGCGTATATCTAAAAAAAATGTATTAACCAGACGTTCACATGCCATACAAGCCCTTGGTTCTGCCAGTGTATTATGTGTGGATAAAACTGGGACTCTAACATTAAATCAAATGTCTGTTAATCAGATCTTTGCCGGTGGAAAGTTTTTTAGTGTTGACCAAGGTATAAATTCCCTCCCTGAAAATTTCCATGAGTTGGTGGAGTTCAGTATACTGGCCAGTCAAAGAGATCCATTTGATCCCATGGAGAGGGCTTTAAAAAATCTGGGTGAAGAAGCCCTTCAAGATACAGAACATCTACATTATGACTGGACCATTGTACGTGAATACCCCCTATCCCCAGAATTGCTGGCTGTATCACATGTCTGGAAATCACCTGATGGCGAAGATTACATCATAGCAGCAAAGGGCGCCCCAGAAGCCATAGCTGACCTCTGCCATATGGATGAAGGTAAAACCCAGGATTTAATGGATAACATAAAACACATGGCAGATGATGGTTTAAGGATAATTGGAGTGGCCAAATCTGCATTTAGGCCGGCGGGATTACCAGTTAAACAGCATGATTTTAGTTTTGAATTTTTAGGACTCATAGGATTTATTGACCCGGTAAGACCCGGGGTTAAAGAGGCTGTTCAGGAATGCTACGATGCAGGTCTCCGAGTAGTGATGATCACCGGTGATTACCCCGGAACTGCCAAGAAGATCGCCCAGGAAATCAACATAACTCCCAGGGATAAATTCATCACTGGACCTGAACTGGATGAAATGGACCATGGTAAACTGGTAAAAGAAATTCAGGATGTTAACATCTTTGCCAGGGTAGTTCCAGAACAGAAATTAAGACTGGTGAATGCACTTAAAGACAATGATGAAATTGTGGTTATGACAGGTGACGGTGTTAACGATGCTCCCGCATTAAAAGCAGCCCACATAGGGATAAGTATGGGTAAGCGGGGAACGGATGTAGCTAGGGAAGCCTCATCACTGGTTCTTTTAAATGATGATTTCTCATCAATTGTGGATGCAGTTAAGATGGGAAGGAGGATCTTCGATAACTTAAAAAAGGCAGTTTCCTATATTTTCGCTGTTCATATTCCCATTATTGGGATGTCCCTAATTCCGGTATTCTTTAATTTGCCCCTGGTACTTCTACCAGTACAGATCGTGTTTATGGAATTAATCATAGATCCCGCCTGTTCAATTGTGTTTGAAGCAGAACCAGCAGAAGTCAACGTTATGAAACGTCCTCCACGCAGTCTTACAGAACCCCTATTTGATAAAAAAATCATAAGTTTAAGTGTGTTACAGGGGATAAGTGTCCTTATCGTGGTTTTAATCATATATTCTTCATCCCTGTACCTTGGTAGTGGAGATATGGAGGCACGTGCACTGAGTTTCACCACATTAATAGTGGCCAACATCAGTTTAATACTGACCAACCGTTCCTGGTCTCGCACAATTTTTGAAACAATACGCTCCCCCAACAAGGCTCTATGGTGGGTAGTAGGTGGTGCAATATTATTTTTAGGCGTAGTTTTATATACAGAACCCCTGCGTAACCTCTTCGATTTCAGTGTTTTACATCCAGAAGACCTTTTAATCTGTACAGTAGCTGGATTTTTAAGTGTGGTCTGGTTTGAAATCTTGAAATATAAGGGTAATTTGATGAATTATTAAAATATAATAAATATCCATCATGACATCTACCGAACTAAAAAAGGATATCATAACTAAGTGCCGTGAACTGGAAATCCCGCTGGTAGGATTTGCACCGGTGGATCGGTGGAAGAATCCCACAGAAGAACTTCCCAACAAGTTCCATGACTGGATACCCCGAGATTTCTGGCCTCAATCCATTTACCCTGAAGCTAAGACGGTTATCGTTATAGGATTACCAGTCCAGCTTCCCATAGTAGAAACTGCACCATCCATATACTACCACGAACTCTACCGTACAGTTAACGCTGCCCTGGATGCTAAAGCCTATGATATCTCCAATTTTTTAACCAGGAAAGGTTACCCTTCCATATATTTACCAAGGGATGGTTACGGTGATATAGAGGTTCTCATTAAAAAGCCCCTTGCTTTCTTTTCCCACAGGCACGCTGCATACCTGGCAGGCCTGGGTTCATTCGGATTAAACAACGTTCTTTTAACACCAGAATATGGACCTAGGGTTCGTTTTACTTCAATCTTCACCACCGCCGAGATAGAAGGAGACCCCCTCCAAGTGGAAGACCTGTGCACCCGCTGCATGGCCTGCTATAAAGAGTGCCCGGTAGGTGCAGTGAAGATGGAAGGTGAATTCCCCCCGCCAGTTGATAAAGTCAGTTGTGCCTTAAGGAGTAAAGATCTAAGGAAAAAGTACCTATCCCCATGCGGTATCTGTATAAAGGTCTGTCCAGTAGGAGAAGACAGGAAGGTCTTCAATAGAGAGGATGTATCTATATATGACGAAGATGAAACTCCTGGTAAATATAAGAGGGCTTGGAAACACCTGAAGAAGTATGGGAGTAAGGAATAGTATTTAAAGTAGCATTATAAGATTTAAAAATAAATTATAACACATTATAAAAATTTAAAGGTGAATTACAACAATTGAAGTAACATTACTACAAGTATTTACTAAAGGCGATTTTTATGAATAATCTATTTGCAGACAGGATGAACAACGTTCACAAATCATTTATTAGAGAAATTTTAAAGGTTACCGAGAATCCGGAGATTATATCCTTTGCAGGAGGCCTTCCCAACCCAGATTCTTTCCCAGTTAAAGAAGTTCAGGAAGCGGTAACCAATGTCTTAACTTCTAACGGTGAGGAAATACTCCAGTACAGCACAACAGAAGGATACCAGCCCCTGAGAGAGTATATCGCTAGTAGATATAAAAAGAACGGATTAAAGGTACACCCGGACCAGGTTTTAATTACCAACGGCTCCCAGCAGGGAATTGACTTAACTGGTAAGATATTTCTGAATAAAGATGATAACGTTCTGGTGGAAAGCCCCACCTATCTGGCAGCGATACAGTCCTTCGGACTCATGGAAGCCCGTTTTAAATCGGTACCATTACTGGAGGATGGCGCTGATCTGGATGCAGTGAAAAGATCTTTAGATGAAAACAGGATCAAGTTATTCTATTCAGTTACCAATTTCCAGAATCCCACCGGCATCACTTACTCCCAAAAGAAGAGAGAAATGCTGGCAGATATATTAAAAGATAGGGACACCATATTTGTGGAAGATAATCCCTATGGCGAGATAAGGTTTTTAGGGGAAGACATTCCACCGGTTAAAAAATACCTGGATAGTGGTGTTCTTTTTGGCTCTTTTTCCAAAATTGTTTCACCAGGCATGAGACTGGGCTGGATAGTTGCTCCTGATGAGGTTATGGAAAAATTAGTAACAGCCAAGCAGGCCTCAGACCTACACTCCAACTATTTCACCCAGAGAGTGGTCTACCAGTATCTTACCGATAACGATGTGGATAAACATATTGAGAAGATTAAGGCTATGTACCGGGATCAGAGAAACCTGATGGTGGAGATGATAGAGGAATACTTCCCAGAAGATGTGAAAATCACCAGACCAGAAGGTGGAATGTTCCTGTGGGTCACATTGCCAGAAGATCTATCCTCCCTAAAACTGTTTGACCTGGCAATTAAGGAGAACGTGGCCTTTGTCCCGGGCAAAGCGTTTTATACCGATGATATGGGAGATAACACCTTGAGGTTGAACTTCTCAAATTCCAGTGCAGATAAAATAGAAGAAGGAATTAAAAGATTGGGCTCAGTAATTGGAAGTTTAATGAACCAGAAAAGACATAAATAATACAAGTATTTTATCAAATCTTCATAGGTATCTAATTATGTGGTATAATGGCTTATATTACCCATTTAAATCTGAATCCAGTTGCTCCCTATAATTTCGACTTAAGTGTGGGAATATTTTCATGGAGAGATCCACAAATCAGTGGATACGAAAATGGTAAGTTCTGGCAGGTTATTAGAGTAAATAATAAATTAATACTGGCAATTATAGAGGCAACCGGCACCATTGATGAACCAGAATTATCCATCGATTTAAATGCAGAAGAAAAACTTCAAAAAAAGGATATACAATCTGCAGAAAATACCATTAATACCATATTCAGCTTAGATTTTGATCTAAAAGAATTCTACAAATACGTTGCATCAGACCCGGTTATGTCTAAACTGACCCGGGAACTGCGAGGCCTTAAAAGCCATGCCACATCAACTATTTTTGAAGCACTTACATCCTCAATAATAGAGCAACAGATCTCTCTTATAGCATCCCGCAGCATAGAAAGACATATGATAAAAGATCACGGAGAAAAGGTTAAAATTGATAATAAAACGTACTATGCTTACCCCACTCCAGAGTCACTATCAAAACTAACCAGTGAACAGCTCCGGGAATCTGGGCTCAGTTTAAGAAAATCAGAATATATAATAGATATTGCTAAAAATATAACCGCCGAGAAGCTGGATTTAGAACTTTGTAAGAATTATGACGATGCATCTAAAATTGTAGATAAGCTCAGTCAGCTTAGGGGGGGTGGGCCAATGGACCGCCCATCTTACGGTTTTAAGGAGCATGCATCTGCATCGTGCATTTCCAACTGATGATCTGGGGCTTAGAAGATCAGTATCTCATTTTTACTGTGATGATAAAAAGATTTCTGCTGATGATGCCCGTAAAATTGCTGGAAGCTGGGGTAAATGGAGGGGTTTAGCCGGATTTTATGTAATTACAGGTTTTTTAAGGGACATTAAAATATAAAAAATGGTAAAAATAAAAATTATAATACTAATTTTCAGATACTTCACTTTTTTTGGTTAACTTATATCCAACCATTAGAATTATCAGCACTACTGGTATCAAAATATCTATTAACAGGGCAAATCCAGCATTTCCTGGCGCCATATTCCCGGTTTGCATGATATTGGTTATGTGTACTATTCCAGCTCCCAGCAGGAAGATGGATGCAGCAATTACTGTGGCCAGCAGGAAGTTGTCCCTTATTTTTATTGATAATATTCCCAGTATTCCGAAGGCCAGATTGGCCACTCCCACTTCAAGCTGGAAGGGGTTGCCAGCAGGCCAGCCAATACTTGTGGCTACAAAGTTGGACATAAATACATGGCCAATAAACGCCCATATGCAACCGATTCCTATCATTATAAAAAGGAACCATACTAAAAATACTTCGAAAACCCGGTTAATTGTTTTTGGCTGTTTGCTTAAAAATAGATTTAAAAGAGCTGCTACTATAGTTATCAATATAAAGATGTATGTCATTTCCATGGGAGATGCCTCCTTTAATTATTAAAAGATATATTAACTTACAAATTTATGATGTATAAAATTATTTTTTTAAAGATAAAATTATGAGAGAATATTAATAATAAAGGGAGACCAATTATAATGAAAATTGAATATATCTGTCCATTAATTACAGTTAATGATATTTTAAAGTCAAAAGAATTTTATATGAATATTTTAAAACAGGAAGTGGAATTAGATCATGGCGAAAACATCGCCTTTAAAAGTGGTTTAGCAATTCATGATAAAAATCATTTCCAGAAATTAACAGGTAAACAAATAGAAGGTGAAAGCCGGAACAATATGGAATTATATTTTCAGTCAGACGATATTGATAATTTAGAAGAAGTATTGGAGTCTTTTAATGTAGAATTTATCCATAAAATTATAGAGCAACCCTGGGGACAGAGGGTTATGCGATTTTATGATCCGGATGATTATATTATTGAAATTGGTGAGCCAATAGAAGTTGTGATTAAGAGATTCGCTGCCCAGGGACTTGTAACAGAGGAAATTAGTGAAAAATCGTCCATGCCAGTAGAATACGTTAAAATGGTGCTTAATTTAGAATAAAAATTATCAAGAAAAATATATATTAAGCGCCGGGGACGGGATTTGAACCCGCGAGATCCAAAGGATCATTGGCTTAGCAGGCCAACGCCGTACCAGACTGGGCCACCCCGGCAAATTTGAATGGGTAACTACAAGATTTGTATTATCTAGTATTTAAATTACATCATCATCTGTTTTTTCATTTTCTTTCTTCAGGGTTACCAGCACCTTATCTATCTGATGACCATCCATATCAACTATTTCCAGTTGTAGAACACCACATTTAAATATTTCCCCTGTTTCAGGTACCCTGCCTAAACGGTGCAGTATAAATCCGGCCAGTGAATTGTAGATCTCTGGTTCTTCTCCAGGTAATTCTTCTATACCTATTATCTCTTTGAATTCATCTATCTGGATGGCTCCGTCAACCAGCCATCCTTCACCAGTACGTTTCACAATTTCTGGCTCATCAATATCTGGAATGTCCCCCACTATGGCTTCCAGGATATCGTAGAGTGTAATTAAACCTTCAACACTACCATATTCATCGATTATCAGTGCCATGTGTACGTGTTGTGTTGATTCTTTGAATAGTTTCAGTACATCCAGTATATCTGAGCTTTCAGGGACGATCACTGGATTTTTCATGTACTTTTTCAGGGTTTTACCACTGGTAATTTCCACACCATAGATATCCTTGAGCTGGATCACACCTAGTAAGTTGTCCAGATTCCTTTCAGATAGAGGAAACATGGTTCTTTTGCTCTCGTTTATCCTGGATTTAATTTCTTCAGCAGATTCTTCCACGTCCAGCCATGCAATTTCTGTTTTTGGGATCATGAGAGATTTCACTCTCCGGTCATCCAGGGTGAAAACACGCTTAATTATATCTTCTTCTGATTCTTTAAATTCCCCTGTTTCAGTTCCTTCTGCAATTAACAACTTTATCTCTTCTTCAGATTCATCTTCTTCAGAGTTTGACTTTACCTGTAGTAATTTAAGCGCAACATCCATGGAATAACTTAAAAAAAGCACTAATGGTTTGGTTACAGATGATATCATCTTCATGGGTCTTGCAATTTTAACTGCCACTTTTTCAGGATTGTTTAGAGCAATCCTTTTTGGTACAAGCTCCCCAATAATAAGGGTGAGGTAGGTGATAATTAAGACTACCACTATAAATGCCACAGCTTCACCGTACTGATTTAAAAAAGGTATGCCAACAAAGTAACCTGAAAGGGCTCGAGCCACGGTCGCTCCACCAAATGCACCTGCCAGTATACCAATTAAGGTTATACCTATCTGTATTGTAGATAAAAATTGGTTAGGCGAGTCAGCAAGTTCAATTGCAATATCTGCATTTTTATTACCGTCATCACTCATCTTCTGCAGTTTCATTTTCCGGGATGTTATAATTGCAATTTCTGAAAGTGCGAAGATACCATTTAAAATGATCAAAACAATTATGATCATTATCTCGATATAAATGAGTCCGTTCATGAGCTGTACCTAATATTTTCTTTATCATTTTCCATAGATAAAGATTTTTAGTCTTTATGTCATTTGTATAAATAAAAACCTTTGTAAATTATTTTCCAATATACGTATTATTTGTATGAGATCAGATTAAATATTTGTTAATGAAATAAAATGTTTACAAAATAAATATTACAGGCGATATTGACCAGTTGGTGGATTTGTTGCGATTTTCATTGTTTATATTATAAATTATCAAGTTTTAGAGATATAAAATATCAGATTTCAGTAATAATATCAGATTTCAGGGATTTAAATTACAGTGAAAAGTGGATGTTAATAATAGTGGGCGTGTTCAAGAGTGGACAGGCCTTCCAAATATTGGTGATCCAAAAACCCAACTCCACCCCGTTGCTCCACAAGCATCAGTTGTCTAAGGTAGAGCTGCTTCTTTCCAGACCTGACTCGTTCCCTTGGTTAAGACAGTTAACTCCCACCCTACAGTAGGAATCCTGCCACCACTGATCCTGCGGGACGAGGTTTCGACGTTAAACTCCTGGGCCAAATATCCAGTTGATCTGCCGCCTCTTGAACTTCGACTGCACCGTATAGGGGATATGCGCTTACAGAGGACCCCTAACCCTCCAGTCTAGCCCATTTTATTATATTGATTGTGGTATTTAAAACATTTGATCAGTTTGATTCAGGGAATTTGGCAGGTTTTCACAAATTATTTTTGAAAATTCATGATATCTGCTATTTATTTTTAGCTATATTTTGTTATTTAATTTTGAGTAAATCATTCAAATTTATTTATAAAGCACATCCACCTATAAAAAAAATAGTTTTACCACATACAAACCAATAAAAATATAATGTTAAACTGTCATATCATAACTATAATGGAAATGTAGGAGGAGGAGTTTAAAAATGAAAGCCCATGCATTAAAAATAGCAGATGGAGTATACTGGACAGGAGTTCTTGACTGGGATATCAGGAACTACCACGGATATACACTTAGCGGAACTACATATAATAGTTATCTTGTTTTCAGTTCAGATAAAGCAGTGTTGATTGACAATACATACCCGGGCACATCAGCCCAAATGTGGGGTAGGATCAGGGACGCCTTCAAACAGGAAGGAAGGGAATTAAAGATTGATGTGATTATCCAGAATCATATCGAGAAGGACCACAGCGGAGCACTGGTTGAGATACATAAAAAATTCCCAGAAGCACCAATATACTGCACTGCACCGGCCTCAATGGGACTCAAGAAACACTATAAAGGCCTGGATGATGCAGATATAAAAATAGTTAAAACCGGAGACACACTAGAGGTAGGAGATAGGCAGTTTGCATTCCTGCAAGCCCAGATGCTCCACTGGCCAGACAGCATGTTCACCCTATTGGCCGACGAGGGTATCCTATTTTCAAACGATGCATTCGGACAGCACCTGTGTTTCAAGGATCGTCTGGACACAGATATTCCAGAACACGTTCTGATGGAGGGCTCCCAAAAATTTTATGCCAATCTAATAACGCCCTTTTCCATGTTAATTCTCCAAAAATTTGAAGAAATCAAAAAACTCGACTTATTAGATAAAATTAAGATTATTGCCCCATCACACGGACAGATTTGGACAGACCCCATGAAGATCATCAACGCCTACAGTGAATGGGCCACTGGTAAATGTAAAAATAAAGCCACCATAATCTACGACACCATGCACTACTCCACCAAGACTATGGCCCACGCCCTAGCCGAGGGACTTATAGCTGAAGACGTGGACATCAGTATGTACTTCATACACGAGGATGAGCGAAGTGAAATGGTTAAAGATATCCTAGAAAGCAAAGCACTGCTGGTGGGTGTGCCAACCATATTCAACGAACCATATCCCAGTGTAGGAGACATATTGTACTACCTCAAGGGCCTGAGCTTCGACAAAACAGGAGTAAAAAGAAGGGCAGTTACCTTCGGCTCCAAGGGATGGAGTGGAAAAGCAGTTAACAAGCTAGCAGAAGCCCTGGAAGATAGCGGTTTCCAGGTTTCAGAAACCTATGAAGTGGATTACGTCCCCACAGAAGAGCAGTTAGACGAGTGCTTCGCCATAGGGCAGAGATTAGGCAAAGAGATTAAAGAATCCTTTTAATTCCAGAATAAAAATCATGGGAAATAAAAATCATGAAAAATATGGAATATTTTAAAAAAATCATAGGAGGATCTATATGAAAACCCTGGAAATTGAATGTGCACTTGATCCCAGAAAGAAGCTAATGGTTATGTTGTTTTGGACAAACCGTAAAGCGGTGCGTACTGAAGGTTGTGAACCATTCCTTTTAAAGAAGATAACAACCCAGGATAATACCTACACCCCTGAGGGGACAAAACTGTTGAAGTTAAGTGATGAAATACTCAACGACCTGGAACAGAACATAGCTGATGGTAAACCTTTAAATTTTGAGGTTGATATTGGGGAAGAGAAAATCAAAGAAACACTTGAAGGCAACACAATAACAGTATCCACCATGAAGGATGAAAGTGAAATAGAAGGAGAGATAGTCGATAAGTTAAGCATGGAACTACTAAAGAAGTACCCAGCAGTATGCGAATCCTTTAACCCCAGGATCACTCCCCTAGAGTGATATTTCACTTTTCTTTTATTTTTGTATGGTAAATTATTATTTAAGAGTCTTTTTTAGCGTGATAATACTATTGGGGTCTTGTACAGTATTATGATCATTTTTTACTATTCAGGGCATTTAACTAATTAGTATTTTTTTTACAAAGGGTCTTTTTCCATAACTTGGTAAGCATGGTTATGGGGAATATTTTAAGTGATGTAAGTTTTTATATATGAACATTCAATGAAGCATTAAGAGTAGGTGGATATTTTTTTTAGATCGGGAATCTCACAAATTTCTAGGACACTTATCATGACATCATCATCTATCTGGCTTAAAAAGAGAATATGGATCGCCCCAGTTATTTTAGCCAGTATTTTGATTTTTGTCCAGATAATGGCATCAGTATTTGGTCTGGTTTTTTATAGAAATTACTTTTACCTGGTTATGATCGTATTTGTCATGGTTCTGGTGGCATTTTTAACTGAAAGGATTGAGAAGGTACGCACTCTTAACCAGCTAAATGAAGAACTCCAAATGGAAAGGGAAAAATTAAAAGCAGCCAATCAGGAACTTGAAACCTTTGCTTATTCTGTTTCACATGATTTAAAAGTTCCATTAAGGGCTATTGATGGTTTTTCACGTATTTTAGGGGAGGATTACCATGAAAAACTGGATGATGAAGGTAAAAGACTTATTGATATTATCAGGCAAAACACTAAGAAGATGAGCCAGCTAATTGACGACATTCTCCATTTATCACGGGCAGGCAGGCAGGATATGATGCTGACCAAGATAGACTTAGAAAGTCTCATCCAAAACGCCTTCAACGAATTAAAGCAATCTAATAAGGATCGGAATATTCAACTTGAAATTGAACCATTACCTCCTGTCTACGGTGACCGGGCTCTGCTGCAGCAGGTTATAAGCAATCTCATTGCCAACTCCTTTAAGTTCACAGGGCCCCGGGAAACTGCCCTCATTGAAGTGGGTTTCCAGGTAGGAAAGAAAGAGTATATATTTCACATCAAGGATAACGGAGTTGGCTTTAATATGAAATACTCAGACAAGCTTTTCGGGTTGTTCCAGAGATTACATGGTCAAGATGAGTTTGACGGGACTGGTGTGGGTCTTTCCATAGTTCAGCGTATCATCCGCAGACACGGTGGAGATATCTGGGCAGAAGGAAAGGTTGATGAAGGGGCAACGTTCTACTTCAGTTTACCAGTACAGAATGATATAAATTAATTAATCAAATAAATACCAACATAAAGATTCAACTAGATGGTACGTTTCAATGGGACCAAGCAGGAGATAAGATAGTGCACAATGAATTAGAAATACTTCTGGTGGAAGATAATCCTACCGATGCTGAGTTAACCATAAGAGCACTGAAAAGGGAAAATTTAGCCAATAAACTTGTATGGGTTAAGGATGGTGCCGAAGCACTGGACTTCTTATTTGCCACTGGAAAATATGAAAACCGGAGTAAGGAAGAACTACCCAAATTAGTTCTACTTGACCTAAGGATGCCTAAAGTAGATGGGTTGGAAGTGCTCCAGAAAATAAAATCCCATGAAAGGACCATGAGAATCCCTGTGGTTATTTTAACATCATCAAAAGAAGACCAGGACATAGTTGAAAGCTACAAACTGGGCGTGAACAGTTACGTGAGTAAACCAGTGGAATTTGATGAATTCACCAAGGCAGTTTCAACTTTAGGATTATACTGGATATTATTAAACAGACCACCAGAACAGTGATTAACATGGCAGGAAAACTTAAAATACTCATACTGGAAGATGTGGAGTTTGATGCTGAACTCACAGAACATGAGATGCGCCGGGAAGGACTTGACTTTGTATCCAGAAGGGTGGAAACAGAAGAGGGATTCATCCATGCACTGGAAGAATTCAACCCTGATGTGGTGCTGGTGGACCATTCCCTGCCCCAGTTTGATGGTGTAACTGCACTGGATATAGTGAAGGTGAAATCTCCTGAAACACCCCTGATATTTGTAAGTGGTAAGATAGGGGAAGAATTTGCAGTTGAAGTACTGAAAATGGGTGCAAAAGATTATGTTTTTAAAAATAACCTATCAAAACTTGTACCTGCAATCAAAAGAGCTTTAAAAGAGCGTTCTGAATTACTGGAAAGGAAAAAGGCAGAAAAAGAACTAAAAACTGCCTATAATCAGATGGAAGAAAAGATCCAGAACAGAACCCATGAACTTTCCCAGATCAACCAGAGGTTAATGAAAGAAATTACAGAACGTAATAAAGTGGGAGAGGCTCTAAAGAAAAGCGAGAATAAATACAAATCATTACTACTGGCCATCCCTGATTTGATGTTCATCATCACCAAGGATGGCACTATAATTGATTTCCGTGGCGGTTCCCAGGAACTGGCCATTACCAAGGATAAAATTATTGGTATAAATATTAGTTCCATTGGCCTTTCTGAGGCAGATCTGAAATTGGCCCTGGAGAAAATCAAAAAGTCACTTGAATATGATACATTAGAAAATTTTGAATATGAACTTAAAGTAGCATCCAGTTTAAACTACTATGAAGCTCGTGTCAAGAGATTAAATAACAGAGAAGTACTTTGCATTGTAAGGGATATCACCAATAAAAGGAAAGCTGAAGATAAGTTAAATAAATCCCTTAAAGAAAAGGACATACTCCTTAAGGAGATACATCACCGGGTTAAAAATAATCTGCAGATAGTATCCAGTCTTTTAAGTTTACAGTCTCAACATATAAAGGAACCCGACTCTGTAGAGGTATTTAAGGAAAGCCAGAGTAGGATAATATCCATGGCTCTTATACATGAAAAATTATACCAAACTGGAGATCTAACCCAGATAAACCTATCTGAATATGCAAATGAACTCGTGAATGATCTCTTCCGTTCTTACAGTGTAAACACCAGCCGGGTAAAATTTAAAATAGAATCAAATGACTTACCTGTGGATATAAACACAGCCATTCCCTGTGGACTTATTATAAATGAACTAATCACCAATTCCATTAAACATGCTTTCCCTGATGATAGGAATGGAGAAATTAAAATGGAAATCAGATGCCATGGGGAGAATTGCCGGATAAAAATTGGAGATAACGGTGTTGGTTTACCAGAAAATCTGGATATTAATGATGTAAATACATTGGGCTTGAAACTGGTAACCAACCTAACCAGACAGCTGGATGGTACCATAGAACTTGATAGAGATGACGGCACCAGTTTTACAATTAAATTCAATGAATTTGAATCAAATAAATAATACTTACTTGTGAAAAAAGTTTAAAATTATATAAAAAAAGGAATTTAAAATTTGATGGCCTTTATAATATCCCCATCAGATATAATTCCCATTATTTTATCATCTTCTGTAACTACCAGCTGATTGATTATTCCATCAGAACTGGTATGGTTCATTTTCTCCACTGCCTTAAGTAGAGTATCCTCTGGACTTATGATCTCCACGTCCTTCACCATGACCTTCTCTACTGTGGTTCCCAGTTCATATTTATCCAGTATAAGGTTATGGCCCAGATCGGTTGCAGTCACTATTCCCACCAGTTTATCCTGGAATACCACTAAAAGAGAGCTTATTTTATACTTCATGAGTTTTTCAAAAGCAAACACTACATCTTCTGTGGGTGGAACAGTCACCACATCTTCAGTCATAACATCCTTCACTTTTATATCTTCTAACATATTCTTCACTTCCATGGAGTCCTGGGTTTTCCCATAAACTTAATTTTTTTATTTATCTTTGAATGGTTACTGATTTGAATTGTATCTCTTTAATGTTATTCATTCATTGACTTGGTTATATCTTCAATTATCGAGTCCAGTGTGGTGGTGACATCGATGTTCTCAATAACTGGGACATGATATTTATTTGCCTGGCTTTCGAAGTATTTATGAGTCCTTCTTATTGCATCGAAATAATTAATGTAACGTTTGAGGGGTCTTCTAGCCCATAACTGTCTGCATCTTGAATAGAATCTGCCTTTATGGACTTCCTCATCAGGCAGGGTTAACACGTACATGTTAACGTTGTGTCGGGCCACCAGATCTTCCCTGATAAAACCAGGTACTATGTGTACACCCTCTATTACTATACTTATACCTTCCTTGAGGGCCCTTTCTATAACAGCATCAACACCCACACTCACGGTGTCTACGTGGTCCCGGAAACCTATGAGTACTTCGTCCAGTTCTGGTGGTGGTGGTATGCGTAGTGATCGGTAAGCAGTGTAACTGGATTCGTATATGGTTGGGATTAGTTCCTTGGAGACTATCTTTCTCATTACCTCCCTGATCATATCTGTGCTGATCATGTTCCGGATACCTAAACGGTTGGCCACTTCGAAGGCGATGGATGAAGTTCCCACACCAGATGCCCCTCCTATAAGGATTATCAGGGGATCTCGACATCTGCGGAGTCTTTTCCACATACCATATTTTTCAGCGATTTCAATATCCTCTTCCTTAAGCTTTTCACCCACGATCTTAATTAGATCATCCAGGGTTATCAGCTGGAAATTTTCCTTCCTCAAGTAAGCTTCTATGTGTGAGGCGAAGGTATATGCATCATTTGGGTCCATCTCTGCCCTGGTTAATGACCTGGCCAGTACACCCTTAGAAAATGGTTCCCTATACTTTTTACCGCCGACCTGTCCTTCGACCATTATCATTTTAATTTTTTCCTCCAAGAAAATGAAATAAGTGATTTTTTTGTTAAGCAAATTGCATTTGTTGGTTTTACTTAAAAAGATTTTGTATTCAAATCGGGTAAAAAAAGTTAATTACAACTTTATAATTTCTATCTTGATTGAATCAGGATCTTCCGGGTCTTCAATATAAATTAAACATCCATAACCACTGGATAAATCACCGGGATTGGCTGTTAATGTTTTCCCTATCTGGTCAATTCCCCTAGATTCATGAATATGGCCACAAAGATTCAAAGTGGGCTGGTATTCTTCTATAATCTTACGGATGCTGGTGCTTCCTGCATGCTCACCAGAGGGTAGTGTATCTGTCTTGGTGCCGTATGGTGGGGCATGGGTTAACAGAATGGTTATTTGTTCATGTGAAACTCCTTCCATGGCCTTACTTACTCCCTCGTAAAGCTGTACTTCTTCAAATTCTAGTGGTGTGTTGAAAGGCGTGGGATTTGACCCTCCAAATCCACAGATACCAATGCCATTTATTACCTGGCTACGGCCGTGCACATTTATTGCCCGGGAGTTATCTATTTTACCATAAATATCTTCTGGGTCACAATTACCAGGGATAACCAAAACCGGGATGTTAAAGGTACATATATCATTTAATATTTCCACACCTAACTCTGCCGGTCCAAATTGGGTGATGTCACCGGTTATTATAATTAAATCTGCCGGGTTATGTTTCAGGTATTCCATTAAGTTTTTATGGTCACTGTGTATATCACTCACATTCAGGATTTTCACTTATACATCCTCCCCTATCTATTCTGAAACCAGTTTAGATTATTTTAATTTTAGATTAAACTGAAACCCATTTAATTATAATAATCCATATTTTTTGATTAAACCAAAATCTTATTTTTAATTATAATAATTCATATTTTAGATTATACTTTAAACATATTTTAGATACCATTTTATTCTACTAACTGTTCATTGAAAAATGAGGATAGTTCCTTTAAACTCTTCTGGATATTTTCCTTGCTTCCGTAGATCATCAGCACATTGTCCTCTTCAAATTCCAGGATTATGTTATGGTATTCGGCTATGTCAACCAGTCTCTCCTCAGAAATTGGTTTTTTGAAGGTTAGTCTGACCATGGAAAAGCCAGATGGTGCACCTGCAACGAACCTGGGTTTTTTATCAGGAATATCATAGATCTGATCCCCCATAGCTGCTTTTTGAAGTTTTTCTACCCAACCTTCCACATAATCATCGCTGATGGTATCTGCCAGGGTTAAGAGTGTATCCTGCACCGAATTTAGCAGATCGTTTATCCTTTTTATCTCTTTCATCCGCTCTGGATCGGTGGGGTTCACCTTGTAGAAGTTGATGGTGGTCTTGGCCAGCTGGATATCCTTATTTAAACCAGAGGGTATTTCCATATCCTTCTTCTTAAGGTCAGTTAATAGGTCCACCAGGACCATCCAGGTCTGTTCTACGGGTAAACTAGTCATAAGTGTTCTTCCAGGATTTTCTTGCTGCTGTAGTTAAGCTTGGTATCAGCTTCACTTAATTCTTTTTCAATCTCGGCTATATTACTGTAGGAATCGATGAAAAGTACGTGGTAACTTTCAGTGCCGGTTACATTTAAAATAACTATTTTTTCATCTTCTTTAATAGTTTTATCTTCAATCGATGCTTTGTACTGGACAAAAGGTCCGTATTTTTCTGGTAATTCTTCAAATTTAAATATACCAGCCAGGGTTGCTATAAACATAAAAAATACACCTCGAAATCCTTTTTATTTTTATTAATAGTGTAGTATAATGATATATGTAGTTAAACTTATTTAAAACTAGGTTAAAATGGAAAGGCTTAGTTAAATAGAGTGCCTTAAAAATTGATTAACAGATAATAATGTATTTTATTTTTAAAAAAAAATAATTTAAGGGGAGAAAAATTATTCTCCACCGGTCATTTCATCCAGTTTAGCCATGGCAGGTTCTGCGCTTATCTGTTGAGCATCTATGGTTATATCTTCTCTGCTTAATCCCATGGCTAGTCCGTAAAGCTGTGCAAGGTGGAATACTGGTATATTATAGTCGGTACCATATTTTTTGTTTACTTCTTTCTGTCCTACGTCGAATTGCAGGTGGCAGAATGGGCAAACATTTACAATGATATCGACTCCTGCTTCAATCATGTTGTCCAGTTTTTCCTTGGTGTAGTCCAGAGTTACGTCTAAGTCACGGGAACGTAGCCCTCCGCCTGCACCGCAGCACATCATTTTGTCCTTGTAGTCAATGGATTTTGCACCGGTTACTTCCACCAGTTCATCCAGTATGGTTGGTTTCATTGGGTCGTCGATTCCTATTGCAGCACTGGGTTTCAAGAAGTGGCAACCGTAGTGTACAGCTACATCAAGGTTTAATGGATTGGTTATTGCTTCTTGGAGCTTGTCGAGACCTATGTCATTGTAGATGATTTCTGCGAAGTGTCTTACGTTTACTTCTCCTTTGTATTCCCTTCCTACTTCAGCGAGTACTTTGTTGATTTTTTCTTTCTGTTCTTCGTCTTCATGTAACAGGTGGTTGGTTTCGTAGAGTGAACCGAAGCATCCATTACATTCAGTAAGAACATCCATACCCATATCTTCTGCAATGGTGATGTTACGGGCAGCTATGGATTGTTGAGTGGTAAGGTCGAATGATCCAAATACACCTGGTGCTGGGCAGCATGATGCTCCTTCCATGTCCTTGAGTTCAACGCCCAGTTTTTCGAACATTATCCTGGTGGCTTTTTCAATTCCAGGGTATCGGTTATTCATTATACATCCTAAAAAATATGCATATCCCATTTTGATTCCTCCTTATTCTAATTCTCCAGTTTCCCAGTTGTATCCGATTAAAGTGTCGAATCCAGTGGTTTTCATTATGGTCTGCACTTCTTTAAGGGCTTCTGGGAATTCGTGGGTGGTTGGTGGTAATTCAGTTAAGCCTACGCTTTTCCTTAATGCTTTGGTTGCGTCGTTAATTGGTACACCGTGTCCGGTTTTTATAACAAAAGATCCAGTGGCTTTATGGTTATCTGCCATGTATCCAGCTTGGGATGCGTAGTTCCTTACTATTTTTACTATGTCCACTATTTTAATTTCTCGTGGGCATCTTTCCTGACATTCATAACAGGTGGCGCACATCCAAATATTGTCATCTGCTAATAATTCATCTTTAAGGCCCATTAGGGATTTTCTTACAAGTTGTCTTACTCGGTACGGGGTTCTTCTTCCAGATGGACATGCTCCTGTACATGTACCGCACTGGAAACATATGCCCACAGTTTCTGCACCAGCATCTACTACTGCTTGTTTGAAGTCATCAGTAATATCCTTTCGAGTTATAGTATCTACATCTCTTCCTTCAAGTAAAGTCATGCTATCACTCCTTTTGGTTTGGGTTTTTTCTTCTTTAGCTTGGGTTGTTTTTTCTATTGGTTTTTCTGATTCGACTGGTTTTTCTGTTTTTTTAGCTTCTTTTGTTTTTTCATCAGGTTTTTCGGCTTTGGTTTCAGCTGCCTTCTCAGGCGTGGTTTCAGCTGGTTTTTCTGATGTGTCTTTTGGTGTTTCTGTTGATTTTGTTTTTTGTTCTTCTGTTTTCATTTCTGTATCAGACTGCTTCTGTTCTTCTGTTTTATTTGGGTCTTCTGACTTGTCTCCCCCACTTAACATGTTTTTTAAGCGTTTTAATTGTTTCATTCTTCTTCACGCCCTGATTGTCAATACCAGTCTGTGTGAAAATTTATAATTTTCATATCTAGGTGTGATTTAGGCATATATAAACGTTGCTAAAAATTTGTTAAGTGTAACCTTTTAAGTGACACCAAATTTTTAAACAGTTCATATTTAATGAAAAAGATTGAATAATTAATATGAGTTGACGAACATGAAATTACTAGAACTCCTCCCCTCAATTTTAAGCGGCCTCAGGATTGTCCTGGCACTGGCACTGTTTTACACTTATCTAAGCGAAATGATGCTACCGTCCATCATCATCTTTATAATAGCCATTTCAACCGATTATGTGGATGGCTTTATTGCCAGGAAGTTTGATTTCACCACGAATTACGGAGCATTCCTGGACTCTGCCGCTGATTTTATACTGATAACCATCATCTTCCTAGCCTTCATAATCTCTGGAATTTACCCATTTTGGATATTAATCCTCATCATGTTCATGTTCATACAGTTCATATTGACATCAGGGACAAAAAAACCAATCTACGACCCAATTGGAAAATATTATGGGGCCTTTTTATTCTTCACTGCAGGAATAACCATAATATTCCCTTTTATACTACCTACAGGTTATGTTACCAATACTTTGTTAATTCTAATCGTTTTATTCAGCTCTATATCACTGTTAACCCGGTTTTACTCCCTTTATAAAAAAAATTAATCTTTTTACTGTTGAATTAAAATAACTAAAAATTAGAAAAATTTTATGGTTAGAGTTACTGAAGAAAATCAAAGATACAATAAATAATAACTACGAAAAGATGGATACAAGAAAAATAAGATACAAGAAAAATAAGATACAAGAAAAATAAGATACAAGAAAAATAAGATACAAGAAAAATAAGATACAAGAAAAATAAGATACAAAAAAATACGATACAAAAAAATACGGATTTTAGATTCTATGTTGGAAATAAATAAACACGACGGCCCGGCCCGGCTGGGAAAATACGGAGAACAGGAAACACCGGGAATCTTATCATCAGATACACCAACCCCATTAATACCAGACGAACCTATGCCCTACAATGTACCTATGCCCCTGGCAGAATTTTCTGTAACCAGCACCATAGAGAAGGCAAAAGAAGAGGGCCAAACTGGTATTGCAGTTGTACATGGATCTAAATATCCAAACTTACGAGTTAGATGTGCATTGGAACTGGAAAAACTGGGCAACAGCATTCTGCTGGTTGCTAATCCGGAAGAACTTTTAAACCGGCCCATGGATCTCATAAAAATCATGGTAGAACTCCGGGAAAACATCAACCCCAACACTGCATTGTACTTCCCCTTCATAAAAACTCCCTTCATCCCACTCCTTGCCTATATGGGGGTTGATTTCTTTGGTGCAGATTCAAACAATTTTTACTCCAAGATAAGACAGATAACCACTCCCCATAAAATATATGACCTCAAAGATTACCAGTTATACCAGTTCAATCTGGAAGAGTTGAAAAAATACAACCAGCAAACCATGGACTTCGTGCTTAGGGAAGTCAGGGAAAACATCAAAAACAAAACACTTAGAAACCTGGTAGAAGAAAGATGCTGCTCCTCCCCCGAAACAATGACTACTCTCAGGATCCTCGACCGTGATTACGGGGATTACCTTGCTAAATATACAAGCCTTTACTAAAAATAATAAAATATCAATGTGCATTTTGAAACTGCTCATTTTAAAATGTGTATTCTTATAACAATGCACTCATAAACTGATTATACAATCACAATTAAAAAAAACCTATTCTACTTCTGGTTTATACCCTTCACCAGGTAATGGTACTGACCAACTTCCCAAGATGAAACCGGCTCAAAATCATACTGGACCAGGATATCCTCCACATCCTGTGGTGAAAGCTTAACCTCTAAGGGCGGTCCTGGAGGTCCCGCTAACTTCTTAAATTCAGCCACTGCAAAAACACCCTCTGACTTAACAACCCTGCTAATCTCCTTCATCACTTCTTCTACTTCATTGTTTTCAACAAATCCATGAAGTACGTTGGCCATAACGCACACATCAACTGAATTATCATCTAAGGGGATTTCATCAGTTAAATCAGCAAATATGGTCTCTAAATTATTAACTCCTTCCTTCTCTGCTTCTTCTTTTATATTAGCTACAGATTCGGGGTATGCATCCAAGGCATAAACTATTCCATTTTCACCCACCAACTGTGATGCTGCAAATGATATGAAACCATCCCCACTGCCAGCATCAAGGAGGGTGTCCCCTGATTTTAAACCAGATGCGGTTAATACTCTACCTGGATTTAAAATATTCCTGGTTGTTTTACCATGATGAACATGGCCTTTTTTTCATCAGACAACTTATATCCACCCATCATTACATTTAACTTTCAAACATAACATCATACATTTAACTTTCAGCCTTCAACCTGTTCTTAGTGAATAGTACAACCCCAATGGCAAATAGAATTACGGTAAGGAACACACTTACACCTACAGAGTAGGCAATCTCATTCCATCCACCACCATAAGTCAATAGCGCACGCAGGGCATCCAGTGTATGTGTCCAGGGTAAGAAAGCATTGAAGGGGACGCCAAATATCTCCACGTCTGGAAGCGGGAAAAAAGCCCCCACTAGGAAACTCGCTGGAACGGTGATCAGGGTTCCTAGATTACCTGCCTGCCCCACATTCTGGACAAATGCTGAAATTATCATTCCCAGTGCAATAGAAGCTATACCACCAATTACACCTACTAAGATGGCCAGCAGTATGGAGTTAACACCTCCTTGCCAGTGAAATCCTATGGCTATAGCCACTGCTAATAGTATGATTACTTGGAAAACCACCACCAGGGACCAGGGGATTAAACCGCCAAATAGGATGTCGAATCCCTTCATTCTGGTTAATTTAAGTCTTGTCAGGGTTCCAGACTCCACCTCCCTGGTGAAATTTGCTGCAACCGTGGTTGCCAGGAAAATTATGGCAAATACAATCATACCCGGTGCAATGAAGTCGAAACTGGTGAAGTTCTGTGTCCCTTCAATGGGTTCCACTTTGGATTTTAAGAATTCTTTTGGCTGGGCCCCGGGTGTTGCCCTGACTTCATTTTGAGTTTGAGTTACAATTTCATCCTGATACTTGGCCAGTATACCCACTAAAATGCCCTGGGATACTCCAAAGTTCATAAATCCAGTATCACCACGGATTATTAAAGTGGATGTTATTTCAGGTGTTGTGGACCCGCTCGCTACCAGAGGATTGGTGGCCGACAAGATAGTGTGGTTTATTAGTGCCAACACAGATTCAGAAAAGTTATCTGGTATGATCAACGCTACATCAATGTTCCTCGTCTTTAAAAGCTCTTCAGCCTGACTTTCACTCACTTTGGTCACGTTGAAGAGATGAACATCACTATTTTCATATTGGGCCTCTTCTAAAATCTGAGTAAGGTTTTTCCCAAAATTAACACTCTCCCCAGTCATTGGAATATTGACTGATGAGTCATGATTTACAATGGCAAGTTTATAGGGAGTGTTGCTCTGGCCCATGCCTCCGAAGGCGAAGCCAAAAACTAACATAAAAAATATGGGGAATACGAGTATGAAGAAAAGTCCCTTTCTGTCCCTGACTAACTCCTTTAAATCCTTAATTGCTAAGCTTAAAAACTTCATGTTTACTCCCTCAGACTGGTTCCAGTGAGATCAATAAATACATCTTCCAGGGTATTCTGTCTCATTGAAAGGTCCACCATACGCGCCCCAGTTTCTTCAATATCACCTATGATTTGCGGAAGCTTACCCATCGCATTTAATGCCCGGAGATTAATAATTCCATCTACTTCCAGGATGGAAAATACATTTTCCTTTCCTTTGATCTTTTCAATTACCTTCGAGTTCAAGGAGGCATCAGACAAGGTTACCTCCACAATATCTCCCCCCCCAATTTCCTTTTTAAGGTTATCTGGGGTGTCAAGTTTAAGGAGTTTACCATGATCAATTATAGCTACCCGGTCTGAAAGTCTATCTGCCTCATCCATAAGATGGGTGGTAAGTATGACTGTTTTTCCCTCATCACGCAGTGAAAGAATGTACTTCCAGAGCACCTGGCGCGACTGTGGATCCAGCCCTTCTGATGGTTCGTCCATCACTACTATTTCAGGTCGGTGAACCACTGCCATGGCCAGATTCAAACGACGCTTCATTCCCCCGGATAAATTTTTGACCAGTGTATTTGCCTTATCTGTAAGGAAGAGATCCTCCAGTAGCTGGTCAACCCTCAGCTTTAAAACATCCTTGGGAACTTCGTACATATCCCCTATTAATTTAAGGCTTTCCTGACAGGTGAGATGTTCCCATAAAACCAGTTCCTGGGGACAAACACCAATAGACGCCTTGTCGAACTTATCCATATCCTGGCCTTGGATAATTACACGCCCACTGGTGGGCTTAAGTAACCCCACCATCATGTTGATGGCGGTGGTTTTTCCCGCCCCATTGGGACCTAAAAAACCAAAAACTTCCCCCTTCTTTATCTGCAAACTCAGTCCATCTACTGCCCTAAAGCCATTAAAATCCCTGGAGATATCCTGAGTTTCTATTATGTAATCAACCATATTATCCATCTATTCTACTTCTTTAATCATTAGGTCCTTAATTTTATTGGATAAATCATTTTATATAAGTTGTTACATTGCCATCATTCCTTATTCCCGCTGAAAATCCAAGTTATAATTAGAAGAAAAGATAAAAATAGGTGTAAAGGTGTCCAAATATGAAGATAATTGAAAAAATCGAGATCTCCATGATGAACGAAACCATCCACAACTTCCGTAAAGGCGAATTTGGAGTTCAAAATATTGAAATAAATGAAAAAAAGGGTTTAATAGAAATTGACTATGGTGTCCAGGAAGGCGGGCAAAGGAAGGTATTGATACCCATCGAAAACATTGAAAAATGCGAATTCATGGTAAAAAATGAATGATTAAACCAAGAACAATCAGAAGAAAATCCAATATAAAAAGGGTCAAGAACCTTGATTTAGGATATAGAGATGACGCGTTCTTAATATTTCTAATTAATTTACATTATGATCTATTCAATCAAATGTGATATCAAAGAGAAATAATTCTAAAAAGATTTTTCAAATAATTAATGGGACAGTTATTTTTTTTAATTTTTCCAACAACTCTTTATTATGAATAATTCCGTACAACTAACTCGTTAATTTTACCCCTTCTTGATGCATCCCGGTTGATATTCCTTTTGGCAGATATCCTCTCCAGGTTGAAGCCGTTGTAGAGTTCATCGAAGAATTTATCCCCTTCATCCTGGTTTTTTGGGTCTGAGTTGCTCAACATGAGTTTTGCCCCTCTCCCGTCCATTTCTCTATAGAAATCAGCCAGTCTTTTCTGTGAATCATCGTTGAACCCATCTTTGGAGTAACTGGTGAAGTGGCTGGTTTTATTTAATGGCCTGTAAGGTGGGTCGAAGTATACGAATGAGCCATCCTTTATGTATTCTGCTGACCCTGTGAAATCTCCCTGAGCTAGGTTTGTATTCTTCAATGCCTTTTGTACTTCAATTAAATTCTTTTCATCACATATGGTGGGATTTTTATACCTGCCAAAGGGAACGTTGAACAAGCCTTTACTGTTCAAGCGGTAAAGTCCGTTGAAACAGGTTTTATTAAGGAAAATGAAATAAGCAGCCCTTTTAATCCACTGGAATGATGGGGTTTGGTAATCTATTTCCTGGCTATTGTAGGATTCCCTTATACTGTAATAATTCTCTTTCCTTTCATCCTCTGATTTTTTGAGGTGAAAAACTTCTATCTCTGATAATTCCATGATTAATTCCTTAGCATCCCCTTTGATAACTTCGTAAGTTAAGATTAAATCTTCATTGCAGTCTGAAAGAAAAGATTCCCCAATTTTATACCTGTTCTGCAGGTTGAAAAACATGGCACCTCCACCTACAAAGGGCTCCACATATCTGGGAATAGTTTTTCCTTGGAGGATATATGCTGGTAATCTATTTTCAAGTTCCACCAGTAGCTGTCCCTTTCCACCAGCCCATTTAACGAACGGTTTAGCTGCCAATTTATAATACTCCTTAATACAGTAAATAATCTTAATAAGTGGGATTAATGCAGGGTGTAAATTAAATGGAATCCTTGATGATTGACTCAGGAGCCCCGCACAGAACCACCAGGGCTTCCGCCTCCATAAAATGTAACTCTGAAGGTATTATGAGACAATGAAGCGGTCCTCCAAAGTCCTCATCCACCAGTTTACTGATTTTATCGGCACGCACAACTGGTTTTCCAGCACCAGCCCGGGCCACAACCACAGCTAATGTGTCCTCATTGATAACATCACCACCCCTATTATCTGCTACCTGCAGTAAATATTTTAATCCCTGGTTGGCCGTCATGTAACGGTCAAGGTGGGCCTGTATATCCAAGAGGACCAGGGTGTGTAGTTTCTCTTTGAGGTTGTTTATAATTGCCTCGTAGGGTGAATGGGGAAAGTAATTTTCCTCAGTGAATGGTATGGTGGTTACCTTCCCAAACTTATAGGCCTGTAATCCGGCTAGTCCAGGGGCAGCTGTTAAAATCGATGATGAATGGATAACAGTGGTTTCAATACCTGATTTTTTAGCCTGGATCATCATATCGGTATGGGTTGTGGCCATCAACGGGTCTCCAGCGCATAAAAATGCAACATCCTCATTTTCTGCTTCCTTAATGGGGATGTTTTCTTCCTCTACCTCTTCCCTTTTTAACACGTTTATCTCAATGCCTAATTCATCTTCCAAGTTTTTAATATCCCCACCAGCGAGGCGGGCGGTGTAAAATTCAGCATAAATAGTATCCACCTTTTTAAGGACTTCTAATCCCTTTAAAGATATATCTTTTTCATCGTAGAGTCCTAAACCAATTAAATATAACATGGGGCTCACCTATAATTTAATCTCAATGGATAAAATATGAATAAACTACAATAAGAATTGATAGTTTAGTGGTGAACTTAATATTCAACCGTTCATATTACTAATTAGTATTGAATTCATATTCCATACAAGAAGTGAAATCCACATCTACCTATAAATGAATAAAAAAAGGACACGTACCATGTTGGGCCTTGAAATTCCAAAAAGACGGGCAGATCAGGTTAGAAAAACTCTGCTAAAGCACTCACTAATAAATAATGAACTGAAAATCAAGCGTTTAGGTGATTATGTATATATACCACTGGCCAGTAAACTTGGTATGGATGTTCTGGAAGAGATTGGATTGGAGGACATCAAAACCGTTGATATGGAATTTGAAATCCATAAAAAAAGTCCCCGTAGCTTAAAAGATTACTTAAAAGGACACATCTCACCACAGAAAATAGATGAAATAAAAAAATCCTTTGATATAATTGGTGATGTGGTGATACTTGAAATACCCAGGGAACTGGAATCTGAAAAGTATCAAATAGCAGATGCAGCCCTTAAATTCACCAGGAGAAAGGCCATCTACCGTAAAGGCAGTGAGATAAAGGGCGTAATCAGGACCCGCAGCCTGGAGCACCTGGCTGGTGAAGATCAATCAGAGACCATCCACACAGAATATGGCTCGAAGTTTCTATTGGATGTGCGTAAAGTCTATTTCAGTCCAAGATTAGCTACTGAAAGAGAGAGAATAGTTAAACAGGTTAAAGATGGAGAAGTAATTATTGACCTCTTTACCGGGGTGGGTCCCTTCTCGGTGAGTATCGCCAGACACAGGAAAGTGGAAATCTACGCCGTTGACATAAATCCCGATGCAATCTACTATCTAAAAAGTAACATCGAACTTAACAAACTCCAAGGAGAAGTACATCCAATTTTAGATGATGCAGAAAAATTTCTGAACACTAGGAAGTTAGAGGCGAACCGTATAATAATGAACCTCCCAGGAACCGCCTGTAAATACCTGGATGATGCAATTTCCTCCCTTAAAGAAGGGGGAGTTTTACATTACTATGAATTTTCATCGGATTTTGAAACACCAGTTTCTAGAATTAAACAGGCTGCAGGTACCCGAAAAGTCAGCATACTGGGTGAAAGAAAGGTTAAATCCTCCAGTCCCGGGAGATGGCATATGGGAATTGATGCAGTTATACACTAAAAAAAACAGTTATACACTCGATTATAAAGAATTCCATGTAAATTTAAGATCATAAGTAAAACCTTAATTATTAAGATTATAAAGGTTCCAAGAATATTATAAATTTGAGGTTAAAAAAATGTCCAGAATACCGTTTTTAGACAACGTTTACAGTGGTGAAAATAACTTCTGGAGATATTTCTTCAACATCATCCTGATCTGGGGAGCACCTGTCCTCCTAGGGATTATGATACTCATTTTCATCACGACCTATCTCATGGCTCAGGGAATAAATCCCAATTTGTTAGCTGAATCTTTTACGTCGGATCCACTGACGTTCATGTTGTTTATGGGGTTTACATACGTTATATCAATGATATTCCTCTATATTGGGGTTCGATATATACACCAGAGAAAATTCTTGTCAATCATAACCACCAAGTCTACATTCAACTGGAAGAGGCTGTTCAAAGGTGGTTTGGTTTGGTTTGCCCTGCTTACAATAGGTTTGATCATATCTTTAATATTTGATCCGGCCAGTTTAAAATTTAACTTCAACCTAATCCCTTTCATTTTAATATTAGTTCTTTGTCTTTTAATCTTTCCAATACAGGCATCCTTTGAAGAACTGTTCTTCCGGGGATACCTGATACAGGGATTGGGGCTTTTAACCAAAAAACCAGTGGTTCTTTTAATAGTCACCTCGTTGATCTTCGCTCTGCCCCATTATTTCAATGGATCGTACACAATTTTAAGTGCGGATATCGTGATACAGGCATTTATTCTCGGTTTAACACTGGGAATCATTACACTGGGTGAAAATGGCTTGGAGACTGCCATGGGCGTTCATATTTTCAACAACATCTTTGCCACCATAATTGTTAACAATCCTGAGGATCTTGGGTACAACATGCCATCCATATTTACCAGCTTATCTACACCTGAACCCCTGATAGATACACTGGGAATAATTATCTATGTCCTGGTTCTGTTGACCATCATCTTTTGGGGTAAAAAGGAAGATTTGCTCCGAATATTTCGCAGGGAAAGACCTGTGGAATAATTGAAATTTGATAAGAAATGATAAGAATTGATAATGGAATTAGATTTGATAAAGGAAGATTTTTGAATTTGTAATGGAAGTTAGATTTATAATAAAGAGGATTGTATATGGGATTCAGGGACCGGTTTAGGAATGCCAAATCATGGTACAGAAAGGGTGTTGAACTAACCCAGAAAAGTCAATATGAAGATGCGTTAGAGTGCTTTGATAAAGCGTTAGAGCTGGAACCAAAATCTGAGATTGCATGGAATACCAGGGGTTTAATCCTGGAAAGGCTGGGAAGATACAGGGATGCTGTGGCCTCCTTCGATGAGGCACTTAAGTTAGATCCTGAATTTACCCTTGCCCTGATTAATAAAGGGGTTTCTCTGGACAAACTAGAAGATTTTCAGGAAGCCATGGTTTGTTATGATGAGGCCTTGGAGTTGTATCCTCAGCATACCCTGGCCTTGATAAATAAAGGAATTACCCTGGGTAAACTTAAAAAATGGGATGAAGCACTGAAATGCTTTAAGAAAGTGACCCAGGCAGACCCTGAAAATGCAGAGGGCTGGTTCAACAAAGGGTTAGCAGATAAAGAATTAAGAAATTTGACTGATGCTAAAAAATCCTTTAAAAAGGCTTTAGATATTAAACCAGGATATGAAGATGCCTGGAAAGCTTTAAAAGAATTAGAAGGATAAAACTTATTTTATTCAAAAAAAGAGCATGAATTTTTTATTTAATTTTTAAACATTTTTTATTTATAATAACAATCTTTTCCATGATCTTTATCTACTGTAGAATTACGATGTTAATAAATAAATTCTAATTAAAAAATTTCGATATTGTCAAAAAAATTCTCAAATCGGATCCAGAATACCTTCTTCAGTGATTATACCGGTAATCAAATCATTTGGTATGATATCAAAGGCTGGATTTTCTACTTCGGTTCCTTCGGGTGCAACCCGGCAATCCCCAAAGTACAAAACTTCATCAGGGTCTCTTTCTTCGATCTCCACATCATATATGGATATCTCGTCATCGAAGGTGCTTTTGGGTGCAGCTACATAGAATGGAATGTTAAATCGTTTAGCTGCAAGAGCAACCATCAAGGAACCTATCTTATTTGCAGCTCCACCCTTGGCTACCCGATCAGCACCTACAATCACTTTATCTATTTTACCTTCCTGCATGAGTCTTCCTGCGGCACTGTCTACAATCAATTTGACGTGTATACCTTCTTCCTGCATTTCAAAGACACTCAAACGCGCACCCTGACATACAGGCCTGGTCTCATCACAGACCACGGAAATTTTTTTGTTATCTTCCACTGCAGCTCTTATTACTCCAAGGGCAGTTCCATAATCAACACATGCGAGTGCTCCTGCATTGCAGTGGGTTAATATGGTGTCACCATCTTCTATCACCTGGGAACCGTATTTCCCCAGTGTTTTATTAGTCTGGATGTCTTCATCAAACATAAGGATCGCCTCATCCAGGGCAGATTTTCCTGCTGATTTAGCTTCTAATATTCGATCAACAGCCCAAAATAAGTTCACTGCTGTGGGACGGGCTTCTTTAATCTCTTGAGCAACTTTTTCCAAGTCTTCATCAGCGAGTTCAGCCAGGGCCATGCCAAATGCAGCAGCCACACCAATAGCTGGTGCACCCCTAACCATCAGAGTTTTTATAGTGAAGATGACGTCCTGGTAAGTTTCACATTCATAGTAAGTTACCTCTCCAGGTAACCTGGTTTGATCAAGGATGAACAGGTGGTTGTCCTCCCAGTACAGTGTCTTCATTGTATTTCCTCAGTCATCACTTTTACATAAATAAAGAACAGTATATCATACTGAAAAATATCCCAATTTTTAATAAAATAATCCATTTTTTTAAAAATACACTATATTCAATGTTTATTGTTTCTAAAATAAAAAATCTAGTTGGAATAAAAAAATAAAAATTTTTAATAGTGACTTGCCGGTGTTAAGTCCAGGTGTTTGTCCTCTTTACCCGGCACTCCATAAGCATCGGCTCGGCACTGGGTACATGCACGGAATACTGGTATAATCTCTTCGACTGCATCCCTAACTGTACTGAGCTCCATACAGCCGGGTTTTGGTGTGTCCTTGAACTTGTATAATGGTATGAGTGGGATTACATTCATGAGTGACGCTCCCAAGCCCTTTACTTTCTTGGCAATGTCCACTATGTGTTCATCGTTTAATCCGGGTATCAGGACGCTGTTTACCTTGACCACTATTTCTCTATCTGCGATCATCTTTATGCCTTCCAGTTGATTCTTGGATATAATGTTGAAGGCTTCCTCTTTATCGTAGACCTTACCATCATGTATAGCTAATGAATAGACTTCCTTACCTATCTCAGGGTCAATGGCATTTACAGTTACTGTGATACTGTTTACGTTGATTTCGGCCAGTTCATCTGCTTTTTCAGGTAAAAGCAGGCCGTTGGTACTTATACATTTAATGAGTTCGGGATGTCTTACATCCAATTCCCGGAAGAACTCGAATGTTTCTGGGTTGAATAGTGCGTCTCCAGGACCTGCTACCCCAACAACAGATATGGGCATTTCCTTGGTTACTTTATCCACATGCTCAAGGGCATCTTCTACACTCATTATGCAGGAAGCTACGCCAGGCCTCATTTCGCATTTGTTTATCTCACGGGTGCAGAAATTACACTGTATGTTACATTTAGGTGCGATGGGTACATGGATACGTCCCACTTTGTCATGTATTTTTTCGTTAAAGCAGGGGTGTACCTTGGTTAAATGGGCGAACTTACTTTCTTTCATGACTTCTCATCCTCCAAAACCTTAGGTTATGTTATATTTTTAATAATTTGATTTTTGAGTACACTATCTATATTAGTTCGTACATAATAAAACTGTTTTGGTTTTTTTTAGGTTCGAGTGTGTTTCTTAAAGAGGACTTTTGTTGTGTTTTGAATATTTATTATAGTTAGGCCTTTATATTAAACTTAAAACTCATTGAGTATGTTAATAATACGTTTTATTTGGTATTATATAAAAATTTGTGCTTTTTTAGTTATCTTTCTTTCAATTTTCATCTTATAAATGCATTGTTTCGAACTTCTAATTATCCAATTGATTAAAAAATAAAAATTAACCTTTTAGAGGATGCCCCTAATGTAGCTTTTTCATCAGCAGGATTCTTTAGCTCATATCACATAATCTCAAAAACAATAGTAAAATAAAAAGTATAACCTACCCCAAACTCAGACTCAACTCAGATATGGCCTCCACTGCTTTCTATGATCATTTTTATAATGGATAATCCTATTCCTGTGCTTAGTATTCACTTATTGTATGTAATTGCTGTAATATGGCGGTACTGAGTAGGGATTAGAAAACAAACTATAATATGCAATATTAATATTACTATCCATGCAATGTTAATTATTAATAATATTAACCCAGTATCTCTGCTTCTTTGTTATCCTTAGAAATTAGATATAATGAAATAATTATCCCAATTAATCCACCTATGTTTTGCCCATACATATCACTTTTTTTATTGTTCTGCCAAGCTATAACATGCCAGTAAGGTGGATCACCATCAACAAATTCAGCAGTGAATCTGGTTCTGTTATCTGGATAATATGCGGCTGCTGATTTCGCTATCTCAATTGCTTCTGAACCTGAGAAAAGGTACTAACTATGGGTGGAATCCCCTTTCTATAAAGGAGAGGTTTATTCAAATTCGCACCCTCTCCTTTTTTGAATCCTATTCACCCCCTAAATTGTCATCTCACCTCAGATGGCTCATCAAAATGGAGTGGTGATCCTTTTAATCTTACAACTTTTAAATTAATACTGTAGTTTAACCTTCTTGTTTTGATAAATCAGGTCCTGATTAATTAGAAATAACGGTGATCGACCATAACTTCTTTTTTGGTGGACTTCATATTATTATTCATAGATAGGGAGGATCGTTTATGTTTGGAAAGGATAATAAAATGGTTGAAATAAAAACCGGGCCTTTAAACCTTTTTTATGTTGATTGTATCACTGAAAAAAGGAAAAAGAATCATAAATTGAATGCTGGGCATGATGTTACCGTAGTGATACACTGCGATGCTGGCGAAGCAGAATTTAAAAAACTGTTGGAGGAGTTCCTGGCGGAAAATAAGGATTTTCAGAGGTGGAAATTCCAGCTTTATCTTAGTGAGAATGGTTTTTACAGTTTTAGTTCCACCTACCAAAATCAACTTTTTCCTCATCAAGAGTTTTAAATCAGTTATTTTATTCAATGAAAAGTAGATGGAAAGATTTAACTTTTTAAGAACTTCGTTTATCAGGTAGTATGGTAACTCCATTATCAGTTCTGTATTTATTGGAAAGGAATGATTGTTGGATAAAATTAATATCTGACATCTTCCCTTCTTTTTGGATTTTAACATATTCCCTGGACCACTCAACCATGGCCTCTAAACTGTAAATAAGTTTCACCAATATCAGTTAGGGAATATTCCACCCTCACTGGGGCTTCACCAATTATTTTTCTTTTTATCAATCCAGCAGACTTTAAATCATGGAGTTCTTTGGTGAATACGCTGCGATAAGTATACCTAAAATATTCATACAACTCACTAAACCGTTGATTAACTTTGTTGAGATACCATAATATCTGGATGGCCCATTTACCTCTGATGAGATTTATCCCAAGAACCAGAACTGCCAGATTATATTCGTACTTTGAATCATTCATTTTTTTCATTTAATTGATTATTCCTTTTATATGGTTAAAACTCGTTTTATGGTTAAAAAAAATTATTAACTCTTATTAATATGGTTTTCTTTTTGAACTTTGTACTAAAAACTCACTTTCTTTTTATATTATGACCTTATATATTTTTAATAGAGTAGATTTTTAAGTATTATCAACTTGTAAAATTTATTTTTTTTTATAGGTTTTGATAAAGATAGGAGATGAAAAAATGGGTAGATTAGAAAATAAGGTGGCAGTGGTCACCGGCGCCAGTTCTGGAATGGGTGAAGCGATTGCCAAACTCTTTGCCAGTGAAGGAGCATCCGTGGTGGCGATGGCCCGTAGAAAAGAGCGATTAGATGATCTGATAAAAGAAATAGAAGCCGGCGGCGGAAAAGCCACTGCAGTGGCAGGAGACGTTACCATTGAAGAAGATGTGCAGAATTCCATTAAAACCGCTGTGGACGAGTATGGTAAACTGGATATAGTGATTAGCAATGCCGGATTACTGGATCAAATGACTCCGGTAGCTGATGTAACGGACGATCTATGGGATGCCGTGTTTGACGTCAATGTGAAGGGGCCCATGAGATTTTTCAGAGCGGCCATCCCCTTGATGGAAGAGGCCGGCGGAGGAACCTTCGTAACCGTATCATCCCTGGGAGGCATAAAATGCGGAATAGCTGGTTCCACCTACATCGCATCCAAACACGCTGTTTTGGGGCTGGCTAAGAGTGTAGCCTACATGTACGCCGATAAAAACATCAGATCCAATGTCATAGCCCCCGGCGCGGTGATGACGGAGATGGGTCAGACTTCAGATACCTCAGAGAGAGGAATGGAACGGGCCCAACTAACCATGGCCTGCATGCCCCGTATGGGAGAAGCAAGTGAAATAGCTCAGTTAGCACTGTTCTTGGCCTCTGATGAATCCAGTCTGGTGAATGGAGCGGTGGTCACTGCTGATGCAGGATGGGGCGCCGGATAATCAAACTGGTATTTACTAAAATTCAGAGAATCTTTTTATAGAACTCCGAGTAAAGATATAATTAGAGCATCTAAAAACCCCCGAACCCATAGATGCTCCCTATTTATTTTTATGTATCTTCAATCTAGAAAAAAACACAACCAGATCCAGCACATCGACAGCCATATAAAATATTGTGTAAAATTATAATGTTCAAGGTTATATCATTACGACTAGTGCCTACGGTCCTCTTACGAGAATGGCTGAGCCAACTGTAAATTGGAGAAACCCAGCACCGGACAGACTGCCTGCTGCGAGGGTTGCTCGGGGAGGAAAGGGTAAGCTACCAATGAACCAGTGAGTTAGTATGCAGGCAATATTCCTTCTATAATATGGTAAGTATCCGATTTTTGGAATTTTCAAATCGGGTTTGGATTTTTTTTCTGTACTGGTTTTTATTTGAGTTCCGCATTCTTGACAATATACAGAATCTTTTGTATTTTCTTTTCCACATTTTGGACAATTAACCATTCAGTTCCTACTCCACATTCGCTGATATTAAATATAAAGGCAAAATCCTTAACTTTATCTATTCAAATCAGGCAAAAATACAGAATTGATCGCAGATACAAGCACCCAGCGATCCAAATATGCACTCCTTGAAATAGTTGTGGCAGGCTATATTGCCACATATAATTTATTTTTGAACTATATTTTCAATTTATTTAAATGTGTAAGAAGTTTTTAAGTTATAAACAGTTCATATAAATTAATTAAGTTTGTTTGGAGTAGTCATATGATAAATTGGCTTTATAATAACTGGGCAAAATTAAGCATTTTTCTTGCAATTATAATTACTATACTAATTTATATTTTCATAAAACCCTATAATTTTCTCTTATTTTTGATTTGGATACAATTACCTGTTTATTTATTGCATCAGTTTGAGGAACATAACTGGAACGGATTTAAAAATTATATTAATAGGAACGTGTTCAAGGTTAAAGAAGGAGATTTTCCTTTAAACGATAAAATCATTTTTTGGGTTAATATCCCCATAGTATGGATTCTGATACCTATTTTCTCAGTTTTATCATCTTTAAACGTAATGTTTGGCTTATGGATCCCCTATTTTGCCATTTTTAATAGTTTAACCCATGTAATTGTATCAGTATTGAATAGGGAATATAATCCTGGATTAATTGTAAGTTTAATATTAGGAATTCCCGTAGGAATCTATGCTTTAATCATATTCTACTCTTATGTCCAAATTCCCGGATTAATTTCGGTTATCTCAATCTTTTTTGCAATATTATTGCATTTAATTGTATTTGGCTTCATAAGAATGAAATCTAAAAAATAGAGTTATATAAACATTCATTTAAATCAAGATTTTTTTAAAAAATGACCATATATTCTAACAATAAAGTGTTTGTTTTTGAATCTGTTTAGGTTTCAAATACTTACCAGATCGTATAGGTGTCCAGGCAATAATCAATTTTATAATTTAAGTATTAAGTCCTTTTATTCTGCTAGTTTTGTAATGTTTCAGTATATAAGATAATTAATTGATATTTATCTAAATAAAATAATTTAAAAAAATAAGAGAAGTCATTTGATCTGTTTATGGAAAATTCATGTAGACGGTTCCTTATTACAATTTTAATTATAAAAACTGCGAAAAATCTGAATTAAATTATATGAGATGGGATTTTTTCATTAAAAAACTTCTAGATTTATTTATTAACAAACACATTTTTATCAAAAACGGTAATTTGATCTTGTATATAAACCAAGATTTTCTCTTCGTTTTTCATTTTATAGTTTTTTTAGATCACTGCGATGTTTTCGGATTGATTGGGATATTTTATAGATATTGCATTTTACTTCATTTACAACTCATCTAGTTTGCAATAATAAACTCTGATTCATATTTTTTCAGCAAAAATCATTCTTTCTATTGGGGTTGTGGCGAATTTTCGTCCGGTTGGTTTTACATATTTCTCAGCCAAATCATCACCACCAACATCTTCGATAAGTTTCCATCCATAATTTTCAAGAAATTGAGGTAATTCTTCTGGTCCGAAGCCAAAAATCCAGATTTTTTTTAATACCTCATTTTTGTAGAAATATTCCATATCATACATTTTTTTGCCATCAATAAAATCCCTGAGAACATAAGTAAAAGCTATTTTACTACCGCTCTGGGCATGAGAAAGAAAATCAAACATTTTCCTAATGCTTTCTTCCTCTAAATATTGAGTTACAGCTTCCCAAATAAAAAAAATCTTCTTATTACTTGAATAACCATTTCTATTTAAAACCTCACCTATATCTTCAACATCAAAATCAATTCCAACATTCTTTATATTGTAGGGGATAGTACCATATATTTTAGTTAGCTGTTTTTGTTTGTTTTTAATGACTGTTTTTTGGTCAAGTTCCCAGATTGGTAATTTTGATATGGAATCAATTGTATAAACTCTGGTGTCAAGACCTGCGCCGAGATTAACCACTCCGTCAATTTGAGGGGCTATCTCATTTAATCTATCATTTATATACCGCTTTCTGCACAACATACCTCCCCATGTACCAGGTACATTTTTTTCATACCAATTTATCATCCAATCTCTTATAAATCCAATTTGCATCAAACGTGCAATATCCTATAACTTAAAGGCATTATTTGAATGGCCAAATCATCATTAATAATGCGTAAATTTTTTGGAAACGATTGTTCAATGGCAACAACAAATGTAGGGCCAGTACTTGTTTTAGCAGCAGCTTCTGTCATGATTAACTCTATCCCTATAATTTATTTTATCTTATAATAAAAAATTAGTTCCTGCATAAATAACAAAGTTGAATCAAATTACTTTGTAATATTTGAATTAAGAATATTTATTCAGGTATGTTTAATTAATTAAAACTTACCAGATTGTATTGGTGTCCAGGCAAATTCACATTCATTTCCTAAACCATTAATAAGTGAAAAAAAACATTTAATTTATTCTATATTCTTAAATTTACATTTAATTCCATAAATAGGGGTTTTAATTCATTCTTTGATAAGAATTCTCTATTTTAAATAAAAAAAATAAAATAAATTTTTATAATCCAGCTTTATTAACTATAGTATCTGCAACTTCCTCAGCACTTTTAAATGGGAAATCATCTGCTGTAAGCACTTCACCAGCATCAGATGCTTTCAATTCTACATCTCCTGATTTGCAGGTTGTATCTGGTCCATTTGGAAGTGCGGCCATTAGTTCTTCTGGAGAATTTATAGGAAAATCTGCTCCGGCTAATGCTCCCATGATTTGTTCCCTTATATCTTCTTTTACTCCCATTATTTTCATCTCCTCTAAATTTTTTAATCACTTATATATTATTATTAATTAGAAATATATACTAATTCGTTACTAAAATGTACTAACTACAGTTTTATACATAATTATAACTTAAAAAGTTAAAAAAGAAACCTTAAAATACTAATTAAATAATATTATATAACATGGAAAATCTTGATAATGTCGAGGAATTGGAAATTTATAATTCAAAAGCTAAATTAGAGGCCATACATCAAGATATTAAGCGTTTAATGGAGAGATCTAATCAAGAATATCTTGATTTAATATTAGCTGATTTTAAAAAGGATATTTTAAATTCTATCTCATCATATTTTGCAGATGATATTACAAAAGGTTTAGAAAGAAATATGGTAGATCCTTGTAAGATGAGAGAAACTTGTAAAGACAGATTTACTAAATTTTTAGAGACTAATAATGAGCTCATAAGGCAAAAAAAGGTTTCTGATGAAATTATAAATGATAGAAAAATAGAACTTGAAGAAATAAGGAAAAGTGCTCCTTTTGATAAGTGTGATATTTGTTTTTCAGAGGTTGATTCACTTTTTGACAAGCAAATAAGTTTAATTAGTTCATTACAAATTTATGATAATAATAAGGAAGATAAAATTGAAATTTCATCTATTCCTGAAGATAAATTGGTTAAATCTGTTCTTGAACCTGTTTCAAATAAACAGAGACTTCAGATACTCAAATCTATGGCTTTAGAAACAAAGACATTTACAGCTCTTTCAGGACTAACAGGACTTCGTGGAGGTAATTTATTATTCCATATACAAAAGTTGCTTGAAAATGATTTAATTTTACAAAGACATGAACGTGGAGATTATATGATTACCGAAAAAGGATATAATTTACTCATAATGCTTACTGATTTTAATAAATATTTAGAAAAATAACATATTAAAATTTGAATTTAATTTTAAACAATTCTTGCATCCAGGTTGACCAAAAAACTTACCAGATAGTATTGGTGTCCAGGCAATAACCATTTTATGAAATTTATTCTTTTTTAAACTCTAAATATTGTTACTATAAAATAAAAGATTTTTTTCTACTTTATTTCGGTTAAAATTTCTTTTTTAGATCGTTTGCGAAGTTTTCGGCATTTTTAAGGTCGTCTTTATCAGGTTTTCCTTTACTAATGCCACCAATATATTTAAATGGGCCCCAGGTATCAAAACCTTTACAACTGAATTCTCCAACTATTTCGAAATATTTTTCTGATAATTTATTTTTCAAAAAAGAATTATATCTACTATATCCTATACCACTTGTCGTAAATACAAATGCTTTTTTGCTTTTCACCTTATTTAAATCGTCGATGAATTTTATTAACTCTTTATGTGGTCTGGCCTTGTATATTCCAGAACCAAAACCGATTAAATCATATTCTTCAATAAAATTTACACTGGCATCTTTTAAATCCATTAATTCGGCTTCAAGAACATCTGCCATAACTTTAGCAATTTTTAATGTATTTCCATGATGAACAGATTTATAAATTATTAAAGTTTTCACTAAGTTTTCCCCCATAAATATCCTTTCCTATCGTGTAATCACCATATTTTTAATAAATTGATTTGTATTCAGATCACAATATAAAATACTAAATTATAAAATTTTTTATGTTCATTTTTTATTATCTTATGAAACACACAAATATAACACTTTCTTTTATTGAATAAACCTGTTTAAAATGCTTAATTCTATAAAAAACCAAAAAAATAGCCATAATCTATATTCAAACTTTCATGGAAATATACAAATTATGATATAAAAAATTTGAATTAAGTATTACATATTTATATAGTATTACTTATTATTATATTAATGTGATATTATGGGTAACTATAAAGCAATGTGTATAACAGTAAAATGTGAAGAATGTGGACATGATAATGCACAGCTGCTCCCACTAGAAATAAGCAAAGAAAATTGGATGAAAACGCAGAAAATGCATGGTGAGATGGTTATTGAGGATTTTAAATAATTTTTCCATAATTAATTTTATATCTTAATACTTATAAAAACCCATCGTTAAAATACATTCTCTAGGTTCTAAACCTACCCTCAGATGCCTTCATGTTCTTTACAACTTCCTGGGTTTTCACCAGCCATTCATCCTTAATTGGCTCATCAGAGGCGGTTAGTGCTATGATGTTGCCTTCTGAATAATGATCCACCACCCGTAAACCTTCAGGGATTATCCTGAACAGTGCATCATAGATCTTCTTTCTAAGATCTTCCTCTGGGTTGTACACAACCAGATTCTTGATATCTGTACGTGGATCATCCACTATGACCTCGTATCTGCTGGATTGATGGATCTTGTTCCTTCCTTCTATCTCCCATAATTTGGATAATAATTCTGGAAGATATGTCTCATCCCTGATCTTCAAAAAAACCTCATTTGCCTGCCTATCTTTGTCGTATTCAGCAATATCCATTAAACTCACAGGCGGAGAGGTTTTCTCGTAGCTCACCACGATGATGAACAACGGTTCCCTGGGATCCACATAGACCCTTAAATCCTTCACCGCTCGGGTAATCTGGAGATCCTGGAGTATCTGCCTTACAACCATGTCATAAACTTCTGCCCCAGTTTCATCGTAGCATTCTACCTTCATTTTAGTCCTCTTTTAATATCATTTAGATTACCTTATTTTATTGAGCATCTTTGTCTAATTATGATAATTTTAATCCTTCTTACCCAGACCAGATACCATAAGTGCACAGCCCACTGCCCCAATGTAGGGAGAGTATTCTGGTACAATTATATCGATATCTCCCAGGGTCTGGCTTACCGCATCTACCAAACCAGATATAAGGGAAGTACCACCCACCTGTATCAATGGTTCACGTACATCAATCTCCTGGAGCTGTTGCTCATATACCTGTTCAGCAACACTGAAACACGCTGCAGCAGCCACATCCTCTTTACTGCTACCGGCTGCAAGTGAGGTTACCAGATCCTGGATTCCAAAGACAATACAGTAACTGTTTAATAGAGCTTTTTTATGGTCCCCATTTAAGGCCAGACCACCTAATTCACTAATATCCACACCTAATCGGCGGGCTGTTATTTCCAGGAACCTACCTGAGGCTCCGGCACAGATTCCACCCATGGTGAAGTTGTCAGGTATGCCGTCATTAACAGTTATAACCTTGTTGTCCATTCCACCAATATCAAGAACTGTTGCCTCTCCCTTCTGACGGTCGGCTAAATACACCGCTCCTTTGGAGTTGACACTTAACTCCTCCTGAACTAAGTCAGCATTTAAATGCTTTCCTATGGTTAACCTTCCGTATCCTGTTACACCTATAGCTTCAATATCTGATTCTTTGTACCCTGTGCCTTCCAGTGCGCTTTTGGTTCCTTCATTTGCATTTTCAATAACATCAGTAGTTGGTAACCATCCAGTACCTATAATTTCGTTGTTCTCCATCAAGACCACCTTGGTGGTGGTTGACCCAGAATCAATTCCCAGGGTAAGTCCTTCCTGTTTTTCACGTGCAAGTAAACTTTTACGGGCGACTATTGTTGCTAACGCCTCCATTCTGATGAATAGTTCATCAGCCTTGGTCCTTTCAGTGAATGAATAAGTTACAACGGGTAAATTTGTGTTCTGCTGGATGAAACGGCGGATTTGATTCCTGAGCAGTGCTCCTTCTGCACACCGGAAACAGGTGGCAATGAATACTGCATCGGCATCAGTTTTTCCCTCTACTATGGACATGGCCCTAGCAATCATCAATCGGATTCCGGAGCTTGCTGCAATAAACCCGAATTTCTTATAGGCTTCGTTTATATAATCAAGTTCCACATCAGGGATGAGTATTTCTGCTCCAAAGGTAGATGCTGCCTTATCTATTTCGTCTTGAATACCACTGTACTCTGTTCCGCATGATATCTGAGCTATTTTAACCATTTTCTTCCCCCAGACTGTCTAAAAATTCATTAATCCTGTTGACCAGTTCCATAGTTTCATCACTACTGGTGGGGTATTTGACTTCCAGTACTGGTATATTTCTCTGTCTGATGTTGAACATGCATAGTTCATTGGTCCTGGCGCATCCTACACAGCCAAAACCAAAGGGCGCATCTTCCATGATGATAGCTGCATCTGCATCGTCAATTAACGGTCCGAATAGAGCCATCCGACCCCTAACACCAGAAGGTACTTCAATTGCAGCGTATTTTAAACCCTCTATGGGTTCTTTCTCGGTGATATTGAGTGGGGGGGAATCAATCTCTGCAGTGTTAACTTTTTTCCTTATTTGACTCTGCATGACCAGAGGTTCATGTCCCTTGCGTTCCACAAGATCCGCAAGTATCATGGAGTTTGGCGGGAATATAACTACTTTCAAGTTATTTCACCCCTTCTGGCCTATCCATTTCCTGTGGTCTCTTGGTTATTTCTTTAATATCAGTATAAATTCCTTGGGTAATATCCACCACCCCCATGGCAGCTACTACTTCACCATCCTCTATAATTGGGACTACCTGTACAGGCGTTCCTTCGTAAGTTCCGGTTTCAGGTATTTCACTGATTTTTTCTCCTTTTTCTATTACCTTCTCCAGGATAGGGCCGGTGTAATCGTAATCCACCACTTGGCCCTCTTCTAAGCGTATACCCTTTGAATTTTTAGTGCGCATGGTAAAGGGTAATTCATTTACCAGTTGGTGTATGGCAAGTGCCAGTGATTCTATTTCTTCTCCTGTTGAAGAAGCTGTTAACTTCATCTTGGATAACTCTCCTTTTTATGGGTTTTTAATAATGGTTTTTATATAACAGTGATTTTATCGTGGTAATTATTATTTACACTTTTCAGCTATCTTCTTAAATTCATCTGGGGATATTTTTTCCAGTTTCTTAGTCTTGACTTTACGAGGGTTTTTAAGGGCTTTGCTCACATCATCCAGCAATTCAAATTCCTTCTCCAGCTGATGGAATCCCTCCCTGGCCCCTCCTCTTTTAGCCCGGCATCTGCGCGGGTCTCCTGGTTGAAATCCACGGTCCTTGGTGAATATGTTGTAGGGATCTAATTTTCTAATTCTTTTTATAGCCTCATAAACGTGTTCTTTTTCACCGCTTATCACTGCACCGTAACAGGTGGTCTTAATGGTGAGTGGAAATTCTATCATATGCAGATTTCTCACCAGTTCATTGTTACTAATATTTGCTGAAGGACCAATGACTATCATCCTGTTTATCTTACCATCTTCATCAGCAGGCTCTGACTGTGGGATCAGACACCCAGTTTCAGCTATTTTGGTCTCGTCTTTACTTGTATCAGGAGTTTCTTCCTTATGGGGGTTTTTTGTTGGTGACATAGACTGTCTCTCCCTCCTTGAATTTTTCCAGATTTTCCATACCTTTCACAATATTTGCTAATATGTTGGTTGATTTAAAGGGCTCTCCTGTAGGGCCGTATTCTGTGTTCTCCTCAAAACGAACTCCTAATATACCCACATTCCTTTTTGACATATTGGTTAAGGCAATCTCACCCGCCCTTACCTTATCTTTAGGGGTGTTTTCTGGTATTAGGCCCTTGGAGTCCGAGGAACTGCCACGGAACATCATGATTTTTGTGCCGGGATAGGCGAACTGGATGTTCAAGGTACCCACCGGAGAATCAAGAAGCCCGGTGATCTTTTTGAAATACCAGGACGAACGGGGTGCTGCTTCATCGTAAATTTCAAGGTAGATTAGTTCTTCTTCTTTTATACCAAAGGTTTTAAGCTGTTTTTCCCCTATGATATCCATGGTGTAGCGGGGTTCCTGAACAACAACCACTGCATCGTCGTCGGTTTTTCCCTCTTTGATCTGTTTAATTCCATTTGCATCCAGTAATTCCTGGGCTTTTTTCTGTGTCAGGGATAGGGTCATTATTCTCTGCGGTGTTGTTTGGAATGTAATCTCGTCTCCTTCTCCAGCAATATCCAGTAGTTGCATTCCTGATACAACCTTACCCACCACTGAATGGGAGGGTGTGGAAACCCTGTCTTCCCGGTAGATATAAACTCTACCAGTTCCTTTGCCTTTATTTCTTAGGGTTATTGTACCCCGCTTCCTTTGACCTAAAAATTCAGATGGACTTTCCAGTCCCTGTAACGCATAGAAACCCACAAATGAATCAGATTCATAATCGATGCGCATTTTATTATCATCAGATAATGCGAAGAAGTGTTCAGCGGATTGTGGTGATTCATCCGATAAACTTACATCAACATAGGTGAAAATTTCATTTCCCTGGAATATCTCAGTATCCAGATTAATTATGGCTGCGCTTTTCACCACGCTTTTTCTTTCCTGGACAGGTTCGACCTTTTTTATTTCATCCTGATCATCCAGCTTCATAACCGTTCTTTTCCCACCAACTATCTGGGCAAATACACCATTACCATTATCATTGGTCTCTGGCACACCATATACTGCTTTATTTCTATCCTTAACCAGTATTATATGGGTTGCATCGGCTGTAAATCCAGATAAACTCAAAACTACATCCCATCTTTGATATGTATGTTCAGCATGACTAGGTTCCAGATCAGTTTTAATAGGTCCTATGGCCACATCGTTGGTGGTGGTCCATCTGATGCGCAAGTTTTCAAATTCACGATACCTCTTTTTCCAGGTGCTTTTAAGCTCCTCCGGGGCTTCGGGTAATAGTTCAATTATTATACTTCCCTTGGTTGTTTTAAACTTGTACTTGTTTACGTACTGTTCCATTTCCTGGGTTCCCTTTATTAAGCCCAATACACATCCTTCAAGATATGGTGCTCCTGATGCATCAATGGCATCTTTTATGGTGGAACCCTCTGGAAGGTCTATTTTCTCCCCGTTAATCTTTATCTGCATGAAAAAGAACCTCTTATAACTATTTTATCAGCTAACTTTAAATTAATTTCTATTTGGGAATCCTCATTTATATTTCTTGTTTAACACCCATAATTCTATCTTTATTGAAGTTGAAGAGCACTTCCTTTTCTCCTTCATATGCCAGGTAGAATACCTTATCCTGAATGATCTCACCCACAACATTTGATGTGATGTTAACCTCTTCCAAGAGTTTCATACATTCAGCTACGTTCTCCTGGGCCGCGGTTAATACGAAACCGGAACCAGGGTATATTTTCAACCATGAATCCCAGTCCATACTTTCATTTCTAGGTATCTTCTCCAGTTCTATGGAAGCACCAACATCCGATGCTTCTAAGAGCATTCCCAAGGTCCCTAGTGTTCCAGGGTTGCTTATGTCCTTTCCCGCTGTTAACAGATGTCTCTGGGCAATGCGATTCATGGCCAGTATCTGGTCTTGAACCAGTTCAGGGCTTTTGAAGGTGGTGGTGTCCCAGTTCATGGGGAATTTCTCATGGGGTTTACCATCTAAATCCATACCCACAATCACCTGATCACCCACCCTGGCGCCTCCACTGGTGATCACATCATCCCTGGCAACCAACCCTGTTATTGCCACATCCAGTGCATTGTATGGTGTATCGGGATGAAGGTGGCCTCCAACCATGGGCACGCCGTATTTCTGGACTCCATCATTTATTCCTTCCATTATCTTTTTACAAGTCTCATTATCCTGGACAGAGAGGACATTGGTCATTCCTGTGGGTATTCCCCCCATGGCTGCGATATCATTAACATTCACCAGGACTGAGCAATAACCTGCCCACCAGGGGTCTGCTTCCATCAGCTTTCCCCACATTCCATCGGTGGCTAGTAAAAGTAGTTGCTGGTTACCTATGTCAATGGCCGATGCATCATCTCCAAAACCCAAAACAGTTTTGCCGGTAATGTTGTAAGTTTCCTTCAGAAACCCAGTAACACCCTTAATCATGTTTTTACGGGTGATTCCTTCATAATTCCGAATAGATGTAATAAGATATTTTAAATCCAATAGTATTCCCCGGTTAATTTTTCTTAAGAATGAGTTTGTTTATATATCTCAAATATCTTGTGATCAAATATCTTGTGATATTTTATGTTGACTTGATGATATTATTATATGAATATTTTAGGTTGTAATGAAAAATTGAAGGTAATTCTACATTCCATTTTTAGGATTATTCTATTATTTTACAGCTTCTACTAAATTTTTTTATTATCTGAATTAAATTTTTTTTAAAATTTTCTATATTATCAATTTCTATGGTTTCAATACCTTTAAAATATTCCCTATAGATTTTATCGCCAATAATATCATCCCATCCACTTTCTAATTCTATTATAGTAGATCCATGGGCTTTAAATCCATTTTCTACTACTTTATCCAGATCTCCATCAGTTATTCCAAAAACGGGGACGTTAAATCTAAATAAAATATCTGCTGCAACCAGTGTGGTATCATCACCAACCGTTACCACCAGGTCTGTGTCTTTTAATTTATATATGTCCTCTGCAGCATGATCCAGATAAGCCACAACATGGGAATTTCCAATTTCTCCAGTTTGGTGTGTCGGTTTTAACTCATGGATATTTAAATCCGAGCCTTGTATAACCCTGGGTTTAACCACTGATTTTCTAAGCAGCCCAGTTTTTATAATGGCATTATGAAGATCTATCATACCAAGTTTCTCCACTCCATGCATCTTCAATTTAGCACCCTTAATTTGAGTGATAACTCCATTTTCTGCAACTATGGTTATATCAGAGGATATGGATTTACCCACCACAATACCATTTACAAATATGTTCTCTTCAGGTGAAACACCGGCAATCTTACGGTATACTATACCACCATCCTCCCGACATTTGGTTTGGCCCTCTATCTCTGCGGTTACCTCTGATCCCTTAAGGAATTTCAAATTAAACCGTCCTGCTAGTTCCTGGGCAAACTCATTTACTTCGGGCCTCCATGACACTACGCTTCCATCTACTTCTCCAGGCCTTTCTATCTGGATAAGCATGGGGTTGTTGCTCTTTTTGTTTACCTTATATCCGAAGGTATGTCCAGTTTCACTCGATTTACCGTAATTTAAGAGGAAAATCACATCCATCCCCTCCTGAGTGAATGCTGTGATTGACTGACTGGGGAGGAGTTTGCGCTTTATATCTATGGTATCCTCTAATTTAGCATCAATCACCGCTGTTCTACCCATAGTCCCCCCTAATCTAGATTTAATCTCCCCATATTCATCTATGGTTTCTATTATCTTCAGGGCGTATCCTGTATCAATTATTCCCGGTCCGTGAACCACAATTCCAATTTTCATCTGCCTATCCTCTGTGCTTGTCATTAGTCTTCCCTGATGATTCATTTTATTTGGTAATTTTCCTTGTTCGTTTCCGGGAGATGGGGGATCCACATATTTCGCAGTCAGTCTCCTGGTAATTGGAAGGGTATGTTTTTTTGCATCCTTTACAGAATTTTATCCATCCCACAACATCATTAATCCCCCTGGTCTGTATGCTCTTGAACGGTATTTCCATTATCATGAGCACGTTTTGGATGGAATAGTCATCGGTAACCAGAGTTGGTGACAGGTTATCCCTTCGAAGATACACTGCCAAGGCTATTACTCCCTTATCAACATCTGATAGCCTCAATAAGTCTCCAGATCTGGTTATAACCTCTTCAACTGCCTTTATATCCTCTGGTCCTGGTTCCATAATAGTTATCTGTTTATTTTCCAGAGCTTCCTGGAGAAATAGCTGGGATTTTATATCCCTAATTTCGGTTACCACCTGACTGGTGGTGTAATTTGAAAATTCTCCCGAGATAAATCCACCGATAATCCCTGAACTATCCAGAACAAAGACTTTTTTACTCATAAATCTAAATCCATCGCATGTGTTATTTTCTATTTAAAGTAATAATAAAAGGTTAAATTTATTTTATATAATTAAATAATTTTTATATTAAGTTTGAAGGAATTAAGAAAGGATAAATCTTTTGTATCTAACTAATAATTCCTTACTTTAAGATTATAAAGGCTATAATGGGTTTTTGGTATTTTAAACCTTTGTGCTACAAAAGGTTTTTATGTGTTAAAGTATAAAAATATATCAGAGGGAGAGCATTTAAAGACTCCTTTTAATTCTTTCGCAACGGAATATACCGCCTCCGATTGGACCAATGCTTTCCCTCAAACTCCATTTTATTTAAATAAGAATTTATTCTTCTATTTTAGTTTAGATCCACATATTTAGTTTAGATCCTTTTATTAATTAATTCTTCAAATATTTATTGTTAAACAATGAATAATAGGTTGATCCCTAAATTTTACTGGTGTATCAAATGAGCAAGAGTATGGAAGAACATAGGCAAAAATCACCCATAAAGGTTAAAGTAGGGGTCATCACCCTGAGCGATTCAAGATATCAGGAAGATGAAGAAAATGACATCTCTGGGATGATTATCAAAGATTCCCTGTCCCACCATGAAGTGGTTTCATACAGCATCATACCAGATGATGCAGAGTTTTTACTGGCAGAAATAGAGCATATAATAGATAAAAAAGCCGATGTCATCATTACCAGCGGTGGAACTGGTATAGGAGAAAGGGACATCACCATTGAAACTGTTAAAAATCTATTTGATAAGGAACTAGATGGATTCGGAGAAATATTCAGACATAATACGTATAAAGAATTAGGCACTGGAGCCTTACTCACGAGGGCAACAGCAGGTGTTTACAAGAAAATATTAATAATATCAATGCCAGGATCTCCAAATGCAGTTAAATTAGGCCTTAAAATTATCCTACCAGAACTTGGTCACCTGGTGAAACACTTAAAGGATTAAACCACCTAAAGATCAAACCTATCAATAAATTAACAAAACCTACTATCGTAATTCATCAATGGATACCAGGGGCTCAAAAGCAATTCTTTTTTCCTTAAAAATTACTTTAGCACCCTCATCCCGGTCAACGATGACAAAGGTTTTCTGCACCTTACCCCCATTTTCTTCTATGACTTTTACAGCATCCAGTAGTGAGTTACCTGTAGTTGTAACATCCTCTAAAACAACCACTTGGTCTCCCTCAACCAGATCACCTTCTATAAGGTTCGATGTGCCGTAATCTTTTTTGGCTTTTCTGATCATGAGCATGGGTATTCCTGTGGCGAGGGAAACCGCAGTTACCACTGGTATGGCTCCCAAGGCCGGGCCAGCTATTCTATCTATGGACTTTTCATCAATTCTTTCTGCAATTATCTCTGCCACTTGGCTGAGAATAATGGGACTCGTAACAGCCCGTTTCATGTCTACGTAGTAATCGCTTTGCCTTCCAGAGGAAAGAGTGAATTCACCGAATTTTATTACATTATTTTCCTTCAGAAGTTGGATTAGATTTTCTTTTGATGAATTATTCATGTGGTTCCCTGTTCAAGGTTGTATTTTATTTTTTAATCCTAAATAATGGGATTTACAGAACTCTCTAATTAGTTCGTGAAGATTGCAAACTGTTTCCTTATTGATTAAACTGGCCATCTTAACCAGCCTATCAAAACAAGAGAGCCAGTGATTTGCAGCCACGCTTTTAAAAAAAATTAAATTTTAGTTGTTCCAAATTTTAGATTATTGTGTAGCCACCTTCATCTTCCAGGAGTATTTTATCCCCAATCTGTTTTACCCTTTCAATGGGAATGATAAGATCGTTGTTGGAAAATCCAAGACTTTCTGCAACACCGCCTTTACTCACTACAAATGCTTCCATTTCATTGGTATCTGGATTTACCTCTACGTCTTTTACCCTACCAAGAACATCGGCTGATGCATTTAAAACTTCTTTTCCAAAGATTTCTTCCTTTATTCTCAAATTTATCACCACTGTATAATAGAATTAATTAGTATAGACATAATATTTAGTTTTACTACTACTTATATCATTCTTTTTATTGATTAAAAAATTGTTTTTAATATCATTTTTATTAACATTTTCAAAATTGAAGGGTAAAAAGTTGGATTGAATAAGATGAATGAATGAAAGAACTCACCAGATTGTTGAGAAAATTACCAAAAGAGGAAAGAGAAGATATACTTTCAGATTACCAGGAGCATTTTATCATCGGTATGGAAAAAGGTGCATTGGATACTCCAGATGAGGGGATTATATCAGTTGCAGGACGAATTTTGACTTACAAAAAAAAATCTAAGCGATTTCCCTGCGAAAGAAATAGGCTTCGTGTTCCAACTGCATAACCTTATACCTAACCTCTCAGTACTGGAAAACGTGCTTATACCCATGTATGAAAATGGATATAAAAATAGTGAAATGTTTGATGGGCACATGAACTTTTAAAAAGCGCAAAAATGCAGCACAAATCAGATACTAAACCTACAAATCTATCTGGTGGAGAGAGACAGAGAGTGGCTATAGCCTAGGCACTAGCTAATAAACCAGGCAGATGAGCCTACAAGTTCTTTAGATTCAAAAAATGGGCAGATGATACTGGAAAGATTAAAAGAACTGGTTGTAAAAAAAAAGTGAAAATTCAGGGAGTTATTTAAACTCCGCTGAAACATTTGTCCATGTGTTCTTTTTCTGGTGGTTTAGTTAGCAGGCTGACTATTACAGTCAATATAAATGCTATAGGTAGTGCAATTACTATGGAATCAACTGTAGGCCATGGCTGTGCTGCAATAAGAACTGCCTGACCTGTGAGTGCCTTACATATACCCAATGCTTCTGCTGATTTTTTAAATACAAACACGATCCAGAATACACTTATAGCAGTACCAGCTAACAGTCCAGTTATAACTCCAGCTTTGGTGGCACGCTTCCAGAAACAGGCAAAAATGTACATGGAAAGGAAGGCTGCTGCGGTAATTGAAAACCACATGGCTGTTCCTACTGCAATTATATTGGCTGGAAGTAGATAACCTAGAATAACTGCAATTGCCACTGCCACAGTAATTGCTGCCCTGGCCACTAGAACTGATGCTCCTCCCTTCTTATTGGTTACTGTTTCGTAAACGTCACGTCCCAGAGCAGTTCCTTGCACATGGAAAAGGGCGCTCAATGTGGACATTGCTGCAGATAGCAGTGTTATCATAAAGAGATAAGCAAACCATGGAGGCATTGCCGCTGTAATAAATGCAGGTATGATCTTATCAGCATTTCCACCAACAACCTGGGTTGCTATCTGTCCCATGGTGTTGAAGAAGTAAACATTAGATAGAGCACCAACAATGAATGCTGTTCCTGTCATAAGGAATATGAACACCCCTCCAATTAAGACTGCCCTGTTTAATTCTTTGTTGGATTTCACCATCATGAATCGTACACTCAATTGTGGCTGAGAGAGAACTCCTATACCCACACCCAGAATTAAAGTACTAACCAGGGTCCACCAGAAGGGACTTCCCAACGTCGGCATGGAAGTCCATCCTGTGAATCCGGTTGCCGCGGCTGTTGCGGTTAAATTAGAAGGCACCATATTAATCAAGTTGGTCAATGCTTGATTACCCTCAACTAATCCCCCGGTTATCCAGTATATGGTCCCCAGTAATATAGCCATTACCACAAACATTATGGTCCCCTGGAGTGCGTCTGTATAAAGCACACCACGAATACCTCCAAAGATAACGTACAACGCTACAATTACTGCCATTCCTATTAATGCAAAGTTATAATCAATACTAAGTGTTGTTTCTACAAAACGAGCCATACCAATTAAAACCACTGCCGCATAAAGGGGCATTCCCAAAAATATTACAGCACCGCTGAACCATTGTATGAATTTGCTGTTGAAACGTTTGGATAAAAATTCAGGAAACGTAAGTGCACTTAAGTTGTGCCCGATTTTCCTGGTTCTTTTACCGAAAAACACGAATGCAATGAATATACCAACCAGAATGTTTAAAAATGTGAGCCATAACAGTCCCATACCATATACTCCGGCTGTTCCACCGAAACCTACAATTGCAGATGTACTAATAAACGTAGCCCCATAACTCAGGGCCAATATGAATGGATGTGTTGCTCTGCCAGCTACCAGGTAATCATCTGCAGTTTTGGTACGCTTCCAGGCAACGTATCCCACGTAAATAATAAGAGCCAAATATATTAAGACAATAACTATTAATGTAATCAAATCATTGGTCATTTAAATCACCCCTCTTCATCCCAGATACCTAATTCTTCTTCTTCCATCTCCTTTTCCTTTTTGTGCCATTTTATTTCTTCTTTAATTTGTTCTTCTTCGTCTTCTCCGCCTTTATTCCAATTTATGATACCATATACAACACATAAAAGCATGACGAGAATGCTCCCAATATAGCCCCCCAAGACCCAGGGATCTTCTATTCCTAAAACCAATTTTATCACCTCTTTAAAAATTTTTTAATCCCTTAAAATATTATTATAGTCTATTCAATTCTACATTGTTTTTTTATATAAAAATATATTTTGATTTAGTTATGATTTCGACTGACTGCTTTTGGAAAATTCATATTCAGATTAGGTGTACTGGGGCTAAATTTCATCTAATAAAATGGGAAATTATATAAATTTATTAAACTAATATATAATTAGAGTATTTGGGCAGCGTGTGATGCAGTTTTTAAAAGTATAGAAAATTCTATTTTTCAAATATCTAAGGTAGAATACAGTGGTTACTTTCTAGGTGGAATATGATGGTTACTGGTAAAAAAGGTAAGACAAAACACATCGAAATTCTGTTGATAGAAGAGAATTCGGAAAACAATGAACTCACTACAGAAATTTTCAGAGAAGCCGCAGTTTCCAACAACATTAACATGGTAAATAATGGTGTGGATGCCATGAACTTCTTGAAACAGGAAAATGGATTTAAAAACTCAGTTCGACCAAATATCATATTATTAGATTTAAACATTCCAACAAAGGATGGTCGTGAAATTTTAAAGGAGATTAAAACAGATCCTGAATTAAAATATATACCTATCGTGGTGATGACCTCCTCAGAGTCAGAACAGGATATAATAAATACATACGAACACTATGCCAATGCATACATCACCAAACCAAGTGATCTTGATGAATTCATAAAGGTAATTAAATCCATAGAAGATTACTGGTTGAAAATAGTAGAACTGCCTCCCTGATACAAGCTGTAAATGAAGCAGTTTTAAACATTTAAAAAATAAAAACAAAAATTACAACAATATCACTAAGACTAACGTATTTGAACTCTTTACTCCTTTTACTTGAAAAGATGATGCATCTATCTTCTTCTGTAATTTTAATCATCATTTCTAAAAAAAAAGAGTACATGATATCTTTTTAATTGTTAATTCATTCCAATTTCTTAAGACAAGCAGAAATGAATGCAGGAATATCGCTGGGTTGCCTGCTGGATATTATATTTCCGTCCTCCACCACTTCCTGGTCTATATATTGACCTCCGGCATTTTTAATATCCTGGACTATGGACTTCCAACCTGTGATCTTTTTTCCTTCAATTAACTGGGCAGTGATCAGTAATTGAGGAGCATGACAAATAGCGAATATAGGTTTGCCTGTTTTATAGAAATTTCGAATGAATTCAACTGGTTCTGGTTCGCTACGTAGGTTGTCTGGCGAACATCCGCCGGGAATAAATATGGCATCGAATTTATTGTAGTCACTATCTGATATTTTTTCTTCTATTTGTACAGTTTCTTTACCTTTTTTACCCGTAACTTCTGTTTTTTGTTTTCCTAAAATGGTTAGTTCATGTCCCGCTTCTTTAAATGCCTTTGCTGGCTCACTGTATTCTACATCTTCAAACATTTTATCAATCATAACTCCAATCTTGACCATTTTATCACCGAAAAATTTTTTTTATTCTTTATCTGCTTATTTCAATTAATATCATTATGTCATATCTATTTACACACTAATAATTTATTCGAATTTTTTTTTAAAAAATAATAATATCCATTATAAATTACATCCCGCTGAGAATAGATGAAATTTTTAGGGGGTTTTATGTTATGAGTAGCTTTCATTTCGAAAAAATTATTTTATGATGTACCAACCAAGTAAGACCTTCCTCCAAAGGTAACTGTATTTTCCTATATCGCCCATGTGGAGGTTAATTCTGTACTAATACACATTTTAAAATAAATCGTTGATTATTTATAATCTGAAAAACATAACTATATTGTGAAATAAAGTGTAATAAGATGATTATACATAAAAAAATGCTTGTACATGTGGTTAAAAAAAGAAAATAAAAGTAATCTAGGAAATAATTATCAAAATTTCTGTGAATTTCTCATAAAAGAGGTGAAAAAATATGGATAAAAAAGGACAGTTAACCAGCATCATCTATGTGCTAGTTGCAATAATAATAATTGTCCTCCTTTTGAGGTTCCTGTTCGGAATAATATAAATAAGGGCAATAGATGTTAAAAGTGAGGTGTTAATATGGCTAAAATCTTAACAAAGGATATTGAAAATGCAATCATGGGAGTCAATTTTCCAGCCAAGAAACATGAAATCCTGGATAAAGCCCAAGAAAATAAAGCTGATTTAAAGATTATCAAAACAATCCAAAAAATCCCAGAGAAGATTTACAATTCGCCTGCGGAAGTATCCAGTCAAACATTGAATATGAAAAATGTAATATGAACTTAATCTGTTACTCGGATAACAAATAAAAGAGGTGATCTAGAATGGCAAGGACCGCTGCAGATGTAGAACATGCAATAAAGGGTATTTCTTTCCCAGCCAATAGAAGCGACTTAGTAAATCAAGCAGAAAATAATAATGCGAAATCAGATATAATCGACATAATAAAAGACCTTCCTAGAAACAACTTTAAATCTCCTATTGATGTTAGCAAGGCATTTGGGGAAAGAAGAAGAAGCCAAAAATAGTCTGGCCATTTTAAGAAAGTCGGATTATTCCTGGCTAATTTTATTTGTTTTTATGCACAATTCTTAATTATTAGATTTATTTAAACTTTCTGCCCAATTCAGTTTATTCCACTCTCTAATTTTGAAAAATAACAAACCATATATAATTAATATTGATAAAATGTAACAATAAAAATTTCTAAATGATATTTGACTATCTGCAAAAAATTGAATATAAGTAAGCAAACCTAACATCGCTAAAATTACAGAAACTAAAATCATCACAGGAACATTTCTATGATTCAATAACTCAAATACATTAGTAGCAAAAGCTATACAAAAAATAAATATCAAAGGAATAATAAAAAGCCAATTATCCAATGAAATCATAATGAACAACATCAAAATAAAATTAATTATTATTTGTCTTATAGGCATACTTACCATAATTGAACCTCCATTATCTCTTGTTTATAATCCATATAAAGTCAGTTTAAATTAATATCATCTTTGCTCACTCATATTATAACCTATGTCCATATTTGAATAGGATATACTTTTTTTCCACTATTCAAATCGTATATTGTGGGTTGACCATAATATGTAGTACAAAATAGCTTTCCATCAATATATGTTTCAAATTCGGGATTCCCATCATACAACATACTAGTTTCTGCAACATCCAAAGTAAATAAACCTATCCCAGCTATAGTAAGTCCAAGGCTAATTCCACTTGATGGAGGAGCCAACAATACACCTAATACTATTAATCCTGCTTCAACCCCAAATTTCACCCGATGATAATAAGAATCCCAATTAATTTTAATCATTGAATTATGATTTTGATTTTCAAAATAGTAAGATTGATGGGGATTATTTATAACATTTGTAATTTTTGTATATTGACTTTTCAAAAAGTTGTTAACTGTTGTATATGTTTTTTGGCCAGCAGATTTTAATTTTATATTTATTGTATCGACAGCCTTTCTGACCGTATTCACCACCCCATACTGCTTTACATATGATACTGCACTGTTTCCATATCTTTTCACACTGCTCCAAGCAGTTCTACCTAAATTTTTAGCAGCCATCCAGATCCGATTGTTCCCTAAATATTTATCAACCACACTGGTAAATACCGAAGCTGTCTTTTCAACTCCACCTTTAAAAGCATTCCAACCCCAGGAAATAGCATCTCCAAACAAACCAGTACCAATAATCTCTTTTATCTGATCATTGGTAAGCACTGTACCATTAACTGTACCATTAATCTCCGAATTACTAGCAACCAACACATAACCACTGGTACCGAATAGTTCTGTGAATTCTGCCAGGGTCATTCTGATTATACCTAAACTACTATCTGCAAGCACAACCGTGGTACTGTTTATGCTCTTTATCACTGAATAGTGGTACATACCATCCATGTCAAGCAATACAATATATCCCTGTTTAAGCTGATCTACACCTAGTATCATACCTGCTGCATACAATTTCTTATCTAAAGTAGCTTTATATAATCCATACATACTGGTACCAGTTTCATCTGTACTGGATAGTTTGCTGAGTTCATCTTGAGTAGCATTAACACCTAAAAGTTGCATGGCGGTGGCAAGGCTTGCTGGTCCGCAGTTCCAGACACTGCTTTGCATGACTACACCGGTGAAGTCAATCTTGTTTATATTTATAATATGGTTACCCGTAATATTATTATTATTATTAGATAAAGATTGTGAACTGTTATAGTAGCTTATTCCTGCAGCGTTACCTGTTATAATGTTACTGTGGATTGTTAAACTTTTATCGTTCCATAGCGACATGCCTAGATAGTTGTCGGTTATTTCATTTTCATGAAGAGTTACATTATTGGAATCATCCAAACTCAGCCCATACCAATTACCCGTTATATTGTTACTGAAAATATCAACACTGCCACTGTTAATCAGGTTAAACCCATACCAATTGTCCTGAACCTGGTTGTTTGATATTATGGTGTAGTTGGAATTCTGGTGATTTACACCATACCAATTATCTTTGAGGGTGTTACCAGTGATTTGAGTGAAATAGCTATTAAATAAGCTAACACCATTGGCATTACGGGATATCGTGTTATTAATCAAACTCACATAGTCTGCATAGACGAAAACACCATATGAATCACTTGCACCACTTATATTCAGTCTCCAGAGATTAGTTTTACTTGCAACAACCGTGAAAACACCCATAAAGGGATTTCCTGCTTCAACATAAACCATTGCATTAGATGAAGGCTTAATAGTAAGCTGTTTATAAACCGCGACATTTTCTCGATAGGTACCCCCATCCAGGGTAATGGTATGGCCATCCTTTGTGTTGTTACTGTCAATTGCGCTCTGTATGCTGGTAAAAGTTTCATTTGTATTGATGTTAAGTACAGGCAATGTAGATGTGCTTGTTATTGTAACAGGTATAGAAAGTGTTTGGCTGTCAAGTTTGACTGTGACTGTAGCGTTACTCGCACCTGCCCCTTTGAATATGGCAACTGCTTTACCACCACGGGTACCCACACTACCATTTATCGTTCCCATAGTTGTAGCGAAGTTTACTGGAATTGTATCTGGTATATTTACTGGAACATTACTATTACTGCTCGTTGTATCTTCATTCAAGTTATTATGTGTTAAATCCATCTCTAGAATATTTTTATATGTTGAACCAGTACGATCACTACGATCTGTAGAAACAGCAACGTTCATAACCAGATACCTTGCTCTGGCAACATTCCCCTCATTTACAAAAATATCTATTGACCCACTAGGTATTGTACCGCCTGCAGATACGAAAATTGGATTGTTACGTCCCCACCAATTATTCTCTGCATCCACCACACTTGTACTGCCGGTTATGTATAGTCCATACCGGTTATTTGCATAGATAGTGTTGAAATTTATCTGAACATCTGCTCCATCAACAGAAATTCCATCAAATAAATTTTTATGAATAATATTATTTGACACCAGATTATCAGTAGACCCTGCAATATGAATTCCATTCATTATATTCGCGGTTATATTGTTGGTCATTATCTGATTATTCGAGCCTTGTTCGATTAGAATTCCATCTAATATGTTACCTGTGATTGTGCAGCCAGTTATCTGGTTAAAAGTTGAATTTAGAAGATGAACACCATTCCCATTACCTATTATATGATTTGCAAGTAACGTGTTGCAACTGGAATTATCCATGAAAACTCCACTACTATTTGCCGAACCAGTGATGGTAAAGCCCATAAGAACAGAACCACTACCACCATTATTAATGATAAACACTGGTAAATTAGTGTTTGCTGATTGTACTGTTACATTAACCCCTGGAACTGGTAACAAGACAAGTTCCTTGCAAACTATGATATTTTCAATGATGATATCTTTACCTATTCCTATGAAATGACCATTTTTTGTACCATCATCATTTATTGCAGCCTGCACACTTGCATAAGTCTTACCAATTTGATAATTGTAAATCATACACGGATTGGAAAGCACAACCCATGGTTTAACTATTATGCTTCCAGGATAGGTGTTATTTACCCGGTAGGAATCTAATAATTGACTGTACATGTAGACAAGTGATTTAAAGCCCATATTTTTACCTAAACTAATGTCTTTCACATGGGAGGGTGCAGTATTATTAGTATTCACGTAACCCAGTACATACTGAGCCAGATTCACATACTCATTATAATCTACTAAACCAGGGCTAATGTCCTCAATTGCATTTGCTGGACTTTTAACGCTCCTAAGTATAACTGTACTGTTTATATCAGCGTAATTATCCAGTAATGATTTAGTTGCAAGGTCTAAGAACTGGGGCATAGAAACAATGGTATCATTAATAGAAACACTATTTGGGAATGTATGATTGGTTTCAATTTGATTTTTAATCACATTGGCTGCTCTGGCTATCTGATTATAAGTGAAAAATTTGGTAACATTATTTGTCACAGTTGTCCATGGAATAACCGTTGCATAAACTGGTAAGGTCTTGTTACTGTTCTGGTATGAATTTAAAATAGTAGAAAACATGTAAACCAGGGATTCATAGCGTATTGTGTTTTTTGTACTGTTTATTGTGATGTAGTTGGGTGCTCGGCGATTAGATTCCTTATCCATGAAGTTGTTCACGTAATTTGCCATTTCCAGGTACTCGTTAATGTAAATATTTTGTCTGGTAAGATTCTCATTAGGAGTTGGAGCAGTGGTATATCCCATTCTTTGGAGGTAAGATGATGGAAGGGATCCATCCATATCTAGAAGAACTTCAGTACATAATTGTAAAAATCGGGGTACTGAAACATATGTACCGTTCACATTTACTTGATTTGGAAGAGCATGGTTTCCTTCAATATACTTCTTAAGTAACCCAGAAGCGGTGCAGATTTCATCAACAGTAAAAAATTTGTCACTTGAACTTTTGACGGATGACCAGGGATCTATTGTAACACTTTGTGGAAGGTAACCTGTTTTGTTATTGTAACTTAAAATTTTGGAGTAGGTGAAAATCACATTTTCATATCGTATATGGCCCATCAACAGAGTGTCAAGATAGTTTGGCGCTCTTCCATAAGCTTGTTTATCCATAAATCCGCGAGTATAAAGTGCAAACTTAACATACTCAGTGTAATTCATATTCCTACTCAATGACACAGTTTCACTAGGATTTGGAGCATCCCCACAACTCATATAAGCTACTGTAGTATCAAATCCACCAGCAATATTCAGAACATTTGTAACTGCAAGCCTAAGATAAGAAGACTCAACCACCGAATTACCATTAATATTAACGGTGGATGGTATTTTCTTATATTTCAAAACGTAATTTTTAACATTGACTGCTGCGCTGTTAATTTCTTCTGGTGTATAGAACTTCGTACTTGTACTCGCTATTACACTCCATGAATCCACAATAATGAATTTAGGTAACTTGCCGATATTAATATAAGAACTTAAAATCTGGCTATTCATGTAAATCAAGGACTCATACTTGATATTTCCCAGGCTACTTATGGCATAATTTGGGGCGTCCTTATTCTTATTCATAAAATTATTAACATTTTTTATTAATGTTTTATACTCAGTTTCATCTAAAACACCACTCACCATACTCTCAGATGGACCATCCGGTGCAGAATAGCTGCTCTGTAGCAGATTGGTGGTGAAGTTGCCTGAAATTTTTAGGATAACTTCACTTGAAAGTTTTAAGTATTGAGGCATGGAAATGTTCATACCATCGACCATGACATTTCCGGGGGTTTTATGATTTTTTTCTATATACTCTTGTACTGATGCAGCTGCATCACATATACCTTTCAAAGTAAAAGAATTGACAGTTGTAAATTTAATACTAGTAAGGCTTAGTGGATTGCCATTTAGATCCTCAATGCAGCCAGTATGTAATACAAGACTATAGTTGCCTGCACTTAAATGTGTATTAGGAATTATTGTTAAGATGCTATTTGTAATTGTGGTAGTAAATGTAACAGGGTTATTCGATTTTTTAAGGTCAATCCAAAGACTATTGGAACCGCTACCTGCCTGGACAGGCTCACTGAAAGTGACTTTAATCAATTTACGTGATGGAACATTAATACTACCATTTGATGGATAAAACGATTTAACAACCGGCACAATTGGACCAACGATGAATTTAGATGTTGAAAGTGCCATGGGATTACCTGCTAAATCAGTAACAGACCCCGTATGAAAAGTTATACTATAATTATCATCAACAAAAGCTGTTTTAGGTTTTAGAATTAAAGTATCGTCATTAATGGAGTAAGTGTAATTTAAAAACGTAGCATTACTATCTTTTATATCAATCCAAACACCATTTGAACCCGTACCCTCCTTAACAGACTCACTGAAAGTAACTTTAATATAACTTGGAGTTTCAATTGTTGAACCATTAGCCGGAGTAATTTTAGTTATTGTAGGTGCAGCATCATCCGTTGCATTCACAATGCCCATAAACAAAAGTAACACACTAAAAAAACATGTTAATATTAAAACTTTCTTAATGAAATCATCAAAAAAAGTTTCCCTCTCCCACATTTTACTCGCACCATTCACCATTTACACCTTCTGATAGATAATTATTAATTTATTAATAAAATTTATTACTAAAAATTAGTAAGTTACCACCCAGTATATAAAAGTTACTATTTACCATCACCAGAATAAAAGAATGTTGAAAAATTTATTATTTGAAGAATTTCCTTCCCAGTTTTGCATCTACAACAGTAAATCATGGAAGGATAAAAACTATGAAGGCTTATTTTTAACTGGGTTTAGTTGTCATATTTACGAATAAATGAAAAGTACGGATAAAGGTAAAGAAATCAAAAATTCAATGTTTAACCTATCATCAGCATAAATAAACTAAAAATATATTTATAAGAATATATCATATTCTATATCAAGGGTTTGTTTGAAAAAAATGAGGGAGGGTGATATTATGGCAGGACATAACGTTTTAACCGGTATTTTAGCAATTATCTTTGGTTTATTAATAGTTGCATTTCCATTAATCAGTGCTGCTACTTTAAGTATCCTAACTGGATTAGGAATTATTTTAATTGGTATCTGGTTACTTGGAATAGCCTATGAAACATGGAATGTCAGTAAAGGAACAAGTATCGCTGCTTTGATACTCGGTATTATTGGTATCATTGTTGGAATTGGACTCTTTGGAAACATACTGGCTTTCAGTATATTAACAGGTATGGTAATATACATAGGTGGCCTGTTCTTAATAATAACAGGTATCATAGCTTTAATTTCAGGAAAAGGCGCCGGAAGATGGAGTGGTATATTAGGTATAATTCTTGGTATTATATATTTAATTATTGGTATATATGCCTTAAACCCATTTTACCTGGCCACAATAATTGGAATATTCCTTATAATAAGCGGAATTTTCCAGATTTTCTTACCAGGAGTAGAAGAATAAATTTTTATCCAAACAAACCCTTATTTTATATTTTTTTATTTGTGTAAATTATGGTTATTAATTGAGTTTAAAAATCTAAAATTGATAAAAATATCTTACAGGTGTAAACATGCTAATTTTAACATCACCAACTATTCAGGGAAAAGAAATAACCAAATACTATGGTTTAGTAGCTGGAGACGCCTTATTAGGTGCAAATTTATATAAAGACTTGTTTTCGGGCGTGAGAGACGTGGTAGGGGGACGAACCTCTAAATACGAGGAAGAACTTACCAGTGCAAGGAACCTGGCCATGGAAAGTATGATAGCAGAAGCAGAAAAGGAAGGTGCAAATGCAATAATAGGCACCAGGATAGCGTACAATAACTTGGGCGGTACCATGGGAAACACCATAATGGTCACCGTAGTGGGAACAGCGGTTTCATACAAGGAATAGATCAGATAAAGAAGATTGGAGAACATTATGTCATACCCCAAAAACAATTGGCTGAACAGGAAACGCTGGGCACTGATAGCTATTTTAATAGGGACAGTCGCAGGTTTAGGCTCGGCATTGATCTGCATAGTCTGGAATCTGGTTATATTCGGATTCAACATAATGTACATAGTTTCCCCACTGATTGCGGGCTTCGCTGAAACCTTCATTGCCCGTAGAAAATATGGTAAAAGCACAGGTGCAATAAGCGCCCTCATAACTTTTATTTTAATTAATGTCTATGGATGGTTATTTCCAGGGATCTTCATCCCCAAAGAGCCTGTTACATTAAGTATCATCACCCTCATAGCCATTGGTCTCATGATCCAAGCAGCATTCCCCATCATGGTCAACTACATACTCTTCGTGGTTGTGGTGGGTATATTCATCCGATTGATTGCACTGCCTGCCAGAATATTAGGACGAACCCAACAGATAGAGAGTCGTGTACTATCTCAGTCAGATAAAATTTCCATCCCAGGGGTAGATGATCCACTGGTATCTATTCCCGAACCAGACGGGAAGAAGATAGAAAGATATGTGGGGTTGGTTACTGGAGAGGCAGTTGCCAAGGAAAGAGAGATTAACGGTATGTTTAACAAACTCCTGAAGATGATCCAGCCTAAAAAACTGGACGACTTACACCTAATTGACGCCCGGGAAGCAGCTATAACCCGGATGCTTGAAACAGCCCAAATATTAGGTGCAGATGGTGTGGTTGAGGTATTGATCGACCATATTTCCATCGGCGGGTTACAGGGATTTGCAACCATAGTAACGGCTACTGGTACAGCAGTGATATATGAAGAAAAAACTGTATAAATTATTTTATGCCATGAAAAAGTTGCTAAACTGGATACAAAAAAGTTTATCAAATTCTTTTTTTCAAGATGAGAATTTAAAATTAACGCCAGCATCTGCCATTAATTTAAATTCTAAAAGAAATTGCCGAATCAGATAGCATTTCTATCCAAATGTTATTAACATCTAAATGTTTAAATAGGGGATCATCAAACCTCTATTTATAATAGAAGGGATGGATTTAGTGCCAGTTGGAGCGGTTATCTTGTTATTCTTATTTGATATACTGGATCAGCATCGATTTTATAATTGTATTTAATTGGTTCTAGAGCTATCCCACAAAATTGGGGAGACACCATGAGTTCTGAATTTTTATTAGATAAAGAAATAATTGTAGCCTCCAACAGGGGGCCAGTGGTATTTAACAGAAACAATGAAAAAGAAATCGAATTAATCAGGGGTGCAGGGGGGATAGTAGGGTCAATGATACCCTTTTTAAAGGAAACACACGGTACATGGGTTTCATCTGCAATAGGTGAATGTGACCATTATATGAATGATAAATATCATGATAAAGTACCGGTACCCCTTGAAAACCCAGAATACTATGTTCAATTTATAAAATCTGAAGAAGAAGTATATAACCAATTTAATGGGAAATTCGCCAATCCTTTACTATGGTTTATTCACCACTCCATGTGGAATCCTCCTTACTCACCTTGTGCTGATGAAGAATTGCACCAGGCATGGGAATCCTATAAACATGTAAATAGCCTGTTTGCAGAAGCTATAAGCGAAGATATCCACAGGTCAGAGAAGACACCAATAATAATGCTTCAGGATTATCACATCTATTTAACCCCAAAGATGATTAGAAAGGAATATCCTGATGTACTTATGAGCCAATTCGTACATATACCATTCCCATCCCCAGAAATCTTCCAGCAACTTCCCAATCACATGCAGACAGAAATATTAGGAAGCGTGCTGACCAATAATGTCCTGGGATTTCATATACCCCGTTACATGAACAACTTCCTGCAGACAGTTAAATTGATATTGCCAGATGCCACAGTGGATGATTTAAGCGGTGATATCTTATACAAAGGACAAGTTTGCCATGTAAAAACCTACCCCATAAGCATCAACCTGGAAACCATCCAAAAACACGCACAAAGCCCGAATGTTTTATCAAAACAGGAAGAGGTAGATAAAATTGTGGGCAACTGTAAATTAATTTACCGCACTGACCGGGCAGACCTGTCCAAAAATATAATTAGGGGCTTTCAGGCATATGACATTTTTCTTAAGAAGTTTCCAGAATGGAGAGAAAAAGTTAAATTCGTAGCCACTCTTATGCCTTCCAGACAGGACATTAAGATTTACCGGGAATATACAGACAATATCAGGGATATTGTAAAAGAAATAAACCAGAAATATGCCACTCCCAACTGGGAACCAATTAAATATATATGTAAAGGAGATTACGACCTGGTTATTGCTCTTCTAAAAAGATACGATGTATTGATGGTAAATCCCATACTGGATGGTATGAATATCGTTGCAAAGGAAGGAACTGCCATTAACGAAAATAACGGTGCTTTGGTGCTTTCAACAGGGGCTGGTTGTTATGAGGAATTAAAAAATGGTGCTATCTGCATTAACCCCTATGATTTAAGGCAAACTTCAGAAGCAATTGATATGGCATTGATGATGGATGGAGAGTCAAAAACACAAATGCTTATAAATGCCAGGGAAGCAATTAAAAAGAATGATTTAAACAAATGGACATCCAGCCAGTTAAAGGATATTGAATCGGTGCTACTTGAGAAACAAAACTTACAACGAGAGCCAGAAGAAGGCGTGAGAATGAATTAATTTCATATTGAAGCCTATTAATCCAGAATGAAACTTTATTAATCTTTAAACAATAAAAAAATTAGTGAGATTGCTTTCATGTCAATTCAACTCCATGATTACCTGAAAATTGCAGAAAAAGAGAAGGATTTACCTAAAGTAATTGCCTATAACAGGATAGACGGCCCAGGCTCCAGTCTGGACCTTGCCGAATTTCAGGAATCTTTCTGGAGAATGCCAGATACCCTGAAACCCGATCTTAACATTACAGATGAAACTAGTAAATGGGCTCCAGAAAATGACCCCGCATGTAAATGGACTATGAACCTTCCAAGAACTGTGGGTATCACCATTGACACAGGAACTAAAATTGAAGCCTATCCTTTTGACCCTGACCTTATAGGTGTTAAATCAGTAGAATATAAAACAGAGGTAATCGCAGCACCTGGTGATGTTTTCCCAGTCAGCCAAAACTGGTTACTTAAGATAATGGAGATCTTCAACATCAAAGGGGTGATGTTCGTTTTAAAAAACTTAAGAGAAGGCATTCAATCCTCAGGCCTTGGTGGATCCTCCACAGCAACTATCGGAGTGTGTATTTTAGCTAATGAACTTGCAGGTCGTCCCTTTAACAAAATGCAGCTGATTTCTATGGCATCACGTATAGAACAGGGTTTTGGGGTTAGTATCACCGGGACACAGGAACAGTCCAATGTGATATTTGGTGGAGTTACTGATTATGTGTGGTTTCCCTGGGGCAGACCTGGATATCCCAGCACGGGTTATGGAGATTCTGTGCGATTTGAATTATTACCTCCAGAAAATTATGCTTTACTTGAAAGTAGAACTGCTATTTTTCATTCTGGACATCCACGCATGAGTTCTGAGGTCAATTTAACCTGGAGAAATGCTCTTTCAACAGAAGTTGGATATAAATTACATTCTAAAAAGATGAAAGTAGCTTATAATTTCCGTGAAGGATTAAGACTTAAAAAATGGGATCATGTTCTTAATTCAATTGATGAATACAGGAAGATACGTACCAAACTATGTGAGGGTTACATGGAAGAATCCAGGGACATACTGGAATATACACAAAGCAATAATTGCACGGCATTCCCACTGGGTGCTGGCGGTGGTGGAGGAGTCCTCTTATTTTCACCAGAACCTGAATTTTTAGAAAAATTAAGAGAAGATCTTAAGGGATTATACCGGGAAATACCATTTAAAATCCGTTCTAAAGGCCATGAAATAATTAACATATAAAAACATACCCTGAATTATTCCTTTTTAACTTATATCTCTTATTCACATATAATGTGGTATTTTCATTTATAATTGGGTATGTTCTTTTTTCTGTTCATTTATTTTTAATAAAAATGACAAAATTAAATATTATCCGCCCAATTTATTATTATGGAAATATGTGACATAGCAGTAATTGGTGCAGGGCCAGCCGGATGTATGGCCGCCATCCAAGGGGCAAAACAGGGCAAAAAAGTAGTACTTATCGAGAAGAATAAAGAATTAGGCCTTAAACTTCTTATAACTGGTAATGGCCGGTGCAATTTCACCAACACTGCTTCCCTTGATGTTTTCCTAAAGAAGTTTGGTAAGAAAGGGTTATTCTATCGTGACGTCTTTAACAAATTTTCCAACCAAGATTTAATGAACTTCTTCAGGAGTAATGGCCTGGATTTTATTGAAGAAGAAGGTGGACGGATATTTCCCAGTACAGGAAAGGCCAGATCAGTAGTAGATATGTTATATAAAATTTTAAAAGAATATAAAGTGAAAATAATCTACAATTATCGCCTGGAACACCTTCAAAAACATTCTAAGATATTCAAACTTATCTCCACAAATAACCAGTTAATCACCGCTTATAATGTGGTCCTGGCACCTGGTGGTTTAACTTATAAAGAGACAGGATCCAGTGGAGATGGTTATAAAATTTCAGAGGCATTAGGGCACCGAATTACTGAGATTAAACCAGGAGGTGTTCCGTTAACTGTTAGGGAAGATTGGATTCCAGATCTCAAGGGCATTACCCTGGAAGATGTGGGTTTATCCCTGCAGAGTGGCGGAAGAACCATACCATTACCCCGAGGGAATCTTCTTTTTACGCATTTTGGTGTTTCAGGACCAATTATTCTGGATATGAGTAACATGATCACCGATATTATAAGGGAACATGGTGATGTGAAGCTCTACATCGACTTCAAACCAGATGTAAAAGAACAGGAATTAGAAACCCTGTTAATCGCCGATTTCCGTAAATACAGTAAAAGAAGTTTGAAGAATTATCTAAAATATCATCTACCACAGAATATGGTGGAGCATGTTTTAAAAGTGTTTTCCCTGGATCCAGATAAGAAGTTGAACCAGATCACCAAAAAGGAAAGGGCAAGTTTACAGAAAATAGTTAAAACCCTTCCCATTACAATCCATGGCCATCTGCCCCTGAATAAAGCCATGATTACATGTGGGGGAGTATCAAAGAAAGAAATTGATCCCAGAACCATGGAATCAAAATTAGTACCTGGTTTATACTTTGCCGGGGAAATAATAGATGGATGCGCCCCTAGTGGTGGTTTTAACTTGCAACAAGCTTTTTCAACTGGTTATGTGGCAGGGAAGAGCGCATCCAGCTAGTTAACGTTTTTTTTTTTTTCATGTTTATCTTTTAAATTGTTAAACAACATTTAATTTTATTTTACAAAGGTGTTGTTTTGAATATCCTCCAGTGCATGCTGGATCTCTTCATTGGTGTTCATCACAAAGGGCCCGTACCGAACTATTGGTTCATCTAACGGTTTGCCTGACATTAGCAAGAATCTAGCTGGTTCTTGATTAGTGTGAACCTTTACCACATCCCCACCACCTAAGACTATCAGTTGAGTTGCCTGGATTGTTGATACTTTTTCCAGGGAATCTGTTTCATAGCCTCCGAAGATTCCTTCTCCTTCAAACAAGTAGGCGAAGACAGTGTGTCCACGAGTAATTGTTTGTTCGAAGGATGTCCCTGCCGGAAGATAAACATCCAAATATTCTGGATCGGCATATATCTCATTTATCGCCCCATTTACCCCTTCAAACTCGCCAGCTATGACTCTGACCAACACTCCATCATCATTTTTGACTTCAGGAATCTCAGAAGAATTTATTTCCTGGTAGCGTGGCTGGGTCATCTTAAGTTTAGCTGGTAGGTTTACCCAGAGCTGGAACCCCTGCATTATTCCCTGGTCTGACTCCTTGGGCATCTCTTCATGGATAATACCACTGCCAGATGTCATCCACTGAACATCCCCTCCACCTATTGTTCCTGCGTTGCCCATGCTATCCTTGTGATCCACCAAGCCATCCAGCACATAGGTCACAGTTTCAATGCCCCGATGGGGATGCATAGGAAAACCTGCCAGGTAGTCCTGTGGATTTCTGGATCCAAAGTGATCAAAAAGTAGGAATGGATCAAGATAATTCAATCTCTGGGTACCTAGGCTTCTGCGCAGTAGAACACCGGCACCTTCCGTTACATAAATAGGCTCAATAATATCCTTTACTTTCCTTACAGTTGCCATATAATTAATACCCGTTAATTTGCTTATTAAAAGGAAGTTTATTTTACTCGGAGGAATATTCCCCTGTACATTAACTATACAATATTATGTGTTTTCCAATTACTAAATTTTTCATCTTTTTTATAAATTCACGATGATATGATTTGATCCAAAATTGAAGTTATTTTAATGTAAAAATAAGAAGTAGGGTTTATGCTTTATGCATGTAAAAATAATAATACGGGTTTTATCAAGACCTATTCAAGAAATTCAATGGGCAGTCCCTGTTCCAAGCATTTTTCCAGGATATTTTTAATCTTCCTCTGGTGTGGAGGCCAGGCCATGTATAAAAAGCCCTTTAACTTCAGGAATGGTGATGCTTCAGGCGGTTTCAGGAGTTTCCGTATTTTAGGAGTGTCTGGTATCCCTGCCAGATGAAGGACATTGGGGAGTGAGTCAGCATAGTAGACTGACTCTGCAAATCCCTTACCCAGGAATTTATCATCTGGATCCCTGATGATCACTCCACCCTCAGAGTATTGACATCCACTGGCATTGTATCCTGTCTGCCCAGATTCAACAATGGAATTCAGGGTGAAATGCCTGACATCTTCGGGAACCATATTCTCAAACCTGAATTCCCATCGGTCCGGGTACCATGTGTTGGTTATAAGATAAAGTTCAGGGTTGGATGACTTCACACTTTTAATCCATTTGTCTATGGTTAATGTGCCCTTCATATCAGTTACCTTGTTTTCAGAGTCTATGTACTGTCCCTTAACCGCTACTTCCATGGGCCCTGGCTGTTCCTCACCAGTTTGTCCGTAGAAATCCAGGTTTTTATCTGTATGGGGTGCGTACATGGTCATCTCTCTATCACCTACAAACTGGGCCATGAACCAGTCCCATCCCCGTGATTGGGTGGGTTTGTTAAGGGTGCCTGCTGCCCGGACCACCTTACATCGGCTGTTACCAGTAGGTTCTAATGCATTACCCCACTGGTGATCGAACCAGAACTGTCCCTGATTAAGCATGATCTCTTCACCATCAAGCATGAGCAGGCTGCCCGGTTCTAAGGATAAATTGGTGGCAGAATAATAGAGTGTGCCGATTCCACAGCAGCAAGGGAGGCATCCTCTATTGCCCTGTAAGAGAAATTCCTTATTGGAGGTTAATTCCAGATCTACCTCTATCTCCAAATCCTCATCCTCACCCTGGTTAACTCCCCAGGCCTGCACTCTGAGTGGAAAGATTCTATCTTCCATTTCAGAGACCATCCTGTTATTTCCAGCCACATAGTTGAAGGGATGATTTGAGCAATTTAAAAGACCTGTGGTCCCTGCTATGGCAAAGGGCCGTGTCTGGAGATGTTCATCACCAGCACGGGCCACAGCAAGTTGCATTTCAAATATCTGATTATCCCAGTCAGACAGGCCAAAACTATGGGCTATCCATGGGGGTAAAAGTGAGTAGCGGTAGAATGATACCAGGATCCCGTATTCCCGCCTTCTGGTGTCGCGGCAGTTCCCGACTATGAAGTGCCAGCCTACCTGGTAGCCTAGCTGTGGGGTGAAATCCCGTGGAAATTCAATATCAGATTCATCCGGGATGTCCAGGTAGCCACGGTTGCTGTCTGTACCTAGAAGTTGATTCATTGCATAAGCCTGCATTGGTGTGAGTACATCACAGTATTCCAGAAGTTTCTCATACCTTTTCTTGTAGCTAGGCGTGTATGAATCAGGGTTACCCAGTAATTCCTGGATACGGAATTGCATCCTTTCTCCAAAGGCTTCAGGACTGTTTTTATTACTTAATAAACGTTTCTTAATATCTTTAGGTATTTTATTCGCCTTGAATTCTTTCATCCACAGCGAAAGTGCTATATTTTCTTTGGTTAAGTCATCCAAATCCTTTAATTTGGTTTTTGCCAATCTCATCCCCCCTTAATTTTGGTTCTTAAATAACCGCCTATCCATCCACAGACAAGCCCATTGAAACCTCCCAATATAGTATATAGTATTAAAAGTAAAAATGAACCAGTTATGATGCTTCCCAATAAATATGAAACTGCCCCTGCAACCAGGGCATTTTTTGCCCCAATTATAATGTCATCAAACAGGTAACCAACTGTCACCAAGAGTACTAAAGTTAATAAGGTTAAAATAGGGGCAAATACAAATATTAGAATTATAATTACGATTACTGGGATAACTACTGCCCAGCGGATGTTGTTGAAGTTAAGTTCACGCATTATAGAACTTATAAAATCAGGCCCCATACCATATGGTGTGCCATATTGCGCTCCATGGGGGTTTCTATGCACTTTGTTCCGATTTCTAATACTGTACAACAAGTTCCCAAAGTGTTTATTGAAAAAATGGCTTAACCTGTTTTTAATATTCCCTGGGATTGAAGAAATCCTACGTATTTTGTCATTCAGTTCCTCTTTTTTTGTTGGTTTTTTCTTTAAAAGGACTGGTTTCCAGCTGGGATCAACTATGTCTAAATTTTCTACATACCTTAATTTACCGCCACAATCACACTCACTAACAAAATCCTTTGCTGACTCACCTGATTGTAGCTGGTAGTAACTTTTACATTTTCCACAAATTAGATAACCCACTTAAACACCCTTATATTTATTAATATTCAAATATTTTAACTCCTTAAAAGATGCGACAGCTCGAAAACTAATTTTTAGCATCATGGCCGGGGCATACTTGGAGTTGAGTATACTTCTTTTGAAATTCAACTATCCTCTCCAAAGTTTCCTGTGCCTTCCCCACATCCCAGGTGTAATCGCTGGGTGCCACACCTAATTCCAGATTTTCATTGATGAAAATGGCATCCATGGAAAGCAATACAGGTCCATCTATCCTATTCACCAGGAATGACATGTGTCCTGGGGTATGGCCTGGAGTCAGAATTGCCCAGAGGGAGCCATCACCAAGAAGATCTGCACTGGGACCTATGGGAGGTATTTCAGGGGCCTGTAAAAAATCTATTTCATATAATTCATCAAGCCCTCCCAGATAATCACCTTCCATCTCTGGATGGTATTCACTAAATTCTCCCTTAGAAATAACATAGGGAATATCATTTGGCAGTTCCCTTAAACCAGCGGCATGATCAGCATGCAAATGGCTTAAAAAAACCATTTTAAGTTCAATACCATGGTCTTGAATATGATATGCTATATTTTCATGTTTACCAAGTTTAAACTCATCCACAGCAGACCCCTCTAATCTACCCCGGGGATGGGTAATGTATGATGCATCAATTCCTGTGTCTAACAGAAAATCCCCTTCTTCATCATGGTGCACCCAGTAAGCCTGTATAGGGACTTCTAATTCCTCATCATCAATATCTTTTACCAGTGGATGGTTTGGATTCAGAGCTCCCCTTTTATTTATTTCCACTGTTCCTGTCTGAATACTCCGGACTGTTATCTCACACGGGTTTTGAAATACTTCTGCCCAGTTATTAACCTTTGTTTTTTTGTAGGTATAATTTTTGAGTATCATATCAGTATTATATTCCTCATTTTCCCCTGGTCAAATACCCTCAAAGCACTTGTCTAAAAATTCTTTTTCAGGAGGTTTGGTAAGGTAAGAAACAACGATGGTAACCACAACAGCCAATGGAAGTGCAATAACCAAGGGATCCACTGTGGGCCAGGGGGCGGTGGTTATAATGGTAGGTTGTCCCATTAATGCTTGGGGAATTCCCAAAGCTACCGCAGATTTTTCAAATCCTAAAAGTAGCCATAACAGGCTTACCACAGATCCAGAAACAACGCCCGCAATTGCACCTTCCTTCGTGGCCCTTTTCCAGTATAATGCAGCGGTATATATGGCTAAAAATGCAGCCGCTGTTATACCAAACCACATGGAAGTTCCCACAGCCACTATACTCGATGGTAAGATGAATCCCAGGATCACAGAAATGAAAACTGCAATTACAATTCCAATTCTGGCCACCCTCACAGAAGATCCTCCTGTCTTTCGGCGGATAGTTTCATAGATATCTCTTCCCAGGGCGCTTCCCTGCACATGGAACTGTGCAGAGAGGGTGGACATGGCTGCAGATAAGAGGGATACCATAAAGAGGTATGTAAACCACAACGGCATTGCTGAAATGATGAATGTGGGTATGACCTTGTCCAGATTTCCGCCAGCTGCCTGGACCGCGGTTTGGCCGGTTGTTTGTAAGAAGTAAACATTGGAAAGTGCACCAACTACGTATGCCCCGAATGTGATTACGAATATGAATAAACCACCTATCAACACTCCCCGATTTAATTCCTTATTAGATTGAACTGTCATAAATCTTACCACCAGCTGTGGCTGGGAAAGAACTCCAATACCCACTCCCAAGATAAGACTGGAGACCAATGTCCACCAAAATGGACTATGCAACGCAGGCATAGATGTCCATCCTGTGAATCCTGTAGCTGTGGCTGCAGCTGTTGCATTGGCCGGCACTACATGCACCAGGTTTGTGAGAGCTTGATTTGCATCAGTTATACCCCCTAAAATCCAGTAAATGGCAATCATTAAGTACAACGTTCCAAAAAACATTATACTCCCCTGCAGGGCATCTGTATACATTACGCCTTTAATTCCACCAAAAATAACATACCCAGCAACGATGATGGCCATGGCCACCAGTGCAAAGTGGTAATCAATTTGAAGGCTTGTTTCCACGAACCTTGCCATTCCAATTAAAACAGCTGATGCATAGAGTGGCATACCTATGAAAATAATTGCACCAGAAAAGTACTGCAAAAATCTGCTGTTGAAACGTTTGGATATAAATTCAGGGAATGTCAGGGCCCCTAGATTATGTCCTATTTTCCGTGTTCGCTTTCCAAAAAATACAAATGCAATGAATATTCCCACTAAAATGTTTAAAAAGACCAGCCATAGGATTCCCATCCCATAGTTAGCAGCCACTCCTCCAAACCCTACGATTGCAGCGGTGCTTATGAATGTTGCACCATAACTTAAAGCCATGACAAAGGGATGGGTCTTCCTCCCTGCAACCAAATAATCATCTGCGTTCTTTGTTCTACGCCAGGCAATATAACCTACATATCCATTTATCAGGAGAAATATCACGACAATTATAGTTAATATTATTATATCCATCAAATCACTACTTATCTTACTATATCATAAAATCGTTACTTATCTTAATAAAATCGTTACTTATCTTAATAAAATCGTTACTTATCTTAATATATTCATAAAATCGCTTATTTTACAGCTAATTTTATGATAATATTGAAGGTTATTAAATATAAATAGCTTATATTATCTCCAATTTAGAAAATATATTTAAGAGATGTTAACAACTCTTCCTACTTATATTTTAAAAAGGTATATTAGATCAAGGGATATATTAATTTAAAATAGAGAAATTGTTGGTGTGTAACTTTGAATAACGGCCCACGAAAACTGGGGAAAGATGATTCCCGAAAATCAAAAATCATAGATTTAGACAATTTGAAAGATTTAAAAGATAAAGCCATCACCATCAAGGACAAAAATAAGGATAAAATTACTGGTAAGGGTAGAAGTTTAGTTTCCGGGAAAAAATTTAGCAAAGATAGTAGGAATGATAAAAAAGGAAAAAGCTTAAGTTCTAAAGGAAATGGTTCAAGATCCTCACAAAAAGGATCCCGCACTAAACTGGGCATATCAGCAGGAAAATCAGACGATAAAAATGTAGTAAAATTATTATCTGATAGATTGAAGAAAATTCCAGGCATAACCGATAAAAAAATCATATCCGGAGTATTAATTATTATTTTAGTCTGCATAATAGGGGCACTGGCTGTAAGCAGTTTTAACACAACTCATAATGAAACCAATGACACTAACACAACAACACCAACCACTAATCATTATGATAATGGACTCATATCCTTTGATTATCCACTTGGATGGAATATTGCCAATGGAACAAGTGCGCCCATAATTGTTACTGTGGCCAAGAACGAAAACAACAGTTTCGTAGTGATGAACGAAGACCTAAAAAACCTCACATTTGATGAACGGGTGTCCATATGGAAGGATAACATACTGCAAAGCGGTTCAATCACCCATGAAAGCAACATAACCATGGATGGAACCAAGGGATACAATGTTGAGTTCTCAAGCATGGTGAACAATACTATATTCAACGCAAGAGGAGTTGCTGTTTCTAAAAATACAACCATTTACTTCGTGGTGTTCATATTTGACTCGTCTCTTTTAGACTACAAAGACGATATGGACCTGGTAATCAACAGTTTCCATATAATACACTGATAATTGTCCATATACTGATAATTAAGCAATGTCGATACTTAGTCTAATTTGTAACTATAACGGATACCAAAAAAAATTTGATATATGACAATTCAAGGAGATATCTTACATGTTTTGGAATGAAAAAGAAGAATGTATGCCACCAGCAGAAAAAGAGAAGTTACAGTTAGAAAGGCTGCAGGAAGTGGTAAAAAAGGTCTATGAAAATGTTCCCTTTTATAGAAAACGGTTAGATGATGCTGGTGTTAAACCAGAGGATATTAAAACCCTGAAGGATATTGAAAAACTCCCCTTAACTACCAAGGACGATCTGAGAGCTGCATATCCATATGGAATGTTTGCGGTATCACCTAAAAAGATCGTGGAACTCCATACTTCATCAGGAACCACTGGCAAACCAACAGTCTCTGGATATACTAAAAATGATATTGAAATATGGTCCGAGATTATGGCCCGGGGTCTGACCATATTCGGATTGTCTGAAGACGATATATTACAAAACACCCACGGGTATGGTCTTTTTACAGGCGGGTTCGGAGTGCATTACGGTGCCCAGAAGATAGGGGCCACGGTTATTCCAATCTCCACTGGACAGAGTAAAAGACAGATCGAGATACTCCAGGACTTCGGTACCAACGTACTCATTTTCACACCATCTTACGGCCTTTACCTATCTGAAATCGCTCAGGAAGAAGGAGTTGACATGGACAACCTGAAACTCAAATCAATTGGGTTTGGCTCAGAGATGTGGACTAATGGGATGAGAAAGGAAATAGAAAAAAGGTTCGGTGTACCTGCATTCAATATTTACGGCTTAACTGAAATAATGGGGCCGGGAATCGCCCTGGAGTGTGAGGAACAGGACGGCCTGCACATTATGGATGACCATTTCTACCCGGAGATCATAGATTCAGAAACACTCCAAACCCTACCTAAAGATGAAAAGGGTGAACTGGTTTTAACCAACCTCACCAGGGAGGGCATGCCCCTATTGCGTTTCAGAACCAAAGATGTGACAGCACTTAGAAAAACTGAATGTCCATGTGGCAGGACCTTGGTTAAAATGGACCGTATAACCGGAAGAACCGATGACATGCTTAAAGTTAAAGGAGTGGCTGTTTTCCCCTCACAGATAGAGAAAGCTCTCTTGAAGATAGATGGGCTGGAACCACACTACCAGATCATAGTAACCAGGCCACAGCACCTTGACGAACTGGAAGTTCAAGTGGAAGCATCACCCAGTCTCTTTTCAGACGAAGTAAAGGAACTTGTGGGTATTAAGAAAAAGATCGAAGACCAGATACAAAATGAAATTGGTATAAGGGTTAACGTGACCCTGGTTGAGCCTAAAACTCTTCCAAGAAGTGAAGGAAAAGCTGTAAGGGTTATAGATAAGAGGAAATTTGACGATTAAGGAATATATAAAGAAATTAATCATTTGATGAAGAATTAAAAGGAAAATTTATGGGGGATCATAAATTGAAAATAAAACAACTCTCAATATTTCTGGAAAATAAGAAAGGCCGGATGAGGAAAGCCTTGGATGTCCTGGCCGACAACGATATCAACATACGGGCTATGTCCATAGCTGATGTCTCAGATTTTGGCATATTAAGATTAATAGTTCCGGAACCTGATAAAGCATCCAAGATACTGGAAGAAAATAATTTCCTGGTCAAAATTGGGGACGTTATCGCAGTGGAGATGTCAGATAAACCAGGCGGATTAAATGCTATTTTAAAAATTCTGGATGAAACGAATATTAATCTGGACTATCTTTATGCATTTGTTGATGAAAAAGAACAAAGGGCTATTGTTCTACTGCACCCTGAAGATGTAGATGGGGGTATCCAGGCCCTGGAAAATAGTGGGGCAGTATTAATTCCACCTGAAGAAGTATATAACTGGTAAATCCAATTAAAACTGCCCACTAGTAAAATCCTCAAATCTAATTTTTTACCATATTATTTGATTTTTTTAAATTAACCTGCTATTTTTTTATATTTTAGTAAGTCTGCAACAGTTAATACGCTATTTTCTGGTAAGACTGCAGAGTATACAAGTTAATACGCTATTTTCTGGTAAGACTGTAGAGTATTATTAGGGCAACTAGCTGGATCATGTTGATGATAAGTAGTGGTTTGACTGGTTCGTGAAGTTCGGATATAAACATATCTGGTGGGGGTATAATTAGTTGAATAGCTAAGTATAAGGTGATGAAAATATTTTGGATGAGTATAAGGGATGTGAAATATAAAAGACCTATTGTAAAACCAGATTTTATTTCTTTATAGGTTTTCAAATAGGAATTAAGTAATCCCATCATTAAACAAACGTTAATAACCCCTATTGACATTGCCAGGTAAGTTAACCATACATTTTCTATCATTACCATTTTATTAACCTCTTACTAAATGAAAATGTTCTATTTCCTTAAATTTTTCCAAATTTCGTCAAATACATGAAAATTATCACTCATCTTATCAGAGAGGAAATATAACTCCCCATACTTCTGTTTTCCACTGGATGTTACCACATTATTTTCCTCTAAAACCTTCAAATGGTGCCGGACAGTTTTATAATTTAGATCAAGATCCTCAGCCAGTTGGTGGGCATTATAAGGTCTCTCATTTAACATCAGAATAATTCTCGCCCTATTAGGGCCACCTGATGATCCTGCGATAAGCCACCATAGTAGTTTCTTCATCTACCTTTCACCATTAATGAATTTTAGTTAAAAATCAAAATCCACATGTATTTTATTTTTATAATATAGTTAGGATCACTTAGAATTTACAATATTGAATCCATAATCGAATGCATTATTATTAATTTCCAAAGATTTATCTGGTAAATTATCCTTCATGGATTCCTTTAATTCGGTTCTATCTATTGGGAAGTTTGGTACAGCTGCAGCGCCCCCCAGCATAACCATGTTTAGGGATAGTATATGCCCCGCTTTTTTAGCAATTTCCAGTGCATTCAGTGCATACATCTTACCTGATCTCGATTCAAGCTCCTTTAATATTGTGTCCATTTTGGGGTATTTATTATCACTGTCGTTTATGTTGAATGGCATGATGGGTGCTGTGTTTGTTACTACGCAACCATCTTCACTGATTTTTTCTATGGATCTCAGTGCCTCCAGTGGTTCGAATGCCAGTATTAGATCTGCCTCACCATCTCCAATTAGGGGACTGTGAGATTGGCCAATTCTTAACTCAGTGGATACCACCCCTCCTCTCTGGGCCATTCCATGTATCTCGCTCATCACCACTGATTTACCTATTTTCATGGCTGCTTCACCCATTACAATGGAGGTTTTTATTATTCCTTGGCCACCTACACCGCAGATGTAAATGTTGTATGTTTTCATTGTTTTCTCCTAAAAGAATGTTAGCAACTATCTTTATAAATAATAAATTGAGAATTCCTGATTTTTTAAATTTTCTATTAAATTTTCCGCACCTTAATGGCATTCTCTGGACAAGCCTGTATACATATACTACAGTTCTGGCAGAGCTGAGCATCTATACTTGTGGATCCATCTTCAGTTAGATGAATTGCAGGGCAGCTCAGATCCTGCAGGCATACCATACATTTATCACATTCATCAGTGACTTCCACCACAAAATTTTTCTTCCGACCCCTATTTCTAATTAGCATGCATGGATATTTTGATATTAACACTGATACTCCCTGATGTTGGATGGCCTGCTTGAATGTTTTCTCTGAATTTTTCAGATTCAATGGATTTATGGTTTTTATGAAATCCACACCAGTTGCTTTAACAATCTCCTCAATGGATACCTCCGGGGCGGGATCACCCATACCATCCCAGGGCAGGCCAGGGTGTGGCTGGCCACCAGTCATGGCTGTGGTCCGATTATCTAGTATCACCACCAAGAAGTTGTCTTTATTGTGAACGGCATTAATTAATGGAGGTATTCCTGCATGAAAGAATGTAGAGTCTCCTATGAAGCTCACTACTTTCTGCTGGGTGGCCTTTGCAAACCCACATCCAGTTCCAATGGATGAACCCATGGACAAAAGGTAGTCACCCGCCTCATATGGTGATTCAATTCCCAAGGTGTAACACCCAATATCCGTGGGGAAAATAACGTTTTCCAGGTTTAAATCCTTGATACTCTTTTTAATTGCATAGTATATTGCACGGTGAGGGCATCCCGGACATAATGTGGGTGGTCTTTTGGGTAGGGTTAAAACTTCATTCTCCTTTGATTTCGTGCTAGTTTCAATTCCTAAAACTTTATTTACACCATGGCGTACAATTTCCGGGTTGAATTCATAGATAAGCGGTAACGTCCCATCCAGTTTTCCATGAACTTTTTTATCAACACCATTTTTGCCCAGTACAGCCAGTACATCCTTTTCCATCACAGGGTCAACTTCTTCAACCACCAGCACCTTTTCTACGTCCTTGATGAATTCTAAAACAGTATCTTCAGGGAAGGGATAACTAAAGGTCATCTTAAGCACCCTTACAGGCAGATCATTTTCTTCTACCACATCCATCACATAGTTAAATGCACTCCCAGACGTTATTATACCTATTTCTCTACCATCATAAAATATTTGGTTTAATGATGTATTATTTGCCTCTGTTTGTAATTTATCAATCTTTTCTACCAGTATCCTGTGATTTACCCGGGCAACGTCAGGTACCGGGACAAATCTTTGGGGGTCTTTATGGAAAAATCCAGTAATTTCTCCCTTCTTCAGGGAGTCCACATTCACTGTCCCCCTCATATGTGACACCCTGGTGGTGGTTCGCATTAGAATCGGGATCTGGTATTCCTCTGATAACTGATAGCCAAATTTCATTAAATCTTTAACTTCCTGGGGATTTGAAGGTTCTAACATAGGAATGTTAGCCAAGCGGGCGTAATATCTGTTATCCTGTTCGTTTTGAGATGAATGTATCTGGGGATCATCGGCAGATAGTATGATCATCCCCCCGTTTACTCCGGAGTAAACCAGGCTCATTAAGGAGTCAGATGCAACGTTAACCCCTACATGTTTCATGAATGTGAATGATCGAAGTCCTGATGCCGAAGCTGCTGCTGCTACCTCCAGTGCCACCTTCTCATTTGTTGAAAATTCGAAGTAGATGCCCGCGTCCTTGGCTAATTTAGATAATATGTCACCTATTTCAGATGATGGCGTTCCGGGATAGGTGGATGCCACGGTTACCCCTGACTCAAGGGCTCCCCGTACTGCGGCTTCATTACCCAGTAAAAATAAATTTTCATCTTCTGGAGCAGTTAAAATGTCTTTTATGTTCATGTGTATCTCCTGTAAAACTGCTTTTAAACTTAAAATTTTTATATCTAGATTTTGAATATTGCATCTAAGATTTGAATACCATATTAGATATCTTTATCTTATACTAAATTACCTCTCCTATTATTTAGAGTACTTATTTATAAAATAAATTCCCAAGAAAATGAAACCAAAAAACCAGCTACAAATAGAAGATTTGATGGTAGATTATGTAGTCAGCCACCGTAGGGTTAAATATCCCCGTTTAGAGATTAAAACAGATGTTCTATATATTATTCTACCTGATGGCTATGATTGCGCCCAGAAACTCATCAGTAAAAATAAAAAGTGGATTTATAACAAAATATCTCGGGTTAAACAATCCCAGATGGAATCTAAAACCAGGAAATTGAATTTAAAACGTACTGATGTGGAATTTAAGGATATGATAAAGGAAATGGTGGATAGTTACTCTGAGAAACTGGATGTTAAGGTTAGCCAGATCCGATTCCGCAGGATGAAATCCCGTTGGGGTAGCTGCAGTAGTAACGGGAATTTAAACTTCAACCTATACCTGAAATTTCTCCCAGTGAATCTAATACAATACATTGTTTTCCATGAACTGAGCCACTTAATAGAGATGAGTCATAACAAACAGTTCTGGAATATAATATCAGGGGGATTTCCTGATTATAAAGAATTAGAAGATGAACTGTATATTTACTGGCTTAAGGTTAAAGAACATGTAGGAATATAATTTAAAGTTAATTTCAATTTTCAACCAGTTCAAATCAGGCATTAACCAATTTAACATGTTCGTCCATCTTAAATAGCTTTAGTATTTCATATATGGCTTGGCATTCTCCATCACTAGTAAATATATTATTTTTTTCCAGTTCTTCAACTACCTTTGCTGCGTACAAGTAGTAATCAGGGTAATAATCTTTAAAGACCCTTGTAAACTCCTTTATCAAATTTCTATCGGCAACTTCCAGTTTATAGTAATTTAGAAAGCCCCAGGCTATGATATACCGGGATATCATTAGAAGTGCTTCCCTGTGAAGGTTATCTGTAAACTGATGATAGAAAGCTTCTCCAGCTTTTTCACCTTCACGTGCTACCCTGATCTCCTCCCTTAATGTAGGGATATATTCCTGTCCAAATGGTGGAAATCCATTGTCCTGAATTATCTTGTTAACCACTAGATCTTCTACAATAGTAAATATGATCTGCACATCCTGCTTGTATTCGCTGGGTACTCCCTCAGGGTATCTTGATCTACAGAAACCTAATTTGTAGAGTATATATCCATGGGTGGCTTCATGAGCTATGGATCTTTCCATATCTTCCGTGGCACGCGGGTATTCTGGATTCAGGATGATGATCAATTTCTGAGGATTGTACTGGTAAGCAGCGGCTATGCCCTTTATTCCAAGATTGGTGTTCTCCTGGAAGGTAATCTCCCTACCAGTTTCATCCTGGATTTTTTCCAGATACTCATTCAGTTTAGGAGAGAAATCAAATGATGTCATGATAATCTATATGTATTTTTAAAGGTAAATCTTTAAGATATATCTGATATAATAATAAATATTTGATGTTACAATGGATTATTACTAATTTCTAAATTTTATTTTAACACAAAAATATCAGTTAATGTGCCTTATAATTTAAATGACCGTTTTTATAGGAAGATAGAAGATGATTGAAGTAAAAGTATCACGATACGATCCACGAAAGGATGTAAGCCCGCATCTTGAAACCTACAAAATCAATAAGAAAGAAAAGATGAAGGTTTTAGATGCTTTAAATAGTATTAATGAGGAATATGATGCTCAAATCAGTTACCGTTGTTCCTGCCGTGCTGGTCAGTGTGGTTCCTGTGCAGTTAAGGTAAATGGCGAAACTGTGCTTGCTTGTAAAGCAGAAATAGAAGACGGGGACCTAATCGAACCATTGGACTTTGATGTGATAAAGGATTTAGTAGTTGACCGGATCCCCATAGATAGCCGGGTAAAGGATTTAAACCTCTACATCGACGACTGCAACGTCTACACCTGTCCAGCAGTGATTAACCCTGATGAACTAGAAAACTCAAGGAAGCTTAGAAGCTGCATCGAATGCTTATCCTGCCTTTCATCCTGCCCCGTATTATCGGAGACAGACGAATTCGCCGGACCATACTTCATGCGTTATTTAAGTAAATTTGCCATGGACCCCCGGGATTGTGCTGACCGTGCCCAGACCGGGTTTGATGAAGGATTATACTGCTGCACATCCTGCGGTAAATGTGTGGAAGTCTGCCCCAAAGAGATAAACACATTCGGTGGCGCCATTGAAAAACTAAGGGAGATATCCTGTCAGGAGGGAATCGGACCCTTACCACCACAAAAAGCAGTTAAAAAACTCATAAAAGAGACGGGCCGATCTGTGGAAGCACCGGGTGAAGGTGAGATGGGTGCGGGGTTAATTAAGTATTTGAGTGAACATAGTGAACCAACAACAGATGTAAAGAATAAACCTAAGATCGCCTTTTTCACCGGCTGCATGATCGACTACCGATTACCTGAAGTGGGGCTTGCCCTCATTGATTTACTGAAAAAACAGGGGATAGATGTAATAGTGCCCACAGATCAGGTGTGTTGCGCCTCACCTATGATCAGGACAGGGCAGACAGATATTGTAGAGGAAATGGTAAGGAAGAATGCAAAGGTATTCAAGGATTATGACATCATCTTGACTGTGTGCGCCGGATGTGGAGCAACCCTTAAAAATGACTACCCACAATACGGTGTGAACCTGAATGTAATGGAGATTAGTGAATTCCTGTTAGATAAACTCAACACAGAGGATATGGAACCCTTAAATATGAGAGTCACCTACCATGATCCCTGCCACCTTTCCAGGGGACAGGGAATCAGGGAATCACCCCGGGAAATCTTAGGTAAGATCAAGGGACTGGAATTCGTTGAAATGGAAGAACCCAACCGTTGTTGCGGCTCTGGTGGCGGTGTGCGTGCAGGTAAACCAGAATTAGCAGAGAAAATGGGAAAAAGAAAGGCAGAAATGATAAAAGAGACTGGTGCAGATGCAGTAATCACCATCTGCCCCTTCTGTGAGTACCATATACGAGATTCTTTGGAAAAGGAAGGAATGGATGTTGAAGTACTGAACATCTTAAAACTCCTTCAGATGGCCTATGGAAAAGTTAACTGAAATATAAGTGGGTTTTATAATGATTTACGTTGTTTTTGTCCAACCAGAGTCTCCAGGTAACATTGGATTTTTAGCACGCACCATGAAAAACTTCGGGCTAACCAACCTAATCTTGATTAACCCCTGTTCCATTGAAAATGAAACCTGGTTCCAGGCCATGCATGCCAAGGACATAATAAGGGAGAGAAAAACGTACGATTCTCTGGATGATTTTTCCATCACAGAAAAAATTGACTTCATGGTGGGCACCACTGGTATTGCTGGTGGGAGTCATAACGTTCCCCGTATCGCTGTGAAACCGGAGCAACTAAGGGAGTCTATAAATTTCAACGGTAATGTCGCAATTATTTTTGGTAGAGAAGGAAATGGCTTGACCAATAAGGAAATTGAATTATGTGACGTGGTGGTGAGTATACCCACTCATGAATCCTATCCCATAATGAATATAACCCACGCGGCAGCCATAATATTCTATGAATTATTTAAGAAGGAACTCACCTTCCATGTGGAGGACTCTGAACTTGCTTCTAAGATTGAAAAAGAAAGTTTAATCTACACCATGGACCAGATCATAGATAAACTGGGATATCCTCCTCATAAATGCAAGAATGCTTCTACAGTATTTCGCAGGATATTAGGAAGGTCTTTCATATCTGCAAGAGAAGCCCACACCCTGAAAGGTACCCTGAGAAGAATTAAACAGAGAGTGGATGAATATAAAAATGAGTAAAATGGTTAAACAATGGTATTCGGTTTAAGCGCCTTGGAGATAATAGGTATATTAGCAGTGATACTGCTCGTACTATTTGTTCCTGTTATTGTCCGGAGAAGGATCATAAACAGTGTTAACAGGTCAGTATCAGAATTAGAAAACATGGTGATAAAGGGTCAGAACATATTGATTAAGATCTCCAGTAATAAGGATAAACCACTTGAAGATCAAGAGGATGCCGTGAAAAATTTCATGGAATTTTTTATTATACAACCTGTGGGTCTTGATCCCGGTGGGATTGTTCGTAAGCTGGACAAGATTCTGGAGATGAGTGATGAAAACTTCAAATACATGGCGGAGAAACTAGCGCCAGAAGCTGATGAAGAATGGAAATCAAACATAATCATGACCCTTAAAGCTACCTTGGGAATCAACAACGTAGCCAAGCAGGTCAGGCATAATCTAGAACTTTTCAGGAAAACTGGTAACTTACAGCTGCTTTTGATGCTGCAGATGAGCCTTCCTTTAATCATGCAAATAGTTAAAGCACAGTTTGAAGGAGTTGAAGCCTTCTCTCAAGGAAAACCAATTGGTGATGGCTTAGGACCTCTGGTTTTGGGGATGATGATGGAATCAGAACATCCAGGAGAGCTACAAGAACAAGGAGAAATGGTGATAGCTAAAAGAGAATATCTGGGTAGGAAAGTGATTATGGCGCGTGCAAAAGGTCCAGGAGCACGTGTGGGTAAAGTAGGTAAAACCATAAACGCGATTATAGATGATGAAGATATAAATAGAATTATAACCGTAGATGCAGCAGCTAAACTGGAGGGCGAGGAAACGGGTATCATTGCCCAGGGCATCGGTTTGGTAATAGGAGGTCCTGGTGTGGACCGCTGGGAGATTGAGGAAAAATTAGTGGATCAGGATCTCCAGTTGGATGCCATTATCGTTAAGATGAGTTCTGAAGAAGCGGTCAGCCCATTAACCCGTAAAATTCGGGATGCCGCGGTTAAAACCATACCCGTGGTAGAAAATTCAATTTTAAGATCCAAAGAGGGTTCAAAGGTTCTCCTAGTTGGAGTGGGAAATAGCTGCGGCCTTCCCAACACCATCCAGAATCCATCATCCATTAAAATTAAAAATGAAAACCAAGAGGGAAAAAATGGCCATATTAAGTGACAATGATATTAAAGAACATTTAGAGAAGGGTAAAATCGTTATTCATCCTCTTGATGATCCTGATGTTCAGATACAGCCATCATCAGTTGATTTAAGGATAGGTAATGAATTTAAAAGTTTTAAAATTATACGTAAACCAGTTATCGACCCCATGGACCCTGGAGACCTAGAATCTTACATGGAATCTTTCTACCTTGAGGATGGTGAACCCTTTATAATCCACCCCAGTGAATTTGCCCTGGCCACCACATATGAAACAGTTAAGTTACCTGGAGATCTGGTGGCACGTGTTGAAGGACGTTCATCCATGGGCAGGTTAGGTATAACCATGCATGTAACCGCGGGTTACATAGACCCAGGATTCCATGGTAAGATAACTCTGGAAATTTCAAACATAGGAAAAATGCCCGTGGCACTTTACACGGGCCAACGGGTGTGTCAAATCGTATTTGAAACCATGACCTCCCCATCAGAGAAACCATATGGTCATCCCGACCGTGACAGTAAATACATGGGACAGGAACGTCCTATCTCCAGTAAGATCAAACAGGACTATGAGATTAGAAACCGGTTCAGACAGATCAAACTGGTAAAATAATATATTTTGGTTGATCAATTGAAAAAGGTTGATCAATTGAAAAACTTAAAATAAGTTATGCACTATACAGTTAGAGAAATTCTGTACAAGAAATTATGTACATAAATTACACTTATCTTAATTTACTACCTTAATTTTTAAAGAGATGATTCTGTGAAAAATGATGATGTAATGAATATCGCAAAAAAAAGAGGATTCTTATGGTCTTCATTTGAAATATACTCCGGTGTGGCGGGATTCTATGATTATGGCCCCTTAGGTGGCACACTAAAAAATAATATCATGCAGAAATGGCGTGAATACTACGTAGTAGGGGAGGGCTACTATGAGATTGAATCACCAACTATAATGCCTGAGGAAGCCCTTAAAGCCTCCGGACATGTAGACCACTTCACGGATCCACTAACAGAATGTAAGGATTGTTTAAACGTTTTCCGGGCAGATCATATAATAAACGATGCTACTGGAAAGGACGTGGAAGGCCTGCCAAATGATGAACTATCACAAATTCTGTCAGAAGAAAAGCTCATGTGCCCCCACTGCAGCGGCCATCTCACACATGTATGGAGTTACAACCTGATGTTCCAGACCATAATTGGATCTAGAGGTAAAAAAACAGGATATCTACGCCCAGAAACTGCACAGGGAATATTCATACCCTTCAAGAGGTTACTGAGATTTAACCGGGGTAAATTACCCTTCGGTGTGGTTCAGCTCGGTAAGGCATATCGTAACGAGATATCACCCCGCCAGGGTGTTATCCGACTCCGGGAGTTCACACAGGCGGAGGCAGAAATCTTCACCGACCCAAGGGATAAAACCCACCCTCGCTTTGCAGATGTATCTGATGATATACTTAACCTGTACTCCCAAGAATGCCAGGAACAGGGTAAGGAACCTGTAAAACTAACCGCCCAGGAATCATTGGATAAGGGCGTAATAGCCAGTGAAATGCTCACATACCAGTTATGCCTGGCCCTCCGTTTCCTGAAGGATCTGGGAATACCTGATAATGTTATAAGGTTAAGACAACACCTAACCTCTGAGATGGCTCATTACGCCATTGATTGTTGGGATGTGGAAGTAGAAACTGATAAGTATGACTGGATCGAGATAATAGGCATCGCCGACCGGACTGACTTCGACCTGAAATCACATAACCAGTACAGTAAAGAAGATTTACGGGTTTTCATTGAATATCCAGAGCCCAAACAGGTTAAAATGCTCCAGGTCAAGCCAAACATGAGCAAATTTGGTCCACAATTTAAGGGTGACGCACCAAAGATAATAGAAGCTCTGAAAGATATGGACGCATCCCAGGTTAAAGAATCCATAGACGCAAATGGTGAATACAGTTTAGAGGTTAATGGTAAAACACACTTACTTACCCGGGATTTTGTGGATTTCCAGGAGGTAGAAGAAACGATACGTGGAGAAAAAATCTTCCCGCACGTTATAGAACCCTCCTTCGGCATAGATCGTATAATCTACTCTGTACTCCTCCACTGCTACCAGGAGGATGATGACAGGACTATCCTGAAACTACCAGCCAATATAGCCCCGGTGGAGGTGAACATCCTGCCACTGGTAAATAAGGATGCACTCAACAGTGTAGCCCGAGAAATCCATGATAACTTAAGAAAAAATGGTATTATTGCAGAATATGACACGTCAGGTACCATCGGTAGGCGCTACGCACGTTCAGATGAGATAGGTATCCCATTTGCTGTGACAGTGGATCATGATACTCTTGAGGACGATACAGTGACCATCAGAAACCGGGACAATTCAAAACAGGTTAGGATACCCATTAAAGATGTGTACAAAACCCTTAAGTGTTTAATTAATCTGGAAATAAAATTTGAAGAGTTGATATAATCTAATTTTTATTTTATAAATCAGTGCTTCTAATTGTATTCTAACTATGATCATTTGGTGGGTGTCAGTTCCCACTAGTAATCATGCTTTTTTTGGCTATTAAGCTATTAATATTAGTTTTTTAAAGATATAATAGATATTAGGTTTTTTAGATATTTAATGGTAGCTTTATTTGCCATTTTCATAACATCCCTGATCAAATTCTTTCAAATTATCTTATGTGATATTAAAATTTTTAACCTCATAAAACACAATCTATCTTAGACGAAATTCTGGAGGGTAATAATATGAAAATTAAATATACTACTATAATAGTTGGTGATATGGAGGAGTCTATAAAATTTTACACAGAATTAATGGGGTTCGAAGTTGATAGTCAGCACAATCCCCTCCCGGGACTCAGAATCACGTTACTCAAGGGAGAAGGGGAAACTATGATAGAACTCATAGAAAATGCAGATAATGAACCCGGCTTATATACATTTGGATTTGATGTGGAAGACATAAACGCCACAGTTAGAAAGCTCAAAGATAAAGGCGCCAAAGTCACAATGGAACCAATAACCATAACAGTTGGAAAATTAGCCTTCATAGAAGACCCTAATGGAGTCAAAATAGCGATAATTCAACACAGTTAATTTAATAGTTTGAAATTTAATTCAAGTGATCAAAATGATAGATGGACATATACATGCAGACTGCAGGCCTTACGAGGATTTTAAATCTATGGCAGTAGCTGGAATAGAAACAGCTATAACCTGTGCACATGATCCAATGAGAATGAGCACCTCAGCAGTTGTTTTAGATCATATCCACCGTATCTTAAATAATGACTTTAAAAGAGCAGCAGATTGTGGCCTGATGCTCTACAGTGCTGTTGGAATCCATCCCCGGAGCATATCCCCCGATTATCAGATAGTCCTTGACGAGTTACCATCCCTGCTTGCAGATGATCAAGTGGTTGCCATTGGAGAGATAGGCTTGGAGACTACTGCAGAAAATGAGAAAACAATCTTCATAAAACAGCTTAAACTTGCAGATGAATTGGGTATGAAGGTTATCGTACACACTCCCCGAACAAACAAGAGAGAAGTGGCTAGAGAATCTTTATCCATCATCGATGCCCATATAAACCAATCCCAGGTCCAGATTGATCATGTGGACAATTCCATAATTGACTTGGTAGTTGATTTTAAAGGATTGCGGGGTATCACAGTACAGCCCCAGAAGATGACACCCCTGGAAGCAGTTAAACTCCTGGTGGATTATGGCACCAAAGGATTTGCACTAAACAGTGATATAAGTTCTTCACCATCCGATCCATTATCTGTACCAAAAACTGCCCTTGAAATGAAACTGGCCGGGTTTAATGATTCAGATGTAAAAAAAGTGTCAATGATGAACGTTTCACAGTTCTTTGGATTTTGAATATTTTATAATCGATTATTTTAGTTTAAATAGATGGTTTGATTAAATCAGGGTGGTTTAATGTTCTAAATCAGAGTGATGTATATTAACCGCACCTAAATTGGTAACACAGTTACATGCCAGTTGATTTCCCCTCTGTAAACACTTATTTAGTTCTTTGTTCTTAATATAGCCTGATATAAATCCCGCTGCAAAGACATCCCCTGCTCCAGTGGTGTCCAATGTTTCTACCCTGGATGTGGGGGAGTATATCACTTCATCACGGGTGTAAAGGCGCGCTCCCTGCTTACCACAGGTTACAACTACCATGGGGACCCCCATATCCACCAGATCATTTGCACCCTCATGGAAACCTTTCCCTGTTAAGATAGATACTTCTTTTTTATTTAAAAATAAAACATCTGCTTTTTGGATAATATCCTTTAAGTCATCTATTCCGTATGAGGATAGTACAGTTCCGGGATTGAGTGAAATATGATTTGCATGTTTAATTGCCTCTTCTACCACTTCTTTGTACATTCCCGTTACGTGTAATAACCTGGAACCCCGGATGTAATCAATATCTTTCTTTTCCAGCTTGAATTTGGCATTGGCATTCATGGATGTGTATATGGATCTTTCACCATCATCATCAACTGCTATAAAAGTCATACCAGTTGATCCAGGTATCTTTAGGAGCCTATCTGTAATAATTCTTTCTTCCTCTAATTTTAACTTGGCAAACTCCCCATATGAATCATCACCTATTCTGGCGATTATCCCTACATCAACACCTGTTCTGGAGAGTCCGATTGCGAAGTTGGATGCTGAACCTCCCAGAGATATCTTGATTTCTTCTACATCTACTTCATCATCTGCTCCGCTAAAACGGGGTACTTTCATTATAAAATCGATGTTGCATGTTCCCAAGGCAGCTACTTCTGGTGGATTTGTATTTATCATATCAGATCATGATATTTTATATATTGAAATACTAGACAAATCAAATCAATTTTAAATAAAGATTAATTATAAATAAAGATAAAAAATAGTTGTTATTTACTTTCTGGCAATCCTACGAATTTTTTCAACCGGTTCAGTATGCTCTGTTTGTCCGGTTCAATGGCCACATAATTCTTACCCAATAAATCAGCCGCAAGTTGCATGATGGCGTTGCTGGTTGGTGATGATTGGTTTACTTCAACCACTGATCGACCCATGGCTAGGGCTCTTTCGAGCTCCCGGTCATAGGGTATGGTACTTATGAGTGGTACTTCCAGTATAGCTTCTATCTCATTGGGTGTGAGTAGAAATTTATCGTCATACCACATGTTCAAAACGAAACCCAGTACATCAATATTCATTTCATTGAACAAGATTTTTAATTTAAGGGCATCTGCTACAGAGGGCATGGTAGAATTAGTTAAAATTAGTACCTCCGTATCTTCAGGAAGACCATCGAAAATGTTTGTATTAATTCCAGCAGGGATGTCCATTAAAAACACTTCACCATATTCTGATCCTTCCTGGATGATCTTGTTCCAAGAGATGTAGTTGGGATTTATGTGTTTCAAGGTTTCAAAGTGAATACCAGTGGGTATTACCCGTATATCATTTTCAATTTCGTATACACAATCTTCTATAGACTGATCACGAACCAAAACATCGTGTAGAGTGACATCTGGATTTAAAAGGCCGGTTATTACATCGAGATTAGCCATGACTAGATCCAGATCAAGCATCACTACTTTCTCACCGAAAAGTGACATGGCAACTCCTAAATTGAAAGTTAAGGAGGTTCTGCCTACTCCTCCCTTTCCAGAAGCTATGGCTATAAATCTAGGCATGGTATTTTATTATGTTGTTTATTTTATATGAATTTTTTAACGCCGACCCAATAGGCCTTCCACTAACTTGGAAATTACACCCTTCTTATCGGGTTCAATTGGCTGGTACTTTTCACCAATTAAATCAGCACCCAGCTGCATTATTGCATTGCTGGTGGGTGATTTAGGATTTTTAACTATTATCGGTTCTCCGAAGGCAGATGCTCTGCTTACTTCGGGGTCGTCTGGAATCACTGCCAATACAGGTACTTCAAGTATTGTTTCAATTTCCTCAATGGTTAAGAACGTTTTATCGTGGAGTTCCCTGTTAATTACCACCCCTATTATGTCCACTCCCAGTTTATTGGCTATTATCTTGGTCTTAAGAGCATCACTTATGGATGGAACTTCGGGTGTGGTTACCAAGATCATTTCTTGTGCTGCGGCTATTGATGCCAGTGCATCTTTTTCCAGACCTGCAGGAGCATCTATTAAGAGAATATCCGTATCCTGTAATATTGTTTCTAATGCTTCCTCTAGTCTGTCCAATTTTATTTTTCTCAGCCCTTCCAAAGATATTCCTGCCGGAACAACCTTCAAACCACCAGGGCCTTCGTATATGGCATCTTCTATTGACGCATCACCGGATAGTACATCGTGTAAGGTTATTGATTTGCCTTCCATACCTAAAATCAGTTCGAGGTTGGCCATGGCCACATCAGCGTCTAAAACTAAGGTTTCTTCTCCAAAAGTTGACAAAGCCACTCCTAAATTAGCAGTTATCGTGGTTTTTCCCACGCCTCCTTTTCCAGAAGCAACTACAATAACTCTTTTCAAACTAACATTCCTCCTCCTAATTTATCTCCACATTTATGTTAAATTTATCTACAATTTCGGGGAATTTTCTGAAGCTCTTCTTAATTTCTATTTGCACGATATTTATAACTTGTCTTCTTAAATTATCAATATCCTTTGATTCACCCATTAATCGGGAAAGTAGCCCCTTCCTTTCATATTCTATAATGATATTTATATCCCCAGAAATTTCTGAAGCACTATCCAAAAAAACCATAACCTCAGTACCCTTTATTTTTGGGATACCAAATATGGATTTCTTTATTTTATTCATTAAAGTTAATTCTATTTTTTCTACGTCGTCTTCGTTCAGCGAACCGCCGCTGTAAGAATCAATGAGTTCATCAACATCATCTTCGTTCATCTCCTTAATACCATATTTTTCCATGAGTTTTGAACGATCTATAGGTTCTGATTGAACTTTTGTTTCTGCATCATTTGAAGCACTATCATTTTTTGGGCTCCCCAATTTTTCCTTAAGTTCTTCACGAGAAATTGGGGTTTTATCTTTAGTTTCTGTTGTAGTTTCTACTGTTTCTGGTTGGGGTTTAGACTCCGGTTTTGGAACAGACTCTGGTTCAGGAACAGCTTCTGGTTCAGGAACAGGTTCCGGCTCAGGAACAGACTCTAGTTCAGGAACAGGTTCCGGTTCCGGCTCAGGCTCAGGCTCAGGCTCAGGTTCAGGCTCAGGTTCAGGCTCAGGAACAGACTCTAGTTCAGGAACAGGTTCCGGTTCCGGCTCAGGCTCAGGCTCAGGTTCAGGCTCAGGTTCAGGCTCAGGTTCTAATTCTTCTGTTGCGCCTGTATCTTTAAGTTCATCTATTATCTTGTAAACATCATAGTCTGCTTCGAGTAAAAATGGTTTGTTAACATCTAAGATGTAGTCGACATGGGATTTTCTAAGGTCAAATATTTCAATGACAGTGCTCCTTTCTTCCATGGCTGATGAGAATTGTTCTATAGCGGCTGATCCGGCAAACCTACCGTATTCTGCGGCTACCTGTCTCCCATCTTTGAATATGATGAAACCTTCATCTGCATCAGATGTTATCCTCATAAATCCATTATGTTTTTCCTTCAATAAGTTCCCCAATAACTGTGCAAAGTCCAGATCATCAGCATATGAAACCATTGAAGGTTTTGTAATGGGCACGTCCATATTATCATCCCTCAATCAATAATTGTAATTACTTTATTTATAAATTTATACACTGACTTAATATGATTTATCTATGGAAATATTATCTAATTGTCAAACCTAAAAATAGATCCCGGTTCTATTTTAAATGATAATTCACTTAGATAAGAATTTTCACTTTCTTATGAGTTTTATTTCTGGAGGAGTTACAATAATCACATTTTTACCATCCTTAGTAAGTAAAATTGCCTCACCACCAGTGCTATCTCTAAAAGCCTTTAATTTCTCCCCGGCTACTTGGAAATCCCCTGGTACATTCTTTTCGAAGTTTGTTAAATCCATAATAATTGGGTTTTTCTCCTCTTCGATCTGCTGCAACGCATCAATGAAATCGTCTAAATTATTCACCTTCATCAATATTATCTCATAGAAAGATTGTTCTGGTATTATTATTGTTTCTTGATTTTCTTTCTGATTTTTTTCTTCAATTCCGAGATTTTTCTTTAGACTATCCATTATATCCTTCATTTTATAACTTCCTCATATGGTCGTTAATTACATCTAATAATTTTACTGCTCCACCATTTTTAATATCCACAACAGGGAGATTATATTTATCCTCATAATCCATAAGTACATTCTTATTTTCAACATTCCTCAAATTCAGCGAAATCCCCACTACCTTGGTAGGTTCCACAGCTTCGATGGCCTTCACCTCATATTCTATACCTAAAGGTTCTCTGTATGGGTGATTTGGTCTGTGACATACCACGGTAAAGTCTGGCTGAGCCCCCACCATTATTGCTGCGGACAAACCCCGGGGATGAGGATTACCTCTTTCAGTCAGACTGGATTGTCCTTCAACCAATATTATGTCAGGATCCTTCTGTTCTTCCAGATATTTTATGGACCCCATAACAGCAGATGCCACATCCATCACAGAAAGGCTTCCTGCGCGGAAATTCATATCAACTGGTTGTTCCAGTCCCATTTCATCGGTGGATACTATTCCAGGGATCATACCTGCATCCTGGGCTGCCTTTCCAAGAAGCCTTGTGGTGGTTCTCTTACCACATTCTTGAGATGTCCCACCTACAAATATTACTGGCGTTTTGGGTTTATATTTAAGCTTAGGTAATGTTTCCGTGCATTTTGTAGGTGAATTCCCGAAAATATTTTGTATAACATCTAACCGAGGACTTATCTCCTTTATAATCACGTTCTTCTCCTGTGCCAACTTTAAAAGAGAAGAATTTGTGTGTAAAGGTAAAGATCTAAAGGAAGTAACCACATTTTTCCCTTTATCTAATGCTTGAACAGCATATTTAAGCGCCATCGCCTCAGCTCCTATGGGGAGCATTACAGCAATGCTCCGGGCTTCAGTCTCCTTGAATAATTCATCTAAACTTGAATAAATCGTACGATTACAAAATTCCCTTCCTTGTTTATTTTGATCATCATCTATAAAACCTACAGCTTGGACCCCTTCAAAATTAGCAAATTTTTCTCCGCCTCCGCCGCAACCAATTATTATAAACGGATTAAGATCTTGGAGGTCTTTCACTGAATTTACAAAATACAAAAAATCACTCCTATCATTAATGAAACATAAATCGGAATATTCATTATCTATTTATTTAATAAATGTTAAACCAAGATATATACTATTGGGTGGAACTCAGTTTGTGTGTGAATGAGAAGAACCCAATTCAAGTGTGGAGGGATAGTATGATAGATAGAGTACTTAAAGACTTAGGTAGGATCAATGGGGTAAATGGATCTTTAGTGGTAGGAAAAGATGGTTTAATTATTGAAAGCGAAGTACCCGGAGATATAGACTCAGAACTTGTAGCCGCTATGGCATCAGCAGTGTTCGGTACTGCTGAAAGATCTGCAGAAGAAATGAAACACGACCCATTACAACAGGTAATGATTGAAGGAAATAAAGGTAAAACACTGATGATCGATGCAGGTGAAGGTATACTGGTAGTTATATCAGATATTGATATCAACTTGGGATTAATCAGGATCGAAATGAGAAGAAGTGCTGAACGTGTGATTGACTTCTTAACCTAACAGAGCCAACAACCATTCTTAATCAATGCATTTCTTAATCAATGCATGACAATATTTTAACCTTTAAAAAAACCCCAGTATAATAGTACCACATAATCTAACAGTGATTGCAACCATATATATAAATAAATTACTTAAGGGTTTTAGCTGTATTGCCATGAAACTTTGGAGTTGATTTTCCTTGAAAAAACCATATGTGATTCTAGTAGGAAGTGCTTCTGGAATTGGTAAGTCAACTATAGCTTCAGAGCTAGGTAGAACACTAGGCATAACCCACACCATTGAAACGGATTTTATCCGGGAAATCGTAAGGGGAATAATCGGTCCTGAATATGCCCCTGCACTGCATAAATCTTCATACGATGCCTATGTCACCATCAGAGATAAGCATCGCTTTGAAGAAAGTAGTGAAGACTTAATCAGCGCTGGCTTTGAAGAACACGCTTCTTTTGTAATACCTGCAATTGAGAAGGTTATAAGCCGGGCTGTTAAAGATTCTGATGACGTGGTTATTGAAGGTGTGCATCTAGTCCCTGGTTTATTGAACATCGATAAATTTGAGGATGATGCATTTATCCATTTCTTTGTTCTAACAACTGATGAAGAGATCCATAAGGAACGATTTGTTAAAAGGGCAATGGACATAAAACGTGGGGGTAAACACCTGGAATACTTCAGGGAAAACAGGATCATCAATAACTACCTGGTGAAACAGGCATTTGAACACAACGTTCCCGTGATAAATAACTTGGAAATTGACAGCACCGTCAAGAGAATGCTCAGCTTAATCAAGCAGATCTGTAAAAATCTTCTTTTTAAAAACTCTGTAGATGAACTTGAGAAATTAACCAATATCATCATAGATAAGCACGGGGGAAGACTGGTGGATGTAACTTATTACCTTCCTGGATTCGGAGAACCACTCAAACGAAGGGTTAATGTATATGACCCATTGGAAGCTAAACGATTCATCAACCGTTTAAATGAAAACCCCAAACGAAAAAAAGACTTGGACAACCTCTACCAGCTTTCAGATAACATCCATAGCCATAAAATCTGCGCACCTGACAAAGACACCCTGAATAAGATGATCAATGAATTAGATGAACAGGGATTCCTGTATAAAAAGGATAAATCTGAGAAATAGACTTATTGAATATTAATATTTGGGAAAACTTAAAATCCCATTATCTTTTTTTATCAAAATTCATTGGCGAAAAAATTTATATTTTCTTATTCTCAGATTAACTTATGAACTAAATTTTTTTAATATTCCATCCTGATTTTTAGAAATGATTCTAGTTTAAAGATAGTTTATAAATTCATTAAAAGATAGTTTATAAAATATTATTGGAGTTTGATTAAATTGAAAGCTGATTGCCCGGTATGCAGAATTAAAGGATCCTTAGAGATGAAAACAACAACAGAAGAAATACCTTATTTTGGAGAGGTAATGGAATCAACGGTAATGTGCGTTGAATGCGGATTTAAACACTCTGATGTAATATGTCTCGAGGCTAAAGAGCCGGTAAAATACGAGTTAAAGATAGATAAGAACAAGTTTAATACCCGTGTGGTTAAATCACAGTCCGCCACTGTCAGCATACCTGAGTTAGGACTTAAAGTTGAGCCCGGACCACAATCTCAGGGATTTGTCTCTAACATCGAAGGGATCTTTGAAAGGTTTAAAAAAGCCGTTCTAACAGCCCTTAGCTGGGCGGAAGATGAGACTTCCAAAAATAATGCTAACCAGATCCTTAAAAATATGGATGAAATCGTTAAAGGGGAAAAATCAGTTACTATAATTATTGAAGATCCCTTTGGACACAGCCTCATAGAGGATGATGACGCGGTTAAAAGCAGATTAACTCCAGAAGAAATAGAAAACCTTGAAACTGGCTTTATTACCTTTGATAATGAGTAAGAGAGTTTTTTGAAATAACAGCAATGCAAAAAAAATAAATAAAAAAAGGAAAAAATCAATTAAAATTCTTCCTCTTCATCAACGTCCTTAAGTTTAAGGCTCTTTTTAACATCCATACTCAATGCATCACAGTCGGCTTTTATAGCTTCCAAATGCATTAGTATACGTTTTTTCTCTTCATTGATCCTCTCTATGTTTTTATAAGGATATATTGATTCTTTGAGCATCTCGTATTCTATGGTAGTATATGGATATTCGTTTAATTGTACACAAACTCTCTCCAGCACTTCTCCCAGGAATTTGTTCATTTCAACCTTCACTCGTTCCCGAATCATCTTATCGCTGTCGAGGTTTTTTTTCATTAGTCGGACCACTTCTGCTTTTGCAAAGGGAAGCCCATCGGCTTCTTCATCTGCTAAAACCTCTCCCTCTTCATCTTCTAAAGGTTCTTCGTTGCCGCTGGTTTCATCATTTAATTCACTAGTAGTTTCATTCATTTCTTCATCATTGAATTCAGAAGTATTTTCATTTAAATCATCACTCATAATATGCCTCCATTAAGAACTCTTACCGCTAATAATTGTATTTCCCTTGAAGTATTTAAAGGTTTCATTAAAATGAAGATACGGGCAAAATTTTAATTGTTTAATTACATTAACCCCTCGAATAATTAAAGTTCAAATCAAAAATTCTCATATGCTATTTTAATGAAAATTAAAAAAATAGAAATTCGATGATCCAATTAATATACAAAAATTATTCAAATGATCCATAATATATAATTTAGGACCTACTGGATCTCTTTTAAAAAATGAACTACTGGATCTCTTTTTAAAAAATGAACTACTGGATCTCTTTTTAAAAAATGAACTACTGGATCTCCAGACTCATATCCAGGACTACGACAGAATGTGTAAGGTATCCCGATGAAATAATATCCACACCAGTTTTTGCGTATTCGGCAATGTTATCTGGGGTTACTCCACCGGAGATTTCAATTAAAACATTATCTCTTAGATCCCTTTCTTTTAAGGAATTTAAAACCTTTTCAATCTCATCTACCTGCATGTTGTCCAGCATAATAATATCTGCACGTGCCTCTGCAGCTTGGATGGCGTCTTCCAGGCTTTCAACCTCAATCTCGATCTTCTTAGTGAAGCTCGCGTACTCCCTGGCTTTACAGATTGCTGTTTCCACATCACCCACCAGTGCCAGATGGTTGTCTTTGATTAGTACAGCATCATCCAGTCGGTATCGGTGTGTATCACCCCCGCCAATGCGCACAGCTTCCTTCTCCCAGAACTGCATCCCAGGAGTGGTTTTACGGGTCGCGGAAACCAAGATATTTGAATTTCCTTCCCTGGCTTTTTCTACCATCTGTGAAGTTTGGGTGGCTATACCGCTCATTCTCATAAGAAGGTTTAAGATAGTTCTCTCCATGGTTAAAATGGCTTGGGCTTTACCATCCATCTCCATGACAATGTCACCTGTCTTTAAATCCGTTCCATCATTTTTAACATTACTGGTGGTAATTCCAAACTCACCTAACAGATAGGATAGTAACTCTGCCCCGGCAACTACACCATCCTGTCTTGTGATTATCTTAGCTTTGACTTGTAAGTCTCGATCAATAAGTGCCTGGGTGGTTATGTCCTCAAACCCAATATCCTGATTTAACATATTAGTTAAATCTCTGAGATCCTTCTTCATTTTACCACATTGTTTTTAATGATATTTTTTTAATCTAATCAACCGCGAGTGAATAATTTCTAATCAATCCATGTGAAAAGTTATAATCAACCTAAATGAAAAATTCCAAAATTCTATGCTTACATATAATAATAAATTTAATTCACTTTATATTTCTTTTTTAACATATAATAAATTAATTTGGATAATCATCCATTCAGATAGCAAAAAATTTTAAATAAAACCAGTTTATAGGTGAAATACATGGAGATAACATTACTGGGAACCTCATCAGCACTACCCACAAAAACCAGGAGCCACCCTGCTATTGCCATAAAAGCATTTGGTGAAATAATACTCTTAGACTGTGGTGAGGGAACTCAGCGTCAGATGTCCCTTGCAGGGTTGAGTCCTATGAAAATAAACCATATCTTCATAACCCATCTCCACGGAGACCATTTCCTGGGATTACCCGGATTGATACAGTCCATGGCATTCCGTGGAAGGACAGAACCTCTACACATCTACGGACCACGGCCCATGGGGCAGCTGATGGAAAACATCATAGATCTAGGATACTACACCCTAAATTTCATCATCAACACCTACGAAGTGGAGTCTGGACTAATACTCGATGAAAAAGATTTTCGAGTATATTCTTCCCCTGCTGAGCACAACGTCCCTAACCATGCCTATAAGATAGAGGAAAAACGCTCACCTAAATTCTTAAAAGATAAAGCAATAGAACTGGGAATCAAACCAGGACCTGATTTTGGTAAGTTACAATCGGGTAATCCGGTTAAAGTAGGAGATAAAATTATCAACCCAAAACAGGTCCTGGGAAAAGAAAGGAAAGGCAGACAGATAGTTTACTCGGGAGATACCAAGCCTTGCCAGGGCATGGTTGAATTTTCCCGTGGGGTGGATGTCCTGATACATGAATCCACCTTTAAAGAATCTCATAAAGAAAGAGCAGCTGAAACCTGTCATTCCACAGCCGCTGATGCGGCCAGGATAGCAAAGGATGCTAAGGTTAAAAATTTGATACTCACCCATATCAGCACCAGATATCAGGATACTGAAGGGCTTGAAAATGAAGCATTAAATATATTTAAAAAATTAACAATAGCCAGGGACTTCTTAACATTTGAGGTGAAACGAATATGACTATTATAGAGAATCTATTCCAAAATTTACCCATCCCTGCATATCTGGTGGATTTTATTGGAATTGTTGTTATCCTAATTTTAGCATTTTTAGCCATCAAGATCATTAACTACATCCTGAAAAAAACAGGCAAACAACTTGAACTTGAAGTAACAGTTATACAGGTGTTACAGGAAATTTTCAAGTACACCATACTCATTATCGCATTTGTTCTGGTCCTGAATGAGGTGGGAATAAATGTTACTGGGCTTGTCTTGAGCTTGGGTATCGGGGGTATTGCAGTGGGTTTCGCTGCCCGGGACACCCTATCAAATTTTATTTCCGGACTCTTCATAGTAGGGCGTAAAAGTTTCAAAGTCGGAGATATCATAGAAGTCTCAGGCCATTCCGGGACAGTCACCCATATGGGTTTCCGGATGACCACCCTCACCACACAGGATAATAAAGTAATAAACGTACCAAATTCTCTCTTTTCAACAGAGATATACTTGAACCACACTGCCCTGGATAGAAAGATGGTCGAACTTCCCATTACCATCCCCCTGGACGCAGACCTGGATATGGCAATTGAATCCATGGAAAAGAAAGCAACATCATTAAAATGGGTTTTAACGGAACCTAAACCCAATGTTATCATCAAAGAAATAACGGAGATAGGTGTTAAAACTACGGTAAATGTGTGGACCAATAACCCCTGGATTGTATCAAAACGAATGACAGAACTGGCACGGGAGTTAAAGGAAGTAATGGTGTAATAATATGCATAAATACCGCGTCGTATCCATTGCAATAATTGTAGGATGCTTATTATTTTCTGTAAATGGCATGATAATCATCTTCAATAAGATGCAAGAAGCAGACAGTGCTCAAAAAACAGTTCAAGACTATAAAGAAAGGATGAGTACCCCTGTTGACGCTCTTGATCCTCACACTACCAATGCTGCTTCAGCACCAACTGCAAAACTGGTAATCCCCAAGTTAGGTGTGGATTGTTACATAAGAACCGATACAGTGAATGCCTACAATTCAGTTTACCACTATCCTCAGAGTGCAGGATTCGGCCAGCCTGGTGAAGCAGGTATTTTAGGACATAGAACCACATATTCATCCTTATTTAAAAATATAAATTCACTCAGTCCTGGTGATAAGGTGATAATTAAAGACCTTACCTATAAGAAGATTTACACCTACGAGGTTACTTCTAATGGTAATGATATCCGATATGATTACAAGACCAATCCCATAAGATTTGCCCTGGAAGGTGATTCCAGGCTGCTCCTGGTAACATGCTATCCTCCAGGAGCAAAATCAGCAGCTTACATAACCCATACCAAGTTAGTATCTACCACTTCTTTCTAGGATTCTCTTATTTTTTAATTTACTTGGTAAATACATCAAATCAGTTTGGTTGCTAGTAAACGTCAAACCAGCTTAATTGCTAGTAAGCGTCAAAACAGCTCCATTGCTAGAAAAACTCAAGTCAAGTTAGTTGTTAAGTATCTAGCATAACTATGGGATCAATTCACTGTGAAGATCATAGGAGTAAATTTTTTGTGATTATAGGAAATTCATCCCCAGGTAGGCAAATAACATTATATAGTAAGTTAGCAATAGAACTTTATTCATATAATAAATATTTTTAAGAATTTATTTAAGGAAAAATAGTTGGTTAAGATTTGGTCAACAAAATAAATCTTTACCATATACTAAGTAACTCAAAAATCCAAAAGAGGTTTTTTAAATGGTAGAAATAGTGATAGACGAAGACGCATGTGTTGGTTGCGGTTCTTGCGTGGAAGACTGCCCAAACGACGTCTACGAAATGGATGAAGCCAAAAATAAAACCAAAGTAGTAAAAGTAGAGGACTGTATGGCATGTCTTTCTTGCCATGAAATATGCCCGGCACAGGCTATGGAACACCAAGATATACATGTAGCAAAAAGATTGTATATTGACCGAAGAGTCAATCATGTATTGGAGAGAATAATTTGAGGGGTTAAAAATGGCGATTGAAGATATTAAAGGGACATTTAAACCAGAACTAATTCCCAAAGAAACTGGTGGAGACCTGGATGATTACGAAGATGCATTGCATGTTTTGATGAAGTTCATGGGTTCCATGTCCAGTGCACTGGAACAGGTTTCAGGAAGAGGTGCAAATGCCATTGTTTATCAGGCTGGTAAACGAATGGGACACGAATCTGCCAAGATGATGGACAAAACTGAAGACCTGGAAAAAGCACTTGATGAAATGGGTGAAGTTCTGGGCCATGAATTTTACTTCGAAAAATGGAAACCAGCAGATCAGAATAGTTACGTAACTCAGAATGAAAATGAAGTTACAGTAAAACTACTATTCATGGATTGTGTTGTACGACAAACCCTCCGAAGAACAGGATTGCCTCAAAAAGGACCACTCTGCTACCTTTTATATGGATATACAGTAGGAGCTGTAGAAGAAGTTATGGATATAAAGGGTAAAATCGATATAGACCATGTGGGACCTAATGCATGTCTTAAAACCTTAACCATCAAATGGAGTGGAAAATAATGGTAAACATAGCAATTGAAACACTGGCCAGCTGTGATGGCTGTGAGATTTCCATACTGGATTTACACGAAGACATAACCAAACTTTTCGATAATGCTGACATTGTTTCTGCACCAGTAATTATGGATATTAAGGAAATACCTGAAAATATTGATATAGGAATTGTAACTGGATCAGTCAGAAACAAAGAAAATAAGGAAAGATTAGAGACAATTAGAAAAAATTCAAAGATATTAATCGCCTACGGTACATGCGCATGCTACGGTGGTATAACCGGAATGGCCGATTTATACACTCCAGAAGATGTAATGTCAAGAAGTTACACAGATAACCCCAGTACAGAACCTGCTGAATTACCCAACCAGGTTGTACCAGAACTTTTAAGCATTGTCCATCCTGCAGCAGACTTTACAAAAATTGATGGATTCATTCCTGGCTGCCCTCCTAAAGAACAACTAACCCATGATATCCTGATTCCACTTATAAACGATGAAGCTCCCAATGTTCCTAAAAAAACAGTGTGTGCAGACTGCCAAAACCAGATGGAACATGTGGAATTCGATAAAATTAAACGCAGAATAGAAGGTGAACCAGAACCTGGTAAATGTTTCCTTAGTCAGGGATACGTATGTTTAGGTTCAGTTACTCTAGGCCGTTGCGGTGGCCTTTGCACCTCAGCCGGTGTGCCCTGCCACGGTTGTGGTGGACCATCCTTGGACGTATTGAGGGAGCCAAGCCACGATATTTATAACGGAGTTATCAAAAGAATTGCTCACCTTTCAAAAATGCCAGAAAAAGATGTTGAAAAACAAATGTACGATATAGGACATTTAATTTATGGATTTGTAATTGGAAGCACCACTATGGAAGAGAAACAGGTTAGTCTCATTCCACAACTGGTGAAAAAATAGGTGATTATTATGAAAAACATTGAAATAGCTCCAATTTCAAGAATCGAAGGTCACGGAAAAATAACCGTTCAACTTGATGACTCTGGAAATGTTTCAGATGCCCATTTCCATGTTATGGAAATCCGCGGATTCGAAAAATTCCTGGAAGGTGCAGCTGTGGAAGAAGCACCACGAATAACCCCCAGGATATGTGGTGTATGTCAAACCGCCCACCACTTAGCAGCAGCCAAGGCAACTGACCAGGTATTTGGATTAGAACCACCAGAAACAGCCAAAAAATTGAGGGAATTATTGCTTTTAGGACAGTATGTACATTCTCATGCCCTGCACTTTTACATCCTTGCAGGTCCAGACCTTGTGATGGGTCCTGAATCAGACCCTGCCCTTAGAAATGTGGTTGGAATCTATAAATCCAACCCAGAAATAGCCACCATGGCCATAAAAACCAGGAAGATTGGACAGGAAATTACCGCCACTGTGGGTGGAAAACCAATCAGCCCGGTAACAGCAATTCCCGGAGGACAATCCAGAGGATTATCTTCTGATCAACAAGCTGATTTACTAGCCAAAGCTAAAAATGCAATTGGACTTGTAGAAAAAGGATTTGAAGTAGCCAAACCATTATTTACAAAATATGCCGAAGAAATCGAACTTTTAGGTCCTGTTGAAAGTCATTTTGCAGCTTTAACTAAAAATAATGGAGATATAACCTATTATGACGGTGATGTAAAGGTAATTGACTCGACCGGTAACATGGTACATGAATTTGAACCAGAAAATTACCTGGATTATATCGAAGAAAAAGTACAACCCTGGTCATACATGAAGTTCCCATATCTGAAACAAATCGGATTCCCAGATGGAAGCTATCGTGTGGGACCAATGGCCCGACTTAACGTTATAAACAACATACCTACTGAAAAAGCCTCAGAAATGTTTGCAGAATACAAGGAAAACTTCGGACTGGCACAAAATCCGCTACTATACCATTATGCTCGTCTTATTGAATTGATGTATGCCTCAGAAAGAGCTGTACAACTGTTAGAAGATGACAGTATCACAGGCACCGATATCAGACAACCATTAACTGAACAATTGATGACCAAAGAAGAGGCCAAAGAATCCAGTGAAACACGTAGGGGAGTAGGTATTATTGAAGCTACCCGAGGAACACTCATACACGACTACGAAACTGATGGTGCAGGATTCATTAAAAGAGCTAACCTAATAGTTTCAACTGGCCAGAATAACCTGGCTATTGATCAGGGTGTTCGTGAAACTGCTAAAAAGATGATTCACGGTGAAGAAGTTTCTGAAGGATTAAAAAATCAGCTAGAAATGATTGTCAGAGCCTATGATGTCTGTTTATCATGTGCAACCCATGCAATTGATGGAAGTACATCAATGGAATTAGACATTTATGACAGCAATGGTGAACTAATTAAAAGACAGTTGCTCTAAATAAAGGATTTCAATATTCTTTCTTTCTTATTTTTTATTAATTTTTTTTTAAAACAATCAATTATCTTAAATATATGATATATAATAAATCAATCTGAAGTTTAATTGATAACCAATCTTTGAGCTAGTTAATAAATTATGTAAAATAGCGATTCACAATCTGAACTGTGGTTAAATGAATTCTGAGTTAAAGATAGAATTGGATAAGACTACCAGTGAACTGGTTAAGACCGATGGAGTCAACGGAAGTCTAATCGTTGACATCAATGGCGAAGTACTATCCCATCATCTGCTTCAGGATCTGGACATTGAATTATTCGGCCCCATGTCCAATGTTATAACCGGCTCATCCAAAAGACTCATCGATGTCTCAAACCATGGTATAATCGAAAGAGTTCTGGTAGAATCAGAGAAGGGTAAAGCACTATTTTTACACTTGGGAAATGTCCTCTTAATTGTGCTAATGGAAAACACTGCCAACGTGGGTTTTATAATGATCGCCTCCAAGAGAGCAGCCCAGAAAATCATAGACATCACCAAGGACTTAACCATTGTACAGCTGGAAGAACTGGAAGAGGAAATTGCCGAACCAGAACCAATTAAAGAAAAAGCAGAACATGAACCTATCAAAGAAAAATCAGCCAAACCAGAACCAGTTGAAAAGCAAATACCTGAACCTGTTGAAATAGTAAAAGAACCAGTGCCTGAACCAATCAAAGAAGTTGCTGAAGTTGAACCAAAGGAAGAATCTGTTGAAGCCACAGTAACAGAAACCACTAGCGAGGAAATAACTGCAGAACAAGTGACAGCAGAACCAGAAACCACAGAAAAGGTAACCAAAGAACCTGAAATATATATAGAAGAGCCGAAAATAATCTCTGGAGAACAGGATACACCGGCTCGCGAAGAACCTAAAGTTACTATACCTGTTATAAAACCACCTATTGCCTTCCCCAAACTAGAGAAAGTTACTGAAATTCCAGATGATGATGATGCCCGTCTCGATCTTATACTGAAAATATATGAATCAATATTCCTTGCCATGTCAATTGGAGCCAGCAAAATAATGGGAGTAGCACCTGCCAGGGGATTGACCCGTAAATTTTTACCCGTGGATGAATGTAAGGTACTACTGGATGGTGTGGATGTTAAAAATAATTCATCCATTGACTTCGCTAAAATAAAAGAGAACGCAGATAAAATACCAGTCTCAAACCGGGAGATGGTGTTCAAAGAAAGCTTCGGTAAAATAATAACCATTATAACTGAGAATTATGGTAAAGTAATGGGTTACTCAGCATTTAAAGGAATGATCAGGCCGGAATTTAAGATCATAAATGAATCATTTGGTCACTTGCTAGATGACCTTGGTATCAAAGAGCAGATCCACCCAGAATTACGTGATTTCTTTAATTAAAAGATACAACCGCTTTTTTTTATCATCATTCCAATTTTATTAAAAATATTAAATTTACTAATTCCGAATAAATTTTTAAACACTTTTTTCGATAGATTTTATCTAACAATAAAAACAGAAACCAAATGGTAAGATGTACTTTTTGGAAACATCCTAAATAAACAAAAAAAGTTTAAAATTAAATTATTACTAATTGAATGATGGTGATTATAAATGCAAGGACCATGGGTTGAAAAATACAGGCCACAAACCTTAGATGATGTTGTTGGCCAGGAACATATAATTCAAAGACTTAAAAGATACGTTGAAGAAGGTAGCATGCCAAACCTTATGTTCACCGGCCCTGCTGGGGTGGGTAAAACCACTACTGCCCTGGCACTGGCCAGAACCATCTTAGGAGAATACTGGAGACAGAATTTATTAGAATTAAACGCATCTGATGCCAGGGGTATCGACACCGTCAGGAACGATATTAAAAACTTCAGCAGGTTAAAGTCAGTAGGTTCGCCCTTCAGGATCATATTCCTGGACGAAGTGGACAACATGACCAAGGACGCCCAGCATGCCCTGCGGAGGGAGATGGAGATGTACACCAAAACATCAACATTCATACTCTCCTGTAACTACTCATCCAAAATAATAGACCCCATCCAGTCCAGGACTGCTATATTCCGCTTCACACCAATAAAAGGATCCCATATCATCAAAAGGTTAAAGATAATTGCTGAGGCAGAAAATATTAAAGCCACCGATGGGGCTCTGGAGAGCATAGTTTACTTTGCAGAGGGAGATATGAGGAGGGCGATTAACATATTACAAGCCTCATCCACTATAGATAAAGAAGTCAGTGAGGAAAGCGTTCACGAAGTAGTCAGCAAGGCCAAACCTAAAGACGTGCGTAAGATAATAAGCTACGCCCTGGATGGCAAGTTCATGGAAGCCCGAGATCTGCTCCGGGAATTGATGGTGGTACAGGGAACCAGCGGTGAGGACATGACCACCCAGATTTACCAGGAAGTCTCCAAGATGTCCATGGATGGTATCATAGATCAAGATAGTTATGTAGATTTAATTGAAAACATAGGTAAATTCGATTACCGCATCAGGGAGGGAGCAAATCCCAGGATACAACTCGAGGCTCTTTTAACTAAATTTTTACTTAAGGGTAAACAACCAACAACTTAAATGAAATTTCCAGAGAAGTTACAAAAATAACTAAGGACTATGCCAAAAATGTTATGGACAGAAAAGTATCATCCCCAGAATTTTGATGAAGTACTGGGAAACACCCTGGCCAAGAAGGAAATAGAAGACTGGATCGCAGCCTGGCTTGCTGGGGAGCATCCTAAACCACTCCTACTGGTGGGACCTCCCGGCACAGGGAAGACTACCATTGCTCATCTTGCAGCTCGAGAATTCGCAGATTCTGTGGAACTTAACGCCAGTGATAAGAGATCCTATGATATCCTTCTCCGAACGATAGGTGAAGCATCAGCTACAGGTTCTCTTTTTAATCAGGGTTTAAAGCTCATAATACTGGATGAAGTTGACGGTATCCACGGAACTGACGACCGTGGAGGTGTTAGAGCCATATCCAAGATTATAAAAGAAGGGCACCACCCACTGATCATGATGGCCAATGACCCCTACAGTAAGAGGCTTAAAAGTCTTAAAACAAAAAGTAAAGTTGTAAAAATCAATAAAGTGCATACAAATAGTATATTGGCCCTTTTAAAGAGGATATGTATTAAAGAGAGTGTTGATTTTGATGAACATGTTTTAAGGACACTGGCCAAACAGTCAAAGGGAGACCTGCGATCAGCCATTACCGACCTGGAGATAATAGCCCAGGGAAAAGAATCTATTACCTCAGCCGACTTGGAATTGTTATTCAAGAAGGATGATATTCATAACATCTTCGACTCTGTCAGGACCGTCCTTAAAAGTAAAAATCCTAAACGTATAAAAGATGCCATGCGGATTGAAGCTGATCCTGCCTTTATACTGGAATTAATCACCGAGAACGTACCCCGGGAATACGAGAAGAAGGAAGAAATTGAGGATGCCTATGAGATGATCTCCCAGGCAGACATATACCTCGGCCGTGCCTTTCAGACTCGTAATTACGGGTACTGGAAGTACACCTATGATTTGATGAGTTTAGGTGTAGCCTTGTCCAAGGAAGAAACTTATCGAAAATTCGCCCGCTATGCAAACTCCTCTGTTTACGCTATACTTTCAAAAAGCCGTGCCAAAAGGGATCTGAGGGATAGAGTGGCAGATAAGATAGGCGAAAAAACTCACGCCTCCCGTAGAGTGGTTAGGGAACAGTTCCCCTATTTGGAGATGATGTTCCAGGACAACGACCTTGCACGGGAACTGGCAGATTATTTCAACCTAGATGATGCCGAGATCAAACTCTTCCGAAGCAGGAAGATACCCAAAAGAAAGAAAGCCAAGCCAGGAAAATCTCCTAAAAAATCTTCTGAAAAACCAGAAAAAAAAGCGAAGTCATCTGTAGCTAAAAAGGAAAACAAAAAGGAAAAAGAAGCAAAACCAAAAAAGTCTGCCCCCAAGAAGGGAAAATCTACTTCTAAAAAATCAAAGTACCCTCAGGATATAGGTACTAAAGAAAAAGAAGGAACTAACCAAAATAGTTCCAATATCAAAGAAAAACCTGCAAACCCTGAGAATAAGGAAAAACAGGTTTCACTCTTTAGTTTCAAGTAATAAATAGGGATTGAATTTTAAACGGTTATATCCCTATTTAAACAAAAAAATAGTTTTTTTAAAGATAATCCGATATAATAATTTATTGTTTTTTATCATAAACAAATTGTGTAGATTTCAGTATGTTTTCTCTAACATCTGGTATGTATTCGGCTAAAAATTCAATCAAATCATGAGAAACCATATCATTATGTGGTATTTCACATGGAAAATCATTTTCATCCATCCAGGTTTCGATCCAAGTTGATGGAATGTTTATCAATGGATAGATCTTCTTCACCCATGACTCACTATCTGATGTGGTTGGTTCTATCTTCTTCCCCTGGAGCATCTGACTAATTATATTTTCCACTTCACCATCCAGGGTAAGTGTTGACGCCACTTTAACCAGATCACCAGGCAGGACATTGTCCAAATCATCATTGAAAATAATCTGGACTCCATATTTTCTGGTGTAGGGCTCCAAAATTATATAAAGTGCTATATCTTCACAGTTACAACTTTTTTCCAGGAAAATGTGCTCTTTTGGATGTAGTGACTTGCTTAAAACTCGGGACGCCCTGACACACATCTTCTGGAACAATTTAGATCTCACCACCTTCCATTCAGGATATCTTGCTATAAATAATTCCTCCTTTTTTCGGGAGAATCTGGAAAATTTAAGGTTGTTGATATAGATAACTTCATTATAAATACTTATAAATTGATTATTTACCCCAATCATTCTCAGGAAGTCCAATATCTCTTGACTCATGTTTTTCACTTATATGTTATTATGTGAGAAAATATAATAAAAACTAATATATTCTGGTAGGTGGTGAATAAATAAAATCTTTAAAACGGAAGCTAGGTCTTTTCGAAGTTACTGTGTCTGGTATAGGGATTATACTAGGTGCAGGTATTTACGCCCTTCTCGGAGAAGTTGCACCATTAGCAGGTAATGCATTATGGCTTTCATTTATTGTATCCTCTGTTGTTGTAGCATTTACCGCCTTAAGTTACGCAGAACTTTCATCCTTATTTCCCAGCGCCGCAGCTGAGTACGAATACGTTAAAAATGCCATGGGTAAGCGGGTTGGTTTTATAATTGGCTGGCTTATCATATTCAGTGCAATTATCAGCTCTTCAACAGTGGCCATAGGATTTGGTAATTATTTTGATGTATTATTTAATATACCTTCCATATATACAGCTATTGCATTGATTGCCGTACTATCACTCCTTCTTTTTATTGGGATAAAGCAGTCTGCCTGGGTGGCCATTATATTTACCGCCATAGAGGCCCTTGGACTTTTAATAATCTTCTTTATAGGGATACCCTTCTATGGAAATGTAAACTACCTAGAAATGCCCCTGGGTTTAAATGGGGTTTTATCAGCGGCAGCCTTGATCTTCTTTGCTTACGTGGGTTTTCAAGAGATTGTTAAATTATCAGAAGAGACTATTGAACCCAATAAAAACATTCCAAGGGCAATATTACTGGCATTGGTCATCAGTACAATTCTGTATATCCTAGTCTCCGTTAGTTCGGTAAGCATACTGGGCTGGGAAGCCCTTGCAAGTAATCAGGCCCCATTTTCTCAGATAGCCATGGTTGCACTTGGACCTAACGGGGCGTTACTCCTTTCTATCATAGCATTATTTGCAACCAGCAATACCGTTCTTCTGATGCTTCTGGCTGGTTCGCGGGTAGTATACGGTATGGCCGAGTTCCATGCCCTCCCAGCGGTCCTCAGGAAAGTGCACCCCAAAACAAGAACCCCCTGGATTTCAATTATAGTTGTAGGAATAATTGCCGTTGCATTTTTGTTCCTGGGAGATCTGGAATTTCTGGCCAGCGTCACTAACTATACATTATTTTTCAGCTTTATCTTCATAAATACCTCTGTGATAATTCTGAGATACATCTCTCCTGAGTTAAAACGGCCATTTAAAATACCCATAAACGTGAGAAATTTACCAGTACTAGCATTTTTTGGTCTTATCAGCTGTATTCTACTCTTATTCCAGCTCAACTGGGATGGAATATTATTGGGAATAATTATAACAATAATTGGTATTGTATTCACCTTTCGAAGAGGGAATAATTGAATGTTTTATTAAAACGGACAAATAATAAGGCATTTTATTTTCCTGATGATCCAATTTTCAGTTAAATTTATTTTTATTCCCAACATATTCCTGTATATAAGCACTTAAAATTAGGAGAATTACAATGCTTAAAATATTCGGCAGGAAATCTGGTAAAGGGAAGGATGATAAAAAGAATGTATTAAATCTAGAATCTCCCGAGCCAGTGGATTGTCTGTGTGATTTCACCTTCAACTTTCACTGGCAGCATAAAGGTGAAAAACTCGACTTACCATGGAAAGTACCCCACAACAATTTAACCTTCGGTGACGTGGTGGAGCACCTGAAAAATGGAGGAGATGTGCATATTAATGGAGATGCTGGCCACAGGCTTGGTTCCAGTATGGGTGTAGACCTTCAGTACTTCGGTGGAAGTGGGAATGATATCTCGGTAGGCGATATTTATGTCGAAGGTGATGTAGACACCAGGATGGGGATCAGCATGACCAGGGGAAATATCTATGTAAAAGGTGATGTAAAGGAACCCATGGGCAACCTGGTAGAGGTTAAATCAGATGTTAAAGGTTATAGAAAGTACAGATCAGTTACAGACATATTACACCAGGGACTTCAAAAAGATAAACTAATCTCCTGTGCATTGGTGAGAAATAAACTCATAATCGACGACGGAACGGTCAAAGACACTCTCGGTGCAAGGTTAAACCGGGATGTGGAGATAATTATGAATGGCAGAGTTGATTTAAGCACCGGCATCCTCATGAGAAAAGGCTTGATTCGTATCAACGGCCAGGCAGGTAAAAACACCGGAGCACTGTTAAACGGAGGCACCCTGATAATCAACGGAAATACCGATGATTTCACCGCCATTGACATGATCAAGGGCAATATAGTTGTAAAGGGTGATGCCGGTAAATTCTTGGCTGCCAACAAGAAAACAGGCACCATATTCGCTGAAAAGGGAAGTCCAATTCCACCAGCTAATGAAAAAAAAGTCAACCATGAGGATAGAAATCTTCTTTTAGGTTATGGCCTAAATCCGCGTGGTTTTAAGAAGTTTGAATAGGATTGACTGAAGTTTGTTAAGTTTTGTGTAGGCCCTCAAATCCTTTCTCCAAAACCAAAACAACGATAAACCCTATTATCGCTACGACAACAACTGGGATGACTGAATCCATAGTTGCCACTGCGTTTTCATAGGGCAATCTCAATGTACCAATCATCAACCCCACTAGGAATGACATGGTTATGGATTTATGATGAATTAACAAGTAATCAAGGGCTCTTGAGAAGGATAAAATCCCAATTAGTGCCCCTGAACAAAACACGATTATTTCAACCCACTGCATATTGTTTAAAACATTTATCATATATTCATATTGATTTAAAAGTAGAAGGATAAATGCTCCTGAAATTCCTGGCAGTATCATAGCACATATAGCCACTACCCCTGATAAAAATATTACAGGTAAAGTATGGGTAGCTTGGATTGGGTTTAAACCCACGAAGATAATGGCAGATACAAATCCTAAAAGTAGAAAGGCAATATTTTTAACATTTAATCCATCAACATGTTTGTATACAAACAATGCAGATGCCAGTATTAAGCCAAAAAAGAATGCGTAGGTCATTGCCGGGTAATTAGCTAAAAGATATGATATTACCCTACACATGGTTAAAATAGCTATTCCTATACCTAAAAATAAAGGTATGAATAGTCCAAAATCTATTTCTTTAATGGCATTCTCCTTAAACTTTCCAAATTTTCCTTCCACCAGATATAACAGAAATTTAAAGTCTATGCGGCTGATGGCATGTACAAGCCTTTCATAGATACCAGTAATTAATGCTATTGTTCCGCCTGAAACACCCGGGATCACATCAACTGTCCCCATTAACAGTCCTCTTAAGAATATAAGAAAAGTTTCCATGTTAAACTTGATAATTTTTATTTAGACCACCTTTGATTATGTTTAGGGTAAAAATTTAAGTAGATTATAGATATAAATGATTATTTTTATCCAAAGATTTGATTCATAACTAAAGATTATAATTCTTTTTTTATATTAATAAAGGGATATGATAAAATATGGGTGGAATAATTGAGACAGTGAGTAACTTCGCAATTTACTTAATTGAAAATCTCGGATACTGGGGTGTTTTCATTGGAATGACACTGGAAAGTGTGTGTATCCCCATTCCCAGCGAAGTTATTATGCCCCTTTCTGGATTTATTGCCTACAGAGGTGAGATGAGTTTCTTCTGGGTGGTTGTTGTTGGTGTCATCGCAAACCTGGTTGGATCATGGATGGCCTATTTCGTAGGCCTAAGAGGTGGAAGGCCCTTCCTGGAAAAATACGGTAAATACATTCTTATAAGTCACAAGAAACTAGATATGGCCCATGAATGGTTCGAGAAGTATGGTCATGAAGCTGTGCTAATAAGTAGGGTTCTCCCGGTGATTAGGACTTTCATATCCTTACCAGCCGGTATAGCTGAGATGGACTTAAAGAAGTTCAGTGCCTATACAGTTGCTGGTTCACTTCCATGGTGTTTTGCCCTAACATATATTGGGTACATGTTGGGCCCAAACTGGCACACGATAGAGGGATACTTCCGTTACATGGACATCATTATTGTTGTAGGAGTTGTTGTCCTGGCAGCTTATATAGTCCACAAGCACTGGCAGGAGTAGTAAAATTATATTATCCAACAATTTTTTTTATTACTGATTAGTTCAACATAAATTTACAATTCCAATAATAAATTTACTCAGTCATAAATTTTATATACAACATCATAATACTATGAATGAACTATTAGGTGAAAAATTATGAAAAAAATGGGAACATTGAAATTAACCATGAGGCTTTATTTAGCAATTGCATTATTATTTTTCCTAATTTATGTAATTGTTACTTTAGTAGGGTATTTCCTGAATTTTGGAAACCTTACATTCTACGCTTTACTGGCAGTTGCCATCGTAGTTGGCCAGTATTTGTTGGGACCGAAACTGGTGGAGATGACCATGCGAGTGAGATACCTGTCACCCCAGGAGGCTCCCAATCTCCATGCCATGGTGGAAGACCTGGCCATGAGGGCGGGAATCCCCAAACCAAAAGTAGGGATTTCTGATGTAAATATACCAAACGCCTTCGCATTCGGCCGGACAAAAGCTGACGGAAGGGTATGCGTAACCCGTGGATTGCTTCAGATACTGGACGAAGGTGAGTTGAAAGCAGTACTGGGACACGAACTATCACACATAAACCACCGGGACATGGCAGTTGTTACTATGATCAGCGCAGTACCCCTCATCTTCTACTATATTTTCATCAGCACCCTCTTCAGTGGAAACAGAAATGACAACACGGGGCTCATTGGATTAGTCGCCCTGGTGGGTTACATGTTGTCCCAGTTGATAGTTCTCTTCATATCACGGGTCAGGGAGTACTACGCTGACCAGGGAAGCGTAGAACTGGGAAACCCACCACATGAACTTGCAAGCGCACTTTACAAACTTACATACACTTCGGCCCAGGCTGATGAAAGGGAAGTTAAGGAAGTTGAAGGTGTTAAAGCTTTCTTCGTCAACGACATCTCAAGCGCTGGTAATGTTATCAACGACTTGCAACAGCTGGACAGTGACATGAACGGAACCATCAGCGAAGAAGAACTTGGTGAACTCAGATATAAACAAACCAAGATAGGTACCGGAAGCCAGATCATGGAGTTTCTATCCACTCATCCTAACATGGTTAAAAGGGTTAAAAGACTATCGGAAATGGGTTAAAAGTCGTTTCCAGTTAAAAAAAAATAGTTTTTTTAATTCACTTTTTTTCGTTCAATTTTAAATTTAAAAAGATAAATATTAATTCACTTTTTAAGACTAATACTCCTGGACTACCCCAACCACATTTTCTATAGGAAGCCAAGTGTCAAGGCCTCTAATAATCATATTATTAGTGATGGTTACTTCTCGGTTGTCGCTCATCAGGTAGACCTGGCCGTTGTTTATCCGGGCCACTCTTTTAACGATTAATCCGTGTTCAGGGTGGCTGGCTACAACAATATCCCCCACTTTTACATTCTTGGTTTTTAGTAACACTACATCTTGGCCGTCTTGTAGTGTGGGCAACATTGATGTCCCCTTCACTGTGGCCACCATTGGCAGCTGATCCTTGCCATACTGTGAATCTATAGTTACTGTGACGTTGTAATCATAATATTCTGCTATCTCCTGCATATCATTTTTAATACTCTCCAGAGTACTGGTATCATTATATACATCAGCCAAGGCTTTATTTGTCATTTCCCTCTTCATTGAAGTTGGAACTGTATCAAAAAACAAGAATGTTTTGGATGTCTCCAGTTGGACGTCTGAGCCATTGGTTGTAATTGTGACATCCACATTTTGTGAAGGCTCAAGATAGACACATCCCGACGTAGTTGTGGCTACTAAGATCAGGATGGTGATTATTAAGATATCTCTAAACTTCACCCATCCACTCCTCCGAATTTATCTAAAAACAGTTTTGTAGACTGGAGATCAAGTTGTCCTGGAGCAGATCCTTCATTTAAAGATGCATAGGTAATAGGTGAACCGAAAAGACCGGCGATTACTCTGGTGTAGCTGCCGATTTCTCCCATGGATATCCCGATGGTATCTTCAACCTGTAAGAGCACCTGGAAAACTTTAAGGGTGTCCTCTATGTTATGGGGCATCACTGCAAATTTTGCCAGATCCCCTAATTCCTTTTCCTGCCATACAATTTCAAGGAGCTCCTCTATGCTGGGTGTTTTTTCAAAGTCATGGAAGGAAACTATGGTGGAGTTGGATTTTCTAATAACCCTAGAGCGTAATTTTTCCTCTGTCTGTAGTTCTATATCCACAAAATGGGCATGTCCTGCTACATCAGCTAAAATTTCAGTTCTTTCCACTTCTGAACCTTTAAAAAATCCACCTTCAAGAGATGTCCTGTTGGTGACTATTACATTACCATTCAGTGAGTCTATAAATCTGATTATCTCATGAACGTTGGGATAATCTAATGCATCTATCCTAAGCTCCAGAATATCAGCGCCCTGTTTCAGAGCCTTATCTGCAATGTCATGGGCAGAATTAAGATCCTTCTTTAGAATGGGGACGCATATCATTGGGTGAGTGGACATAAAAATAAACATCCTCTGAGTTTAATATTATACTTTTAAATTATGTTAGGTAAATAGATAAAGTAGATTACATGATTTATAATTTTTTATAGGAATCAATTAAGTAGGTGAAAAATATTGAAATTAACTTCCATTGGTGCAGATATCTCCAACAACGATGTTTCCTGCAGCTGGAACCTGATAAGAAGAGTGGAAAATAACATACCCCATCTACTGGAACTAGGAGCACATTCAGCAAACTTAACAAATATTACGGGCGATGACCTGGTTATAAGTGCATTTGTCCCTGATGATAAATTAGAAGATATAAACGCCGCCATAGTGGAGATTTTAAGAATTAACGCTGAAGACCTTGGGGATCTAGAGGGCATATCACCCACTCCAGAGGGAGCCGGTGAGGGAATATCCTATGCCCAAGCAAATATCAGACAGGACCGCTACCCAGACGCAATAATAGTTTCATTCGACACCTACGGTGGTGAACCGTTTGTAGGTAAAGTTGCAAATTCAGTTCTTCAGGCTGCACAGGGTATGGATGGTGTAACCGACACCAGCAGCCTAATAATGGATGGTCCGCAGAAAATACCGGGCGTAGGTTACGTTTCAGACCAGACTGATGACCCGGTAGTTGCAGCAACCATAGAGAACATTGAGAGCATGGGGATAGTCGCAGGTGCGATGATGGGAGCAGCCTTAGGAAACAAAAATGTGTATCTTGTTGAGAGAGGGACACCATCCTACGTTATACCCGGTAGTGTTATCATGTCCATCTCCACCTACATGAACGGCAACGTCATGGACCTGGCAGTACCATTGGCTGAGAGGATGCGTATTTTAAAATAGGATTAATTAATTATATTTTGTGAGTGTTTAATGGTTATAAAAAGTGAATAAGAAAAATTTAAAAATAATATCAGTCCAATAATGGATCACTCTTTTATATACGATTAATGGGCAATAATAATTACAGTATCACACAAGGACATTAATTTAAATCAAGATAGCAGGGGTTTTAAGCAAGATGATAATTTTAGATGAAAATACAAGATGCATAGTACAGGGCATCACCGGAAAACAGGGGACCTTCCACACACAGGGCATGCTGGACTACGATACCAACATAGTAGCCGGGACCACTCCAGGGAAGGGAGGACAAAAATTCGGTGAAATAGACGTCTACAACTCCATTGCAGAAGCAAAAAAGGAATTGGACATCAATGCATCCATAATATTTGTACCAGCTCCATTCGCCAAGGATGCTGCCTATGAGGCTATATCGCAGCTTGACCTGGTGGTTATTATTACTGAACACATCCCAGTCCATGACACCATAGATATTGTAGAATATGCTCAACAACAGGACACAATAGTTATCGGCCCTAATACCCCGGGAATCATCACCCCTGGAGTGGGAAAACTAGGAATAATGCCCACCCATATATTCCAGGAAGGTGAAGTAGGCCTAATATCCCGAAGTGGAACACTCACCTACGAGGTGGCAAGCCAGATCACCCGTGCAGGTTTAGGACAGAGCACCTGCCTGGGTATAGGTGGAGATCCTGTAGTGGGAATGGATTTCTCAAGCGTACTGCAGATGTTTGAAGAAGACAAAAACACAAAGGCCATGGCAATGATCGGGGAGATCGGCGGAAATGCCGAGGAAACTGCTGCCGAGTACATCAGGGAATATATCAATAAACCTGTGGTGGCCTACATCGCAGGGGTAACCGCACCACCAGGAAAAAGGATGGGACACGCCGGCGCCATAATCGAAGGTGAAAGTGGGACAGCTAAAAGTAAAATTGAAACCCTGGAGAAAGCAGGGGTGCAGGTTGCAGAAAGACCCTCCCAAATAGCCGAAATAATGAAGGTTATTTTGTAACTTTTTTAAATGAAGGGCTTTTAATAACTTTTTAAATACCTTCTAAATTATGCATCCCATCCCAAAATGGTTAAAAATATAAATTTTAGAATTCAATAATATATAACTCAGTTTTATTAAATTCTCTAAATATTTCAGGATCTGTGAGAAAATGGTCGATAAGGAAGAAATAATAAGTAAACTTCTAAGTGGAGAACTTAAACTATACGAAATTGATAAATTCACCGAGAACACTCAGGAAGCAGTTGATATTAGACGAGAATTTTTAGAGGAGAAATATAAAATCCAGTTAACCAACATAGCTAATTACTCCCTGAATATGGAGGAAGCTCAGAAAAGGAATATAGAAAATCCCATTGGTGCTATCCAGATACCAGTCGGACTGGCCGGACCCTTGAAAATCAACGGTATAAATACACAGGGGGAGTTTTACGTTCCACTAGCCACTACAGAGGGGGCCCTGGTGGCATCGGTAAACCGCGGATGCTCTGCAATTACAGATGCAGGCGGTGCAAACGTCAGGATCTCGGATGATAAGATGACACGGGGTCCTGTAATTAAAGCCCAATCGCTCAATGAAGCATTAGAAATAAAAGATTGGATTAAAAACAATTTCAAGGAACTTAAAAAGGCCGCGGAAGTCACAACCCGCCATGGTAAACTCTTAAAGATAGATCCCATCCTGGTGGTAGGTAGATACCTTTACCCCCGCTTCGTCTTCAAAACTGGGGACAGCATGGGGATGAACATGGTCACAATAGCCACTGAGAATGCATTAAACCTACTAACCCATAAAACAGGCGCCCATGTGGTAGCTCTAAGCGGGAATCTATGTGTGGATAAAAAACCATCCAGTCTCAACATGATAGAGGGGAGAGGAAAAAGCTTAGTTGCTGAGGCAATCATACCCCATGAAATAGTGGAAAATAAGCTTAAAACCACAACAGACGCCATAGTTGAAGTTAATATTGCTAAAAATTTAATAGGATCGGCGATATCTGGAAGCATGGGATTTAATGCCCAATATGCTAACATGATAGGTGCCCTATTTCTGGCTACAGGACAGGACGAAGCCCACATAGTGGAGGGGTGCCTGGGAATAACCACCACTGAAAATATTGACGGAGATCTCTACTTCTCAGTTACTTTACCAGACGTACCATTAGCAACCATAGGCGGAGGAACCAGATTAGAAACTGCCAGAGAATGTTTGGAGATAATTGATGCCTACGGCACTGGTAAAGTAGGTAAGCTGGCCGAGATAGTGGCAGGAACAGTCTTAGCCGGTGAACTATCCTTGATAGGAGCTTTATCTGCAGGACACCTTGCTAGAGCCCATAAGGAACTGGGACGTGGATAGATAATAGTACAAGTAATATCTAACTCCAAGATAATCCCATGCACGTCTAATAAGATGGTTGAATTAGTGAACTCATCAATGTGATTATCATAGATGGTAATTAAAAAAAACAATTACAGGAAGAGATCTATCCCATAAACACGCTCCACATTTTCCAAGTGGATTTTATAGGCATCTTCCACAGTCAAGATTCCATTTTGTATCATACCCTTTGTACGTCTAGGAACAGTTTTTGGGCCTAAAACCGCACCTGGTCTGCTTTTCATGTCCAGATAATCCGTTTCCATTAAAAAATGAGTTCCTTTTTTAAGCCCCTGTTTTATCACTGATTTAGTGGCGATGAGTGATGGTGTTAACCCGTGGTTTTCATCATCAAGAACGAATGGACCAGAGAAATGCTTAACCACCCTGTGTTTACTGATACCTGCTTTTTCAGCCATTTCAGCAAATTCTTTAAACTGTTTTTCACCGGAGCTTTCTGTGTGGAGTTGTACTGCACAATCTGAATCCCTGGCCAGTTCCATGGCATATAGCATGAGCCGGTTGTGTATTCCCATCTCTTCCGGCGAGACATCATAGTGTGGCCGTCCAATTTCACCTATTGCTATAGCCTCACCTTCCATGACCAATTTTTGAGCACCTTGGAGTGCATCTTTCATCATTTCCTCCGACTTCTCCAGGGACACTCCCCCTTGGATAAGACGGGAAAGCTCCGCAGGATGAGCTCCTACAACAGCATATGCCTTCACATCAACCTTTTCATTGATCTCATTGACGTATTTAATAACCTCCCCCATAGCCTCCTGGAGATTGTACGACTCTCCCAAGGTCCAGGTGGGTTTGTTGGGGATGATCATCACTGTGCCGCCTGCCTTCTGGAATTTCTTAGCAACTTCCAGGGGTCCATCCCCATTAACCGGATCCACGTGTATATGGTTGTCAGTTATTGGTAAATCCTTCATATAATTACCTGATGTGTAAATTGGTATTATCTTATGTGGCAAATTGATCTAGTAAGAAATATTCATAATTTTTTAATCTCAGGAGCCAATGCTTCCTCAAAAACATCCATGGGAGGTTCCCTCCCAGTCCAGATCTTAAAAGATTCTATTCCCTGGTAAATCAGCATCTTAATACCAGTTATGGTCTTTGCACCGGCCAGGCGGGCTTCCCTTAAAAGACCTGTCTCCAGAGGGTTGTAGATTACGTCGTTTACCACCAGTCCCTCGTGCATCATATCAGATGTGACAAGTGGTTCCTGGTCTACATTAGGGTACATGCCAATGGGGGTGGTGTTTATTAGTATATCTGCGTCCTGAAGTTCCTCTTTAAGTTCTTCTCCAATATCTATGGCCCTCACATCTTTATTCAAATAATCATTAAGATCTAAAGCTAAACTCAGGGCCTTGTCCCTGGTTCGGTTGGCAATTAAAACCTGCTTCGCACCACTTAAAAGAGATTGGAATGATATGGCCCGGGAAGCTCCTCCAGCACCCAATATTATAATTTTACTTCCTTTTATGGATTTTACATCTTGAATACCCCTTACTGCGCCTAAGCCATCGGTGTTGTATCCTTCTATTTCATCAGCGAATTTTATGGTGTTAACCGCTCCGATGTGCCATGCAGTCTCATGGATAACATCCAGATACTTCATAACCTCGATCTTATGGGGAATGGTAACATTTAAACCCCGTACATCCAATGCTCGGGCTCCTTCTATGGCAAATTTAAGGTTCTCCTTTGTTACATGGAATGTTACATACACGTAATCCATGTTGAAGTGTTTAAACCCTGCGTTGTGCATATAGGGTGAGATGGTGTGTTCCACTGGATCTCCTATCAATCCCATGATTTTGGTTTTACCAGTTATCATATCTATCTATATTAATTTTCCATGTGGAAGTTTATTAATCTTGAGGTTAATCATTGATTTAAAATCAGGGTACTTACTGAAATCCTTTACCTAGTTTAAATTTTTTTTTAATTAGATGAATTTATTAAAAAAGCAGGAACAATATATATTAACAACACAAAATATTAGAGGAAAGATGTTAGATTATTTAACATATAAATAAGATATTAAATAGTGAGAATAAATTCTTAACTGGGGGAGTTACCATACTGGCAAAGCAAAGGTTTGTACTGGATACCACGGCATTTACCGATAATAAACTTCGAGATCTATATGGTGATGGGGAATTAAACAAAACCGTGGATCATTTACTGGATGTAATAGCTAAATCAAGGATCAAACTTAATATGAGCTGCCATATGCCCCCTGTAACCTATAAAGAGTTTTCTGAGTACATGGCCCGGTATGAATGTCCCAGGGAAACCATGATCAAAGCTGATACTTGGATAGTTAAAAAAAGCCCCAACCGCTATGATACCAAGATACCCTCGGAGATATTCTATGAATATGTACAGGATATGAGGGACAGAATGAACAAGGGGATGAGAGTATCAGAAAACGCAATCTGGGAAGCAGCAGTGCAATCCCTGGTCATGATGTCCCGGGGAGAGAAAAAAGCTCAGATCGAAACAGAAATAATAGGTAAGGCCATAGCAGACTTCAGGAAACGTTACAGGCAAGCCCTGAGAAAGGGCACCCTGGATAGTGCACCGGATCTGGATGTACTCCTCCTAGCCAAGGAACTTGGTGCAGGGGTAGTTGCAGCTGATGAGGGGATTAAAGTCTGGGCAGAAAGGCTGGGCCTCAGATTCCTCAGTGCAAAGGCATTTCCTAAGATGATGAATGAATACCTTAAATACTATGAATAATAACCCACTTTTTTTTATAAAGTGGATTTATATTATTTTTTTAAAAATCTTAACCACTAATAAATTATTTTTAAATGGAGAACTAGCATGGACATACAAAGACCACGAGGCACGAGAGATTTTCTTTTTGAAGAAATGAAGGAGAGAAGAGAGATTGAAAATACCCTAAGGAGGGTGTTTGAAACTTATGGTTATGGGGAGATTAAAACACCATTATTTGAGGATCTGGCCCTCTTTACCAAGAAATCCGGTGAGGAAATCACTGGACAGATATATCACTTCCAAGATAAAAGTGGGAGAGAACTGGCATTACGGCCAGAACTTACTGCTCCTGTTTCAAGATTATACATCAATGAACTACAAAAATCTCCAAAACCACTGAAGATGTACTACTTCGGCAGCTGTTTCCGCTACGAAAGACCCCAGAAGGGTAGGTACAGGCAATTCTGGCAGATGGGATGTGAACTTATCGGGGGAAAATCCCCGGAGTCTGAAGCAGAGATCATAGCCATGGCCGCCCATTCACTGGAAGAACTGGGAGTGAAAGACTTCGAAATACACATCGGAAATCTGGGGATAATAAGAGGAATACTCCATCAGGCAAATGCACCAAAGATCGTATATGACACCATCATGGCCGTGATAGATAAAGGAGAAGTTGAAGAGCTATTAAAGACTTTAAATGAAGTTGAAATTGACCCGAAAGCCAGTGAAATACTCATCAAACTGGTGGGCATGGTGGGCCAAAGGGAAATAATAAAAGAAACATCTGAAATTATAAAAGACAACCCAAAATCTGTTGAAGCACTGAATGAACTGGATGAACTCCTGGATATACTGGAAGCCTTTGGTTTTACCAATTACAAAGTAAATTTGGGGATTGCCCGTGGATTAGATTATTATTCTGGGATTGTTTTTGAAATTTATGCACAAGGCTTGGGAGCTCAGAAACAAATAAGCGGTGGGGGAACATATAATCTAATAGAAATATTCGGCGGTGAAAAGGTAGAATCCACTGGGTTCGCCTTTGGATTTGATCGCCTGGTAGAATGCGTTAGATTATGTGGAGAGGAAAAAACCCATCACAAAACCGTGGATGTCTACGTGGCACCTGTATCCAAGGATGTAAAATTAAAAGCCATTGAAATTGCACAGAAATTCAGAAAGGACGGTATTAAAACTGAGGTTGACCTGGTAGGCCGGAAACTGAAGAAAATACTCAACCAGGCCAACAACTTGCAGGTGGACTACGTGATCTTAGTTGGTGAAAGGGACCTTAAAGAAGGCAAAGTCACAGTTAAGAATATGGAGTCTGGGGAGCAGGAATTAGTGGAAATTGAAAGCGTAACCCAGATGATGATTGATCTCCTGAAATAATTGCTATAAAAATTACCGATTAAAATGAACATTCCAGATTTAAATTTTAGACTAAACAGAAAGGGCGAGGACCTCATCATCGCCGTAGCCCAGGACTTTGAAACTTCAGAGGTACTCATGGTAGCATTTATGAACCGTGAGGCCCTGATGAAGACCATTGAAACAGGTAACGCCCATTACTGGAGCACATCCCGTGGCAAGTTATGGCTGAAAGGAGAAAGCTCTGGACACCTGCAAAAAGTTCAGGAGATATTAACTGATTGCGATAAAGACGCGGTGATTTTAAAAGTTCAACAGGAAGGTGCAGCCTGTCATGAAGGCTATTATTCCTGCTTTTTCAGAGAATTAATCAGGGAAGATGAAGGTGTTAACTTGAAAATCATTAAAGAGAAAGTATTCCAGCCTGAAAATGTTTATGGAGAGAAATAAGATGAAGATAGTTCCTGATACCAGTGTGATAGTGGACGGTAGGATCACCAAAATAGTGCAGGACAAGAAATTCAGTGGCTGCGAAGTAATAATACCCGAAGCAGTTATAGCTGAACTTGAAAACCAAGCAAATAAAGGAAGAGAAACTGGATTTAATGGACTAGATGAGCTTAAAAACCTGCAAAAAATCAATTCCCAGGGTAAGATCAGCTTGATATACGTTGGTAGAAGACCCACATTGGATGAGATATCTCTGGCCCGTGGTGGGGAAATCGATGCAATGATACGAGATACAGCGGGAGACCATGATGCAGTACTTGTGACCAGTGACAAGGTGCAGAAGGAAGTTGCCGAAGCCCAGGGACTGGAGGCTATCTACCTCAAACAGGAAATGGTAGCATATAAAGACCTGGAAATTGGGAAATACTTCGATGACAACACCATGTCCATACACCTCAAGGAAAACGTGGTACCACTGGCAAAGAAGGGTACACCTGGAAATATAAAGCTGGTAAAAATAGGTAAAAAGCCACTTAAGCGGAATGAAGTCGACAGAATGACCAGAGAAATTGTTGAGAGATCCAAGAGCGACTTTAAGAGCTTTGTTGAAATAGAGATGGAGGGGGCAACCGTGATCCAGTTCCGGGAGTACCGAATATCTATTGCCAAACCACCATTTTCTGATGGTGTGGAAATTACTGTAGTAAGACCTGTGGCCAGGGTCTCACTGGAGGATTATAAGCTTCCTGAAAAACTTTTAGAACGCTTACGTGACACAGCCAAAGGTGTGCTAATAGCTGGCCCTCCTGGTGCGGGTAAAACAACTTTCGCCCAGGCTGCAGCTGACTTCTACAGCAAAGATCTGGGGGCCATAGTTAAGACCATGGAATCACCCAGAGACCTGCAGGTAGGAGGTGAGATAACCCAGTACGCACCACTTGAAAAGGATATGGGTAAAACAGCTAATATATTACTTCTGGTCCGACCAGACTACACCATCTACGATGAACTTAGAAAAACCAAGGACTTCCGAATATTCGCTGATATGAGACTCGCCGGAGTGGGTATGATTGGAGTAGTGCATGCCACTAAACCCATCGATGCCATTCAAAGAATCATCGGTCGTGTTGAATTAGGAATGATACCATCAATAATCGATACCACAATATTCATTAACGACGGAGTTGTAGCGGCAGTATACGATGTTTCACTAACAGTGAAAGTACCTACAGGTATGCTAGAGGCAGATCTATCCCGTCCAGTGATTGAAATCCGGGATTTCCTCAACGGGGATCTGAAGCATGAAATCTACACTTATGGTGAACAGACCATTGTCATGGAAGTCGCTGAGACAAAATTCAAAAAGACACCCATTCAGAAGATAGTCGAGAGAGAAATCACCCAGGAAGTAAAAAGAAGAATACCACGGTCAGCCACAGTGGACGTGGATATGAAATCGGATAAACGAGCCACAGTCTGGATAGATGAAAAGAACATCCCCAAGTTAATCGGGAAAAGGGGTAAAACTATAGATGATGTGGAAAAGAAGCTGGGCATCAACATAGGCGTTGAATCCCTACAGTCCCGTACTGCGAAGAAAAAATCCCAAAAACAACCCCATTTCAAAGAGAAACAACCCCCTACCCCGGATGAAAGTACCGTGGTGGATGTTGAAATTACCGGTAACTACGTGGTGATCAACTTTGATAAGAAGTCTGTTGGAACGCCCTTCGATATCATGGTGGATGATGACTACTTATTTACGGCAACCGTCGGTAAAAAAGGAAACATAAAGATTAAAAGGGACATCGAACTGGCCAAAATTATAATAGATGCCCTGAAGAAGAACAGACCAATACAAGCCATGGTGCGTAAGGAATAATCTATAGGGCATAAATATCTATTTATAAAGAGAATAAACAATACTGATCAATTAAAGAACGTATTAATAAATTATGAACGAATTAATAAATTAAAAACCAATTAACCGATAAAAAATCCTGATAAACAAGAAAACGCATTAACCAAGGAAGATTCACCATGAAGATCAGCATCTCCACACTACCATTCTACCCCCAGCCCATGGAAGCTATCCTGGACTATGTAACGGGATTAAAACAGGGGTACTGTGAAATAATAAATGAATATCCCCATGACAACCTTGAATTTCATGTTTTAGATACTTATAACCTAGAATATACCATCCATGCTCCCCTTTCTGATATGAACGTGGCATCCCACAATGAAAGAATTCGAAATTCGTCAATTGCTGAAATCAAAAAATCCATGGATACAGCAAATAAACTTGGATCTGAAGTGGTTGTGGTCCACCCAGGCCATACACCAATATTAGGGCGTAAATTAGATGCCAAAATAATGGAATACAATATGGAATCATTAAGGGAATGTTCCAAATACGCCCAGGATGTGGGGGTTTCTATGTGCGTAGAAAATATGCCGGACATAGAAAGTCTTTTATTTAAAGATTTAAATGAACTTAATGAATTGATATTGGATATTGATGCATATATGACTTTAGATGTAGGCCATGCACATAACAACGGTTTCCCTATTGATGAAATGCTTAAATATCCCCGTATAAAGCACATTCACCTTTCAGATAACGATGGATCCTATGACAGCCACCATGCACTGGGAAATAATAAAGATGATAACGGTCTGGACTTCAATTCCCTGTTAGGTAGACTTGAAAAACTTAAATATGAAGGTCACCTGGTGGTGGAAGTGGAAGAACCTTCCGCTGTCACAGAAAGCATGGAGTATCTGAGCAACTATCTACATGTTTAAAGTTAATTAGTGTTTAAAGTATATCAAACTCTTTTTTGGTGTTGTAGAAATGTTTGAGATAATTTTATCCGAAGGAATTAATCAAAACATTTATTTCTTCTATTTAATCAACGAGGGACTAAAAAATTCCCTTTTCAATTTCATAATGCCCCTGATAACCAACTTCGGTGGTTTTTTTGGCTGGTCAATCATATGTCTTATAGTCTACCTATTTGGAGGTAGATTTGGTAGGCAAGTGGCTGTGCTTGGCTTTGCTGCTCTGATTTTAAGTAACATACTGGTTATCCTGTTGAAGACAGTTGTGGCTGAACCAAGACCTTATTTAGCCATGTCTAATGTTGACCTTTTAACCACAGAAAGTGGAAGTTCCTTTCCATCAGGACACACCGCATCCTCTTTTGTCACGGCCATTGTTATTGGATTGAAGTATCACAAAAAAACAAGTGGGAAGAAGCATCTATTGATTTATCTCATGCTAATTTTTGCGGTAATAGTAGGCTTCTCACGTATATATGTGGGGGTGCATTACCCTTACGACGTGATATCTGGTGCTCTGCTTGGTGTTGTATGTGCTTTAATAATCCTGAAATTTGAAAATAGTATCCTTTACAGTAAAGTAGCCCATATTATCCATATGGATAAGGTTTTAGCATTTGATCCCCTGGGAAAATTAATGAGGAAATTCAACAGGAAAACAAAGTGATCGAATTAATTTTTATAAAAAAAGAGTGGAAATAAGTAGCTAAACAATGACCCTTAGTGGAGGCGGTAATTCCATTTTAAGTCTGATTGCTACCCTGTTGGAATAATGAATGTTTTTTTAAGATGATTTTAGGCCAATAATGGCCTTAATTATGGATCTCAATGATGAAAAGATTATAAATCTCCAACAATTTCCACTGATTTTATATAAAGTGTTAGTGCTATATAAACTTTTTTATAAAATTGACAATCCTTTGAAAAATATATTTTTTATCCCATCTCTAACAAGTGGATAAATTAAAAAATATGGTAAAATATACAGTTTCTTATGGAATATATAATCAAATTCTCTATTTGAATTTCCCCTGAAGTCTTCATTGATGACCCCTGAGTAGAATAATAACCAGTGAAGGTATCAAAAATTACTCCCAATAAATAATATCATTCTTTTATATACAATATTAGTTAAAATTAAACAATATATTAGAAAATAGGAAATTTTTCCTTGAAAATTAATAGTATCTAAATGACAGGACCCAGATATCAAGTTCAAATTTACTTAAAGTGCATTTGTGTGGTTAAAAAAATGGATTATATAAAAAGAACAGCCAGGGAAATAAGCAAACACGCCCTGACAGTTATTAATCGGATTGACAAGGAACAGAAGGATAAAATGATAGAGACCATTATTAATAGTAAAGCTGTCTTCATTGTAGGTAGTGGGAGATCTATATTAATTGGAAAAGCCTTTGCCATGCGGCTCATGCATCTCGGTTTCACAGTACACGTTGTGGGGGATGTAACTACTCCCGCCATAAAAGAAACTGACTGTCTCATTGCAATATCCGGTTCTGGTGAAACTAAATTGGTTACCACATCCGCCCATACAGCACATGAAATAGGGGCTGCCGTGGTGAGTTTAACAGCCAACTCCCATTCCACACTGGGAAAATATTCAGATACCATTGTAAACATCAATAGTAAGTCCAAAGAACCATGGGATCATCCAATGGCCAATTCATTAAAGGGTAACTATGATGATCTGGCACCTATGGGAACATTATTTGAAGATAGTACACATCTTTTCTTGGATGGACTTATTGCCGAGTTCATGTATCGTTTGGGTAAAAAAGAAGATGACCTAAAAGTAAGACACACCATCTTAGAATAATAGGACCATAATTATCAGTGTTTATAAAAATAATGGGTGTTATATTGAAATCTGAATTAAAAAACGATTTAATAATTATAAAAGGCGGGAAAACAGAAGCTCTTCACTCTAAAAGTCATTATGGCATAATAACTGAGGAAGGTCTACAGTTATCTCTTATTGAGGCCTTATATCTTCTGGAAAAGGACAAGATCAAGGTAACCCAAAATGGTAAAGAACTATCCCTGGATGAGATGAATCTAATAATTCACGATAACGACTTATTTGCAAATTACCTTGTTTATCGCGACCTGAGAAACCGGGGCTACATCATTAAAACAGGGTTTAAATATGGGTCTGAGTTTCGTCTGTACCAGAGGGGAACCTCCCCTGGTGAAGGCCATTCCAATTACCTGGTCAAGGTAACCTCAGAAAATGACCACATACCCCTTAAAGACCTATCCAGTTATGTAAGAGTAGCCCATGGAGTAAATAAATATCTCCTTTTAGCAGTTGTGGACCAGGAGAATGATATAACCTATTACAACATCGAATGGACCCGGCCTTGAAAGTCAATGTTAATTAAAATCATTTTAAACAAAATAAATAAGTAAATAAATCATTTTTATACAAATAAGATATTGAGGTAATTAATTTGATTGATCCATGGAATTCAGCCATTATAGATTACGAGAAGCTGAGGGAACAATTCGGAATCAAACCCTTCGCAGATTTAATGGATGATATAAAAGACCCCCATCCTCTAATGAAGAGGGGTATTATCTTCGGCCAGAGAGATTATGGAAGGATAGTCAAGGCCATGCGTGAGGGTAGTAGTTTCGCGGTTGTCACCGGGATGATGCCCAGTGGTAAGATGCACATCGGTCATAAAATGGTTGTTGACCAACTTATCTGGTACCAGAAGAAAGGCGCAGAGATATACATTCCCATAGCAGACATGGAATCCTATTCTGCCCGCGAGGTGGACTTTAAAACCTCAAAAAAACTGGCAGTAGAAGAATACATCACCAACTACATCGCCCTGGGACTGGATTTTGAAGATGAAGATCTACATATCTATCTACAATCTGAAAATGAGGTAGTCAAAGATTTAGGATATAAGCTGGCCAAGAAGGTTAACTTAAGCCAACTCAAGGCAATTTACGGTTTTGCAAACAACACTAACCTGGCTCATGTCTACGTTCCCCTGATCCAGGTGGCCGATATCCTCCACCCGCAGCTTGATGAATTCGGTGGTCCCAAACCCATAGTGGTCCCAGTTGGGGCTGACCAGGACCCACATATTAGACTAACCAGGGACATTGCAGAAAGGTTTAAATCAACATACCAATTCATTGCACCATCATCAACGTACCATCGGTTTATAACCGGACTTACCGGAGATAAAATGTCCAGTAGCAAACCAAAAACCGCTATATTCCTAAGTGATACCCCAGAAGTGGCGGTAAAAAAGCTTAAAACTGCTAAAACAGGTGGAAGAGAAACACTAGAGGAACAAAAAGAAATTGGCGGTGCCCCAGAGGAATGTGCTGTCTATGAAATGCTGCTCTATCATTTAATCCTTGATGATGGGAAACTGAAGGAAATCTATAGGGACTGCCAGGAAGGAAACATGATGTGCGGGGAATGTAAACAGAATGCTACTCTTCTCGTGGAAGAATTTTTCCAGAAACTATCCCAGGAAAGGGAAAAAGCCAAGGATTTAGCAGAAAGCATCCTTGCTTGAAATTTCATAAATATTATAAATGAGTGCAAACCATTAATAATCGAGTTAACAACTAAAACAGGATTGGAACCAATACTATGACAGATAAACATTCAGGATTTTTTATGGGCCTTATAAGTAGAAATGAGATCTTTTTTTGGGCTTCTGTACTACTGTTTTTTGGTCCCCTCATAATAAGCTACTTATTTGCCGGTTTTTTAGACTCGATACTTAGTCCTGTACTTAATAATTTCCAGCAAAAAGTGAATGATGGTACCATTAAACTCGAAACTGCATCCCTATTTATAAATAACACCTCCGTAGCCATCTATATTTATTTTGGAGGTTTACTGGTAGGTATTGTGACTGCATTACTTCTCATCATCAATGGGGCATTTATTGGATATGTGGCTAGTAAGGTTCCACTGGGCGATTTCATCATCTTCACCCTACCCCACGGTATCTTTGAGATTACAGGAATTATCCTGGCTGGAACAGCTGGTTTCAAATTGGCCAGTATAGTATGGCATTTCTTGAACGATGTGACCAAAATTAAGCGTACCATTTCAATAAACACCCAGATAGCTTACTTGTTAAAGGCAAATTACAGTGACTTTAAGGATTCACTAGCCCTGTTCATCATGGCAGTTATTCTGTTAATCATAGCTGCATTTATTGAAGCCAATTTAAGTATTGTATGGGGACAGTATATCCAAAGCAGGTTATAGAATGGATGATCCAGGTTACTGATTACCCCTTAACTTCTTATAATATAGAAACTATAAAACCATATCTCAAATTGCAATTTTAGAGAAAAAATCTTAAATTAATAAAAATTTAATTTTTGATTCAGAAAAATTACACAAAAAAATTTACAAAAAAATGGAGAACTATAGATGATAAGATGTATTTCATGCGGTGCAGAGTATGGCTTAGATGAGGTAATTTATACCTGCCGAGAGTGTGACTCTATTCTGGAAGTTATATTGGAACCAGATGTATCCAAGGATATATTTGAGTGCAGAAAAAATACCATGTGGAAATATAAGGAATTCATGCCTGTAGATGAATCAAAGATAATTTCCCTGGATGAAGGAGGAACTCCCTTCATCAAATGCAACCGGCTAGGAGAAGAGTTAGGAGTAAACCTCCATGTGAAAGTGGAAGGATCAAATCCAACTGGAAGTTTCAAGGACCGTGGGATGAGTGTCGGTATAACCAAAGCCATGGAACTCGGCGTGGCAACTGTAGGATGCGCATCTACTGGGAACACCTCGGCATCACTGGCCGCTTACGCTGCGAGAGCTGGGCTAAAATGCATAGTACTTTTACCCTCGGGAAAAGTGGCACTTGGTAAGCTGGCCCAGGCCATGTTCCACGGTGCAGAAGTTTTATCAGTGAATGGTAACTTTGACGAAGCCCTGGAAGCAGTAACTGCCCTGGCACTTGAAGGTGAACTTTACCTTTTAAATTCCATAAACCCCTTCCGCCTGGAAGGTCAGAAGTCCATTGGTTTTGAAATTGTCCATGACTTGGGATGGAGGTCTCCAGACAGGATCATGTTACCAGTGGGCAATGCTGGAAATATATCAGCAATCTGGAAGGGTATCCATGAATTCTATGAAGCAGGGTTCATTGAAGACCTGCCCATGATGACTGGTATACAGGCAGAAGGAGCCTGTCCCATAACCAATGCAGTTAAAAAAGGTGTAGAGGAAATCATCCCAGTAGAAAATCCAGAAACTGTGGCTACTGCCATAAGGATTGGTGCACCGGTAAGTGCACTTAAAGCCCTTAGGGCTATCTACGAATCTGATGGAACTTCAGAAAAAGTGAATGATGAGGAGATCCTGGACGCCCAGAAGTTACTAGCTAGAACAGAAGGAATCGGTGTGGAACCAGCCAGTGCTTCCTCCATAGCGGGCCTGCGTAAGATGGTGGAATCAGGTGAGATAGATAATGGAGAAGATGTGGTATGCATCGTAACAGGACATCTCTTGAAAGACCCCAACACTGCAATAAATGCTTGTAAAGAACCAATTAATATCGAACCTAATATAGAATCCCTTAAAAATGCTTTAAGTAGATTATAGTCATTTTTTTTTATCTGGTTTTTTTAAAAAAATCAGAACTTTCACCTATTTTTTTTTAATCTGAAGTTTATCTATAATCTAATTTTTTTGATGTGACTTTTTATTTTATTATTCTTCATTATGTGGAAGAATTGAATATGGATCACCACTAAGTGTCTAAATATCATTACAGATCACCAAATAATCACTGAAATATACGATAAATATATATAAGAGTAGGACAACAGAGTATAATATCAAATATACAAAAATGAGGTGATATTATGGCTGAATTACCAATAGCTCCAATTGGAAGGATCATTAAAAATGCCGGTGCAGAAAGAGTCAGTGACGACGCTAGAGAAGCTCTTGCTAAAGCATTAGAAGAACAAGGCGAAATAATAGCTGGAGAAGCTGTTAAACTCGCTAAACACGCCGGTAGAAAAACTGTTAAAGCATCAGACGTAGAATTATCCGTCAAAAGATTATAACAGATTTTTCTAAATTTTTTATTTTTAAAACTTTTTTTTATTTTTGTTAATAACCCATCAATTCCCAGTTAATTTTATCAAAAGTAATCATTTTTATCGAAGTACTAATCAAAGTAACCATTCCCATCATTCTACTAATGGAAAATCTCCAACCGAAAAAGTATATATATAATCGTTACTAAACATTGAAATGCTAATTTTGAACTTTTACTTGATTTATCTTTCGAGTTTTAAAATTAGAATTTGTAGGATGTATTTATACATTGATAAATACTCTCTATTAAAGTCATTTAACTGATCGTGCAACAAACTTTTATATTTATAAATGTAAAAGTAAGATCTGCCGATGGATGGTTAAAACCAGATGAAAAAGGAGGTAAAATAAATGGCAAAACCTATTTATGTTAAATTTGATGTACCGAAAGAAATAGCAGATAAAGCCTATGAGGCTTTAGAAATAGCAAGAGACACAGGAAAAATTGGTAAAGGAACCAATGAAGTAACCAAGGCAATTGAAAGAGGAAATGCTCTTCTCGTAATTATCGCCGAGGATATCGACCCACCAGAGATAGCAGCTCATCTCCCGGTACTTGCTGAAGAAAAAGAAATACCTTACGTATATCTTCCCACTAAAGACGAACTAGGAGAAGCCGCAGGTTTAAACGTCGGAACCGCATCTGCCAGTATAACAGAAGCGGGAGAAGCCGATGAACTGGTAGCTGAAGTGGTGGAGAAAGTCGAAGAACTTAAAAAATAATCATCGGAAGTTTTTTAATAAAACCATATGGGTTTAAAAAAACTTTCCTATTTTAATCAAAGGTGATTTTATATGGACGATGGAACTCCTGCTGAAGTAATTGAAGTATTAAAAAGAACTGGTATGACCGGTGAAGTAATGCAGGTAAAATGCAGGATACTTGATGGCAGAGATAAGGGTAGGATACTTACCAGAAACGTTATGGGAGCCATAAGAGAAGGCGACATTTTAATGTTGCTGGATACCATACGGGAAGCTAAGGAAATCCGTACACCCTAATATAAAGGTGCATTATCATGAGAACATGTTCATTCTGCGGAGAAGAAATAGAGGACGGTACCGGCAAGATGTACGTTAAAAAAGACGGTACAGTATACTATTTCTGCAGTAGTAAATGTGAAAAAAACAGGATTAAACTCAAAAGAGTACCAAGAAAGGTTAAGTGGGTAAAAAAATAATCAGGGTATAAACATGAAGGAAAAAAGCTTTCTAATGCTTAAACCAGATGCGGTTAAGAGGAAACTCGCCGGTAAAATAATAGCCAGACTGGAAGAAAAGGGACTTAAGATAGTGGCCGCCAAGATGCTCATCATAGATGATGACCTGGCAAAGGAACATTACGGCGAACACAGTGAAAAACCGTTCTTCAAAGATTTGGTTGACTACATTACTTCAGGACCGGTACTGGCCATGGTAATTGAAGGCAGTGAATGTATAACCCTCATAAGGAAAATGGTTGGCGCAACCAATCCTAAAGAAGCAAATTTAGGAACAATCAGGGGCGACTATGCCATTGACACGGGGAGAAATATCATACACGCCTCAGATTCTCCTGCATCAGCCCAGCGAGAGATTGCGTTGTTCTTCAAAGACTCTGAAATCTGTAGCTACATACTACCTGATGAAGAGCTAATATACGAAGAACCTTAACCCTATTTTTTTACGGTTTAAACCTTATTTTATAAGAATTTCTAATATTGAAGGAATTTTCAAATGAATGGATCAATTTTATGTTAACGAATTTATTCGGAGTATGCGATTAATTTGAAGATGAGATCACCCATAGTTTCTGTTTTAGGTCATGTCGACCATGGGAAAACTACACTGCTTGACTTTATCAGAGGCAGTGCCATAGCCCAAAAAGAAGCAGGAGGCATAACCCAGCATATAGGTGCAACGGAAATACCCATGGAAGTCATTGAAAATATCAGCGGTGCATTCATTGAGAAACTGGATATCAAGGATAAGATGCCTGGCCTGTTTTTCATAGATACTCCTGGGCACGAAGCATTCACCACTCTGCGTAAGAGGGGTGGAGCATTGGCTGATCTGGCCATATTAATTGTTGATCTAAACGAAGGATTCAAGCCACAAACTTATGAAGCTTTAAACATTCTTAAAATGTATAAAACCCCTTTCATTGTAGCGGCCAACAAAATTGATAAAATCTATGGATGGGAAGTACACCAGAATTCCACATTCATGGAATCCTACCAGAAACAAGCAGACAGCGTACAACAGAAACTGGACTCCAGCATCTACGAAATCGTGGGGATTCTCCACCAAGAAGGATTTGAATCAGAAAGATTCGACCGAGTTACAAACTTCGCCAAACAGGTAAGCATCATACCTATGAGCGCTAAGACTGGTGAAGGAATAGCAGAACTTTTAACCATGCTTATGGGCCTCGCTCAGGAATATTTGCAGAAGCAGTTACAGATAGAAACAGATTCCCCTGCAAAGGGAACTGTTTTAGAAATTAAAGAAGAAACAGGCCTCGGAGTAACCTTAGATGTAGTTATATATGATGGAATACTTCGTAAACATGATATAATCGCATTGACCACCGTTGATGATGTTATAACCACTAAGATAAGGAGTTTACTTAAGCCAAGGCCTCTTGAAGAAATTCGGGAGTCCAAAAAGAAGTTCCAGAAGGTGAATGAAGTGGTGGCAGCTGCTGGTGTTAAAATTGTAGCTCCTAAAATTGAAAATGTAATATCTGGATCACCACTGAGGGTTGCTAAAGCCGACTTTGAAGAGGTGAAAGAGGAGATCTTACATGAGATCGACAGCATCAAAATCGACACCCAGGAAATGGGTGTCTTGGTGAAGGCAGATACTCTGGGCTCCCTGGAAGCACTGGTAACTATGCTAAAGGACTTGAAAGTACCCATAAGGACTGCCGACATTGGTGATGTATCCCGCAGAGACGTGGTCAACGCTTCCATCGTGAAAAAGGAAGATCCACTACATGGTGTGGTCATTGCCTTCAACGTGAAGGTACTCCCTAGTGCTGCTGAGGAACTTAAAAGCTCCGAATTAAAGCTTTTTTCTGCGGATGTAATTTACCAGCTCACCGAGGACTACGAGGAATGGCTCAAGGCAGCCGAAGAACGTAAACAAGAAGAATGGCTTGAGGCCATAATACACCCAGCGAAAATAAGGATAATACCTAAACTAGTCTTTCGGTACAGTAAACCAGCCATCGCTGGTGTAGAAATCTTGGGCGGTACGGTGAAAAAGGATTACGGCCTGATTCGCGAAGACGGCACTCTAATAGGCAAAGTGGAGAGTATGCAGGATAAAGGCGACAACTTGCAATCAGCTTCTAAAGGATCTAAAGTAGCTATGGCCATAAAAGAAGCTGTATTCGACCGTGATTTTGAGGAAGGAGAAATTCTTTACGTTAACATTCCGGAAAACCATTTCAAGATACTGGAAACAGAGCTTAAAGGAAAATTAAATGATGATGAACTGAATATACTCCATGAAATTGGAGATATAAAAAGGAAAGAAGACCCTCATTGGGCATTACTTTAAAGTCTAAAAAATTCAAATTTATAATATTGATTATTATACATTCAATAGAGATAAATAAAAGTTAAGAAAAAGGCATATAATGGAGGAAATAAATTGGCATTTAAATTAGTTATTTCAGAAGGTAAAGACAGTCACCAGATGGAAGTTCCTGCAGCCGAGTCTAAACAACTACTGGGACTTAAAATTGGTGAAGAATTTGACGCTTCTAATTTAGGTTTAAACGGATACACCCTGAAAATCACAGGTGGAAGTGATAAAAATGGTTTCCCCATGAAAATGGATGTAGATGGACCTAGAAGAATAAAAACTCTCCTTTCAGGCGGTACTGGATTTAAACCCAAAAGGGATGGACAACGCAGGAGAAAAACCGTCCGTGGAAACACCATATCTGATGATATAGTACAGATAAGCGTTGTTGTCGCTAAAAAAGGTAAGAAAAACATTGATGAACTTTTACAAGCTGATGAGGAGTAAATTCTGGGGGTAAGTTTTGAAAACAGAATCTGAAATTAACATTGGTCTGGTAGGTCACGTTGACCATGGTAAAACAACATTAACAAAGGCATTATCCGGTATATGGACCGATACTCATAGTGAAGAAACTAAAAGGGGTATCTCCATCCGTTTAGGATATGCTGATATCACCTTTCACAGGTGCATGGATTGTCCCACACCCCAGTGTTTCACCACCGCCTTGGTATGTGAACACTGCGGAGCAGAAACACAAGTCCTGAGGAAAGTATCATTTGTAGACTCTCCTGGACACGAAACACTCATGGCCACCATGTTATCAGGTGCCGCTATTATGGACGGTGCTGTGCTGGTTATAGCCGCTAATGAACCCTGTCCACAACCACAAACCAAGGAGCATCTCATGGCCCTGGACGTTATCGGGGTTGACGAGGTGATAGTGGTACAGAACAAGATTGATATTGTAAGCAGGGAACGCGCCTTAGAAAGTTACCAGGAAATACAGGAATTCATCAAGGGCACCTGCGCCGAAGGCGCACCAATCATACCGGTATCTGCCCAGCAGGGAGCTAACATTGATATATTAATTGAGGTCATCCAGGAAAGGATAAAAACACCCCGAAGATCCCTCAGGAAATCCCCACGCATGTATGTGGCCCGGTCTTTTGACATAAACAAGCCCGGAAGTCCACCAGAAGATATTGTTGGAGGAGTTATCGGAGGATCACTGTTCCAAGGTAAACTCAAAGTCGGTGATGAAATCGAAATAAAGCCGGGAGTACAAATTAAAAGGAAGGGTAAAAATGAGTGGACCAGTCTACAATCTGAAATCGTCGGCTTAGAAGGCGGCGGAGAGAACGTGGATGAAATTGGTCCCGGAGGACTTATTGGAGTCGCAACTAAACTCGACCCTGCTTTAACCAAGGCAGACTCCCTATCCGGATCTGTGGCTGGTAAGCCAGGGACACTACCACCAGTGATATACGAGTTTACCATAGAAACCCATCTCCTGGAAAGGGTGGTTGGAACCAAGGAAGAGAAGACTGTGGAACCAATTAAATCCTCAGAACCATTGATGATAAATATCGGAACCTCCACCACCATTGGAGTGGTGATCAGCGCCCGTAAAGACTTGGTGGATGTGAAACTCAAACTACCCGTCTGTGCAGATAAAGGTCAAAGAGTAGCCCTAAGCAGAAGAGTAGGGGCCAGATGGAGGTTAATCGGATATGGTATCATTAAATGAAGCTGTCCTTGATGCAAATTTTTAATGATGGCCGCCCAGTTCAATCTGGACGTGGCTGGCCTGCTTCACGAGATCATACCTCATTATATCTATTCAGTTCCATCCTTCATAATAGGTGAATTGGAAAATATAAAGGAAAGATCCAGGGGTAAAACAAGGACCGCTGCAATAACTGCACTTAAAATCGCCAGTCTTCCACCTTTGAAGGTAAAGGACATTCCCCTCCTTAAAGGTGAAAGAGTTGATGATGCCCTGCTCCGCATATCACCTGTGTTATGCACCAATGACCGAGAACTTAGAAAAAGAGCCCGTGAACGAGATATACCTATCATATACCTCCGCCAGAGGAAATACCTTGCGGTGGATGGGTATTTGTGATGTTTAAGTAAAAAAACTTTTAAAAATTAATAACAACAAATAGATATTAACAGTATTGAATTCATCTAATATGTAAATCTTACACTAGGAGGAAATTGATATGAATCTCTGGAAAGACATACCAACCGGACCATCCACCCCTGAAGTAGTATACGCTGTGGTTGAAATCCCCAAGGGGTCAAGGAACAAATATGAATATGATAAAGATAAAGAAGCCTTTGCACTCGACAGGGTACTGTATTCACCATTCCATTATCCAGCTGAATATGGTTTAATACCCCAGAGCTTATGGGATGATGGTGACCCCATGGACATTATGGTAATAATGGATGAACCCACCTTCCCCGGATGTGTCATTGAAGCCCGGCCCATCGGAATCATGAGGATGATCGACAGTGGTGACAGCGATGATAAAATATTAGCCGTACCATTAAACGATGCCCGATACAAAGACGTTAATGACATCCATGACTTGCCTGAATCATTCTTAAAGGAAATCACCCACTTCTTCGAAGATTACAAGAAACTCGAAGGGAAAACCACAGAAGTTAAAGGATGGGACAATGCTCAGGCAGCACGTGATGCCATAGAATATTCCATTGAATTATATAAAGAATCATATCAAAAATTGGAAACAGAATTAGATAAGTTATACACTGATTTAAACAATGAATTCGGCAAAATATTTGATAAGAAGATTGAAGAATATGAAGCTTACTTTAAAAAGAATAAATAAACAATATTAATTTAAAAAAAAGATTTTGCTAGATTAAAAGAGGGATTTATTTGTATTTAATATCCAAAATCGAAGACACGGTTAGAATCCCACCCAGCCGTTTTGATGAACCTGTTAAAGATATTGCCGCTGAAGTTTTAAATGAAAACTACGTGGGCAAGATCGATAATAAACTAGGACTCATGGTTACCGTTAAAGATATAGAAGAAATTGGCGTTGGAAAAGTAATAATGGGTGACGGAGCTGCTTATCATGAAGTGGTATTCACCGCTCTATTCTTCAAACCCGAACTGCACGAAATAGTAGAGGGGGAAGTAATAGAGATAACAGAGTTCGGTGCCTTCATACGTATCGGACCAGTAGATGGACTGGTGCACGTATCACAGGTAACAGATGACTATATAAACTACGATGCCAAAAGAGGAGCCCTGCTTGGTAAAGAATCCAAGAAAACCTTGGAAGAAGGTAACAAAATCCGGGCCCGAATAGTCGCCCTATCCCTTAAGGGTAAATCTTCCAAGGAAACCAAAATCGGACTCACCATGAGACAGCCCGGCCTGGGTAGATACGAGTGGATCGAAGAAGAAAAAAAGAAAGGCAAGGATAAAACCAAGTCCAAAGGCAAAAGAAAAAGTAAAGGAAGGAAGAAATAGTTATGGTTACCAAAGCATGCACCAGATGTCACAGAATCATGGACGATGATAGATGTGCCATCTGCAATGTCTCAAGCTCCCGTAACTGGAGTGGATTTCTCATCATAATTGATCCAGAAAAATCAGACATAGCCAAGGAATTGAAAATAGAATTACCTGGAGAATATGCCCTGAGGGTCAGATAGTGTTAATATTAAAAAAGGAAGAACGAAAAGCCTTTAAAAAACCCTTTGGAGAAATTTATTCCTCATTAGCAGAGATTAAAAAAACTCTGGAAAAATATAAAAACAATAACCAACTTATCATTTCCATTGGAGATGCCACCACATCAAATCTCATAAAAACAGGGATAACACCAGATATTGGCATCATAGACCATCGGATTGAAAGAGAAAAAACAAAAAAAGATGATACATTAAGTTACTTTCACACTCGATTACACGCTGCAAACCCACCAGGAACCATCACCCAGGAGCTCTGGAAAGCCATCATCAAGGCCCACCAGCTCTATAAATCAGGACCAATCCTAATTGTGGTTGATGGTGAAGAAGACCTGGCAGTACTGCCTTGCGTACTCACTGCCCCACCTGAATCAGTTGTGCTTTATGGCCAACCTGGAGAGGGTGTGGTACTATGTGAAGTTGATAGATTCAAAGATATTGCAAAAGAATTTATGGATAAATTTAAAGGAGATCTACCATGGAAATCAATATAATCCAGAAAACAGAAAACCCACTGTTAGACAGGACAGAAATAGAATTTGACTGCACTTACCAGGGTGATTCAACACCAAAAATCATGGATGTAAAAAACAAACTAGTGGCAGTTTTAGATGCAGACAAAACCCTACTGGTAGTGGATGTATTAAAACCACAGTTCGGAGAAGGAAAAGCTGTAGGATACGCTAAAGTCTACGACTCAACAGAAAGCCTCACCTCCATTGAGAGAAAGCATGTTCTGGAAAAAAACCAGGAACCAGTGAAGGAAGAAGCTGAACCTGAAGAAGCCGCTGCCAAAGAAGAACCTGAAGCTGAATAATACAAAAAAACGTTTCTAAAATCCTTATGGAGGAGAAATAATGCAGAAATGCGAACTCTACGAAGTTAAAGATAATAAACTCATAAGAAAAAATCCTGAATGTGTCCGATGCTCCCACGGAGTCTTTATGGCAGACCATGGAGACAGATATGCCTGTGGTAAATGTGGATACACTGAATGGAAAACAAAAGATAAGTAGAATTAATTTTTTATTTAAAAGAAATCTGTTTTATCTAATAAATATTTAAATAGAGGCGATTTTGCAAATGAATCTAAGGTCAGGAAGATTAAAAGATAAGATGACCGGTGATGCTGCAGAATTCACCTCATCCCTTGATTTTGACCGGCGAATATTTAAAGCCGACATTCAATGCAACCTGGCACATACTACCATGCTGAAGGAGCAGGGTATTATATCAGGAGATGATGCCGACCAAATTCTCAGTGCATTAAATGAACTGGATGATAAAGGAATCAATGAACTGGATATGGATCCTTCAGTTGAAGATATCCATATGGCAGTAGAAAACTACGTCACCTCTCAAGTGGGTGAAGTTGCCGGTTTCATGCACACAGGCAAATCCAGAAACGACCAAGTAGCCACTGATCTTCGGCTGGTACTTAAGGAAGAACTGAGAGATATATATTTAGATTTACTCAATTTTATTTCTACATTATTAGACCTGGCTGACGCACACACTGAAACCATTATGGTGGGATATACCCATCTACAGCATGCCCAACCCACAACCTTTGCACATCACCTTTTATCCTATGCATATGCACTTAAAAGAGATTATGACAGGATAAAAGATGCTTACAAGCGGGTTGATATGAGTCCATTAGGTTCAGCAGCTCTTACCACTACCAGCTTCGCCATACATCGAAAAAGAACCGCTGAATTACTTGGATTTTCCAGTATAGTTGAAAACTCCATAGACGGAGTGAGTTCTCGGGACTTCATGTTAGAAACAGTATCCTCCCTTTCCATTTTATGTACCACACTTTCTAAAATATGTGAGGAGCTTATAATTTGGAGCACCTATGAGTTTGGTTTAGTGGAGATTGCAGGTGAATATTCCAGCACATCATCCATCATGCCCCAAAAGAAAAACCCTGATGTAGCAGAGATCGCCCGGGCTAAATGCGCCCGAGTCTTCGGCGAATTAGTGGCCATACTAACTATGCTCAAATCACTGCCTCAGAGCTACAATCGTGACCTCCAAGAAGTAACACCTCATCTTTGGAATGCGGTAGATAATAGCCATGCACTTTTAAACATCATTGCAGATATGCTTTCCACCACCAAATTCAATAAGGAGCGGGGAGTGGAGCTGGCTGAGGCTAACTTTTCTACGGCCACAGAACTCGCCGACCTCATGGTTAGAGAGAAAAAACTGCCCTTCCGAGTGGCTCACCAGATTGTAGGCCGGACAGTGGGCAAAGCCATTGAAGAGGGGCTTATGCCATCAGATATCACACCAGAATACATAGATGCAGTTGCAAATGAATTAACTGGTGAAAAACTTAAACTGGACAGTGAACTGGTTAAAAATGCGTTAGACCCCCAGCAGGTTATTAGAAACCGTAAAATTATAGGTGGCCCTGCACCAGAGATGGTGAAGGAAGCTATCGCCAATCTGAGAAATTTTGTTCGTGGCGAAAGTAGATAATCGGACTATTTTTTTACTGTTGAATTTAAATAGAATGATGTTATGATTCAAAATATAATTGAAGAATTTCAGAAGGAATACGAAGGTATCCAGAGAATAGAAAAAGAAGAAAGGGCCTTAGTTATCTATGCCGATGATGATACACTCTGGAAGATCCTGGAAGACTACCGGGATGATTTTAATATGGAATTTGAAGCTGGGGCTAAAATGGAACATTTTATCAGGATTATCATTTGAATCACTATTTTTAAGCTCTTTTTTTAATTTTTCCAACACCTAGCTCGTCAGCTCATCCTCAATAACCACAGAATCCTGTTATCCACATTTATATCAATGCCATAGAGACCATGATAACGGATTTAATCATTTTATATTGGTTTAACCACAGTTAGGGCAGTATATAACCTCGTTTTCCAGTAAACATCCCTTCTATCACAATATTTATATATGAACTTTTACAGATATTAAGATATGAGAGACCAAACCACCAAAGAAATTATAGGAATTGTTGCCATTATAATTGGTATCTTGATCATTGTATACCCAGCTTTATTAACCTGGCTTGTAGGAATTTTCCTGGTAATCTACGGAGTATTAGAATTAATTATGGTACCCCGGAGATAGGTAAATAATAATCCCCTACCTTTTCTTCAGATTATAAAAAATTTTGAATATTATTTTCCTTAATCTTACTTATTTTTACATAAATTCATAACCATATCCAGTGCTTCGCCAGGCTCCAGTATACCCGCCCTAGTTTCCCTAATCACTCTCTGAATCGAAAACCGGGCCATATGATTATACTTCTTTTTAACCTCAAATAGTAATGGACAACCATATCCACCTACAGAAGTCACCCCGTATTCACCGGCTAATTCTTTAGTTTCTCCTTTGGTAGCTGATAACATGGCGGGTAAGTTGATTCTTAAAACATCACCTTTATAAGCTAATGATTGAGCACCAGTTGCTAGTAAATCACCAAATATCAAAAATTGCATTCCTTCTTCCCGGGCATATTCCAGTATGGTTTCCTCTATCATCTTGGAACATCTGCCACAGGGGTGGTAACGACCCTCCAGTGCACCTTCAAACAGCGAGGTCATATCTGTATCCAGGTATCTGTGCTCAATACCTAACTTACTGGTTAAATTCTCCACCTTGTCCCGGAAATATTTAGGTAAAATAATATCTCCGGGGTTAACTGTTATTGCCAGGGGATTGAAGCCCATCTTCTTTGCTATGATGAGGGAAAAACTGCTGTCTACCCCACCGGATAATGCAACCATAGCTTTATTATTGTTAAAATCAGGAGGCATATCAAAATCATCTAAAATAGTCTTCAAACTTAATGGACGTTCGATTCTTTTTTTAAGAAGCATGGAAAGATTAACCAGTGGAGTGCGTATCTCATCATCAAAATCAGTCTTAATTTCATCAAGTCTCCTAAGGGCCAATTCCATCCTGTATTTATGTAAGAGAATATCTGAATATGCCTCCACATGGATATGATCTACATTTAACTCTTCTTTTAGTTTCCCCACTACCCATCCGCCTTTGCCTATTACCAGTGATTTCTCAGGCCTATCTGATGCTATGATTAAAAGTTTTCCCTTTTCATCATCAAATATAACATCAGTTATATCTGGCATTACGTCTTCATGACCTATTTCTCTCCTGATACTAGAGATTGCAGTGAGTATATCCTCCTTTTTCATTGAATCACAACTGTATTTTATTAGAGTTAAAGAAATCCTTCCAGAGCTAAAGCATCTTTCGAGAGTCAAAGAACCATCCCTGACTTTCAAGTTTAATGATTATATTTTATGTTTGTTCTTAGAAATCCCTCTGATAAATCCAGATACTACCCATCTTTTTAATCACCCTGTAACCTGGGATACCCCACTTAGGGTCAGTTAATGTGTCTATATAGTAATCTGCATCATGGTCCAGTAAAAACCTGCCAAAATAGTCAGGTGTATGATGGAATCTGGGAACACCGAATTTGACCTCATTTTTAAGTGTCCAGGTTACTGCGGGGTCATAATCTGAGTAGATATTTTTGTCCCGATAGTCAGGATCATATTCCATAAGCCAGTCACTGGCATTTTGTATGTGGTAACCATAGCCATGTCTTGGTGAATGGCCTATATGGACGGCTAATGATGATATCAGGAGGAAAATACCGATAATCAAATATAGATGCTCAGGTCTTATCTTTTTAAAACTTAAATGGGATTTATATTTCTCAATTAACGTGCTCAACCCCAGGATGATGAAATACGCCAGTGCTGGGGCCATGGTAATGAAGTAACGATCCACTTTAACTAAAATTACACTATGAAATACGAAGAAGACAGTAAACCAGGATAAAAATAGGAAATCAATTTCTAATTTTTTACCCGCACCTTTAAACAATCGGTACCCCGCAAAAAAAGCCGCTAAAAATATGAACTCCGTAATTAAATAGGATAGGTTAAAGAAGCTCCAAACTGCCAGTCCAAATAGGGAAACCGTTATTAAAGAGTGGATAATTGTCTTTTTCTGGTTAGAATCAACATTTTTAACTTTATTTTTGATGATCTGATATAGATAAATACCCAGTCCAAATAACACGATTATAACCAATATATAAGCTATTATGGATGGAGATCCCTGTGAAGGATTCTGAATTACTCGATAAAATCCTTGAAGAGTTCCTATGGAAATATAATTAGGCAAGTTGAATAAGAAGTACAGTGTATCTGGATTATAAGCCAAATCGTTAACTGCAGTGTTTGAACCTAACACTGTTGAGGTGAACATGTTGATTAGGGGATTTAGATTACCCAGCTTTGAGTAGAAATAAGCTAAAAATGGTGCAACAAAGATTAAACTGGCTAACACTCCCAAAATAATCCTCTTAAAGTTTTTAATGAAATCATCATTTATCAAAAGGAACAGAAATATGGGAAAGACTAAAAGGAACGAGGAGTACCTGGCAATGAATGCAACCATCAACATGGGAGCTACTAAATATAGATATTTAGAATCCTTCCTCACACCTAAGACCAGGAAATACAGAGTCCATATGGAAAATACTACTCCAGGGATATCAATACCACCTGATACAGCCCAAGTTAATATCAAAGGTAATGACATGAAGATTAAAGATCCTGTAAAACTTTGAACCTCATTAAAACGCTGCCTTAACAACAAATAAAACCCAGCAATCCCCAAGACAAATACAATGGCATTAAGTGCGAAAAGTACATTGGCGGAAATATATCCCATCCGGAAAAACAGGGACGTTAAAAAGGGCATTAAAGGGGATAGATAAATAACACTGATATTAACCGGTATTCCAGCAAAGATCAGTGCGTTGTTGAGGTAAACAAAAACATCGTAGTATGGCACTCCAATATTTATCTGCTTATATAGTAGATAAGCAGTGATAGCCAGGGCGACTATCATCAAAACGAATAATGGTTTTCTCTTGAGGTCCTGGATACTCTTCACTATTTCACCTAAATAAATTGAAAATAAGATTTAATTAATTTATTATATTTATATCCATTTAAATTTTAAAGATTAAACTTGAATATTAGTCTTAATATTTTACACTTGAATAAACTAAGTCTTAATATTTTTCTATGAAGACTTACTGCATGAAAAATATTACCCTAAAAATGAAATAGTTTTAGGAATACTATCTAATATTAGATACAATCTAAATAAATAACATTTATATCACTTGGTGAAATTATGAGTAACGATGAACTAACACAGTATCAAAAAGATCTAATAAAGGCCCTTGAAACCACTACAGAATATAAAGCATGGCAGGAATCATTATTCGCTATCATCGGATATGTAAACAGCGAAGACCCCGAAAATAAAGATTTAGTAAGGGAATTGATGACCGACCACCTCATTTCCAGCTTCGAACTACTGGATGGACTTGAAATTGCAAAATTTAAAACTAGTAAAAATATGCATGATGAGACCATGATGGACTACAGTGGACAGTAATATTTCATTTTTAAAAATACAAAATAATTAATTAGCGGGTGAATAGACCCATAAGTTCACCCTGGCCCAGTATATGCCCTTCCATTGCACTTAAAAGCTCTTCTTTCCCTACCAGCGGAGGGAGATCCAGTTTAATATCCAGGGCATATATATTGAAGAAGTACCTGTGAGTTCCTTTGGGTGGACAGGGTCCTTTGTATCCCACCAGGCCATAACTATTTAATCCCTGCTTGGAACCATCGCCCAATAATTCTCTACCCATCACATGCTCAGGTAAACCGTTTGTATCTCCGGGTAGGTTGAATATTATCCAGTGGACGAATGCACCATTTGATGCATCTGCATCATCAAAGATAAGGGCAATACTCTCTGTGCCATCAGGTAAACCATCCCATTCAAGTGGTGGGGATACATTAATATCGTTACAACTGTATTTTGTTGGTATTTCTTCTCCCTGGTTAAATACAGGGCTAGTAATTTTTATAACCATACTTGCTTTCTCCCATAAATCTACTAATAGTTCATTATATGTCTTTTTTCCGATAATAAATTATTTCAACATAGGATAAATTGTTTTATAATAGAACCACCATATAGTCTTAATAATTATTTACACTTATTTTGGTGATGAATTTTGACTAGAATCTCAATATTGGACCGTGACCGTTGTCAGCCGAAAAAATGCAACTACTTATGTATTGAATACTGCCCTGGAGTACGCATGGAGGAAGACACCATTACTGTCGACCCGAAAACAAAGAAACCCATATTATCTGAAGAATTATGCTCTGGATGTGGTATATGTACAAACCGATGCCCATTCCAAGCAGTGAATATAATCAACCTGCCCGAGGCACTGGACGAGCCTATCCACCGTTATGGGCAGAACATGTTTGAATTATTTGGATTGCCCAGCATCAGAAATGAATCTGTGGTGGGAATGCTCGGACCCAACGGAATAGGTAAGTCTACCATAATCCGTATACTATCCGGCGAGATGAAACCTAACCTGGGTAACTTCGATGAAGAAATCTCCTGGGAGGATATTATTAGCTTTTTTAAGGGATCACAAATCCAGAATTACTTCAAAAAATTATCACAGGGAGAAATCAAGGTGGTTCATAAACCACAAATGGTTGATCTTCTACCCAAATTCGTTAAAGGTACGGTTAATGATTTACTGGAAGGAGTTAACCAGAGAGATGATAGTTGTGATGTTGAAGATGTTCTGGAACTTGATAACTTTCTTAATCGGGATATTAAAAATCTTAGTGGTGGGGAATTGCAGAGGGTTGCTATAGCTGCTGCTGTCCTGCGTGAAGCCGATTTTTACTACTTCGACGAACCAACAAGCTGGCTGGACGTCCGTCAAAGACTCAACGCTGTCAAGGTTATCCGGGAACTAGCAGATAGGGGTAAATCTGTGCTGGTTATCGAGCATGACCTGGCTGTCCTAGATGCTATATCAGACTACGTGCATATACTTTACGGAGAACCAGGAGGTTACGGGGTAGTCTCCCAGTTACGGGGAGTTCGAGTAGGTATAAACACTTACATAAACGGTTTCCTCAAGGAAGAAAATGTGAGATTCCGTAAACAGCCCATAGTCTTCGAAGTAAGACCGCCTTCTATTGAAGTGGATACTGATAAACTAACCGAGTATTCTGACTTAAAAAAATCCTTCAAGGACTTCTCACTGGAGGTGGAAAAAGGTATAGTCCATCATGACGAAATCATAACTGCCTTCGGACCCAATGGTATTGGTAAGACCACATACGCCAAGATGCTTGCTGGAGTTACCAAACCTGATTCTGGAAAAATAAATAAGAAGGTTAAAGTCTCCTATAAACCACAGTACCTAGCATCTGATTTTTCTGGTACTGTACAGGAATTACTCATAACCAAAGCCACCAATTATGGGACTAATTTGTTTAAAACTGAGATAATCAGACCTTTCTCCCTGGATGAATTGATGGATAAGGAAGTTCAGGATTTAAGTGGTGGGGAACTGCAGAGACTCTCAGTTGCATTAACACTATCACAGGATGCAGATATATATCTTTTTGACGAACCCACTGCATTTCTAGATGTGGAACAAAGGCTGAAAACAGCAAGGGCGGTTAAAAGAGTGGTGGAAAGCCGTAACAGGGCATCTATAATCGTGGATCACGATATTGTCTTTATCGATTACATTTCTGACAGGGCCATGGTATTCTGTGGTGAACCTGGAGTGGAAGGACATGCCAGCTCCCCAATGAACCTGCGTTCAGCCATGAACCGTTTCTTATCAGCTGAAGGAATTACCTTCCGTCGTGATAAAGAAACTAAACGGCCGCGAGTAAATAAACAAAACAGTTACTTAGACCGTGAACAGAAAGAGATAGGCGAGTATTACTATTTGGATAGCTGATGAATGGACACACGTCTACCATTGGCGAAATTTTGTAGTAACACCTGTTCAGAATGAAAATGATCTAGATATAAGCACAACTACAAACAAGTATAGTTATCAACCTCGCTATTATTTAATGGCTTAACTGGCCATTAAATTGATAATTGTTTTGGAATCAAAATACTCAGAAAAATTGATAACAAGTCAAAAGAATAATAAAAAAATTAAATTTATTTTTTTATTCCCCACTCAACGCGTCCATTCCTTCCACAAAACACTCTGCAAAGTATTTCACGTATTCAGTGGGTATGGAGTAACTGATTCTTAGGTAACGGTGGCCGAACAGTTTGCTGGTGTAGGATCCTTCCCGGACAAATATTCCACAGTCAAGTAAATAGTCAGAAAGTTCTACTGGTTTTAAACCCGTATTCAGGAGGTCTATTACCATCATATTAGCATCTGATGGATAAACCGGTAGATAAGCACCCTCCACCTGATCCACTGCCTGCTTTATGTATTTCTGGTTGGACTGAGTTGTGCTTTTAATATTATCAAGCCATTCATATTTTGAGTTTACTGCGGCGATTGCTCCCTTCTGGGCAACTACGTTGGTACCTAAATCGTTTATCAATATTGTGCGTACGGAGTTGATTAAGTCTGGACTTGCTATCATTGCACCTATCCTTAATCCTGCCATTCCATAGATTTTTGAAAAACTATAGATGGTAACAGTGCGTTCTGGTGCGTATTTGGCCATTAATGTGTGCTTGCTTGCAAAATCCCGGTATGTGATGTCGTGAATTAGATAAATGCCATGTTCTTCTGATATTTCCGCGAACTCCTTTATCTCCTCCTTGGTGTATGATGTTCCAAGGGGGTTGAGTGGGTCTATGAGTATTATCAGCTTGGTGTTTTCATCCAGGTTTTCCCGGGCAAGCTGGGGTGTGAGCTTATATCCGCATTCCTTGTTGTAGATGGGTACTGATTTTACTTCTCCAAATCTGCTGCAGAAGTTATCGATGATGAGGTACCCTGGGTCACAGGTTAAGGTATTGTCTCCGGGGTCAAGGATGCTGTTAGATGCTAGATAAAGTGATTCTGTTCCACCTGCAGTTATCAAACTGTCAAAGCCATGGGTGAGTCCCAAATCTTCCTGGATCAGATCTTTCAACTCTGGGAATCCCTCTGGTGGGGGATATTTATCGTAGTCTCCCTTTTTTATACTGCTGAGCATGGCTTCCATTATTCCATCTTTTTCATGGAGATGGTTGGTATTCTGGCCCATCCAGATCATGTCCTGATCATTATAAACATAATTGAAAAAGTCATTTGGACTGTCAAAACCCTTTGGTACTGACTTTGCTACTCTTGCATACTTTTTTCGTGAAATCATTATATCACATGTAACTTGTTAAATTGATAAAACCAGCAAATATCGGTAGTTCATTATCCGATTTTGAAATTAATAATAGTAAATTACTATTATTTAAGTATCATTTAATTTAAAATTTACCCTTAGATACCTCATAAAAGTCCTTCATTTACTATTTTAAACCGGGCCTTCAAGCCTTCAGGCCGACTTCTATGGCGCTTTAAAATTGCATATCGCTCACCATTGATGTCTCCCCTGAGGAGTTCCACCATGACCTTACTCCGATACTTGAGTATAGTACCGCCCACTGGTGCCACCATTCCGGTGCTACCCTCGTCTCCGAAAACCGGGTATATCTGGTTGGTTATTACCACAGCGATGTGGTGATTCCTGGCTATTCTCATTAAAATTCCCATTTGCTGGCTTAGTTCCTGGTTCATCTGACTTAATTCGCCCTCTTTTAGTCTGTAAAGTGCTACAGCTGAGTCGAGGACCAATAGACCAACATCTTTTTCAGATTCAAGCAGGTTTTCAACCTTCCTTAAAACTTCATCCTGTTCTTGGAAAGTTTTTGGTTCAAATATCATTATATTAGAGGCAATATTATCAAATTCATCCCCAGATATTTGTTTAAACCGTTCGATGGATATTCCGCCTTCTGTATCTATAAATATGGCCTTCTTCTCTGTTTTTGCACATTGGACCAAGAGGTTCAGGGCTATATTTGTTTTACCGACTCCAGGAGGGCCGTAAAATTGAGTTATGCATCCTTTTTCCACCCCTCCACCCATTATCTTATCTATAGAACAGTTTATAGGAATCTTACGACCATCACCTATTTCATTTAAAGTTTTCAATTTAATCCTCAGGCTTTATAATTCTTCAAATATTATTAGATTAATTTAGTATTTAATTATCCGGACTTTAGTTTTATGGTTATTTCACTATTAGATATTTGGCATATTAAACATCATAAAAATATTTACATACAATCAAATACATAATAATAGAGCATAATGGAGATAGATGCATCATAATTTCATGTAACCATCATACCATCACAAACAGTGAAAAATAATCTTGGATGCTGCTATGTAATTTTTTTAATTGTGAGATATTATTCGACAAATAAGGAGGTTTTGCACTGTCAACTACGACACAATCCATTCAAACAGACCGCCAAAATTCTCTGAAAATTGGTGATATGATTACCATATTTAAGAGTATTGCAGATAATCCGGTATCTAAATATTTCTTGAATCGTGCTTTGGATTACTGTGAGAATGATGGTGCCAACCGGTTAGAAGTTTGCCTGGACCTTTACTTTGGAAATAGAGAAACCGCCTGTAGAAAATGCAAAATTGTTTCCAAATTCGTTAACTACATCATAAATAAAGGAGCATCCAGCTTCGGAATTTCTGAAAACGAACTCAGATCAACCATGGAAGATAAATATTGGGTCAAAGGATTAACCAGTGTAATTAAGGGTATCGCTATTTTTGGAGTAAATAAACCCTTCAATCCCGGTGCGCCATTCCAGGTAGTCTGGAACTTAAGCCGAGCATGCAACATGAAGTGTGTACACTGCTATGAAGATGCAGGAAGGAAAGATAAAGACGAACTAAATACTCAACAAATTTATGAAGGTTTAAGTACTATGGCGGAAGCCGGAGTAACTTCCATCGCATTCTCAGGGGGAGAACCCACCATACACCCCCATATAATTGACTTCATAGGTAAAACTAATGACTTGGGAATGTTTGCAGCTATGGCAACCAATGGTTATACCCTTTCCAAGAATAGAGAATGTAAAAAATTCGTGGAAAATGGCCTTCAATTCGTGCAGATTAGTGTAGACGGCCTCCAATCTGAAACCCATGATTCATTTAGAGGCATTAATGGAGCTTGGGATAATGCGATCCATGCTGTGGAAAATTGTGTAAATTATAATGATTTATTTGTAGAAGTAGCAACCACAGCCACAGAACATAACATCCAGGAAATACCCCAAATGATAGATTTCATGCGCGATAAGGGTGTAGATTGGTTCATGATCTACAACTTCATACCCACTGGAAATGGTAAAAATATTGTAAATATGGATATCTCTCCCAAAAAACGATTGAAATTACTGGAAACAGCTTACGATGAAAATGCTAAAGGTGACATGCAAATCCTCTCCACCGCACCACAATACGCCATGGTGGCTGAATCACTGACCTCCACAGAAAAACAGGTAATTCCCACCCACTTCTATAATCCAGAATACGATGGTTTCCTTATTAAACAGTTATCAGATTTTATAGGCGGTTGTGGTGCAGGACGATTCTATATGAGTGTGGAACCCAATGGAGACTTATATCCCTGTGTCTTTTTCCCACATGAATCTCAGTTGAAACTGGGAAACCTGTTAGAAGATGATTTTGAAGAAGTCTGGAAAGATAATCAATTACTGAGTAAACTCAGAAACAAAAAAATCCTGAAAGGCCATTGTGGTAAATGCGAATCCCACAACATCTGCGGCGGATGTAGAGCTCGGGCCTATAATTACTTTGGGGATGTTTTAGCGCCTGATCCAGGATGCATCAATAATAATAAGGAATGGAATCAAATCAGGAGCCGATTACCCTTAGAATCCAGACAATTTAACGACAGCACCTTGTTAATCGATTTTACTAGTAAATAAGAATAAATTAAAAATTTAAAATAATCAAAAATTGTGATTTAGATGGATTTGTTATTAATCAACCCTTTCGATGAAAATGCTGTAAAAAATGGTTTAGGGGTTGTAAGCCCACCCCTCAATCTCATGTATATAGGTGGGGCTTTAGAAGAAGCATCTTACATTGTTAATATTATGGATGATGACTTTGAACAATTGGGATACAATAAAATTTGTAAAATACTGTCTGAAGAAGAGCCCCAATTGGTGGGCATCACCACCACATCTTCCACCATTAAAAATGCCTTGGAATATGCTAAACTTGTCAAAAAAATTCTACCACATTCATTAACTGTTATTGGGGGTCCGCATCCCACTTTTATGCCTGTTGATATCTTAAAAACCTGTCCCGAATTGGATGTTGTGGTCATTGGTGAAGGTGAAAAAACCATGGTTGAACTTGCCAGTCTATCCCTTGACAAAAATAACGGACAATTCAACGATGTTAATGGAATAGCTTATAGAGATAATGGTAATATAAAAATCAATCCACCCAGAGAATTAATAAAGGATCTGGATTCCATCCCATTTCCAGCTAGACATCTTGTACCATTTGAATCATATGGAACAACCCGAGGAAAATCCAGCGATATGATAACCAGCCGTGGCTGTGTTTATAACTGTAGTTACTGTTCATCCTCACGAATCATGGGAAATAAATTCCGGACAAGGACCCCTGGAAATGTAGTGGATGAGATTGAATTCTTAATAGATGAGTATAAACTGGAAAACATCGCCTTCATGGACGACAACTTCATGCTCAATAAAAGAAGAGCAAATGAAATTGCAGATGAAATAAAAAATAGAGGGTTAGATATAGGATTTGTTGCTTCTTCAAGGGTAGACATGGTAAATAAGGATTTACTTAAGAAACTTAAAGGTGCTGGTTTAACCACAATCTACTATGGTATTGAATCAGGCTCCCAAAGAATTTTAGATATGATGAAAAAGGGTATAACCCTCAAACAGGCGGAAATAGCTGTTAAATCCGCTAAGAATGTTGGTGTAGAAGTTTTAACCTCATTTATTCTGGGATTTCCAGGTGAAACAAGGAAAGAAATGGATAAAACCATAGATTTCTCTATAAAGCTAAATGCGGACTATAGCCAGTTTTCCATATTAACCCCTTTCCCAGGAACCCCTATATACCATGAACTTAAAGAGAAAAAACTTCTTGACACTGAAAACTGGAAAAAATACACAGTATTGAAGCCAGTAATTAAATATGAAGAATTAGGATTAACCAAACAATTGGTGGAAAGCAAGCTAGCCCAAGCCTACCTAAAATTTTATGCACGACCTAAATATCTGTTAAAACACCGCCATATGTTTAAAGTCATGCTGGAAACAATATATAGAAGTTTCATTGCACCTAAACTCAATGGCGGATCTCCAAAGGGTTGGTACAGGACTCTTTCTAAGGAAACTGTTAGTAAAAATTCTAAATAACTTCAAATTTAAATAAACTTCAAATTTAAATAAGCCTTTAAAACACAGAAATAAGCCCAGGATTATTCCCAGTGATGCATTCCCCACCATGGGGAGTCACTATGAATGTATTCTCAATTCCCACCATTCCAATACCAGATATTCCTTTTTTGGGCTCCACGGCAAACACCATCCCTTCCTCTATTGGTTCGGTGAATTTTTCAGCAATTACAGGTAATTCATCAATTTGTAATCCTATCCCATGTCCTAGGAATTTAACCCTCCTTTTTCCGAAGCCCATGAAGTTTTCTTTAAAATCAACATCAAGTTCAGCCATAACCGAAGTGTAAATTTCCCCTGGAATTGCACCTGGTTTTAACTGGGAGCTGATCTTATTTTGAATTTCCACACACTGGTTATGGGCATCTATGGCGTGCTGGGGTAGGGTCTGGCCAAACATGTAGGTCATGGTCTTATCTGTATTGTATCCATCAAATCCACATCCCACATCCACAAATACCAGGTCTCCCTTGGTCAATTTTCTCTCACGGTTTCCAAAGACTGGTGCAGCAGGGCTTAAGCCGATATTTCCACTGGCACCATCAAAATAGCTGGGATAAATGGAGCTTTCCCCGAATCCAATGTGTCCTAACAAGATCTCGGTATCGAACATGCCGAATCTAGTTAATCCATGGTGGCCTTCATCAATTAAAACTTTGAAGATATCTGCTCCCAGATCTGCTTCACTCATGCCTTCCTGGAGCATCCCGGGTACCAGATCCTCCAGTACATGTTGATGAATCCTGCCAGATTTCCTTAACAATGATAATTCATACTTACTTTTTACTGCCCTTACCTTCCCAACTGGAATATCTACCGGCTTATAATTTCTAAATGGGAAGTGTTTGGTAAATCTCTGATATAATGCCAGTGGAACTGTTTCTGTTTCTAAATAGATAGTTACTGGGAGTTTTTTTACGTTCTGTGAAGCGCCTCTATAGCTGTTCATTGGCTGTATCTGCGGATATAAAGATTCATCTAATGCCCTCTCATAACTATTCCGTACCCAGAATTCAGCTTCACCATCCCTGGGGATGATTAACATCCCATCCTGCATAGTACCGGTGAAGTAGAACAGGTTGATCTTACTGAAGATAACAGTCATCTCCCATTCCGGGTTAGATGCATTCATAACTTCTTTAAATCGTTCCATTCGATTTTTGAGTTCTTTTAAGGGTGTTTTATTCATTTTATTACCTTTAATTTTATTTCTATACATTAAATTAACATTATTAAAGTTTAAATTCTTTTACACCTTTCCTAAGCACTTTTGGTGGTTGTGTGGTCCAGTCAATTACAGTGGAGTGGTTTCCCTGGAGTTTTCCGCCGTCTATTATCAGGTCTACTGAATCACCCCATAATTCAATCATTGCATCTGCAGATTCAAATACTTTTCCACCGGATAAGTTAGCGCTGGTTGAGGTTATAGGGAATTTCCGTGTAAGTTCTCTTGAAATCCTATTATCAGGTATTCTAACTCCTATTTTCTCCCCACCAGCAGTTAATAGCGGTGATACATTTTCCTTTTTATTGAGGATGATGGTAAATGGACCAGGTAAAACTTCCTTAACTCTTTCTAAGTTCTCTAAATAAGCAATTTTATTTATATCCTCAATTTCTGATACGCTAACTGATATGGGTTTGCTGTAATCCCTTCCTTTAATGGAGTAAACCTTCCGAATGGCTTTATCACTGAATATATTTGCACCCAAACCGTAAATAGTGTCTGTGGGATACACTATCAGGCCGCCCTCTTCCAGAATATTTACAGCCATTTTTATCTTCCTTTTTTCGGGATTTTGGGGATCTATCCTAATTATTTTCATCCTATGTATATTTCAATCCCAAACTTATATCCTTTTAGAATTTTAATTAAATATTCATGCTGAACAAGCTACGTCCTTTCATCGAGATGATACTGGATCCAATTGCTTCAAGAATGAGGATAAATCCCAACATCATCACCATTGCTGGCTTACTCATGAGCGTGGTTGCTGCCTACATGTTTGCCAGGGGAGATTTACTGCTGGGTGGGGTTTTCATTGCTTTAAGCGGTTTCGTAGATATGTTGGATGGGGTTATCGCTCGGAAAAATCGTTCCACAACACCATTTGGCGGTGTACTTGATTCCACCATGGACAGGTTTTCTGATGCAATTATCTTTATTGGAATCATTGCCGGTGGATTTATAGACTGGTTTATTGGAATTTTAACCATACTTGCCTCATTTACCGTGAGTTATGTCCGGGCCCGGGCAGAGTCAGAGGGAATTAGATGCAACGTGGGGATAGCAGAAAGACCCGAACGCCTGTTGATCCTTATAGCCGGTGCATTCATAGGTTATTTCTATGATCCCTTTGTAATGTACTTGGCTGTGATTTTGGTGATGATGTTAGGTTATTTAACTGTAATACAAAGGTTGTACCATTCCTGGAGAGAATTAAAACAGAGGAAAAGAAAGCTTTAAGAATCTTGGAAATGTGTTTAAATTTGACATTAAATCTGGATGGGATAGTATGGATGAAGTTAAACGGATTATAAAGGATATGGAACTTTTCGCGAAAAATATAAAAGAAATTGAGTCCATAAAAATTAGTGCCAGAGAAGGCAAGATCATAGAGATGGCGCGTAACTATTCCCAGGATACAACCTATTATCTAGAGAAAGAGGATATTTATACGGCATTTGGATGTATAACCTATGCTCATGGTTTAATTGACGCAATACGCCTGATTCACCAGCTGATATGAAGTGTAATTCATGATTTATCATAGCTCAAAAAAATTGGAGAATGCAACTTCTGACCTTAAATTCCTTCTAAATAGGGATTACAATAAAAAAATAGCCCTGAATTTTGTTGGAAACCATTATCTCCTGGATAAAGAAGAGCGTAATTATCTGCAGAGGAAAGTTTATTCAACCAAGGACTCCGAGGATCGGAAGAGCAAGATCATTTCCTTAAGTAAAATTAAGGGAAAAAACCTTTATATTGATGGTTATAATGTGCTCATCACTGTGGAAAGTATCTGCAGCAATGATGAGTCCATTGTTGTCTGTGAGGATGGTGTATTCAGGGATGTGAATGCTGTTTTCGGCAAATACAAGTGTAATGAGAATACTGAGAATGCCATAAATTCAGTCCTGGCTCTGGTTCGAATATATAAACCAAAGTATGTGCAGGTCTTCTTTGATAATCAAGTTAGTAAAAGCGGTGAATTGGCAAAACTCACCAAAAAGATAATGGAAAAACAGAGAATAATTGGAAGTGCCAGTACAGCACCCAACGTGGATTATCAATTGATTAACCTTTCACATGAAACCTGTGGTGTGGTAGCTACAAGCGATAGTGTGATAATGGACAAGGTAGATAACATATTAGATATACCCTGTTTTATCCATAAGATTAAGGATAAACATTTATCGAAAGTTTTGGTTAATAAAAAAAAGTAGAATTTTTGTTTGAATTAAATTAAAGAAAAAAAAGATATGAGAATTAATCTATATCCTCAAATCTATCCTCTAGTTTTTCCAGGACTCCTGGCAGGGTGGTGTACTCCATCTCATCTGCAGGTAGCCTGTGTGGTTCGAATGGTCCGTGTCTTCTCATATAATCTGCAATTTCGGCTGCTTTCTGTCTGGATGGATCGTAAGCAGGGTCGTCGAACATGTCAGCAGGTCCTATAAGCATACCATCTGCAATCTGGAATCCCATGGCCATTACTCTTGGTGGTCCGTCGAATCGGACAGGATATGCGTTTCTCTGTGCAACAGGCATGAGCGGCCCATTGTGTGAACCTCTCATCCATCCGCCAACTAAGTGAGGGAAGGCAAATGGTTCTACTACTTCTCCTGCTGCTGGGAATCCGGATTGTGATCTTACAATAGCTACTGGATCGTCTTTTCCCACATATTTACCAGCCATGAGGTTCAGTCTTTCGGTACTTACTGATGCTGCTATTTCGTTATCGTCTCTTCTCCATACCCTCTTAATTACATAACGGCTTATAGTTCCCAGGAGTGCTACCAAGTCGTACATTTCATCTGGACAGCTCATGATGACTTTTTTGTGTTCCATGACATCGAATATTTCAAAATTAAATCCGTTGTGTAAAGATGGGTCTATTACCAGTCCTGCAGTTGTAAATGGGTCTGCAAACATTTTAAAGATGGGTAAGTTAAATGCACCGGGTTCGGTTTTGTCACAGGCAAACACAACCACCGGGTCGCTGGGTCTTTCTTTAAACTCCATCTCGGCTACTCCAGGTCCCATTCCCTTAATATTTCCTGAAAAAGTATCGGAGAGCAAGTCTTGACCAGCACCATATAATTTAAGTTCCTTTGCTAACTTTGTAGCTTCAAGGAAAGCGTTCCAGGCTAGTTTGTGTACTTCTTCGTTTTCTTCACCATTTTGGTGGGTCATTATGAGTTCGGTGTCGTCACCACAGTTGGTTACATAATAGTCCAAAAGTAGCCCATCATCCTGTGCTTTCTTCAAAATTTCGTCACATTTCTTTAGTAGGGCGGGGTGTACCAGACCATGTCCAGCTATACTACCCACATCCGCTTTTATTACACTAATCGTAGTTTTTCCCATAAAAAATACACCTCCACATGATATTATAGATATTTTTTACTGAATATAAGGTTATTAAGTTATTTAAAGCCATTAAAATTATAAAAAGTTTTTTTAAAGGCTTACTCAACTTATGTTATCCATTATGTTTTCTATATTGAAAAATTATGTTTAGATTTCCATATAAATTTATAGTTTTCCCTGATTATGTAATTTATCATTATTCATATAGAGAAAATATTTTCAATTTAACTCTATTTTTTCCTTGATATCCTGGGCCATATCTCCTGTCTTTGAAGTCCCTCCCAAGTCAGGGGTTAATTTTTTACCTTTACGTAATACTTCAGACAGTGCATTTTGCAGTTTACTTGCCTCCTCATATTCTTGAAGATAATTAAGCATCATAACTGCCGATAAGATCATTGCAGATGGATTTGATATATCCTGACCAGATATATCTGGCCCTGATCCGTGGACTGGCTCAAATAATCCGTTATTTTCCCCAATATTTGCTGATGGAGCGATTCCAAGCCCACCTACCAATCCTGCTCCTTCGTCTGATAGTATATCTCCAAAAAGATTGGTGGTTACAATTACATCAAACATATGGGGTTTGGTGATTAAAAACATCGCGGTGGCATCCACGTATCGGTCGTCCAGTTCAACATCCGTGTAACTCCGGGCCACATTATAGAATGTGTCTTTAAATATCCCATCAGTTTTTTTAAGTACGTTGGCCTTATGGACTGCAGTCAATTTACTCCTACCAGTCCTTCTGACATATTCAAAAGCGAATTTACAGATCTTCTCTGCTGCCTTTCGAGTTACAACCCTTTTAGCAGTGGCCCCTTCCGGGGTTTTCTCTTCTATCCCAGAGTAAAGCCCTTCTGTATTTTCCCTTATAATCACCATATCGAGGTCAGGATATAAGGCCGGAACTCCGGGATAGGATTTTATTGGACGGATATTGGCGTACAGGTCCAGGGCCTTTCTCAGGGTTATTATACTACTTTTTTGGCCGGGTACTGTTGTTACTGCCCCAAAGAGTGCGGCATCTGCTTTGCGGGCTATTTGAATGGTTTCATCCGGTATGGTTGTACCTGTACGAATAAGACATTCATAACCAGCATGTGCTTCTATAAAATTAAATTGAACATTCAGTACCTCTAAAAGGTCTAATGTAACCTTCATAACTTCAGGTCCTATGCCATCTCCAGGAATTACCGCTATATCGTACATGTATTCTCCATCAAATTCAACGTTGATTTTTATTATAAGTATATTGGTATGAACAATATACTATATAATAAGGAAAACATTCGTAGTAAAATTTTTTGCACAATTTTTGGAAGTGATATCATGGCAGATAATATCAATGTATTAATTGAGAGTTTAGCAGATGAAGATGAACTGGTTAGGATACAAACAGCAGAATCATTGGAAGGGATTGGAGAACCAGCAGTTGAAGCTCTGATAGAAGCCTTAAAAAATGATGATAAAAATATTAGAAGATATTCTGCCAAGGTTCTAGGGGATATCGGAGATGAAAGAGCAATAGAACCCTTGATTGTTAATCTAAAGGATAGTAATAAATGGGTCCGGCGGGAAACATCTGGTGCATTAAGTAAAATGGGCGAACCAGCCACAAATCCCCTGATTCATTTACTAGATGATCCTGACTGGAAAGTCCGAGGTGCAGCAGCCTGGGCCCTGGGAAGGATAGGGAGTAAAAGTGCAGTAGAACCTTTGATAAAATCTCTACTTGAAGATGAAAACGGTTTTGTCCGAAGCGGAGCTGCTAACGCCCTGGGAAACATCGGAGATAAAAGGGCAATGGAGCCCCTGAAAAAAGCAACTGAAGATGAAAGTAGCTATGTGAGAAATATTTCAAAGAAGTTCCTGGAAAAATGGGACGAATCTAAATAGATTATCCTGAGGTTGGGGATATCAATTATAAGTTGAAAATTCAAGGGAAAATAAAGAATTCATTTTTAATTTTTCTTTCTATCCCTTAAAAGTTCTATTTATAGATATCCCATAGTCTACTAGAAAAGGAATATTTATTAATCCCTTGTTGTTAAATTAAATTGTACCGGATTTTTATTTCTTAAATATTCTTTATACTAATCCGTAATTGTAGGTGATATCATTAAAGTTTGTGTAATAGGAGCATCAGGCAAAGTGGGAAGAACCGCAGCTTTTTGCCTGGCTGAGGAAAATGTGGTGGATAACCTGGTTCTGTTTGCTCGAGAGGATAGTCTTGCAAAAATTGAAGGTGAATCACTTGATATGTATGACGCCATGGCTGCCAAAGATATTAGTATCAAAATTGAATCATCATGTAGTAAGGAAAACCTGCACGACTCAGATATTGTAGTTATTACTGCTGGAATACCACGTGATGCAGGTATGTCCCGGTCAGATATTGCAATTCCCAACGCCAGAATCGTGGCAGAATATTCCAGACTAGTAGCTGAATACTCACCAAACAGCATAATACTGGTGGTGACCAATCCGGTGGACGTCATGACATACGTGGCCTTAAAAGCATCTGGTTTCGACAGAAACAAGGTCTTCGGACTGGGCAATCACCTGGACTCCCTACGACTGCGAAACATGCTGGCTAAACACTTTAATATCCATGTAAGTGAGATTCACACCAGAGTTATAGGCGAACATGGGGATCATATGGTTCCCCTGGTAAGTTCAACTTCCATAGGTGGGATGTTACTTAAAAACTACGCCTTGGATGGCACCATTGATATGGAGGGTATGGTTAAGAAGGTCATCAACGCCGGTAGTTATGTGATAGATAAGAAGGGTTCCACTGAGTTTGGACCTGCCTACGCCATTGCCAACATCATAACCACCATCTTGAATGACGAAAAGAAAATTTTAACTGTAAGCGCATATCTAGACGGGGAAATTGAAGACATTAAAGATGTGTGCCTTGGAGTACCAGTTAAACTGGGAATTAATGGTATTGAACGTATCGTCCCCATTAAAATGAGTGATAATGAAATTGATGCATTCAAAAGTGCGGCTGAATATGTAAAAAAGGAAACAGATATCGTTATGAAAACCTTAAAGTAATTAAACTCTTTTTCAACTTTTTTTTATTAATTTTTTATTTGGATTTTTTTACTGAATAATAAAATTTTTTTTATTGAATTGTAAAAATTCATTTTTTGATCCAAATGGTCTGCATTAAAAAGTTTTATATAATTGTTCAGTTATAATATAATTTGACATCTTTATTTTGAACATTGTATAAAAAGTTTCATTTAAAGGATATCAAACCTACAAAAAATTTTGGAGCCGGAAATCCATTTCCTATCCGGGTTTAATCCATTAACCACGATAAGAATGATAAAAAAAACTGCCTTTGAAAGAAAATCAAATACTGATAAATATTGGAATTTTAAACTCCTGGGAGATGTCAAGGAATGCATGGATGCCACACTAGTGCCGAAGGGAATTGTCTGGCCATCAAAATGCCATGAAATAACTGATGATACTCAAAATTCATGAATATTATCCAAAGGAGGTAATAAATTGTGCGGAATAGCAGGAGTCGTATTTAAAGATAAAAAACTGCATGGAGTAGGGAAATACATGACCAAAATGCTGGACGCTCTACAACACAGAGGACCCGACTCAGCAGGTTTCGCCATCTACGGCGGACTAGGGCTGAATGAAAATGAATACCTTCTGAACATAGAAGTTAAAGAAACACCAGGCCTGTTAGAACAGGTTAAAAACAGAGTCAACACCATCACACCCATAAAAAATGAGGAAATCATACCATCAGTGGAGAACCATATAATTTATCGTTGCAAAATTGCATTGAACTCATTCAACGAACTCAAACACCTTATAATGGATATTGATGAAATAAACGATGTAATTGTATTAAATGGTAGTCATTCATTTGAAATGATTAAAGATATAGGGCTGGTGAAGGAAATTGCTGCCCGATATAACACTCCTGATAAACAAGGAACCCATGCCATTGGACATACCCGGTTCTCTACAGAAAGCATAGTTGACCGATATCATGCCCACCCCTTCCAGAGCTATATCATACCAGATATCACCGTTGTCCACAACGGCCAGATAACAAACTACTGGAAAATAAGAGACCCCCTAGAAAGAAAAGGCCATATATTTGAAACTAATAACGATACCGAATGCATAGTCCACTACATAGCAGATAAATTAAGTGAAGGCTATAAACTAGAAGAAGCCTTAGAACAGTCAGTTAAAGATATGGACGGCCCATTCAGCTATATTGTGGGCATTCCAAATGGTGTGGGAATAGCCAAAGATCAACTGGGACTGAGACCAGGAGTTCTGGCAGAAAATGACGATGTATTTGCCATAGCATCCGAAGAAGTAGCATTAAGAGAAGTGCTGGACACCCATGACATTGAACAATTATCACCAGGTGAAGCCCGGGCTTACACCATATAAATGATAGGAGAATGTTTAAGATGAAAGAACTAATTATAGACGCTCAAAATAAAACTCCCCGGGAAGTTAACCAAGCAATAAAGAAATCAGCCAAAGATTATGAGAAAATAATTATAAATAATCCCAATGCCATGCACTATGTTGCAGCCGGTCTAACCGACCCAGTAGAGGTAGTAATAGACGGATCAGCAGGATATTTCGCTGGAACCATGATACATGGGGCTCGCATCCATATCAAAGGCAATTCCGGATGGTTCCCTGCAGACAACATGACTGATGGAGAACTCATCATAGACGGATCAGCTGGTGACGGAGTCGGACAAGGAATATACGGCGGAACAGTGGTGGTGACCAGAGATACCGGTTCAAGAACAGGAGAAATAATGAAAAACGGTACCATAATAATCGGAGGGAATTCTGGATTCATGAGCGGACTCTTCATGATGGGGGGAAGAATAATAGTCCTGGGAGACATGGCAGAAGATGCGGGTGAATCCATAATTCGAGGAGTCATTTTTGTTAAAGGGAAAATAGAAAGCTTGGGAAAAAACGCCAAGGTAGAGGAAATAGACCATGAAGATAAAAAGGAATTAAATGAACTATTACCTGCATACGGGTTTGAATTAACACCGGATGAATATGAAAAGTTCAAAAAAATAGTCCCTCAGAGCAAAAGACCCTTTTACGGTACAGATTCAGAGGATGGATAGAAATACTGTAGAATTCAAGATTAATCTTACATATCAAAGAAAAATAGAAAGGAATGATCATATGGAGAATAAAAAAATCGCAATCATAGGAACTCCATGCCATATGACGGCCGCAGCAAAGATGGACATGTTTACAAATTTCCTGGGAGAATCAACCGTGAACATTAAAATAGGTCTCTTCTGTATGGAGAATTTTTCATACTCTTATATGAAACAGTTACTGGAAAATTACGGATATGACATGAAAGATGTAGTAGAATGTCGTGTGGAGAAGGACAATTTATGGTTCTACCTAACAGAAGACAGGATGTTTAAGCTTCCCTTAAAGGAAGCTAAAAGCTGCATGAGGAAAAATTGCCAGATCTGCATGGATTTCACATCAGAACAGTCAGATATATCAGTAGGTTCAGTGGGTTCACCTGATGGGTGGTCCACAATCATTTTGCGCACTGAAAAAGGTTTAAAACTCCTGAAAAATGCAGAAAAGGACGGTTACATAAAAACCAAAAATCTAAAGCCAAACGGACTTAAAATACTGGAAAATCTGGCCAATAAAAAGAAAATGAAAAATAAAGAAGAGATAATGAAAAGAGAACATTCCGGAAGACCAGTACTTTACCAACGATACATACCCTTGGATGACTTTGCAAATGAAGTACGAGAATGCCAGTTTGAAGACCTCAAAGGAGATGTGGTAGATATAGGTTCCTGCGTGCTCTGCGGGGCCTGTGTACTGGTCTGCCCTGAAGATATTGTTAAAATTGAGGATCGAAAACCCCAACTTAAAGGAAAATGCCCCCAAGATTGTAACCTCTGCTATGTAGCCTGTCCCCGAACATACATACCCAAAGATGAACCAATCCTTGACATCAGTAAAAAACCATTGGGCAATTACCAGAAAATAGTATCAGCCCAAGCCCCAAAGATTAAAGGACAGGATGGAGGAGTGGCCACTGCACTTTTAAACTACGCCCTATCTAAGAAGATGGCAGATGAAGTGATGGTTGTGGATAAAAAAAGGGACCAACCCTGGAAACCAGAAGCAAAACTAACCAGCAACGTGGCCGATGTGCTCAGCGCATCAGGGACTAAATACTCAGCCTGTCCCATATTCAAATCCCTCAAAAACAGAGAATCAGGAGGAATCTAAAAAATGCCATTTAAAATAGAGAGAAACCAGGAACTATGTAAGAGAAACTTCCACCGACCAGGTTGCTGCTGGTATCTGTGCGATAGCCAAGACGAACAGCTTTGTGCAAACTGCTACTCATGCCTGAACAACTGTCCTCATGGGGTATACGAGATAATAGATGATGAATCATATCCCCTGCACCATGAAAACTGTGTGGGGTGCAGGATATGTGAGGAAATGTGTCCCAACAATGCCATCGAAGTTAATGCAGTTCCCGAAGACCGAAGAAATGTGTGGAGCTTCACCGATATGGTGGAAATTGAGAGAAAATCAACAACAGGTTCATATAAGGTGCGTGGCTGCGGAGCAACCAGGGTTGTTCCCACCTTCGATGATCTGATAATAATGCCAGCACAAGTTTCCCGACCCCCAATAGACAAATACCGTGAGCCCTGCAACACTCGGGTGGTTCTGGGGGGGCGTTACGCTGAAAATCCACTGGTACTTGATACGCCCATAATGATAGCTGCAATGTCATTTGGAGCTTTAAGTAAAGAGGCTAAAATAGCACTGGCAATGGGAGCAACCCTGGCTGGTACAGCCACCAACACTGGTGAAGGGGGAATGTTGCCTGAGGAAAGGAAATATGCGACCAAACTCATAGCACAGTATGCATCTGGACGTTTTGGTGTCTCCGCCCATTACTTGAACAACTCTGATGCGGTGGAGATTAAAATAGGCCAGGGTGCAAAGTCTGGTATGGGAGGACATTTGCTAGGAGAAAAGGTCACTGCTGATGTTTCTCGTATCCGAATGCTACCAGAAGGTACCGATGCCCTGAGCCCAGCCAGGCATATGGATATAGTGGGGCCAGAAGACCTCAGTATGAAAATATCGCAATTGAGAGAAATTACTGATTGGCAGGTACCTATAATCGTTAAATTCACATCAGGAAGAGTAAGTGATGATGTAAAAATAGCTGCCAAAGCTGGTGCAGATATCATTGTAGTGGATGGTATGCAGGGAGGTACCGGTGCAGGACCTGACGTGGTTACTGAACATTCCGGTGTGCCCACCATCGCCGCCATCGTGGAGGCGGATGAAGCCCTTAAAAACATTAATTTACGTGATAAAGTTAACCTGGTAGCAGGTGGAGGTATCCGAAGTGGGGCTGACATGGTCAAAGCCATAGCGCTTGGTGCTGATGCAGTTTATATTGCAACATCTGCTCTAATTTCCATAGGATGCCGAGTATGTCAGATGTGTTACGCTGGAACCTGTCGTAAAGGAATTGCCACTCAGAACATCCAGCTTAGAAGACGGTTGGATTACATGGAAGGCGGTAAAAGGGTAGTCCGCTATATAGAGGCCATGACCGAAGAAGCTGCCATGCTTACTCAACAGGCCGGTAACACCGATATCCTAAAGTTGGAGAAGGATGATCTTCGTGCTTTAACTGTGGAATCTTCTGCACTAACCGGAGTTAAAATGGCAGGTTTAGAAGTACCTATCTTTTCAAAATAAGATAATTTTTTTTTAATTTTTTTTAGAAAATTTTGATCATTTTCTAGATTCAAACAAGTAAAATTTAAGAATTGTTTTATTATTATCTAAAATTATTTTAAATAATCTAATTAATTATTTTTATAATTGATATTCATATATGAGTAATCAAAAATTGAATATTCATATGAGTTATTTAAAAATATGATATTCAAATATGAGGTATAAAAACATGCCAGAACTGCCCAGTGTTGAAATATTTAAAAAATATTTTGATAGCACCTCCCTTAATAAAGAAATTGATAATGTAGAGGTTCAAAACCCTGAAATTCTGATCAATACCACACCAGAATTCCTGAATAATAAATTGGAAGGACATGAATTTAAAGGCAGCTGGAGGTATGGTAAATATCTCTTCATTGATCTGGATAACAGTTATTACTTAGTACTGCATTTTGGAATGAATGGATACCTTAAATACTTCCAGGAGGACAGCAGCCCCTACATCCGCTTACAAGTAGAATTTACCAATGGATATAAACTGGGCTTTGACGACATAAGGAAATTTGGCAAGGCATGGTTAATCAGTGACCCCATTAAGTTCATCCAGGAAAAAAATCTTGGTCCAGATGCCCTGGAAATTAATTTTAAATCCTTTAAAACATTGTTTAAGAAAAAAACAGGCCAAATAAAACCCATTCTTATGAATCAGAATTTTATAGCAGGAATTGGTAATCTCTACGCCGATGAAATCCTATACCAGAGCAGGATACATCCCCTGAGCAAGGCAAATAAGCTGGATAAAGCCAAACTATATAAACTATTCCAGGAGATGCAATGGGTTTTAAATAAGGCCATTGAATATCAGGACAAAATAGACTCACTACCATCCTCATTTCTTCTGCCTCATCGCAACTTAAATGGGAAATGCCCAAAAGGAGAGGCTTTGAATATCATAAAGGTTGGTGGGCGGACCACTTATTTTTGTCCTGAAAGACAAAAATTATTTTAATAAAAATCCTGTGTTCACAAAAAATAGCCTAAAAACGATTGTTTTACACTAAAAAACCCGGATAAATGAAAAAATTTTGGTTAAATATTTAAGTAAGTTAAACAGATTTTCGTGCACACATTCTTAATTTAGTAGGTAGAAAAATTAAGAATAACCCCATAATAGTTATTATATTAGATTTGCATTAACCATAATGTATGAAAAGATTACACAGAAAGACACCAACAAATAGAGGTGAACTAAATGAATTTTAAAAAATTTTTACCAATTTTTGCTGTGCTTATGCTTATGATTTTGAGTATGGGGGCAGTTTCGGCAGCTGATGTAAGTAATCAGCAGGTTGGTGTGGCTTCTGGTCAGGTTAAAAAGTATGTGGAAACCGAGGCTAGTCTACCATCGGCAGTTACGGTTGGTAGTGAGAATGTGACATCTCCACAGTTCCTTTACCTGTTAACTAAAAGCACGACCAATGTTAACAGTGGTATTAGTAGTAGTATAACTATTAAAAATCTAGCTGTTCCATCAAAACCCAGTGAATCTGTAAAAAGCGGGACACTAACCAAATCACAGTA
>Ga0208462_1000035_pt1 | contig 190531 bp, 194 predicted proteins | sample AD_SCU001_MetaG_FD_184452 | JGI IMG/M metagenome (GOLD analysis project Ga0208462, IMG submission 184452) | Active sludge microbial communities of municipal wastewater-treating anaerobic digesters from China - AD_SCU001_MetaG (SPAdes) (version 2) | ecosystem: Engineered > Bioreactor >...
ACGAACTCAGTGGAGGAGAACGACACAGAGTAGCCATAGCCCAGGTATTAATTAAAGAACCCAACATCGTAATCCTGGATGAACCAACAGGAACAATGGACCCCATTACCCGTGTACAAGTCACAGACTCAATAAGAAAAGCAAGAAAAGAACTGAATCAGACTTTCCTAATCATCAGCCATGACATGGATTTTGTATTAGATGTATGTGACCGTGCTTCACTCATGAGAGGTGGCAAAATACTTAAAACAGGACTCCCTCATGAGATTGTGGAAGAATTAACTTCAACTGAGAAAAAGAAGATGCTTAAGAAGTAGGTTAAGAATTTCAGAAATATTTCACTTATCCCTCCTTTTTTTATTTTTTTTAAGGATATCCCGATGAAATTGTGGTTACTTCTTTTAATTTGCCTTCATTAAGGAGGTTTAGATTTTTTTGGGTGTTTAAAGGAGATGCTTTATAGACTGTGATCCCTGCATTTTGTAAAATATAGAAGGCTATAGGCCCCATTTCTCCAGAAATTATTGCATCAATCCCATTGTTTACCAGGAAATCTGCTAACAAATTTCCTGCTCCTTTTTCAAATTTTGCCGGGTTTTCGATAGTGGTTTCATTCTCAATTTGGTTGTTTTCTAAATCTATTATTGTTATGTAGGGACTTCTTCCAAATACTCTACTTACATTGGAATTTAATCCTATTTCATCTGTCATAATTGCTACTTTCATCTTATAACTCCATAAAATGTAAATAAATTCCACTAAAAATCATCAGATAGAATTCATAATTAAGAATATATATTCATAATATTTATAAATTTAATAAAAATAAAAAAGAGAAAAAAAATTAATAATGGGTTCATTTGTTAATTGACTTTAATAGAGATTTTTTTATCTTCTAGTACATTTTTATAGGCTTCAGCTTCTACTAAGGTCTTGAGTTTTGAGAATGGAATATCTATGCCCCTTGAATTGAGTTCAACTATCATGGATTCCAGATCATCATACTCCGCCTTTAGGGAAATTATTTCTTCGCCCTTCTTTACAAATTTCACCCTTATTTCCATCTCCAAATGTACACCATCTGCTTGTAACATCACTTTTTTACTGCTGGTTTCAAAAGGAAACTTCACATGTTCATATTTAAATGTTTTAATCCCTAATGTGCCGAATTCCAGGGCAAGGAGAGAGCAAATATCATCTAAGTAGTTTTCATCCGTATCCACTAAGACGATATGTTCCATCCTCCCCTTCTTAGTGATTGCATTTAAAATATGAATGTTTTTTGCACCTTTTTCCAGTGTCCTGTTGATAACATGTGACAGACTTTCTGGTGGCAGGTCATCAATGGTAGTCATGAGTAGCATTTTCCACCCTACTATTCATAACTCGGACATAATTCTTTGGGCACGTTTTGCAACTTCTTTTGCTCTGGGACTTCCCCCTGGTATTGCTGAGGATATATATGCTCCAGAAATAACTTTGGCACCGATATCATCAACGGATAATTTCCCCATTGCTCCAGCTACTGCAGCGGGTACAAGTACATTAATTATACTATGTCCGGAAAGCTGTAACTCAACAATAGGAACTGCAGCTAAAGGTATGGCCTCTAAGATGTCTTTCTTTTTATTTAAAACAGCGTCAGGTATTACCTTGTGGGACAGTCCTTCGAAAATTACTTTTTCTCCATCTATAGTTATTTCTAGATCTGCATCGGTGTCGAATCCGCAGTACTTCATTAAGAATTCGGTTGGTTTTCTTCTGGCGCATCCTGCAAATTTTGTGACCTTAATTTTTATGTCTTTCCCTGTCATACCGCTTAAAAGATTACTGCAGGCTGTTTCCACGTCGTTTAATTTTTCATCATCCAGCATTCGGACTACTTCATCCAGTTCTTTACCTGCTTCCAGCTGTTCGTAGGCAAATTTAGCACGATCATATACTCCTTTTGCCCGTGCGCCATCGGTGGCCAGTATGCATACCCTGGTAATTGGTCCTCTTTGTACCTGTTCTGCTTTTCTGGATATGGTGTTGGTGGCTATCATTGCCACTTCTGGTTCCAGCCAGAACTGTTCTTTGACCTCCCGTATTTTATCTGCAACCTTTTCCAGATCTCCTTCGTTTTCTATGAGTAACTTCATGGCCAGCACGGTATCAGCTGACATATGGCCTAATGGGGGTTGTAAAGGTCCGCCTGAAAAACCAGCTCCAATTGCAAGGGATTCCTCAAATGCAGCCAATAATTCTTCGAAAACCATCATCCCAATAACTGTTGGTCCTCCTATGTCCTTCAAAATCACCCCTAAGTCGCCCACCAACTTTGCGGTGTCGTATTCCTCACCAGTTCCCCTGATGTGAAGTTTTTCAGGAAGTCCGGCCGCCTCAACAGCTCCCAATCCAGCTACATAGGCACTGTTAGCAACAAAAAGTTCACCATAATTTTCACTTACTTCTGAATCAGGGTGAACAATTTCTAAAATAGCTGCAACACCAAATATCGCAGCTGAAATAGGGCTAGGTGGCATTCCTACATTAGCATATGCAGTTAACATTCCCTTTGTCCCGGATGCTGCTCCATTTTTAGCAAGATCAGGGAAACCATAATCTTCACCTAGTGAACCATGGCCATATAGTGGTCCGCCTCCTACTCCCAGTGGTACGATACTGCCGTCAATTTTGGTTAATTTGCCAGCAAAGATATCATCATATATTGCTTTTACAGCAGCGTAACCAGATATTTTGTTGTTAGATTTGGCGGTGGGTATGGCCAATACTCCGCACCGGTCAACTCCCGCATTCATCCGGGCCATTGCCCCTAATTTCCTGTTTCCTGCAGGAACACCCGCTTGTGCATTCGAACCAGCTAGATAACATAAAGTTGCACTTATCAAAGCTGCGTTAGCACCATCAGCACCAGCAAGTTTTGCAGAATCTATGGCCTTTTTAAGCACATCATCCATGGGTAGATATTGCTTGTTTTCATCAGTCAACCTCATTTCAATTCCTTTCAGGACATCCTCGGTAATTGAATTGGCTGCACAAATTGCAGCTATATTTAACATCCCATGTCCTTTTGTAAGTGCTTCTATTCGATCATTGGACATTAAATCCACCTCTGATGTAGAAGCCATTATGGCAGCTATAATTTCGTTTTCCATGATATCACCGTTATTATTATGAATATATATTACTAATTAGTTTTTTGATTATTTTGGATCATCAGATTTTTAGGTATGTGATTCTAAAAGATAATCATCCTAAGGATGCAGGGGTGAAGAAATGGAAAATAAAACTGGAATTATAGGATTAACAGGTAGTTTTAGAGAAAGTATAAAGGATATGGAAAAGAATTCAAAGGTAGTTTTCACTGGTTCTGTGGCTGTATGCACACCATTTATAGAATTGCTATCTTACACAATCAGAGATAAGGATTTTGACTTAATTTATGTGCCAAAAGTAGATATAAATAATGCTAAACAAATAAAAATGCTGCCAAATATTGGATTCAGCGTAGTTGATGAGAATGCTGATCCACAGAATCCTGATGTAGTTGTTGTACTGGGGGGATTGGCCATGCCTAAATTTGGATGTGCCCCAGAGGAAGTGGATAACATGATCCAGGAATTATCAGGAGAACAGAAGCCTAAAATTATAGGTGTATGTTTCATGAATATTTTCAAGGATGCTGGTTGGGAGGAAAAGTTAGACTTCGATGTGATTATTGATACAAGCCTTCAAACCATGGTAAAATAAATTTAAAACTCTAATGCCTATAATTAAAGGTTTATTCTAGGTTTGGGAATAATTGAGGGGATATTTTTGCCTACCCAATTCGATATAAATTCAAATTCGCATGATAAATATCCTTTCATTTATTAGAGATTTTATTCAGGTAGTAATGAGAATAGATTGCTCCAAGGGGATTATGGGCAAGTACTCTGTCTTTTACAGCCAGGGTGGTTACGGGTGCCTTTGAATGGTTTGAGAATAATATATCATGGCCTATACAAAGACCAATTATGATATTTAGGTCTGTTTTTTTCTGGTTGAGAAATGTTGCTTGACCAATGGGATTGCACATAGCTTCATAACGGCTTTTGTCAATTTTATCTAGTTTAAACTCGGTTTTATCAATCCCGCAGATTTTGCAGCAGGCTGAATATACCTTGAAATGTTCTTTAAATATAGAATAGATTTCCCGGGCTTCTTTTTCTAAGCCAAGGCAGAAAGCCAGTCCTAATTTTTTATAATCCATCCTTTTAGAAAAAAGAATTATTTCCTCTATACGTGTTTTCTTCATGTAATATTTAGTTTCTATAGAGGTAGCAGTTTTAATTAAAGAAATTTCATTTTTTTGGTAAAGTTTTTTAATCTCCTCTTTCAGTTTTAAACAATCTTTCCCATTGTAACATTCTTTTTCCAGGCATAGAGCACAATTCAACATATAAACTCATTTTATAGCTTGTTATATTTATCTGTAATACCCCATCTATTAATAAATTCACTAATCAACAAATTCCAGATCTTAAGCTTAAATATTTAAAATAACCACCTGATAAAGTGTTGAATACATTTAAAATAAATTATATTTGATAAAAATAGAAAAAGGAAATTTATGTCCTGGAATAGTCATCAAAACAAGGAATGCACACAAATTCACCGTTTTTTACCCGGGCCCGGTGTTCTGCAACTAATTCTCCGCATTTAGCACATTTAATAGACTGGAATATCCGTGCTTCTTCAGGAATCTCAATTTTCACATGTTCAATTTTAAACAATTCATCATCCGGCATGTCTAAAATATCATAAGATGTTTTATCTCTCTGATTTTCAAATTCCTCTTTTTCTTCATCACTGGCTGTTCCAATAAACGCTTTTTTCCTTAATTCAGCAAATTCAGGGTTCACTTCATCAATTGGGATATTTAAAGAAAGGCGTAAAGCTTCCCCTGTATCCCTGTTTATGAAAGTGTACACATGTTTTCCATGATCCTTGAATATCAGGTTTCCTTTACCGAAAGTACATCCAGTAACGACTTGTATAGCATCAACACTACAACTGTCGTTTTCCACGATAGCTAAAAACTCTTCATCCACTGCCCTTGGGGAACTAAGTTTTTTAATTGCTATTTCTCCTGCACGATATCCTATGGCAGTTCCTGGGCATATATGGCCGTGAAATTTGGTCACCTCTGAAAATGGGATTAATTTTTCGGTTTTTGTATTGTTATCCATCTTTTCACTTTCTATAATCTTTCAAAAATTTTGAAACCAATTATCGTTAGAGTTTTTTTAAAGCAAGCATGGCTTAAATAATTTAGGTTTTTTTATTGTCTTAATATTAATATATGAATAGATCCTTTGTGATTATAAATAAAAATTATCATTCTTGAGAATCAGTCTTATTTTATGGTTTTACATATGGGTATGTTTAGGAATGGTATTACATTTTAGGGAAATTTTGTTGATACAATAATACTTTCCGAAAGGTTTTCTGGTGTTTTCTGTTTTTCCAATTATATTATGGAGATACTACACATACATTTATATAATGGTTATGAATATATATTCATAACATGGTAAGACCAAAAAGGTTTAGAAGAATATTCCAAGAGCCTCAAATAAGATGTTTCAACCCTAATTCAGAAAACTATGGAGAATCTGCGGCCCAACCAATTTCAATTGAAATAGCTTTAGACGAATTTGAAGCAATCCGGCTTAGAGATTACCAAAATATCAAGCAACATAAAGCTGCTGAGATAATGGATGTATCACAGCCCACATTTCATAGAATTTTGAATTCAGCCAGGGGAAAAATAGCTAACGCTCTTATTGAAGGCAAAATTATCGAAATTAAAGGAGGAAATTACATGGTAGATAAGAAACGATATCGATGTAAAAATTGTGGATTCGAATGGTTTAACCCCAAAAAAGAATATGAAAAGTGCCCCAACTGTGATTCTGAAGAAATTTCACTGGTAACTGTTGATGAGGAAATTCAAAGGCCAGCTGGACAGCCCGAAATGGGAAGAAGAAGAGGATATGGTGGGGGTGGATTAGGTGCCGGTCCACCAAGAGTATGTAAATGTACAAATTGCGGATATGAAACAGAAAAAACCCCCGGAGTCCCATGCAGGAATACAAAATGTCCCCAGTGCGATGCACCATTATGTGGAGCAGATTAATAGAAAGAAGGAGATGATGGAAATCACTTTAATATGCGTACCAACACTGGACAAGAGAGGTTTACTAGCAGATATCTCTGTGCACTTTGGAAAAACCCCCTATTTTACCTTCATTAAATACGATGATGGTGAAATTAAAGATGTAAATGTAATAGAAACTCATGGCAAACATAAAGGCGGTTCTAAGACACCAGCAGAAATAATACTTGATTCAGGTGCAGATATACTTATATGTGGAAATTTAGGCTCAAAAGCTGTGCACATGTTACGTGACAGTGAAATAGAAGTATTTTCAGGTGCATCAGGGATAGTAAAAGATACTTTAAGTGAGTGGAGAAGGGGAAACCTTAAATTTGCAGATGAAAACTCCTGTGATGAAAAATCATGAGAAAAATTTGGTTTATTTTTGAATTAATTATTAGGGATGTTTTAGATTAGTCCAAGGGAAGAAAAATGATAAAAGTGCAGGAAGATCAGGAACAAAAACTGGCTTTGATGAAGCAAGAAATGGAAATTATAAAGAGAATGAGTAAAATCAGATATAAAATCGCGGTTATGAGTGGAAAAGGAGGTGTTGGTAAATCAACTGTATCAGTCAACATTGCCGCAGCATTTGCAAAAAAGGGTTACAAAACAGGTATCCTGGATGCCGATATTCACGGCCCCAATGTACCTAAAATGTTTGGGGTTGAAGGAAAAAATTTAAAATTTGATAAAGAGGGTTTAATTCCGATTGAAACTAAGGACGGAATAAAGGTGATGTCAATAGATTTTTTATTACCCTCTCAAGAGGCCCCTGTTATCTGGAGAGGTCCTGCTCAAACCGGTGCAGTAAAACAATTCCTTGCAGAGATTAACTGGGATGATCTGGATATAATGATTATTGATAACCCTCCTGGTACAGGAGATATACCCTTAACAATTTTACAGAGCATTCCATCATTAGATGGAGTTGTATTTGTTACCACGCCCCAATCAGTGGTGCAAGAGGATGTGGAAAAAAGTGTTAACCTGGTAAAGAATCTGAATATTCCAATAATTGGAATTGTTGAGAATATGTCTGGTTTCATCTGTCCTCATTGTGAAAATGAAGTACATATATTTGGTAAAGATGGGGGAGTTCAAATTGCAGATAAGATGGGTATCAACTTTCTGGGTAGACTACCCTTGGATTTCAACACACCAAAGTCTTCTGATAATGGAACCCCCATGGTAATTAAAGAACCCGAGGCAGAAATTTCAGTTAAAATGTTAGATATTGTAGATAAAATAGAAAAAATAATAAAAAAGGAGTGATTTTATGAAAATAGCAATTACATCCAATGGAAATAACTTAGATTCCGAGGTGAGTCCTGTATTTGCAAGATGTCCCTATTTTTTTGTTGCAGATCTGGAAAAGGGAGACATTAAAGAAATATCAACAATTGAAAATCCAACAAAAAATGAAAGGGGAGCAGGAATTTCAGCAGCCCAATTTATTGGCAATAAAAATGTGGATGCTTTAATTTCCGATGCAGTTGGTCCAAATGCATTCAATTTATTTAAACAAATAGGGATCAAAATGTATAAACTACAATCTGGCACTGTTAAAGATAATTTGAAACTTTTCACAGAAAATAAATTGGATGAAATAACATCATCCGGCTTTGGAGGATCAATGGCCGGTGGTAGAGGTCCTGGAAGAAGAGAGGGAATGGGCGGAGGAAGGCAAATATAGATAAGCCCATAATTATCTCAATGTTGAAAATGAGACAAGATAAATGAAATTTGATTAAGGGGATACTTATGGCTGAAATAACGATAGTCTACGATAGATGTGAAGCTGTAGACTGTGCTGAATGTGTAGAAGTCTGCCCGATGGAAATCTTTACCATCAAGGGAGACCAAATAACCATCCAGAACAGGGATCAATGCAGTTTATGTGAAGTATGTGTGGATGTATGTCCAAATGAAGCAATCAAGGTCATAGAAGAATAAAATAAATGTTTCATCTTTGAGATTTATAACTTTCAATTAATAAGAAAGTCTTTCAATTATTGCTGTATATTAAATCATTATAACTCTAATCTTTTAAATTTTTATTACTGGAAAACGAATATCACAAACATGATTAAACAATGATTTTACTGAGAAATAGGGGAGTATTTAACTTTAAATGAAATTTCCATCCTTTAAATAGTAAAATAACAATAAATATTATTTTAGGTAGATATAATAAAACTCAGGAATCCAGCAGACAAATCACTATTAAAGAATAATAAAATCTGGTAGTTTCAATGGATGATAAAACACGAATGAATTTAAGGAAGGGAGAGAAAGCCGCCATATATTCCAGCTTAACAAACTTGGTATTGGCTATCCTTAAAGGGATAATTGGCATATTGTCGGGGAGTATTGCTTTAATTGCTGATTCTTTTCATTCATTTTCGGATATAATCGCATCTGTGGCTGTATTCATCGGACTTAGACTTTCCCAGCGTAAAGCAGATGAAATGTTTCCCTACGGTTATTATAAGATAGAATCTTTTGTTTCTTTAATAGTATCGGCCATAATAATAGTAACTGGTATAGAAATAGCTTTAGAATCTTTTAACGCATTTATTAACCCAAAAGTAATTGAAATTCCATTAATAAGTCTTTTTGTAGCTGCCATTTCTGTGTTGGTTTCATTTTTACTGGCTAGGTACAAGGAGGAAGTTGGAAGAAAAATTGACTCTCAGGCATTAATAAATGACGGAAAACACAGCTTTATTGATATTTTTTCATCGTTGGTTGTATTCATCGGTATATTATCGTCATATATGGGTTTTTTAAGTATTGAAGGGATTTCAGGAATTTTAATAGCATTTTTAATTGTTTATATAGGATTAAAATTGGCTAAAGATGATGTTCTTGTCCTTTTAGATGCCAGTATGGATCCCGAACAAATTAATAAAATAAAATCCATTTCTAAAGGTGTTAATGGAGTAAAAGGCATTCATGATATTAAAATTAGGAGATCAGGACCGGTTGTACTAGCTGAACTGCATTTAGAAACTGAAAAAGGATTGCCAGTTAAAAAAGCATCTGAAATTACAAAGGAAGTTATAAATTCTGTTAAAAATGAGATTCATAACTTGGATACTTTGACAGTTCAAATAGAACCCTATAAAAAAGAAAAATTAAGGGTAGCAGTACCCGTGGAAAACAGGAAAGCTTTACAATCCAAGGTTTCTGAACATTTTGCCAGGGCACCCTATATCTTATTTGCTGATGTGGCTGATGGTAAAATAACAGATATATTAATTAAAAAAAACCCAGGGAACAGATTGGAAAAGAAGAAGGGAATTGAAACTGTTAAATTTTTAGGAAAAGAGAAAGTTGATGTTCTGATAAGTAACGAGGTTCATGAAGGCCCGATGTTTGCCTTGAATAATAAGTTGATTGACGTGTTAATTCCAAAGGGTAAAAGTCTTGAGGAAATAGTTCTAAACGTATATAATGATTAAAAATGACCTTAGTGATCCAAAATGAAACTTCAAATTCTATATGATAATAAAGCGTTGGACAATTTTAAAACAGGATGGGGATTGTCATGCTTCATAGAAATAAATGACAAGAAAATTCTCTTTGACACTGGCTGGAACGGGTTTACCCTACTAAATAATATGAAAACTGCCGGTATCAACCCGGAAGAAATTGATACAGTTGTTATATCTCACCCACACTGGGATCACATAGGTGGCTTAAACCATATACTAAACTGTACAAGGAATCCTGATGTCTATATCCCTGAATCAGCATCAGAAAATCTCAAAACCGAAATTAAAAATCAGGCACATGTTACAGAGGTTTCAGGGATTAAAAAGATCCATGAGGATGTTTACACTACTGGAGAGCTAGGAGAAAAAATCAAAGAGCAATCTTTAGTGTTGATTTCAAAAAAAGGAAACATCATCCTTACTGGGTGCGCTCATCCCGGACTTGAAATTATCATCCAAAAATCCCGGGAACTCGGGGACATTTATGCGGTGATGGGAGGCTTCCATAATTCAAGTATCGATATTTTAGAAGGAATACCCCTGGTAGTGCCCTGTCACTGTAGTGAAATCCATGAAATTAAAAATAAAATGCCAATATCCTTTAGATCATGTAAAACGGGATGTTATTTAGAAATTTAAGAACTTTACTTCCTTACCCCGAAGAAATTTATAGCCTCAATTAAATCCTGAAAAGCAATTAACTCTGTTTTTAGTACATCTTCACGGGATAATGTGCCGCTCATCTCTCCATCGACAGAGAGTTTGTCCGGGCCCCTGGCAACTATTCTATCCACACCATCCCTGCTTAAAACTTCCTCTGCCTTATGGTCATGCACGAAAGCACGTCCAGGGATCATCACTGTTTCCTTTAAATCCTTAAGATCTATCTCTTCCAGATCTTTCTGGGTTATTAAACAGCCAATATCTTTATTTGCAGCTACAACATTTACCAGCTCTTCAGCACCTATACTGAGAATAATTTTCTCGATGTATGGAGCGGCTACTTTACTGGTTAATATGGTTGCTTCAGAGGTTACATCAGATAATATATCCAGGTATTTCTGATTTTTCTTTTTACTGATGGCAAATGGAGTATCATTTTCAGGATCACAGAGTGGTGTCCCTGTTACCCGGAGATTGAATTCATTATTTACTTGCTTTACAAGGTCTTCGAATTCTTCCAGGGATTGGGTTTTTTGACCCTCTATGATGGGTTCATTACCTAAAATAAGCCCTTGGTTTTCTAGATTAGCAAATCTCATTAGTATTAATGCTTTAGCACCCCAATCTTCCAGATCGCTTGCAGTTTTAAATAATACATCACCATCATTTGCCCCGGGAACTATAACTGCTGCGGCATGGACATCACAGTTTTCACTGAATATTTTAAGGGCTTTCAGGGATTCTTCGGGATTTTTATCACCCATCCATGTTTTTCTCAACAGTGTGTCAGTTGAAAAAACAGTAAAGGTCACTTCCTCCACGCCCAGTGATATCAAATCTTCAGCTATCTTTGCATCATCGATACCTTTGCCGCTGGTATATCCCAGGTGAATGGGAAGGCTCTGGTCTTTAAATGCAGATGAAATCTCTAGTAGATTTGGATAACAGCTTACATCTCCCCCTCCGCTTATGTTTACTTTCAGGTTCTGGTCTCTGAATCCGCCCATCATCAAGGTATTTTGGACTGATCCAACCACCATGAAGGGAGGTATGAAGTTGTTGGTAGTTTCCCGTACTCCGGTGCCGCAGTGTTCACATCCTACAGTCCCGGGATTACACAGTTTACACCCAAAGGGATCTCCGTCGGTGACTTTCCTAAAATAACAATATTTACAGAATCCTCTGCAGTCTTTGCCGGGTATACCGCCTACATCTGCTATTATTTGCATGTTATCTACTTTTACTTTAAAACAAGTAATTTAAACATTAATTAGAAGAAAAAAATCTTTTAAATACAATTTCATTTTACTGGATTATTCCATATAAATCTTTCTACTTGAATCTAAAAGAAAGTTACATATCATATAAGTCATTAAATGGAGATTCGTATATCAAAAATTGTATCGTTTAGATCAAAAAACCATTTTAAGCAGATTATCCCTGCTTATTAGACGATACATAAGAAAATGATGTACAAGAATTCGTAGGAGGGAAAAAATGGCAAAGTTTGAAGATAAGATCGACTTGTACGACGCTAGAGGCAATCTTGTTGAATCAGATATACCAATCGAAGCACTTAGTCCACTCAGAAACCCCGCGATTAAAAAAATCGTACAGGGAATTAAAAGGACAGTTGCTCTCAACTTAGAAGGTATACAAAACGCCTTAGCTACTGCAAAAGTCGGTGGGCCCGCAAATAAAATTATGGGCAGAGAAATCGACATAGACATTAAAGGAAATGCAGAAGCCATTGCAGAAAAAGCAAAAGAAATGATACAGGTTGAAGACGGTGACGACACAAACGTTGAACTATTAGCTGGTGGAAAAAGGGTGCTGGTACAGTTACCAACAGCCAGATTTGAATCAGCAGCAGAATATTCAGCAACTACATTAGTTACTGCTTCAGCATTTGTCCAAGCCATACTAGAAATATGTGACGTGGACATGTATGATGCAAACATGGTTAAAGCAGCCATCCTCGGTAGATACCCACAATCTGTAGAATATCTAGGTGGTAACTGTGCAACAATGCTTGACCTGCCTCAGAAATTAGAAGGACCTGGTTATGCACTGAGAAACATCATGGTAAACCACGTTGTAGCCACAACCTTGAAAAACACACTACAAACAACCGCTCTATCCAGCATTTTAGAACAATCTGCAATGTTTGAAATGGGTGACGCAGTAGGTAAATTCGAAAGGATGCACCTTTTAGGATTAGCATACCAGGGAATGAACGCCGACAACATGGTACTGGACTTAGTTAAAGAAAATGGTAACGGTACTGTAGGAACAGTCATTGAAAGTATGATAGAAAGAGCCAGCGAAGATAAAGTAATAGGTGTTGAAAAAGAACTGAATGGATTCAACGTCTACGGAACTGACGACCTAGCAAAATGGAACGCATACGCGGCAGCTGGTCTACAAGCAGCAACCATGGTAAACCAAGGAGCTGCAAGAGCTGCACAAGGTGTTTCATCAACAATCTTGTACTACAACGATATACTTGAATTTGAAACTGGACTGCCAAGCGTAGACTTCGGTAGAGCAGAAGGTGTAGCAGTAGGATTCTCCTTCTTTAGCCACTCAATTTACGGTGGTGGAGGTCCTGGTATATTCAACGGAAACCACATCGTTACAAGACACAGTAAAGGATTTGCAATACCACCAGTGGCAGCAGCTATGTCATTAGATGCCGGTACTCAAATGTTCTCCCCTGAATCAACCTCCGGATTAATAAAAGAAGTGTACAGCCAAGTCGACGAATTCCGAGAACCACTCAAATACGTGGTCGAAGCTGCAGCAGAGATTAAAAACCAGATATAATCAATATTTCCAACCTTGGGGGTAAAATAGTAAATGGACATTGAAATATTTCCGCACAGATTATTAAGCGCTAATACCACTGAAAGATTGCTAAACGATCTGGAAATGGTTGAAGGCATTAACAAAATTGTTATACAAGGACAAAGACTTCCTTCTGAAGAAATAAATCCCGAACGCAGAAAAATCATAATAAAAGGTGAAGAAATCGATTTACAGGTTCAAACCGGCCGAGTTCTCATGGAAATTGAAGATGAGGAAATCATCGATGAAATTAAGACTATTTGTGACTCAAACCTGCCCTTTGGTTTCAACGTACATGTTGGAACATTTATAAGGAAGCAGAAAACTGTTTCAGATGGAATTAAATACGGTGATACCTTAGATGAAATGTCTGATGATGTGGTTGGTTTAACTGATCAAAACGCACAGCTCAGTGAAAGAGCCACAATAATTAAAAAAGAGAACCAAAAATGATCGGCAAAACCACTCACGTAGTAGATTGCAGAGAAGCAATGGGTATGGGTGAAGGAGGAGGAATCGCCCAGAGAGGTACTTTTGCAGAGTGTGGAAACGATGTTTTGGCAATAGCCATGTCTCCTGGAAGGAGGCACATAACTAAACCAGTATGTGAAATCACATTTGCACTACGGGAAGCTAACATATTTACCAGCACTTTAGTATTGAATGCAGGTGCCGGAGTTCCCTCAGATGCTCCAACAGCAGGAATGGGAAGCCTTTTTGGATTAACTCCAAAAGAGGTTGAACAGATTAAAAGATTTCGTCTTTTGGTAGTTCATTTGGGAGGAGTGAAACATCATATAGTATACAAGGCCCGCTTAATTTTACGTAAAGTAAACAGGCCATGTATAGTGATATGCGAATATCCTGTAGATTTTGAAGATTTTGCACAAATTGGTGTTAAAACCAAAGCTGTAATGCCCGAGGAACCAAAAACACAAGGTGAAATCGTGGATATTATAAGCGGAATTATTAGAGGAGAAACCGCTCCCCAGGAAAAGTTGGATGAAATAATAAAAAAGGTAAGATTAGCATTAGGAGGTGCATGATTTATGGCACAATTCTATCCAGGAACAAGTCAGGTTGCTGAAAACCGTAGGAGAATGAGCAACCCTGATGTAGAACTTGAAAAGTTAAGGGAGATTTCCGACGAAGATGTAGTTAAGATATTAGGTCACCGAGCCCCAGGTGAAGAGTACCCCAGCGTACACCCACCACTAGAAGAAATCGATGAACCAGATGATATCATAAGAGAAACTGTAGTACCACTGGATGGTGCAAAAGCAGGTGACAGAGTCCGATACATACAGTTTACGGATTCCATGTACAACGCTCCAGCACAACCATTCATGAGATCCAGAGCATACCTCTGGAGATTCAGAGGTGCAGACGCAGGTACACTATCTGGAAGACAGATTATCGAAACCAGAGAAAGAGACCTTGAAAAATACTCCAAAGAATTACTGGAAGGCGAATGGTTTGACCCAGCCAGAACAGGTATAAGGGGTAAAACAGTACACGGTCACGCTGTAAGACTAGACGAAGACGGTATGATGTTTGACATGCTGAGAAGACTGGTCTTAAACAAAGACACTGGTAACGTAGAAGCTGTCAAAAACCAGATTGGTGACGAACTGGACGAACCAGTTAACCTGGGTGAACCATTAGATGAAGAAACCCTTAAAGCAAGAACCACAATATACAGAAAAGATAATGAAGCCTATCGTGATGACACTGACGCAGTGGAAGTACTACAGAGAATACACGTACTACGATCACAAGGTGGGTTCAAACCCGAATAATCAGGAGGTGGAAAAATGGCAGAAAAAATGTTTATAGATGCACTTAAAAAAGCATTCAAAGAAGATCCAGCCGATAAAAAAACCTCTTTCTACAAATTCGGTGGTTGGAAACAATCCGAAAGAAAAACAGAGTTTGTAGAAGCTGGTAAAAAGGTAGCAGCTGAAAGAGGAATTCCACAATACGACCCAGATGTAGGTACTCCATTAGGTCAGAGAGTACTTATGCCTTACCAAGTGTCCACCACTGACACTTTTGTAGAAGGTGACGATTTACACTTTGTAAACAACGCCGCTATGCAGCAGATGTGGGACGACATAAGAAGAACTGTTATTGTAGGATTAAACACAGCACACACCGTTATAGAAAAAAGGTTAGGTAAAGAAGTTAGCCCTGAAACCATCACTCACTACCTGGAAACTGTAAACCACGCAATGCCTGGTGCAGCAGTTGTACAGGAGCACATGGTGGAAACCCACCCATTACTGGTGGCTGACAGTTATGTTAAAGTCTTTACTGGTAACGATGAAGTAGCTGACGAAATAGACCCTGCATACGTATTAGACATAAACAAAGAGTTCCCAGCTGATCAGGCTGAAGTACTTAAAAACGAAGTAGGAGACGGAATCTGGCAGATAGTCAGGATACCAACCATAGTATCCCGAACCTGTGATGGTGGTACCACCTCACGATGGTCTGCTATGCAGATTGGTATGTCCATGATTTCTGCATACAAACAGGCAGCAGGAGAAGCCGCAACTGGTGACTTCGCATACGCTGCAAAACACGCAGAAGTTATTCACATGGGTACTTACCTCCCTGTCCGAAGGGCAAGGGGAGAAAACGAACCAGGTGGATTAGCATTTGGATTCCTGGCTGACATAGTTCAGACCCCAAGAAAATACCCAGACGACCCAGTAAGGCAGACCTTAGATGTTGTGGCCGCAGGAGCTATGCTCTACGACCAGATCTGGCTCGGTTCTTACATGTCTGGTGGTGTTGGTTTCACTCAGTATGCAACCGCTGCCTACACTGACAACGTGCTTGACGACTTCACCTACTACGGTAAAGAATACGTAGAAGACAAATATGGTGGAATGACCGAAGCACCAAACACCATGGACACAGTCCTAGACGTTGCTTCTGAAGTAAACTTCTACGCACTGGAACAGTTTGAAGACTACCCCGCACTACTTGAAACCATATTTGGTGGATCACAGAGGGCATCCATCGTAGCAGCTGCATCTGGTTGTTCAACCGCATTTGCTACTGGAAACGCTCAGACTGGTCTAAGCGGATGGTACCTCTCTATGTACCTGCACAAGGAACAGCACAGCAGACTTGGATTCTATGGTTACGACCTTCAGGACCAGTGTGGTGCCTCCAACGTGTTCTCAATTAGAGGAGACGAAGGATTACCAACTGAACTAAGAGGAGCTAACTATCCAAACTACGCAATGAACGTGGGTCACCAGGGTGAATACGCAGGTATATCCCAGGCAGCACACTCTGCACGAGCAGACGCATTTGCACTTAACCCACTGGTTAAAATAGCATTTGCAGACAAAAACCTAACATTCGACTTTGCTGAAATACGTGCTCAGTTTGCTAAAGGTGCATTAAGAGAATTCGAACCAGCCGGTGAAAGAGCTCTTATCTCACCAGCCAAATAAATAGGTGTTACGCAAACACCTATTTTTTTTATTTTATTTAAAAAATAAGGAGGAAATTATATGGTAGACGCTGTAATAGCAGGATTAGGTGTCGCAGCATTAATGGGAGCAGCTGCAACTATTGCAGGAGCTGCTGAAGACCTTGAATCAGATGTTGGGTCCATGAGTAACCCAAACTCACAGGTTCAGCTAGCACCCCAGATGGGTAATATGCACAGGATATTTAACAAGGCTATTTCCGGAGAACCAGTACAAATGGGTACTCTGGCAGGTATAGCAGGTTCTGTTGCATTTGTATTCATAAGCGCCCTAAACCTACCAGTCATAATGTCAATAGCAGGAGGAGCAGCCATAGCAGCATTGGTTCATGCGGTATTTGCAACTACATCATATCTGGGAAGAACTGTCAGTCAAGCACAATTTGGACAACCAGTATTCATGGATGTGATCTATTCTCACTTAGGACCAATAGCTGGCCACGGATTCATAGTTACATTCTCAATAGTAGGATTATCATACTTAATGACCTTACCAGTTCAAGGATTTGGACACCCATTTGCATTGCCATTTTTAGCAGTACTCTGGGGAATAACTATAGGTGCTATAGGTTCATCAACAGGTGACGTTCACTACGGTGCAGAAAGGGAATACCAGCAATATCCATTTGGTGGTGGAATTCCCGTAGCTATTCACGGTGATATCACCAGGAAAGCTGAACTCGGAGCCAGGAACTCCATTGATGTAGTACATTTCTGTGCTAAATATGGTGGGCCAGTAACTGGGTTCTGTTTTGGAGCCATTGTATTTTTCAGCTTCTGGGCTACAGTAGTTGGAGGAATGGTCGCACCTGGTAACACAGCTTTAACTATAGGAACTGGAATCCTATTCTTGATAATAATACTATTGATCATACTAAACAACAGAATAGAAGTATTTGCCAGAAACAAATACGGACCATATAAAGAATAAGGAGGTTTAATGATGGACCCATTATTATTAATCGGTGCTATAACCGTCGGAGGAGTCCTTATTGGTGGAGGTGTACACTTCATACCAGTGGGTGGTGCTCCAGCAGCAATAGCAACAGCAACAGGTGTAGGAACGGGTACCGCTATGCTAGCAGCAGGAAGCGGAATGACTGGACTTATAACCGCAGCAGCAGCCACAGGATCTCCACTCTGGTTAGTACTACTGGCAGGTGCCGCAGGTGCCGCTTTAATGTTAGGTATAACCATGTTTGTGGGTAACTGGGTTTACATATGGGGAGTTGGAACTGTTCCAGTTTCAGCTAAAGTGACAGTAGATCCAATTACTGGATATGAACAGGAAAAATATGTTAGCCCTGGTACAGAAGGACATGGAGTACCCACAGTATGTTACGTCAGTGGAATAATTGGAGGATTACTTGGTGGTGCAGGCGGAGGATTAATCTATTACTACCTTTACGACCAATTAACCAGTTTACAAGCATTTTCATTACAAGCTGGTGAAACAGTATCCATAGCCGCAGCAATGACAGCTGGAATATTCGCATTAGCAATATTCTTTGTTAACTCAGTTGTTGCATCTTACAACATAGGTGGAACCATTGAAGGTTTCCATGACCCTAAATTCAAAAGACTACCTAGAGGAATTTTAGCTTGTATCGTAGCCTCTTTAGTTATTGGAATTGTAGGAGTATTACTACTTTATGGAGGTGCAGCCTAATGTCAGCAGCAGCAGGAGGAGGCGGTGAATCCGCTATAAATCCAAAAACAACATTAGCATTAGGATTAGTTGGTGGACTAATTGGCCTTTACTTGGTACCATTTGTACCAGTATTAGGACCACTATTCGGTGCACTGGGAGCAGTACTCGCCATAATATGGGGTGCTGATGCCATAGCCCGAGTAGCAAGTTACGGTTTAGGTACTGGAGTACCTTCAATCGGTTACATGTCCCTGGCAATCGGTATTGTAGGAGCTGTAGCAGGATTATTTGGAGCCCTAATCTTTGGAGACAGTCTCGGTGTTTTAGTTGGACCAATATTAGGAGTAGTATTGGCCATGATCGTAGGTGGGGTTGTAGGTTTAGTTGGAACTAAAATTATTAAGATGAAAATCCCAATAATGGTTCAATGTACAGTAGAACTTGCTGGTGCATCAGCCATATCAGTATTAGGATTTTCAGCAGCCGTTGCAGGCAGTTTAACCGCTTCAGCTATACTTGAAAGTGTTATAGCCACTGGATTTATAGCACTACTATTTATCCTGAATACCATGGCTATACAGCATCCATTCAACGCCTGTTTAGGGCCACAGGAAGATAGAAAAAGAACTCTCAAACTGGCATCATCAACAGCTTTCATAGCCATGGCCATAGCTGGACTTCTTGGAATTGGAGTCAACAGCATATGGTGGGTAATAGCCATAATTGGTGCTATAGGCTGGTTCATATCAATCAGTGCATTTATTAAATCATCTGCAGAAGATGCAGCATCAGTTGCATGGACTGGATGGTGGCCTAAAGAGGAGATGTAAGGAGGAATCAAAATGGCAGAAATGTTACCTTTAATACAAATTGCTCCTGAAATGAATTTAACCCTTGACCCCTCCACAGGTACACTGGGAGCAGCTATGAAGGGAGCTGTACTCGTATCGTTAGATGGAGTGAACGAACAATTAAATGAATTAGAGATTGCAGTAGAAGATTTGTATACTTCCCTGGATCCATCATCAGTATCTGCAGGGGCTTACCCTGGAAGAGAAGGTACTTACCTCACAGCAGGTAAATTAACCAACATGGTATATGGATTCTTAGTAGGGCTAATTCTACTGGTCGCACTATTCTTATAGGAGGTGTTAAAGTTGGCTGAAAAGAAATCACCAGCAGAAGGATGGCCGGTTATAAATGGAGACTACGTGGTCGGAGACCCAGAAAGTCCAGTTGCCGCTGCAACATTGGCTTCTCACATTGAACAGATCCCAGTGGATGCCGGAGCAGCTATAGCCGGGCCATGCAAAACCGAAAACCTCGGAATCGAAAAGATGCTTGCTAACCTGATATCCAACCCGAATATTAGATTCTTGGTCCTTACTGGATCAGAAGTACAGGGCCACATAACAGGCCAAAGTATAGAAGCACTACACGCAAATGGTGTTGACCCTGAAAAAAGGAAAATCATCGATGCTACTGGAGCAATTCCATTCATCGAAAACATTCCTGACGAGGGTATCGAAAGATTCCAGCAACAAATGGAAATCGTAAGTATAATTGACACAGAAGACCCAGCAACAATATCAGCAAAAGTCAAAGAGTGCATAGAAAAAGATCCTGGAGCATTTGAAGAAGAAGCAATGGTCGTCGAAGTAGAAGAAGGTGGCGAAGAAGAAGAAGAAGGTGAAGCAATACCTCCTGTCGCCCCAGAAACTGCCTTGATAGAAGCCAGAATGCGTAATATCCAGACCCAGATAAAATCTATAGGTGGTATTAACAGGATATTCGCAGGTTTATACGGTGGAAAAGTTCAGGGAATAGCACTTGGTCTGGCTTTTACACTGATCATTGGAACCATAATGCTCTTGACATAGGAGGTTTTTAAATGGTGTTAATATCAAATAAACCTAACATTAGAGGCATAAGAAAAGTCGCAGAAGACGTTAAATACCGAACCCAACTGATAGGTAGGGACCAAAGGTTGTTTGCCGGACTCATAGCCACCCGTATATACGGTATGGCTGTTGGTTTTATACTGGCAATACTCTTAATCGCTCCTTTCGCTATCTGGAGAATTTTCTTCTAGGAGGATGATAAAATGGCAGACGAAGATAAAGATATAATACCATCCGTTATTGTCCCTTCTGATGCATTCAACCAAACAAATGCAAGATTAGATGACATGGAAGACAAAGTAGAATTCACCTGGGGTGAAATCAATCAGCGCATGGGTCAACAAATAGGTAGAGATATTGGTATTTTATACGGAATTATAATAGGACTGATAATCCTATTTGTGGCATTCAATGTGGTTAAGGTAGGAGCATTCTTAACTGCCTTTGGAATCTAGTAAATTGGAGGTTTATATATGTTTAGATTTGACAAAGAACAAGTTGTTTTAGATATAGCAGGCGTCAAATGTGGAGGACAGCCTGGTGAATATCCAACTGTTTTAGCAGGAACCATATTTTATGGTGGACACAAAATTATAGAAGATGAAAAGGCCGGTATATTCGACGCAGAAGCAGCCCAGAGCTTAATGAAAACACAGGAAGAAATGTCTGATGTAACAGGTAACCCTCACTGGGTACACACCTTCGGACAAACCCCAGAAGCTATAGTTAAATATCTGGAGTTCGTAGGTGAACATTCCGACAATCCCTTCCTTATAGACTCAACATCAGCAGAAGCAAGAATAGCCGGAGCAAAATACGCAACAGAAGTAGGATTAGCTGACAGAGCAATCTACAACTCAATAAACATGGCAGCAGAAGCAACAGAAATAGAAGAGGTAGGAAAAACTGGTCTATCCGCATCTATTGTCCTGGGTTTCAACGCTATGGACATGACACCCCAGGGTAAATTAGACATCTGGGAAAACGGTGGAAGTGTACTGGATAAAGGTCTATTAGAAATGGCTGCAGAATCCGGAATTGACAAACCACTTATGGACGTAGCAGTTACACCGTTAGGTCAGGGTGCAGGACCAGCAGTTAGGACCTCTTTCATGCAGAAAAGTAAATGGGGATACCCATCTGGAGCAGGTATACATAACGTACCATCTGCCTGGGACTGGATGAGAAATTACAAAAAATCCGTCGATAAAGGTGGAATGGGACATCCAGAAGCCTGGCCAGTAGCTGACGTTGGATCTAACTTGATCATGCAGATGGCAGGAGGGGACTTTGTTCTCATAGGACCTATTGAAAACTGTGAAATGGCCTTCCCAGCTTGTGCTATGTGTGACATCTTCATAACAGAAGCTGCTGCAGATATGGGAACCGAGCCAATTGAAGAACATCCATTCTTCAAACTGCTCTAAACTGTATGTAATGGCGATTTAATCGCCACACTTTTTTCTTTTTTTTTATTTTAATTAATCTAGATGTCAAGTACTATTTTGTATTTTTTTCAGCTAATAGAATCATAATCTTAAATGAAAAATTATATTACTGTTAAGAGAGAGTAATTTTGGAGGTAATATTATTGTCCTTTCTTAAAAAATTATTTGGCAAAGGTCCTAAACCGGTTATGGCGAAAAGTAGATACATTGGTTACGATGATGTAAAATATAACCCTTATAGCGTTAAAAAGAAAGCAGGAGCAGGTATAACCATGACTCCTGATACCTACTATATAGTGGCTTCAGTTGAACTGGGGAATACCACCACCAAATGTATTTTAACTGCAACCAACCTTAGGGACAGCCATAGCTACCTCATGGATAAGACGGTGAAGATGACCAGGGATATCCGCACACCAAAAGAAGGGGAGGAAGTTTTTGGTGAAACAGTATGGGGAGTAGAGCTTACCAAGGAATCAGTGGCAGAACTGGTTAAGGATACTATTCTTGAATCAGTTAACAAGGCAAAACTAGATCTGAATGTGGACCTGGATTTTGTTGTTCGTTCGACTGGTGTGACAGCAGGATTTGCACATCCAGATGATGTGGGGAAATTGATAATAGCCCTGGCCAACGGCTGCCTTGATGCGGGTATACCTCCCCGTAAGATGTCACCTGCCATGTCCATTGAAAACTTCCCAGAAAGATTAAGGGGTTACACACTCATTGAGCAGGTTATGTTTGACGGTGCGGTAGTAAGTGTAGTGCCCCCAACTGGTAAGATGGTGGTTGCAAATGAGATGGAAGGTGAACTGGTAACTGCAGGTTTAAAAGCAGGTGCTAAATGGACGGATATAGATTACCGTAACCCGGTGGTTTCAATGGACTTCGGTACTACTCTCGCTGGTAGAATAACAAACGCGGATGATCCATACGCACGTACAGTGGGTAACTTCTGTGGACTCGCCGGTGCAGTATCAGATGCCATAATCCGGGGAACTGACTTGGTGGATAAGAGGGGTGGAGCAGCCCTTGACCTTTATAAAAGGGATGTGCTTAAAAATGCTAATTGGAAGGCAGCCAAAAATTATGCTTTAAAGGTTCATGAAGACGTGGATATAAGAAAAGTCCCAGAAGGAAGGGATAGATTTGGAACAGTACCAGTCGACCCATTAGCAGCCTACGAAGCAGGAACAACTCTTATAGGCTGTGATATTGGTGAAAATGGGGATATGATACCAAAACTCACAGAATTAGGCCATCAGATCTATGAAGAATCAAATATTCACACCCTTTTTGCTACACTCGATGAAATAAGTGCAATCATAGTTAAAAGAGCCATAGAAGAAGCAGTTGAGGAGGATGTAATTGCAGATGGTTCAGTTTTAGGTATCACAGGTAGGGCAGGAATAACCGGTAAAAAACCAGAATTAATACTGGAGTACACTAAAGACTACTTTAAAGATGTTTTGTTTGTCTCTGATGCATTGGCACTTGGAGCTGCTGTAATGGCCCGTTGTATGAACTCGATTGGAACGCCTAAAGTTCCACTTGGGGGTTTAAGAGGAGGACCTTGTATTTTAGGTAAAAGAAAGAGGTTACAACAGGATAAAACAAAATTAAGTTATTAGATTCTTATTAATTAAATTTTTACTTCTTTTAACTTTTCCTAATTTTTTTCATTAAATTGAAATAAATCTTTATAGATTATTAATACAATATCAACCATTAGTTAAGTTTTAGTTTTTTTAAAAACCTAAAAATAATTTAGCTCAATCAAGGAGAGAGTATATGGTAACTGCTATAATCATGGCCGGTGGAAAAGCAACCAGAATGGGATTTAAAGTTGAGAAACCCTTGATTCCTATCCGAGGGAAACCCATGATCCAGTATGTTTATGAAGCCATCCAATCATCACGGGAAGTACATGATCTGGTGGTGGCAACCAGTAAAAACACTCCTTTAACTACTGATTTTGTCCTAAAATACGGATTGAAAGTTATTGATACTCCAGGTGAAGGCTATGTAAATGATCTTGGATTTTTAATCAATAAGCTTTCCAATGGAAATTTGAAAACAAATAATAGAGATAATATCCTATTAACTATAACTGCTGATTTACCACTCATCACCGGGAAAATTTTAGATGAAGTAATTACTGAATATAAAAACTGTGGTAAACCAGCCATGTGTGTTGCAGTACCACTGGAATTTTTCATGCAATATAATCTGAAACCCGATATGATAATGGGAGATATGGTACCTTCAGGATTAAATATATTAAGAAGAAACAATACACAACAAGATGAGGATGTATTGGAACTGAGGAAATTTGAACTAGCATTAAATATTAATAGTCCAGAAGATCTAATATCCTTAGAGAAATATTTCGAGTTTAAATCTTTCAAACAGGCAATAAAATAGGGGTGATACACTATGGTTGAAGAACGGAAATTAATTAAAGGGGAAGAGAAGGTTTGGAGTGAAATAAAGGGATATCAGGTAGCTACAAACAACGCAAGAATACTTGGGGAACTTGATGAGTTAATAATCAATGGTAAAACCGGAAAAATAACAGATGTAGTTATCAGGGTTGATAAAGGCCGAAATGTAAACGTTAAAGGCGCAAAAAAGAAAGGCGACACTTTACTGGTTCCCTTCGGAAAAGTGGAAAAAGTCGGTGAATTTATAATCATCACCGAATAAAAAAAATTCCTTTTTAATTTAAATTAATATATTTTAATTAGGATTACTATCATAGACAACCTATTCTAAAAATAATAATTTTTATTAATGCAATTCATTATTAAAAATAGAAAGATGATTTACTCATCTTACATATAAAATGGGTGTTCAGCACTGTCCTTTTTATCCAGGATTTCCTTTATAGGTGGTTCCTGATTCATTGCTCTTCGTATAGCTAATTTTGTAGCATCGTAGTTGTATCTGTATATTTTATCGTTGTCTTCTGCATCGGGATGTATGAAAACCCCAACGATAATACAAAGATCCTCTACATCATCGTCGTCAATGGTGCCTTCCTCCACACAATCTGCAACAGCCATAGCCACAGATTTCTGTGCAGGTCCAAAGTTGCGCACAGCATCTTCCATTCCACGTATACTGACTTTAGGCACGATCATGGTAATGGGTTTGCACACCAGGTTAGGTGCAATAACTGCAAATAGTGGAGTATGTTTTTCCACCTGATTGGTTAATGCATTTGCAAATGCCTGCCCTACGGGCCCTGATTTATCTCCAATAAGAAGATCTATATGTGCTACTTCATTTCCCTCTCCAACTAATGCTTCACCATTTAAGTACATTAAATACACCTCTTTATTCAATGTTTTTTTAATTAATGAGAAAAAAAATAAAGAATTTTTTGTTCACATGCCTTTTAAACTTAGATCCAGCATCTTCTTGGTCTCTGCTGCTAATTCTGGTGGTAGGCCGGTTATATCCATGCTCAGGAATCCTCTTACAATCATGGATGCTGCTTCATCTTCAGTTAAACCACGGGACATCAGGTATTGAACTTCATCTTCGGCAATCTTACCAACTGCTGCTTCGTGGGATAATTCCAGGTTGGTAGCGCTACCTTCCAGTTCAGGAACTGAATATATTGAGGACTCATCAGATAATACCAGTCCCATACATTCCAGATGGCCTTTGACCTCGGGGGATCTTCCTATTAAATCTCCACGGGTGTACAGCTGGGACTGGTCCTTGGAAACAGCACGTGTAATCATTTCTGTACTGGAATTTTTACCAGTGAGAATGGTACGGGAACCGGTGTCCAGAACTGAATCTTTCTGACCGCCTAGAATCGACTGGAACACTGCTCGGGAATTTTCTCCCTGACAGTAACAGGTAGGATAGGTCTGTATGGTACGTACTGGGCTGGTTAAAATGTAATTGCTGATATAAGTGGAGTTATCCTCCAGGATTACACCGGTTCGGGGCCTAACTTCAACCTCCTCTGCCCAGTTGTGAACCATGGTGAAAGTTATTTTAGCGCCAGGTTTCAGGTAAAATTCAGAAACTCCCACATGGAGTGCCCTTTGAATATCTGAACCAGTGGTGCATCCGGTAATTATGTGCAATTCAGAATTTTCTTCAGCGATAATAATGTTATGGACTGTCTGGGCGACATCGGAGCTTCCAATGAACATACACGCCTGTATTGGGAATATCTCTTTGGTATTAGGTAATGAGCGTATGAAGTATCCGCCTGATTCTCTTAAAGCAGTTTCAGCGGTATATTTATCTGAATCCACTGCCACTGCCTTCCACATATAATCTTTTAACCAGTCATGTTTCTCCAAGGCGTCTTTCATATTCATTAATTCAACAGATTCAGTACCACAATTAGTGCAAACTCCCGATTGGTCAATTTGAAGGAATGAACCTGCTCTGCCTTTTCCGGTTGGTTCCACTCCAACATTTAGAATATCCTTCTTATATTTATAAGGAAGATCCTCCATTGATTCCATTTCTTCATGTTCACCAGGTTCTTCCCTTTCAAATTCCTCAAGCTCTATATCTTCACCAAGGACTGCTTTCTTTTTCCTGGCTTTTTCTGCCCGTTTTTTTAGTGTATCGGATTGCAACATTCAACACATCCTCTAAATCCTTCTTTCCTTATATCTTCTAAAATTTCCATGGGATTGCCTGAACAGGCGATTTTACCATCCATTAATACGTGGCCGGTATCTGCCTGTACGAAGTTTAAAATGTAACCTAAATGAGTTATGATTAGGCCAGAAGTCTTTCTTAAACCGGGTTTCATATCTTTGTCCAGTAAATTATTCATTTTCTTAGCCAGGAGCTCGACATTTTCTATATCAACACCGGAATCAGGTTCATCAAACATGATGAAGTCGGGGTTTTGGGCTAGAAGTTGTAGTATCTCGGATCGTTTTACTTCCCCTCCAGAAAAGCCCAGGTTAACGTCCCTCTCAAGGAACTTATCATCGAATTTAAGTTCTGTAGCCAAGTTCTTTATTTCAGGACTTAAATCCTCTTTAATTTCTTTCTGGTTTTCGATCTTTAAAAGATCGTTTAGTTTCACCCCTCGAATTGCTGGGGGGTTTTGGAAACTTACGCCAATGCCCATTTTAACCCGTTCTGCGGTGTCCATATGGGTGATATCTTCACCCTTGAAGATAATCTTTCCACGGGTTACCTCGTATTTGGGAAAACCCAGTATTGCCATAAACAACGTACTTTTACCTGACCCATTGGGTCCTAAAAGTACATGGGTTTCGCCTTCATCTATGTATAAATGGATATCACTTAAAATTTCTTTGTTACCTACTTCTACGGCTAAATCATCTATCTCCAAGAGCAAATTCAACCACCACCATTTTTTATTATCAAATAATTTTTAATCAAAAATAACTCTTTCTTTTTTATTCTATTTTTATCTTGTTAATTTTGTTTATTTTAACAATTGTTAATATCCATAAATCCCCAGATTAACAGATAAGATTTAATTTTTTAATATATTATAAAATTATAAGAAAATAACTTAACTACATTTAAGAATTAAACACTTTAATTGTCTCAAAAAATAATAAAATTAATATAATCTCTTTAATTTTGTATAAAATGAAGAATTGGTATTTTTTGTAAATTTTAATATGGAATAATTATTTATTTTATCCTTTACATAGTATGAATTGCTTCCATTAAAGGAATAGCCTTCCACTATAATATGATGGATACTGATAAGATGCAGAAAGAACAGCATAACATGGATAATGATAAATTTTTAAATCAGATAAATACTCAGGAAGATAATCTGGTTAAGTTAATTGATAGAAAACTTCAAGAACTGGAGAGATTAGAAAAAATTTTAGAAGAAGGAGGAGAACTATCAACAGTTTATGCAGAGGCTTTCAGATTGTCTGGATTTGATTTAATTGCCGATATGTTAGATGAATATGATAATGAGGATTTATTTGCTGATCGAAATAACTTAGGATATTTACATGTTCCTTTAGTAAATGTCAAAAGAACTCTGCTTTATTTTAAAGATAGTTACCAGATTTTAACATTAGAGTTTATAAGAGATGTATACAAATTTAATGAGAGAAATAAAAGAGCTCATGAGGAAGGTAGAGAAAAAATTTCCCAGGAAGCCATTGAAAAGTTGGATGATAGAGTTCTAAGAATATTGGAAATATGGAGAGAAAATTACGAATAAAAAATATCCCAATTATATATTGATTAAAATTGGCGACATGCCATTATTTGTTGTTCATCTTGTAATACGAAAACCTTAATTCATATTCAAATATATAAGTTTTTCGAATTTCTTTTATAAGTAACCTATATATTAGCTTTTTTTATATCCATATATTAATGTACTCTAATTGGTACATAATCCAATAAAATAAGGAGGAAACTCTATGGCTGAGGATGATATAAAACTAGTTATGTTTTGTTGTAACTGGTGCTCCTACGGAGGAGCAGACACCGCTGGTACTGCAAGGATGCAATATCCTCCAAACGTCCGTGTAATAAGAGTCATGTGCTCTGGACGTATTGAACCACAATTTATTTTTAAGGCATTCCGAGAAGGAGCAGACGGTGTTATCGTAGCTGGATGTCACCATGGTGACTGTCACTACGACGCAGGTAACTACAAGTTAGATAGAAGAATGAGATTGATTTACAAACTGGCAGATGAACTGGGAATTGGTAGAGAAAGAATACACCATGACTGGATATCTGCATCTGAAGGAGAAAAATTCGCAGATACTGTGACCATGATGGTGGAAAGAATCAGAGGTCTTGGCCCATCACCACTCAAAGAACAGCTAGCTGTAGAAGCATAGAGGTAGATAGTATGGCAGATAAAGCAAAAATCGCAACTATGTGGCTTGGCGGATGCTCCGGATGTCACATTTCCATTACTGATATACACGAAGCACTTTTAGACGTAATGGAACTAGCAGACTTCGAGTTCATACCCGTGCTCATGGATGTAAAATATGATGAAGTACCAGATGACCTGGACGCCATCATAATAGAAGGAGGAATCCGAAACAACGAAAACCGTGAACTTGCAGAAATGCTCCGTAAAAAAGCGAAAATCGTAATTGCTTACGGTGTATGTGCTTGCTACGGTGGACCAATCGGAGTAGGAAATCTCCACACCCCGGATGAATTAATACAAGAAGCTTACATTAACTCACCAAGTACTCCAAACCCTGAAGGTGTTTTACCACATGAAGACATACCTCACCTGGAAAGCAGAGTAAGACCATTGTCAGAAGCAATTGACGTGGATCTGGCCATCCCTGGATGTCCAACCAGATCAGATGTTCTTGCTGAAGCACTTGTAAACTTACTCACAGGTAAAGAAGTCACCCTACCAAAAACCAATTTATGTGAAGTATGTCCTCGAGAAAAACCACCAGAAGGAATGGCTATGGATAAAATAATCAGACAGTTCGAACTGGGAGTACCAGAACCTGACCTGTGCCTCGTTCCACAGGGACTGATCTGTATGGGACCAGCTACCACCTCAATATGTGGGGCAGAATGTCCAACTATAGCAGTACAGTGCAGAGGATGTTACGGACCAACACCAAGCGTCGCTGACCAGGGAGCCAAAATGATCTCTGCAATTGGTTCTGACTTTGGTGTTGAAAGAGATAAAACCGTAGACCCAGAAGAAGTGGCCGATCAAGTAGATGATATGGTGGGAACATTTTACCAGTTCACCTTCGCATCAGCACTTGTACCCATGAAAGTCCGCAAGGAGGGCAAATAAATGGTTAAACTAACAATGGAACCAGTGACCAGAATTGAAGGTCACGCAAAAATTACCGTACACTTAGATGACGCTGGAAACGTGGAAGAAACCAGATTACATGTTATGGAATTCCGTGGATTTGAAAAATTCCTGCAGAGAAGAAATATCGAAGAAGTACCAAGAATAGTGCCACGAATCTGTGGTATCTGTGATGTACAACACCACCTGGCAGCAGCCAAAGCAGTGGACGCATGTTTCGGATTTGAAAACGGAACCGATATACTCCCTACAGCATACAGGATGAGGGAAATCGAGAACTGGGGATCTTACATGCACTCCCACGCGCTCCACTTCTACTTCCTGGCAGCACCTGATTTTATAGCAGGAAAAGATAGGAAAACCAGAAACGTATTCCAGATTATAAAAGACGCACCAGACTTAGCATTGAATGCAATAGAACTGCGAAAAAATGCACAAGACATAGTTAAAGCCATCGGTGGAAGATCTATACACCCAACTTCATCAACACCGGGTGGAATAACTACCGAATTGGATGATGAAACCCAGAAAGAACTACACGCTAAAGCTGAAAAGAATATAGAACTGGCAATAGCTACTTTAGAAACAGCAAAACCAATTTTCGAAGAAAACATCGACTTGGTAAATTCCTTGGGTAACATAGAAACCCACCACATGGGTCTAGTTAAACCAGGCGGAGTATGGGATGTATACGATGGAGACGTCAGAATAAAAGACAAACAGGGCGATGTGTTCCGTGAATTCAAACCAAAAGATTACCTGGATACCATGGCAGAACATGTTAAACCATACAGCTGGCTCAAATTCCCATACATAAAAGAATTGGGATATCCAGATGGTGTATACCGTGTAGCTCCACTGTCCAGGATAAATGCAGCAGATAAAATGCCTGACGCAGCGCCAAATGCACAGGAATACTTCAAAGAATTCAAAGACACCTTTGGATACGCACAGCAAACTCTGCTGTTCCACTGGGCTAGACTCATAGAAATTATCGCAGCTGCAGAAATGGCAACCAACGCCCTTGAAGAAGATCTATCCGGCCAGAAATTCCCAGATCCAATGGAAAGACAGGCTGGTGAAGGTGTAGGAATTGTAGAAGCACCAAGAGGAACCTTAACTCACCACTACGCATGTGATGATAATGGCCAGATAACCAAGGCAAACATCATAGTTTCAACTGTACAGAACAACCCCGCAATGGAAATGGGTATCCAGAAAGTTGCAAATGACTATATAAAACCAGGTGTGGAAGTAGATGACAGCATCTTCAACCTTATGGAAATGGTTATAAGAGCTTACGACCCTTGTCTTTCATGTGCAACCCATACTATAGATAGCCAAATGAAACTCGCAACCCTAGAAGTGTATGATAGTCAGGGATATTTAATAAACAAACTCTAAACTGTGGTGATTAAAAAATGATAGTAGTCAACAAAGAAGACTGCATCAGATGTGGCGCATGCCAGGGTACCTGTCCTACAACCGCTATAACTGTATCACCAGATGATGTAATCTACTGTGATCTGTGTGCGGGTGAGCCTAAATGTGTGGAAGTATGTCCTCAAGGCGCACTAAAAATCGATGAAGTAGCGGTTGGTCCTGAAGGAAAAATGGAGACTAGGATAGTTTTTAATCCTTCCCTATGTGATGAATGCGGAGACTGTGTGGAAATTTGCCCGCCCCAGATCATGAAGCTGGACAAAGACTCCCTCAAGAAAGTACCGCTAGAGGGCTACTGTGTTATGTGCGAACAATGCGTAGACGTATGCCCGGTAGATGTAATCGGTATTCCTGGTATTAAAGAACCTGCAGTAAAAGAGGAAGTAATTACTGGACCCATATATATTGGTGACTGTGTTGGTTGCGGAATGTGTGTGGATGAATGTCCTGTAGATGCAATAACTCTATCAGAACCAGGTGCCACCATTGAAATCGATGAAGACACTTGTACCTACTGTGGAGTATGTTCACAGACTTGTCCTTGGGATGCAGTTATCATATCTGGTCAAAAACCTAAAAAACGCTCCAAAGAAGTTAAAAAATTCGAATTGGACACAGATGCCTGTATAGGATGTAACATATGTTTTGAAGAATGTCCTGGAGATTTTATAAAAGAAAAACCATCTTCTTTAACTGTGGAATTACCAGAAATATGCACATATTGTGGTTTATGCGCACAGGTCTGTCCTGTAGATGCAATTGAATATGATGTAGAATTAGGACCAGCTAAACCAGCGACCGACACAGGATTGGCATTTGATGCGGACAAATGTAAATTTAAACGTGAATGCACAAAGGTCTGCCCTACCGACGCAATTAGAATTGCCAATGGAGAATTATTCCATTGCATAAGATGCGGAGCATGTGCAACCACATGTCCAGAAGGTGCACTCAAATTAGTGGAAATTGAAAAGGAGATCAACGGAGAAAAAGTTAAAAGGAACAGGATCGAATTCACTCCATCCTTATGTAATGAATGCGGAGACTGTATTGAAGTTTGCCCATTTGACATGCTTAAACTTGAATCCGGTGAAAAAGTCCCCCTTAAAGGTTTCTGTACTCTCTGTGACCAGTGCATAGATGCATGTCCTGAAGGAGCATTTGAATTAAAATAAACCCAATTTTTTTAGGTGGAATTTTTTTTACCGCCTAAAATTTCTATTTTTTTTTGATTATTATATTATATTGCAAAGGGTCAAGATATGATTCATCGCTTGCAAATCTAGTATCCCAAATTGATCTGATATAACAGTTCATATGTAAATTGATTGTGTTAGCTAGATCTTCTATGGGATTATAATAAAAAATGTTTTAATATGTCTTTATAAAATATGGCTAAATGTCATTGGACTAATTTTGGAAGAAGAACTGACAATAAAAAAATATAAAAAAAATTAATGGAGGTTTATTTAATCATTCATCCATAATTGTTTTTAGCTGTTTTAATTGGCCTTATTTTTTTTCAATGACATCTAAAGTCCTTATATCAGACATATTTTCAGTTAAAAATTTACTATCTAAATCTTTATATAAATTTCATGCTTATCCAAGTCTATTTCCACTATTTGACCTGTTATCTGTTTTTTATTAAATAGAATATCCTCCAGATCTATGATTTCACCATCTATCTTTAGAGATATAGCATCTTCCATTATCTTGGTTCCATCTGTTGTGTACACGGTTGATTCGCACATCTTTCATCACCTCATTTGTTAAAAAGATCAACTAAATATATTTCCCTTTATTTTTCAAAATTTCCCCCTCATCTGCAACCAGGTTACCTCCCACCATGGTCATAACTGGCATTCCTTTAACGGATATACCTTTAAATGGAGAATATTTGGCCTTTGACTTAAATTTATCTGGATTTATTACCCCTTCTTCTTTCATATCCACCACCACAAAGTCTGCATCCATACCCTCCTTTATGAAACCCTTACCTTCAAGGTGGAAGATACTGGCAGGATTCTCACACAACAACGTCTTTAAATGGGCGAACGTTATTCTTCTCCGGTTTATCTGGGTTAAAAAGAGTGGTAAGGCGGTTTCAAGGTTGGGAATACCGGGAGGGGCCTTCCAAATATTCTGTTCCATTTTTTCAGTGATGGTGTGTGGGGCGTGATCAGTCCCTATGATATCCACACCATTCAGTAAATCCAATGTAATCTTATTTTCAGGATCTCTAAGGGGAGGATTGGTCTTCGCCAGATTCCCATACTTTCTAAGATATTTTATATCTAAAAACAAGTGATGTGGGGTTATTTCATTTGTAACATTTACACCAGATTCTTTAGCTTCATTTATGAGTTGCAGGGATTCTTTCACACTTACATGGCAGATGTGAATGGCAAGTTTATATTTACGGGCAAGTTTAAGGGCATTAGACACTGCAATGGTTTCAGCATGCGGGGGCCGAGCATCAGCATATTTTTCCGGTTTATATCTTCCTTTACTTTGCAATTTTTGAGTTGAAATGGTCACTGTATCTTTATCTTCACAATGCAGTGAAATTAGAGGTTTTTGATTTTCCCTGTTTAACTTTCCTATTTCCCTGAATATCTCATCCAGTACCGCATCATCTAATAGATCCATGAATAGTTTAAATGATGCGGGTTTTAGTTTAAAAAGACTTTCTATTTCTTTAAGGTTCCCCACCCCTGCATGCAAGCTGTAATCTACCAAGCTCTTATGATCTGCTATTTTAAGCTTCTCTTTAAATGCCTTCACTGTGTTGGTGGGAGGTATGGTGTTGGGCATATCAATTACGGTGGTAAATCCCCCAGCTGCAGCTGCCATGGTACCGGTGCGGAAATTCTCTTTATAGGTTAATCCCGGGTCGCGGAAGTGTACATGGGCATCGATGAGACCGGGTAAGACAACTGATTCCCTGAGATTTATATTTTCTTCTCTTTTAGGGGCTATTTTTTTAAGAGATACTATCCTGCCATCCTCAATTCCAATGGAAATTATTCTATTTTCCGGGACGATTTTAGCGTCTTTGAGCCAGAGATCAACCATGATAATCACGAATTTTATTAATTATTATTTTTTATCTTTCTAATTACATATGAAAATTGTTTACCATTGAGACAAAATTGATGTAATAATTTTTTTAATAATAAGAACTTCAATTTAGATCAGTACAGTGTAGGCCTACCAGTTCTCAAGCAGATCATATATCCCATATGCTTCCCAGTTTGAAGGATGGTTAAAGGAAATACCCGGACTATCATGATGTTTTGTAAATATACAACCCGAAATCATAATACCTGCAAAAATATATAGGATGATAAATGGTTTTGAGGGGGACTTCCACAAAACTTTTGTTTGACAGTTTCATAAACTTCATAAATTCTGAGGGTATTTATGCTGAGAAAAGATTTGGTTAAAAACTTCCTAAGAAAAGATAGAAAACAAATACTGGATGATTCACAGTTAAGGCCTCTAAAAGGAATGGTAAAATCTGATATTAAAATAATAGCAGACTTTACAGAGTACAACCCCCTCCATATTGGACATCTGCACTGCATGAATGAGGCAAAAAACGCTGTTCCAGATGGAATCTTCACGGCCATTGTCCCCGGCCCCCTGGAACGCAGTGGAAGAGGTGTTCCCTACATCATGACTCGTTATGCACGAGCACAAGCAGCAGTAGATTTAGGTGCAGATATTGTGGTTGAAGGGCCGCCCATGGGTATCATGGGTTCGGGGCAATATTCACTTTGTCTTGCGAAGATGTTCCAGGCCCTGGATGCTGATTTTATACCTAGGGGATATAAGTCATTTACTGGATTTGAAGTTATACTTACAAGGATCCAAGAAGGATATGCAGTGGCCCCCAAACCATACCGGATTGTTGATCTGGAAAGTAAACAGGTCTTGCTTAAAGGGAAGCTAGATGAAGATAATTACGTTATAGTATCTTTTTCAAAGTCCATGAATAAAATAGGATTCGATTTTAAAGATAAATTCATGTTTATAGAGCGTATAGAGGGTGTAAGTGGCACTAAAATTCGAGAGGCAGTTCAATCATCCAACTTTGAATCTGTTGAGGAGATGTTGCCTCGGGAAACCATTAAAATATTGGAAGAAGAAATGAGGGAGGAAAGGGCACCGCTTGACCAGGTGAGGGATATTGAAGGAATACTTACTAGGGTTAATGAAGCCCATATATTGGATTTAAAATCCCTAGCACTTATAGATGAGCGTACACTCCAATTATTCCAGGAAAACAGACCATTCCATAACTTAGACGAAATTATAAAATCTATCTCACGTGGATTCAGCCGACACCACAAGAATAGGGTGTTATCCTCACTGGAGGCAGGTATTTTTAAGGATGTTGTACATAGATATATTGAAAACTACCCTCAAACAATACGCATATTAAACTATAAAAACAAGGATATTCTAAATGAATTTAAAAAGAGAATACCACACAGGAGATTAGAGATATGTCAGTGAAAGAAGGAGATTTTTTAAGATTAGAATATACAGGAAAGGTTCAGGAAACTGGAGAAGTTTTCGACACAACCGATGAAAAAGTGGCAGAAGAAAATGGAATTAAATCAGAAAATAAACTTTACGGCTCCATACCTATAATAATAGGTGCAGGCCATGTACTTAAGGGTATAGAAGAAGCACTCATTGGTGCCCAAGAAGGGGATGAGAAAATCGTGGATATAACCCCAGAAGAAGGCTTTGGACAAAGAGATCCTAAGTTATTGCAGTTAATACCCATGGCGGAATTCCGTAAACAAGGAATAAAACCACAGGTAGGGATGGGTATCACCATGGAAAATACCACAGGTATAATCAGGAGTATAAGTGGTGGAAGAGTAAAGGTGGACTTCAACCATGAACTTGCTGGTAAAAATCTACAGTACGACGTCAAGGTAAATAAGATCATCGTAGATGATGAAGAGAAGATAAGAAGTATGATATCACTGCACTTCCCAAGCCCAAACATAGACCCTGAAAACCATCAGGTCACTATTGAGGATGGTAAAGTAATCATACAGATGGATGAAATGGTGAAATTCGATAAAAAACCCTATGTCGACGTTACATTCGCACGTTTCCGAATCTCCAGGGATATCTGGGAGAACATGGAGAACGTGGATAAGGTAGAATTTGTAGACATATTTGAAAAGAAGGTTAATGAAGAGGCAGAAGGCATGGAAGCTGAAGCAAGCGAAGAAACTGTGCCAGAAGTTTCCAAAGAAACTGAAAAATCTGCAGAAGAAACAGAAGATTCTAAAGAAGAATCCGAAACAGTACCTGAAGAGGTATTGGAAGAGCGGATTAAGGATAAAAAATAATAACCATTTAACTAAGGTTGATTGAAGACTAAAAAAGTGTTGAATGTAGATTTTTTTTATTTTCTACAAACTTTATATTTTTTTTATTAAGGTCCAGCTTTTATTTAAGACCCGGTTTTGATTTAATGTACGGTTTTATTTAAGACCCAGGTTTTATTGTTTTGATTTAAGGGCAGTTATTATTTAAGGCCAGGTTAAAACCTTAGGCATGTGCACATTTCTCATTCTACTTGTAACATCATCAGGCCAGTTTGCCTCGTCAAAGCCTTTTTGGGCTAAGAACCCGAATATCCACCGGGAAATACCGATACCGGTACATCCAGTCCATATCCTGTGACCATGAGCTTCTTTTATGGAGAATCCTTCTATGAAATGGGTTCCATGGATATTGGCAGATACAACAGCAACCCCCTTATCCTGGGTAGGTGCTACCAATCTCATCTCGTATTTAGGCACGTCAGGGAATTCAATTCCTCTTTCCTCAGTTTTCCGCCCTTCCAGGTAAAATGGGTCATCCCCTACTTCGGTGTACCATTCCAGCTCCATGGAAGTTGCCAGATCCTCTGAGATCTTAAGAGAACTATCACGGATTTTTTCCACCTGTTCTGGTGTTCCCATCCAGACCATCTCGGCCCTCTGGAATTCATGTACCCTATCTAATCCCTTGGCTCCTCCTGCTTCCCAGCGATAGGTCCAACCACTACGGTCAAAAAATTTAACAGGTAATTCTTTCTCATCTATCACTTCGTGGGAGAAGAACTCATAGAAAGGCTCGCACTGGGCTGGTGCCAAGACATAGGAAGGATCCTTAAGCCCCTCTTTTAGAAGGTGAATGGGTACGTCCTTGTTGATTACCAGTTCCTGCCGAAATTTATCAAATACCTCTGGGTCTCTCCTTGGAGCAGAGCAGTAGTACATTCCCTCGGGGAGGCCTTCAAGGTACCTCATCTTGTTTAATACGGGTATGGGTATTAGTTTGGGCCACATGCACTCTACAAAGTCCAATCTGTAGATGATTTTTTCCAGGAATATTTCCTCTAAGGCCCTTTGGAGCGAGATAAGTTTTGGCCCGTAGAACCATTGGCCTTTACCTGGGAATTTTTTAACCCAGCCTCGTTTTGCTGCTTCTTCAGTGGCATCTCCCTGGAAGTAAAATTCTTGTTTAGGGCTGGTGGACACCACGGTACCGGGTTCTATCTTGGTAACCTTCTTGGTCAGTTCATCTGATGGTTTAGTGACTTCCACTGTAGATCCGATTCCAGCAGATCCTGTTTTTACTGATTCTTTGATGAACTTCAAAATCCGGTCTACCACGTGTTTTTTGAGTTGGGATTCATTGAGTTCTTCAAATTCTATAATCAGCTTGTTTTCATCCATCTCTGAATTGGATACATAGGGCATGTCCAGTATCTTATCTATGACGGTGGCTCCCAGGTCAACTTCTCCCATCCTGGCGATTCCTGTATCATCATCTACCCATGGCTCTCCAGATAATGAAATATCAATTTTATAAGTATTAACAAGGATTTTACGGATTCCTAAATGATATTTCTTACCTAAAAACTGACCTAAAGGTTTCTTCATCCTTAATAATGCGTCGTGTGCTCTTCCACGTCTTCCAGATACTATTTTCACCTTTAACGTGTTTCCTTCAAGATTCCAGCTTATTATTTTTGAAGCATCATCTAAAGATTCTTGAGGGACACCCTTTATGAACAGTTCCGCATTGGCCTGTTCAATAAATTCTTCAATATCTTTTTGAGCCTCTGAAGCGTCTTTGTTGAATATTATTTCTCCTTGGAGAGCGAATTTCATATCTATAGCACCTGATTTTAATATAAGTTATCAATATAGGTTATCAGTTTATTAATTTAGTTCCAATACTATTTAATAATTATTTTTCAAGTTCCAATACTTTTTCTACCATTATTTCACAAAATAACAGGTCATCAACAGTAGCCAGAAAAGAGTTTAGGGAATCAGCATTTATATCATAGATCAATCGGGTTTCTTTAATTTTAGAATGTATTAGTCCTATATTATCTGGGTTAAGTGATTTTAAGGCAATTTTAGCCTGTTTTCCTGATTGATACTCAAAGGTTATTCTGGCTTTAATCTGCATGGTTTAATTTCGTGGATTGTAATTTAAAAGATTTTCTCCAATTTCCTTTATGGATTTTAGTGCCACTGATTCTGGATAGTCCAACAATATTTTACCTTCCATATCGGCCAGGATCACATTATCATCCCGGGGGATAGAACCCAGAACTTCCAGGCCTAATTCGTTAAGTTTATCTGTTACAAATTCTTCTTCAGCCTTATTGGAGACTTTGTTTATTACTACAGCTATATTTCTTATCCCAATATCTGCGGCTAATCTCTTTATGCGCTCTGCAGTTTCCAGAGATTTAAGTCTGGGTTCCACTACAATTATCATAACATCAACAGCTTCAGCGGTACGTCTGCCTAGATGTTCTATTCCGGCTTCCATATCTAAGATAACAATTTCGTCTTTTTTAAGGATTAAATTTCGCATAAGTGCTTTAAGAAGAACAGATGCAGGACATATGCATCCGTCCCCTCCTTTGTCTATAGTTCCCATGACCAGGAGTTTTAGGGTGTCATCATCCTTTACTTTAACGGACATACTATCCGGGAGGTCGGAGATATTCGGATTGATCTTGAAAACTTCTCCAAATGCTGATCCTGGCTCTGCACCAGTTCTTTCCTTTATTAAATCCCTCATCTTAGAAATGGGTGTGATTTTGTAGTGAATACCCATGCTGCTTGCCAGGTTCATATCTGGATCTGCATCGATAGCGAATACTTTATAAGCCTGGGACAATATAAATGCAAGAGTACCTGAAAGGGTTGTTTTTCCAACCCCTCCTTTTCCAGTTATTGCGATTTTCATTTTCACACTATCCATAATGTTATTTGCATCGTTATAAAAATTGGAAAATAGTATATTTAAATAATAATATTATAGTAAATATAAATCAATAAGTTAGATTACTATCAAGTCATACAACTATTATTTGATTGATCTTATATATTTAAATTTCATAAGAGGAGGACTATTAATGGTTAGAGCATATACTAGAAAAGATTACATAAGGAAAATTCCTGGTTCCAAGATTGTCCAATATGATATGGGTAATCTATCAGGGGAATTCCCTTTAACAGTTAGTCTGGCAGTTAAAGAGCCGACACAACTGTCTCATAACGCACTGGAAGCAGCCAGGATTGCATCCAACAGATTAATGCTGAGGAAATCCGGAAGAATGGGATATCACCTGAAAATCAGGGTATACCCCCACCACATAGTAAGAGAGAATCCAATGGCCACTGGCGCAGGTGCAGACCGTGTTCAGGACGGAATGAGAAAGGCATTTGGTAAACCAGTAAGTTCTGTAGCATTGGTAAATGCAAATCAGAAGATCTTAACTATAAGAACTAATAAGAGGAATTTTAAGGATGCTAAAGAGGCTTTAAGAAGAGCGGCCATGAAATTCCCAGTTCCCTGCAGATTTATAGTGGACAAAGGCGCTGAACTGGTTAAATAATCATATTTTTTTTATTTTAAAAACAGGATTAATAGTTGAATATCTTAAAAACCATAAAAGAGTTGTTTTAGCATGAAGCATGTCGAATTTTTTGAAGAATTAAACAAAGAAGATGTGGCAATTGCCGGTGGAAAAGGAGCTAATTTAGGGGAATTAACACAAGCAGGAATACCAGTACCCCCAGGATTTGTGATTACATCCAGAACATACCAACAGTTTATAAAAGAAACAGGAATCTTCGATGACATAATGGACATTCTTGATGCTACAGACGTTAACAATAACCCGGAACTTCAAAAAGCATCCAAGGATATTAAAAAGATAATCAACGGCACGGAAATTCCAGACGATATAAAAATCCTAATAATAGAAGCATACAATGCCTTATGCCATAGAATAGGGAAGGAAAACGCCTTAGTAGCAGTCAGATCATCAGCCACCGCAGAGGATCTGCCGGAAGCATCCTTTGCCGGACAACAGGAAACTTATCTTAATGTTCAAGGTGAAGATGATCTTATAAATTACGTCCGCAAATGTTGGGCATCACTCTTCGAAGCCCGGGCTATATTCTACCGGGAAGAAAACAACTTCGAACACTCTAAGGTCTACATCGCTGTAGTGGTTCAAGAAATGGTGGAAGCAGAAAAGGCAGGTGTTATGTTCACGGTACATCCCTCCACTGGAGAAGAGAAGATACTAATCGAAGCTGCATGGGGCCTGGGAGAAGCAGTAGTCTCCGGAACAGTAACTCCAGACACCATATGGGTGGATAAAGCAAACGGACAAGTACTGGATTACCAGGTAAGCGAAAAAAACATCATGTTCCAGAAGGATCCGGATACAGGCCGGACAGTGAAGATACCAGTTCCAGATGACCTTAAGAATAAAAAGGTTCTGAACACAGAAGAGATTGCTCAACTAACCGAGTTAGGCAAAAGGATACATGAACATTACGACTTCCCTCAGGATACAGAATGGGCTATTGAATCAGGTAACGTATTTATGGTACAATCAAGACCAGTAACCACGCTGGATAAAATGGCTGGCGAAGCAAAAGCAGGGGATGGAAGTGTGGAAAGAGTAATAATAACCAAGGGATTGGGAGCAAGCCCGGGTATAACTTCTGGAAAAGTAAAAATCATCAAGAACACAGATGAACTAGATAAAATCCAGAAAGGAGACATACTGACTACGGTGATGACCACACCAGATATGGTTCCTGCCATGAAAAGGGCCAACGGAATAATAACTGATGAAGGCGGAGTAACCTGCCATGCAGCCATCATATCCAGAGAACTCGGGATACCATGTGTAGTGGGAACAGGGGATGCCACCAAAATACTCAAAGAAAACTCAGTGGTAAGCCTGGATGGAAACAAGGGATTGATATATGAGGGAAGAATAGAAAAAGAAGCCCCAAAAAAAGAAGAAGCAACAGCAGTACCTACTGTTGTCCAGCAATCAATTCTAACTGTAACCGAAGTAAAAGTAAATGTAAGCATGCCCGAGGCAGCTAAAAAAGCATCAGAAACCGGCGCAGATGGTGTGGGACTCCTCCGGACAGAACACATGATGCTCACCACGGGTATACATCCCAAGAAATTCATAGTAGAAGGCAAGGAAGACGAACTCATCAAGATCTTAGTGGAGAACATACTCAAAGTTGCAGATGCATTCTATCCCAAACCAGTATGGTACAGAACCCTGGATGCACCAACCGATGAATTCAAATCCCTGAAAGGTGGTGAAGATGAACCATACGAACACAACCCCATGTTGGGATGGAGAGGTATAAGAAGAGAACTGGACGAACCAGAAATTCTCAAGACAGAATTCAAAGCCATCAAAAAGTTGCATAATGAGGGGTACAATAACATTGGAATCATGCTACCACTGGTGCAGCATTCTGATGAACTCAAGAAAGCCAAAGAAATAGCCCGAGAAGTTGGTTTAGAACCTCAAAAAGACATCGAATTTGGTATAATGGTGGAAACACCAGCCGCAGCCATGATAATAGAAGACTTCATAGAAGAAGGATTGGATTTCGTAAGCTTTGGAACCAACGACTTAACCCAGTACACACTGGCCATTGACCGTAACAACGAGAACGTTGCAGATTTATATACAGAAAAACACCCAGCAATCTTTAAACTCATAGAAAGAGTTATCAATGAATGTAACAAGGCAGGAGTTAAAACCAGTATCTGTGGACAGGCAGGGAGCATGCCATCTATAGTAGAGAAACTGGTGGAATTGGGAATTACGTCCATATCCGCAAATACCGATGCCGTGGCAACAGTAAGAGAAGTCGTAGCCCGGGTTGAGAAAAAATTACTTCTTAAAGCTGCAAGAAAGATCATACAGGAATAAAAATTGGATTTTTTTTAAAATTTTTTATTTTTTTTATTTTAAATTTTTTTAAATATACCAGATACTAATTTTTTTAAGGGCATAAAAACATGGACGAAAAAGGAATTTCAAAGGACAGAGTATTCGAATTACTCAAAAACTATAAAAAAAGAGATATGACCCATAAATCCGGTAGGATCCTGGGGTCAATGTGCACCTGCCCCCATGAAGTTGGTCTCCAGGCATACACCATGTTTCTTGAATCTAACCTTGGAGATCCAGGACTTTTTCAGGGTACCAAGGCCATGGAAAATGAAGTCATTGCTACACTCGGTGAACTTCTGGGTAATGGTAATGTCTACGGCCATATAATCACTGGTGGAACCGAGGCCAATATAATGGCCATGAGAGCCGCACGGAATATTCGCAGAATAAAAGATCCAGAGATTATCGTTCCAAAATCAGCGCATTTCTCCTTTAAAAAGGCTGCAGATATATTATCTCTAAAATTAAAGGAAGCCCAACTTGACAATGATTACCGGGTAGATATTAACTCTGTAAAGGAGTTGATTTCAGATAACACTGTGGCAATTGTGGGGATAGCGGGAACCACGGAATTAGGGAAGATAGACCCAATTGAAGAACTTTCTGATATCTGCAATGAAAAAGAAATATTTCTCCATGTAGATGCTGCATTCGGTGGATTTTCCATTCCGTTTTTAAACCAGCTAGGATACCATATGCCTAAATTTGATTTTTCACTTCCAGGGGTTTCTTCGGTGACCATCGATCCCCATAAGATGGGGTTGGCACCCATACCCACTGGAGGAATTCTTTTCAGAGATAAAAGTTACCTGGACGTAATGAACGTTGAAACCCCTTACTTAACTGAGGAGAATCAATCCACCATTGTTGGCACCCGTACAGGGGCTTCAACTGCAGCAACCTGGGCATTACTTAAATATCTAGGTGATGAGGGATACCAGAAGATAGTTAAGAAATGTATGGAACTAACCCATCTCCTGGCAGGGGGTATAAAAGACGCAGGATTCCAGTTGGTTACAGAACCCCAGTTAAACATTGTAGCGTTTACTGGGGAGAGAATTGAACCATGTGACATTACAAAACGATTGGATGAAAAGGGATGGGCCTTATCAATAGCATCCTATCCAAAAGCAGTAAGGATCATAGTAATGCCCCACGTAAAAAAGGAACATATTTTAGCGTTTTTAGAAGATTTGAAAAGTATATAGATGTAAAAGCATACAGTACCTATTAAAAATGATTAAAAAGATTAACCTCCCTCTTAGTGAACCGGTAAATTTCCAAGTAGGAGATAAAATCCAGATACGAGGCAAATTGTTTACAGGAAGGGACGCTGCACTACCCAGACTGGTGAGGCTTATAAAGGAAGGTAAAAATCCATTGGAACTCGAAGGTTCTGCATTCATGCACACCGCAGTCAGTGAAGCAGGGATATCCCCTACCACCAGTAACAAGGTGGAAATTGAAAGTAGCATGGCATACCTTTCAAAACTCGGAGTTAAAATTCACATAGGTAAGGGATCGCTGAATCTGGAAACAGTAGATGCCCTCTCTAAGTATGGTTCTGTTTTTGTGGTAACACCGCCAGTAGCAGCTCTCCTGAGAAGTAAGGTACTCTCAAAAAAAATAGTTGCCATCCCTGATGAAGGTATTGAAGCAATTCACCAGTTAGAAGTAGATGGAATCCCGGGAATTGTGGCTGTTGCCCGTGGAGAAACCATAAGTTAAGTCTGTGGAAACCTAAATTAATTATTTTTTTATAAGTAGTTTTTTTTAATTAGTAGGCAATTTTACCTATCAACTGGCTTACCAAAGGCAATATCTCCCGCATCCCCTAGGCCCGGGATTATGTAACCATTTTCCAGCCTATTTTCAATTGAACATGTGTATATCTCCACCTCGGAATTGTTTTCCAGAACCTTTTCAACTCCTTCCTCGGTGGCTATGATATTTAAAATAGCAATTCTACGGGGGTTTCCATGACTCTTTATTTCTCTGATTGAGGTATTCATGGTGTTACCGGTGGCTAGCATGGGATCTGCAAGTAGAACTATTTTATCTGTTATCTCCGGTATCCGGATGTAGCTTACACAGGCATCATATGGTGGTTCCTCATCACGAGAGACTCCCACCACACCACATTCAGCCTCGGAGAAAACACCCATAATTCCCTCTACCATGGGGATTGCAGCTCTTAAAATGGTTATCACCACCACATCATTGATTTCTTTAATTTTTATCCCCTGTGCAGTGTCCAGTGGTGTTTGGATGCTGACTTCCTCTATGTCCATTGTGGACTGGAATTCATAGGCCATATACCGACCCATCTCCAGTAGTCCTAACTTGAATTCTGCCCCACCTATATCTTTGTTTCTTATCTTGGTCAGACGATCCTGCAGGACTATATTCTTAATGATTTTCAACATAGTATATTCCCCCGGGTCTCACTTGAAATTAATAAACATCTCCTACTATTATTTATTTATTTTAACAGTGATTTATTTTTCGCAATAGAGTCTTGAGATGTAAAAAAAATAAGTGGTACAAACAACAAATATAATGGCTAGGTAACATGAAAAAACTGAACATTTTAATAGTAGTCATAATTGTCATTCTTATCATCGCCGGTTTATTATATCTGTTTAGCCAGCCAGCTCCACAGACAGTATCTGGTGATGAGACAACCGTACTTGCAGAGAACCTGGAGGTTCCGTGGGCCATGGACTTCCTTCCCAATGGTACCATGATCTTCACCGAGAGGATTGGGAGAGTAAGCCTCCTGGAGGAAGACGGAACAACCGCTGTGGTGGCGGATATTAATGTAAACCAGGAGTCTGAGTCGGGACTTCTTGGTGTGGCTGTAGATCCAGATTTCAATGAAAATAAGTATATATACTTGTACTACACCCGTGAAGATGGCCAAAATAGGATATCTCAGTTCATACTGGACGGAACACTTACCGGAGAAAACATACTCCTGGATAACATCCCAGGAAGTCCCATACATAACGGGGGCCGTTTAAAATTCGGTCCAGACGGTAAATTATACGCAACTACCGGGGATGCAGGTGCTGAAAATATAGCCCAGGATGTAAATTCCCTGGGAGGGAAAATTTTACGCCTGAACCCTGATGGAACAGTTCCCAGTGACAACCCCTTTGGTAACTATGTTTATACCTATGGTCACAGAAATCCGCAGGGCATAACATGGAACCCTGATAATGGTAAATTATACACATCTGAACATGGACCCACCATGAACGATGAAATAAATATTATATCATCCGGTGGAAACTATGGCTGGCCTGATGTTCAGGGTGATGAAAATAGGTCAGGCTATATAAGTCCCCTAAGGGTATACACCGATTTTACATTAGCCCCTAGTGGAATTGCATTCTATCAGAACCGTTTATATGTCACTGGTTTGAGGGGCAGTCAATTAAGGGTTTTAACCCTTTCAAGTGATGGTGAAAGTATCACAGATGAAAGTATTCTCTTAAACGGCCGGGGTAGATTAAGGGATGTGGTGGTGCATGAAGGTTTCCTCTACATCAGCACTTCCAACCAGGATGGCCGAGGATTACCCAGTGATGGAGATGATAAGATAATTAAAATTAAACTGTAAAGAGGGTCAAACTAATAATTTAATGAATAAAAATCAGAAAAATTTATAAACTGTGATAAAAAGTTGGTATAACAGTAAAATACATAAAAGACAGCTATAAAATCAAGGCAAAGATCATTACTTACTCGGAAACTCCTCTTTTTTTCTTTTCCTTTTATTCTATGTATTTCTTGTCTAAAACGCCAGCATCCGACGGTAAAAAAACTTGATACTGGATATAACAAATATAAGCCCATTAAGAGTTACTATTGGTGATTTTTTTAACCTTCGCCAATAAACCTGCTATGAATGATCCCCCACCACTGCAGTTAGCCTGTTCGTATCCGGGAGTTGAAGGTTCTTTCATTGGCCATTACCACCTGTTTCCTGGTTAGTTCAACCTTCTTTTCTCCATTGGTATTTTCTGAAATAGATATTCCTCATTTTATATTTTTAAAACTTTTTATTTATTAATAGGTATTATTATCATTTATTTAGGGTTCTTCCTTCTTTTTCCGGGATTTTTTATTTTTAAATGATAAGAAACTACTTCTTTCACCTTCTATGTCCTTTTTTGCCTTTTTTTTCTCTTTTTCATCAATCTTCTTTTTTCTTTTCCTTGGAGATAGTAAGTCATCAACATCCAATTACATCACCTAAAAATAAATAGAAAAGTTGACATATTTACCATTTATTTTGCTTAATCAGCTTCTCTTTCCTTTTTTTCTTTTTCATTTCTCCTTTCATTTCTTTTGTTTTACCTTTAATTTCTCCTTCTTTTCCTTGAGTTGCCTTTTAGTTCTCCCATTTCTATTCACCAGTACAATGTGATTACGGGATGAAATAATTTATATCTTAATAAAACTCATTTCTTATTATTTTAATTAAGCTTATTTCATCCTATATCATTATAAGTTGCTACAAAGCAATAAATATTTTTATAATTTAAGATTGAGACAGAAAACAATTCAAATTTAATTAAAATAAGAATAAAGAAGAAATATAACATAAACAATTAGAAAACCTATTTTTTAATGATTTTTTTACCATGTGACTTGGGAACAACCTTTAATTTACCACCTTTAAACTCTTTAACCATTTCTTCACCCTCATAATACATATGTAGAAATAGTGCCAGTGCAGAGACTTCTGAGTGGGGTTGGGTGGTAACTGAGATGTTCCAGTCTGCATCCTGATAAACCTGGGAAGGCACTCGGGATCCTCCAACAACTACCAATTTATCTTCATTAGAATTTTTAATTGTGCTGATTGCATCCTGTACTGGTTCGCCATACATGGTTAGGTGTACAATTTCACCACCATTTTTTTTCCATTCCTTCAGAACATTTTGCCATTTTTCCCGGTATCCAACCTGGAAATCTCCACCCCATCGCTCTTTTACATCGGTAACGTTTTCCATTAGCTTAATATCTTTATCACCAGTTAATATAACTTCTGAAGCTCCGAATGCCCTTGCTGTTAAACAGACATGGGTGGTTATCCTGGCGTCCCTCACTCTGCGGTGATCGAGTCTTAAAACCTTAATTTTTGTCATTTTATATCACTTATTAATCAAATAAACTTTTAAATCAATATTTAATGTATTAAATCATACTCAGGTATCCTATCATTAAAACTAGGGCAATCATCCTGGATATTTCATTGGATGCCCCTAGGATATCGCCGGTGGCATAGATGAATTTCATCCGGGAAACAACTGCCATTATAATTCCCCCAATCAACCCTCCTGCTATACCTATTATCCCTGTAGTGTTCAAGACCAGATACCCGATGATGAGGGTTATAATTAGGGATAAAAGTAATATTTTGGGAGTCATTGCTTCTATGAAGTACTTTCCAGTTCCGTTTGGATAGGGCTTTGAGAAGGTGGAGCAAGTTACGAGTCCCAGTTTGGCTGCTACTTCAGATACAAGCAATATGAAGAATATTAGTCCTATGGGGGCTGATGCTATGGATGCCACGGTTAAAATTCCAACGATAAAGAGATAGGCCAATCCACCTGTACCGATCCTTGTATCCCGCATTATTTGTATCCGTTTTTCGGGATGGCCATGGGCCATCACTGCATCACCGAAATCCACCAGGCCGTCCAAGTGGTGGAAGCCTGTAAACCAGATGGCAAAACTGTAAATTATTGCTGCAGCTACCAGTTGGGGGATGGTGATTAGATCCATTGTAACATAACCTAACAGGCCCACAAGTATTCCAATGAAACCACCAATAATTGGCCATAGCCAGGTGAACTTTGCCATTTCCTGGATGCTGGTGTGGATATTAAGGGGTAATATGGTGGAGAATGATATAAGACCCAGGAACCCTCTATAACTTCCCTTCCAGGATTTCTTATTATCGACTCTTAAATCAGTTTTAAGCTTCATTTTCTATTCCTCAAATATTTTGGACATACAGCCAGCCACCAGGCCCGCGAAAACGTCATCAAGCACCGGTCCAAGCTTTCCAATTACACCTGGTTTTTCTTCATCATATCTTTTGAAGTTAAATATGGCTTTGGTACCCGCGATTTGATTGGCCACTGCCATGCCCAGAACTTCATCAGAATAAAGATAGGCAGGGTCGTCATCAACATCAATGCCCTGTATACGATGTTTTGCCAGATCCTCTTCAAGGCGGATTCCAGCCATGATTAGGGATACTACATTTAAATCTTCAAGGGATTTACACAACTGTTTACGTATTTTTTCAGTGAGCACTTCTGTTTTTTCAACACCCGCGCAGAGTTCCATGCCTGCATCGGCAAGCTCAGTTATGGTAACCCCCACATCTTCAATATAGCCAAATATATCCCGGGGATATCCCATATTTTTAAGGAGCTTAGTAACTGCTTCAGTAACATGTTCTGTTATTAGACCGAGGCTTTCATTTGAATCAGTTGTGTATTCTATGTTATTACCAATGGGACAGGCCACGATTATTGAATCATTTGAAACAGAAATTGAATCATTTAAATTATTATCATTCAAAAAGGTATTAATCAATCCTAAATTTTGATAGGCCAAATTTTTAGCATCAATTACATATTTAAATAAAGCAGGTAAGGCACTTTCATTAATTGAATCCTTTAATAGTACTATAAAATTTAAATGAAGATTTTTATCTGCAGTTATAATTACGGTGATCTTTTCATCAGTTAAGTTTATAATTTTTTTTAAATCGAAGCTTCCCATATTTGTTGAGGGTTCTAAAATATCATATTCTTTTATTTTGTGGTTTAAATATTCATCTTTTTGGAATTGATTCAAAGATTCAGTCTGGTTATATGCTACTATGGATTTAACTGTTTTTATTCCTCCTCCTAATCCTTCGGAATTGATGGATAAAAATCCATTTTTTCTTTCTATAATCAGTATTTCATGGTTTATTTTAACCAAAGCATCGTTAAAACAGGTTTTTATTTCCATATTCATCATCAACTTGAAAATATTGTAATTGGGAGAGTTTCTTTATTTCTATTGTATATATCGTATTGTTCCTATTTTAAGGTAATCAACTTTTTTTAATCAGACCAAGACCATAATTCAGCTAGTCCATACAACATCATTTAAAGAACCAGCATCATCATAAATTATTATTAATTGTTTAATATTTAAAGGGAAAAATTAATTATAGGATGGTTGATTGGGCGAGAATCAGGGTACCAAGGCGTAATATTTTTCATATATTCCCATAACTTAATTTAAAGGTGATTTTTTTTACAATCAAAAACTATTTAATTTCTGCACAGTAATATATTCTATGGATCAGGTGGTTTAAATGAAAGTGCATCTTAGGATTTTTGTAGAGATGGAAAATCTGGGTAAAGCAATGAACGCCTTAACCGACGCAGGTATAACTGGTTTTTATATCCTGGAATATAAGGGGATGTCTCCAGAGGACTGGAAAGGCTTTTCAATAAAAGAAGATCCCAAATCAGCCATTGGGATGATACATAAATTCGCTACATCTGCAATATTAATATGCTCTGTGGTTGATGAAGAAAATGTGGATGGGATGACTGATATAATTGTAAAAGAATTGGAAGGAGAAAAATACACTATATTACAAGTTCCCATTAGAAAAATCATATTGGGAAAGGGCAATAAAAAGTAATAATATTCTTAAATTATTATAGATTTTTTTTAAATACTTTTAATTTAATTAAAAAACTGATTGAAAATAAAAAAATAAAAAAAACAGGTAAATATATCCTGTTTAACTTATCTTATAGTTTTTATATTGGCTATTTAACTTAATAATTAAATAAGCAATTAAACTTTGGTAGCTTCCACTAGTTCTTCCTGAGTCATGGCTGCTAGATCTTTAACCTGATTTACATCCAATCCCAAGCCTTCTGCCACTTTGGTTCCATACTCTGTATCACATTTGTAGAACAATGCAGTTTGACGGTACTGTATGTTTTCCTTTGCTTCCTGCATATGACCCACTAGATTTGATATAAGGTTTGTCCTAGCAGAGTCATCCATCACCCTTCGGTAAAGTTCTCCTGCTTGTATAAAATCAACATCTTCAGTTGGACGTGTATGTCGATCAATTACTGCTTGAACTTCAATTTGAGGGGGATTAAATGAGATATCTGGTTCAGGGCCGCCCATGCTGTTGGGATAGTAATTAGGTGCTGATTCACCATTACCATCCACGTTCATATAACTATCCCTTTGATAATTATTTACTTTTGCATTTTTCGCCTGGTTAATGGGTATCTGATGATGATTCGCCCCTAGCCGGTGGCGCTGGGTGTCTTCATATGAAAATAATCTACCCTGAAGCAACTTGTCAGGAGAGGGACCTATTCCTGGCACGAAGTTTGAAGGTGCAAAGGCGGCTTGTTCCACTTCTGCAAAGAAATTTGCTGGGTTCTTGTTAAGTATCATCCTTCCCAGTGGTATTAATGGGTAATCTTTGTGGAACCATACCTTGGTGATATCGAATGGATCAAATTTATATTCCTCAGCTTCTTCCTGTGTCATTATTTGCACATAAACATCCCACTGTGGATAATCCCCCTCTTCTATTGCATTAAAAAGGTCTTCTGTTGCATGATTGGGGTTTTCACCGGCCATCTTTACAGCCTCTCCATTATTGAATGTTTTATTACCCAGAATGGATTTGAAATGGACTTTAACCCATACATGATCTCCATCCTGATTGTACCACATGTAAGTATGGCTTGAGAAACCGTCCATATGTCGGAAGGAGTAAGGTGTTCCCCGGTCAGAGAAGAGTATGGTTACCTGATGCACTGATTCAGGGGTCAGTGAGAGAAAGTCCCAAAACATACTCGCATCTGGTAGATTGGTTTGAGGATTTCTTTTCTGGGTGTGTATGAAGTCTGGGAATTTAATGGCGTCTCTGATAAAGAAAATAGGAGTGTTGTTACCCACCAAGTCATAGTTTCCTTCTTCTGTGTAGAATTTAACTGCAAAACCACGAGGATCGCGTGCAGTGTCAGCTGAACCACGCTCGCCACCAACAGTTGAAAATCTTACAAATACATCTGTTTTTTTACCAACTTCACTCAAGAAAGCTGCTCGAGTATATTTGGACAGGTCATTAGTTACTTCAAAGTAACCGTGTGCACCGGCTCCTTTAGCATGAACCACTCTTTCTGGTATTCTTTCCCGATCAAAATGGGCTAATTTTTCAATTAAATGAACATCCTGCAACAGGGTGTAACTATCTCTTGTTCCGGTAGTTATTGATGCCTGGTCATTTGGAACAGTTTGACCCTTATTGGTTGTTAATTTTTTATTTCCCATCAAATTCATCCTCCATAAATTTCTATAATGATATTTTACAAGAAATGTTGTACTATATTAAAATTGATTCTATATAAGTTTGCATGGTATTAAAATAACACCACAACAAATGGAAAACTCAAAAAACTAGAGAAATTCCCCACCATCATTCAACGATATTTAGAAGATGGTCAAGAAACATATTCTCATATGAGCATCATCATCATAATTGAATTATTTTTTCTTTTCACAATCAAAACAGAGATCAGTATCCTTATTGGTTTTAAATATTTTTCCACAGTTTTTACATTGAACAGTTTTTAATTCTGATTTTTTATCAACAATTTCCAGTGAACAGGGACATTTCCATCCCATTTTGCCTTTAAGCGACTGTTCAAAGGCTTTTTCGTCGAATTCCTTTTCAGACATTATTCTATCCTCCATATACTATTATGCAGTGTTACAATAATTTAGTTTCTTCTGTGGGCTTTGGAACTTTAACCACCAAAAAACGAAGAGTTGAATCGCTTTCATTATACCAGCAATGTGGAATTCTGGCGGGACTATCAATTAGTGTGTCCATAATTACTTCTTTTTTTTCATCACCGATTTCTACTATCCCTTTTCCTTCTAAGACATAGAAAAAGACATCAACAGGTGTTATGTGTTTTATAAGCGATTCTCCAGGTTGAAGGGTTATATGCACAGTCATGGCGTTTTCTGTATCATACAACTTGCGTACATCGACCTTATGGGGAGTGTCAGCTATTGGGGTGTTTTCCATCTGGACTATATTCATCTAAACCTTTCCCTTATTAATATTAACATTCACTTTATCTAATTTTTTCAAGTTAAAAATACTATTAACTTGTTGATTTATTAAATTGAGTTGTATTTAAATATAAATGGGAGATTTATTCTCCCATTATGGCTTTGATATCCTCTTCAGGGTCCCCAATAGGTTTTAGATCGTAGGTAGTGACCAGATAATTTATGATGTCTTCGTTAGCCCATCCTGGTAATATAGGACCTATGTACATTCCTTTGATATTCAGGGATAGTAGGCTCCATAATATAGCTGCGGCCTTCTGTTCCATCCAGCTCAGGATAATGGTAAGTGGCAGATCATTTAGTTCTAAGCCGAATAATTCTGATAATGCTACTGCTATGTCTACAGCTACGATTGCATCGTTACACTGTCCCAGATCTATCAGCCGGGGCACTCCTTCTATATCACCCAGATCCATTTCGTTAAACCGGTATTTTCCACATGCCAGGGTGAGTACAACGGTGTCCTCTGGTAGTTTCTCTACAAATTTGGTGTAGTATTCAGCCTGGGGTAGTGGAGAGTCGCATCCGCCCACCAGGAAGAATCTCTTTATTTTGCCAGCTTCCACCAGTTCTTTAATTTTAGGGGCCAGGGACAACACGGTAGATGCTCCGAATCCTGTGCTTAAGATCTTTTTGTTTGGTTCATCTTCCAGGTTACCCAGTTCCAGTGATTTTTCAATTACAGGTGTGAAATCGTTGTTTTCGATGTGTTGTACTTCTGGTAATTCCGCCACTCCACTGGTGAACATTCTTTCTTTGTATTCGTCTTTGGGTAAAAGAACACAATTTGATGTTCCAAGAATCGCTACTGGATATTTTGCGAAGGTCTTTTTCTGGTCGAACCAGGGCCCGCCCAGTTGTCCAACCAAGTGTTTATATTTTTTAAGTCCGGGGTATCCGTGGGCTGGTAACATTTCTGAGTGAGTGTAAACATTTATTCCTTTTCCTTCAGTCTGTATTAATAAGTCCTCCAGATTCTTGAGGCTGTGTCCAGTGACTAGAATTCCAGGGCCTTTAAAGGCGCCGACCGGTACTTCAGTTGGAACTGGTTCGCCATAGGTTTCTATGTGGGCTTTTTTGAGGAGTTGCATGGTTTTGGTGTTCATCTCACCTGCTTTCAGTGACATTTCTATTAATTTATGGGCATCGAAGTTTACGTTGGTGAGGGTGGAAAAGAAACCTTCTTCCAGGAAGGCGCTTACTTCGTCATCAGTGTAACCTAATTCCCTGGCGTGATAAAGATACGCTGATATTCCCTTGATTGCAAATAGCAGGTTATCCTGTAACCTGGCAACAGTGGGCTGTTTACCACATACACCTACGGTGGTGCATCCTGTACCCCTCGCTGTTTGGGAGCACTGGTAGCAAAACATATCCAATGCCTTTTTTTTCTCTTCTTTAACAGTTTCTTCTTCCTCTGGGACGAACTGGTCCTTGCCAACTCCACATAGTGGGCATAGCCATTCATCTGGTAAGTCTTCAAATTCTGTTCCTGGCTCTATACCGGAGTCAGGGTCTCCTTTCTCTGGATCATAAATATAGTCGCATACTACACATCTGTACTTCATAAACAAATCACCTTTCGTTCGGTTTATTCCGAATGTTCTATCTTCTCCGAACAAGAGTATTTATATGTTACGGTTATGAAAGAAATAACAGGACTTTATTATGGTATGTGATTGAAACCATAAAAAATTTTGTGAGAATTATGAATAAAAATCAAGAATATAACCACCAGGTAGAACTATTCTCCACTCCAAAGGGATTATATGTAGTTGACAGCCCTATAAAAATTAAAATATTAGATTTGCTACGTGAAAAAGAAAGGAAATTCGATGAAATAGTAAATTTATCTGGTAAAGCAAAATCCACCATATCAGAACACCTTAAAAAACTGTTTGTAGAAGGAATAGTGGATTCAAGAACTGACCCAAAAGATGCTCGGAAAAAAATATTCTTCTTAAAATCAGAGTATCTGGGGGAACTATCCCGGGAAAAATTAATTAAAGAGGATTTAAAAAAATATATCCAAAGTTACTTGGAAAGTGAGGGCAATCCATTTGAATTCTTTAGACTGTTATTTCAAACCATAAGAGTTTCTTTAATAAGTCAGGGGATCAATGTTGACCCTGTATTACATGAAGCAGGTGTTCAAGTAGGGAAAACACTATATACTTCCCTGGAAAATTCTATTGATGAGAAATTCATAGAAAACATAGCTGGTTTCTGGGAGTCCCACCAGATTGGACAGGTGGAAGTTGTAAGTATGGATCCCATGGTAATAAATGTTCACGACTGCTTTGAATGTAAAGGACTGCCCTACATGGGTAAAACCGTATGCGCATTTGACACCGGTCTTTTACAAGCATTATTTTCTGCCCATTACAATCAACCCTGCGAAGTTACAGAGATTGAATGCTACGCCACCGGAGACGACTACTGTGGGTTTATAATAGAATAAAGTTTAATAATCAGAAATGATATTTGGAGAACAATATGATAATGGTAATCGACCCCCAAAACGCAGGTATTGCTGGAAACATGGTTATAGGGGCCATGATAGATCTGGGTGTTAACCAAGAAGAAGTCCAGGATATCATGGAACATTATGCATCCTTCTTTGGGGAGATTGAAGTTGATATTAAGAGGATCCGGAAATCAGAGATTACAGCCACCTACGTGAATGTGGAGTGTCAGGATAAAGAGCCAATAAAATATGAAGAACTATTAAGGCGTTTTTCTGATATAACCCATGAGAAGGTAACACCTGGCATGATTAACCTGGCAAGAAATGTTTTTAAAACAATGGCTGAAGCTGAATCTACAGTCCATGGAACCAGCCTGAAAAATGTTCATTTCCATGAGATCGGAGCTGCAGACGCAGTGGCAGATGTTATTGGTGCAGTTTACTGCTTTCATCAGTTACAGCTGCACACTCAGAAAACTTATGGGATGCCGGTGGCCTTAGGTGGTGGGAGGATAGAATCAAGTCATGGCTCACTAAGCGTCCCAGCACCGGCGACCCTGGAGATACTCAAAGGAGTCCCTGCATTCGGGGGTCCTGTCAACTTCGAGCTCACCACCCCTACTGGGGCGGCTCTTTTTAAGAATATGGTGGATGAGTTTTTAAATTACTACCCCATGCTCATCAACGAGAAAATAGGCTATGGAGCTGGCAAACGGGATCTTTCATTTCCCAATACATTAAGAGTTTTAACTGGGGAGGCCCCCATGAGAACGGATAAAGTAGCCATTTTGGAGACTAATTTAGATAACATTAGCGGTGAAGTACTGGGACATTCATTCAGCAACTTGCTTGAAGCCGGGGCTCTTGATGTAACCATCATACCCACCCAGAACAAGAAAAATCGGCCAGGACATCTCCTCAGAGTTATAACCCGGCCTGATGATTCATCAATAATTTCAGAAGCGATAATTCGAGAGACAGGAACACTGGGAGTAAGAATACTGCCCTATGTGCATAGAAATATCGCCGAGAGGAAGATTATACCCATCGAAATGGATATAGCTGGGGAAATGGCTCAGATCAACATTAAAATCGGGCTAATTGGAGAGGAGATAATCAGCATAGCACCTGAATATGAGGATGCCAAAATAATATCTAATAAAACAGGAATCCCACTTAAAAATGTGATAAAACAGGCAAGTGAGGAATTCAAAAGAATATTGGATGAACAGGCAATTATTTAGTTTTTTTAATAATTCAATTTTGAAATAGGTGAATAATTCAATGGTTAAACCAAAGGCCATCACAGTACTATCCGGTGGACTGGACTCCACAGTAGCCACTGCATACTTTAAGGATAAATACGATATGCAAGCATTAACCTTTAATTACGGTCAAAAAAGCGCCAGGATGGAAATCCGATCAGCACAGGCTGTTTGTGAAAAATTAGGTATCGGCCATACAGTTATAGGACTCCCCTGGCTCATAAATCTGGGAAATTCAGCCTTAACATCTGATGCTGATGTTCCTAAACTCGAATTTCATGAACTGGATAGTAAGGAAATATGTGATGAAAGTGCACGGAAAGTATGGGTCCCCGGGAGAAACATAGTATTTACAGCCATAGCCACATCATTTGCAGAGAGTTCAGGCGCGGAGAAGATTGTAGTTGGATGGGACCTTGAAGAAGCAGTTACCTTTCCAGATAACTCTAAAAAATTTTTAGATGCATATAACAGAGTTCTGGAGATTGGATCTATTCATGATATAGAGATAGAAGCTCCGTTAATTGATAAAACTAAAAAAGAAATAGTAAAATTAGGGGTTGATATAGACGCACCCCTAGAGTTAAGTTATTCATGTTATACGGGTGAGGAAAAACACTGTGGTATCTGTGAATCATGCATGAGGCGGAAAAGAGCTTTTTCAAGCTCTAATATAGTAGATGAAGTTGAATATAAGGCTAATTTTATTTAATAACCATCAAAACATCGCCGGCTTCAACTGTGTCTCCTTCATCAAAGTACACTTGTTCTACGGTACCAGATTGGGTTGCGTTCACATCATTTTCCATTTTCATAGCCTCTAATACGGCAACTACGTCGCCTGCATTTACCTGATCACCTTTTTTAACTTTAAGCTTCAGAATCATGCCCTGCATGGTGGTGGATACGCCTCCTTCCACACTTCCCCGGGGTACCTTATCTTGGTTGGGTTCTATTTCCATGTAACCGACAGGTGTGATCTTCACATCGTAGACTTCACCGTCAACATTAACTGCGTATTCTGTGGGGATTCCTGGTTCATCCTTATCTGATGTATCTTCTGGCGGTTTTAATTCTTCTTCTTCAGTTTCTCCCCGGAGGAATTTCACTGCAACCTGTGGGTATAATGCGTAGGTTAACACATCTTCTTCTTTTTTAACAATGCCCTTTTCTTCAGCTTCTTTACGACATTTTTCAAGCTGGGGCTCCAGTAGATCCGCAGGTCTTACTGTTATCCTTTCTTCATCACCTATTATTTTATGGACAACTTCATCGTTAATCGGTGCAGGAGGTCTGCCATAGAATCCTTTGATGTATTCTTTAACTTCCTTAGTCACGTTTCCGTACCTTTCACCGTTTAAGACGTTTAATACCGCTTGTATGCCTACTATTTGGCTGGTTGGAGTTACCAGTGGAGGGTATCCCAGGTCTTTACGGACGCGGGGTACTTCCTTGACAACGTCCTCATATCTATCCAGAGCGTTCTGGTTTTTAAGCTGTGATACGAAGTTTGAAAGCATACCGCCAGGGATCTGGTAGATTAACACATCGGTATCTATCTTTTCAGAGATAGGATCTATTAAACTGCTGTATTTTTCACGTATTTCTTCGAAATATTCCTTGATCTTCTTTAAAAACTTTAAATCAAGCCCTGTATCATATGGTGTATTTTTTAGTGCGGCAACTATGCTCTCAGTTGGGGGTTGTGAAACACCCCAGGAAAGAGGTGATATAGCAGTGTCGAGTAGGTCAACACCTGCTTCACAGGCAGTGTAATAACTCATTGGAGTCATACCACTGGTACAGTGGCAGTGTAAGTTAACCATAAGGTTAGTTTCTTCTTTAAGGGCCTTGATTAAGTCATAAGTATCATAGGGGGATATTAACCCAGCCATATCCTTTACACCTACTGAATCACACCCTAATTCTTCTAGCTTCTGGGCTAATTCTACGAAACTCTTATTGGTATGATATGGGCTTACTGTGTAGCTTATTGTAGCCTGAACATGTGCGTCCTGTTCTTTGGCTACCTTAATGGCCATTTCCATGTTTCTGATGTCATTCAGGGCGTCGAATATCCGGAATACATCTATACCGTTTTCGTAGGATTTTTCCACGAATTTACGGACTATATCATCAGAGTAATGTTTGTACCCCACCAGGTTCTGGCCCCGGAGGAGCATCTGTAAGGGGGTTTTGGTTACTATCTCTTTAAGCTGCCTCAGGCGTTCCCACGGGTCCTCGTTAAGATAGCGGATGCATGTATCAAAGGTTGCACCGCCCCAGGATTCCAGGGAGAAATAACCCACCTTATCCATTTCCTCGGCTATGGGTAACATATCTCTGGTTCGCATTCTGGTTGCCATCAGTGACTGGTGGGCATCTCGGAATGCTGTTTCAATGATTCTTATTTTTTTCATTGGTGACCCTCACTTGGAAATATTTCTTTAATATACCTAATTGCAAGTAGCAAAAAAAAATTAGTTTCTTTATATACATAGGTGGGGGTGCTATATATATTTATGATCGATTATCATGAAAAAATTGGTTAAAATGTGCAGAAATGGTATGTAATTCACAACTTCTAGATAAACAGTAGAATCTATTATTTTGATTTGTCACTCGTAATCCATGGAGTAATTGTATTTTTTAATTTTAAATTGGGTACACTATATTTCGCACACTATGTAGTCCTGGTTTTGGTAGACCACCTTAACAAAGTCTGGGAGGAACTCTGGGAGACTTTCACTCACTGGTTTACTAAAATACACAAGGGGATAGAACTCTGATTTAACATAGATGAGCTTGAAGGGATCATTATGGGAATTTAGGGCCAGTCTTTTATCCAGCACAAGGTATCCTATCTTCGCTTCTTCTAATGAGGCTTGGGACATGTTTTTATTGAAATACTCAAAGCCATAGTGGATAGGCATGCCAGACATGGTGGCCAGGAAGGTACCGGTGAAGAGGTTGTTGGTCAGTATGGACTTACTTTTATCCCCGTTGGTGTTGAACCAGTTTGCCAAGTCCACCATGGATTCAGATGGAGGAGCAATATCAAGTGATCCGTACTCGTTTGTCACCTTGAAAATGCCAAAATTTGACTGTTCCACTGCTAAAACACCACTTAGAATGGATAAACTAAATACGGCCACAAGTAAACTTACCCTGAATTTATCTGATGAAAAATTCTTACTATTTTTAAGTCTTTCGTAAAGCTGGCTTAATCCAAAGCCACCTATTATTGAGAGGGGTATCAGTAGGTAAACCAACAATCTGTAGGATATGATGTTTATGCCGAAGTAATAGGAGATGCTCAATAGGAACATGGACAGGATCCAGATGAGGATGAACAGATCTTTTCTGGATATTTTATTCAGTGACTTTCCATACATTCTATTTAAAGAGAATATTATTCCTGTAATGCCAAATATCAGTACAATAATTCCGATATTAAGGTATCCATCCACACTTAAAGGCTTGTTATATGCTATGGATGTGGCCAGTCCAGTTGCAGCCGAGATACCCTCATTTATTATGGCGGTGATGATGTCTGGCTGGAATATCAGAAGGTAGATCATTCCTAAGAGTACCAGGCAGACTGGTAGGAGCAGGAATGCCCCGTAGAACTTGAATATGCGAATATTCCTGTAAACTATTAATTCTACCAGGCTTAAAAGTGTTATGATTAAGATGATAATAAAACTTGCAGGTATATGGGTTGAAACCATGACAATGAAGAGAATGCTGGAGAGAAGTGCATATTTCACCAGGTTTTCCTTAATGGATCGGTAGTAGAAATAAATTGATAGGGGTAGAAATATTAAGGCCAAGTTTTCAGGGATGGGGAGCATGATGCGACCTAAGAGAAAACTGGAAATGACTAAAAACCCTGCGGATATACCGGCGATTGTCCCATAGAATTTACGGGCCACAAAGCTTACTGACAGGACTATGAACATGGCGAAGAAGGGCTGCAGGGCCCGTGCAATCTGGAAGTAGTCCACCCTGGTGATCATGCCCAGTGCTAAAAGTAAAAAATGAAACAGAGGAGGGTATCCTATTTTCTGGCCTAATGGAGCGTTTAAAAGTGGGTCTGTTAATACAAATCCGTATTTAGCATAGACCATGGTGTATTGTACATGGATAATTATGTCCCAACTTAATGGCCACTGAAATTTCAGTGTGGTGATGAGTGCAACTGCAAATGCGATTATAGCTGGAATAACCCATAGATGCCACTTATGCACTGTTTTCTGATTCATCCTGACACCGTAAGTTTGATTTTTCATTAATTCATCTCAAAATTTGCATTGTTTGTAATCTTATAAAAATTATGCATTTATTTGAGGAAATTCTTTCTATCTTATATTATTAAATCAACTAAAAAAATTATATGTGTACTCATATTGGAACGATTTTACACTGAACTCCTTATTAATCCTTGATATTAATTATTAAATATATTTTCCATTTTTCTCTGTTTTTTCATCATTCTCTTATTATAGTGGGAAAATTTGCAAACCTCTTTCATGTTTTTTCAGTGATATAACAAACTTTATATGTTGACAAGCACTAACATTAAAGTAAGTTATTAATAACTATATATTTGTTTATGATATGATTAAATTAAAAGAATGGAGAAATTTTTTATGGGGAAAAAAGCGCTGTGTGTAGGTATAAACAACTTTAAAAATTATCCTGAGAGTTCACTCAATGGATGTATAAACGATGCATACGATATGGAAGATATACTGATGAAATACATGGGGTTTAAAGAAAATGAAGTGGTTAAACTCATGGATAAAGAGGCGACCAAGGCAAATATAATGAAAAACCTACAGGAAATGGTCGAAGGAGCTAAGTCAAATGAATATGATAGTCTGGTGTTTAGCATGTCCAGTCACGGTACACAGATGCCGGATCTAAATGGGGATGAGCCAGATGATTTTGACGAAGCCTTCTGCCCCTACGACCTGGACTCAAAGGGAGATGACTGGGATCCCAGTGGGATAATAGTAGATGATGAGTTCCATGACCTTTTCATACAGCTACCAGAAGATGTAGTACTTGAAGTTTATCTGGATACCTGCCACAGTGGAACCGGTTTAAGGATTATGAAACCTCTAGTAGACAGGGAACCAAGATATATACCGCCACCATCCAGGGAAGTCTTACAGGAAGTTGAGGGTAGAGAATTCAGACACCCTCCACTTTTAAACAACCACATTTTATGGGCTGCCTGCCGGTCGGATCAGACCAGTGCTGATGCTTTTATTAATGGAGAATGGCACGGGGCATTCACCTATTACTTCTGTAAGGAGATAAAAAACTGTGAAAATAAGTCATCAAGGGATGAAATACTAAAAAATGTTGCCCAGCAACTTGAGAAAAATGGTTACAACCAGGTACCCCAGCTTGAATGTGATGCAACAACAAGAAAAAAGAAATAGGTTGAGTTTCAGGAATCATTCAATTAAATAGATCAAGAATTATTGATGTTTCAGAAATCATTGACTTAAAATTAATATTAACGATCCCTATTGCCAACTATGAATTCATCCACCATTTCACGTGCTTCATTATCTGGGAACTGTTCTGGTGGATGTTTCATGGTAAAAGCTGATATTGAGGTGAGTTGTCCTCCGATATTCCTCTCCAGGGCCAGTTTACAGCATCTAATTGCGTCTATAACACATCCTGCTGAATTAGGTGAATCCTCTACTGAGAGACGTAATTCTATATTCATGGGCACATCACCAAAGGTTTTACCCTCCATGCGCAGGAAGCATAGCTTGTTATCCTGCTGCCAGGGCACGTAGTCGCTGGGACCAATGTGTATATTTCCTGGTTCCATCCTCTTATCCAGTACCGACTGTACTGCCTCTGTTTTTGATTCTTTTTTGGAGTCCAACCTGCTCCGGTTCAGCATGTTTAAAAAGTCGGTGTTACCACCGGTGTTGAGCTGATAAGTCCTCTCCAGTTTAACACCTCTATCTTTGAAGAGGCTGGCCAGGGTCCTATGGGTTATTGTAGCGCCGATCTGGGCTTTTATATCATCACCCACCATTGGTAGGTTCTTTTCGGCAAATCTGGTTGACCATTCTGGATCGCTCACTATGAAAACAGGAATGTTATTTATGAATGCCAGCCCAGCTTCCAAGGCGCATTCTGCATAAAACCGTGTTGCTTCTTCTGAACCAACAGGAAGGTAGTTCAGGAGAATTTCGGCTCCACTGTCTGTTAAAATTTTAACAATTTCTTCCTTATCATTTTCAGGTTCATCTGATACAAGGAAAGTACTGTTTTCGTCATGTTCAGCCATGTGTGGTGCAACGCCATCTAAGACTTTTCCCATGGATATTTTTACTCCCTGTTCAGGTATTTCTTCCTGGAAGACGGTGGTGCAGTTTGGATGGGCGAATATTCCTTTGCTTAAATCCTGACCAACTTTGCGCTGGTCGATGTCAATTGCTGCCACTACTTCTATATCGGATGGTTTGTATCCGCCTATTTCCCAGTGCATCAGTCCTATTGCATCTTCTGCTTTCTTATCTTTGTAATAGTAAATTCCCTGTAAAAGTGAACTTGTACAGTTACCTATACCAACTATTGCTATTTTGATTTTCTCCAATTATAACACCCTTTACACATGACCGAGTTAATTGCGCCAGTTAAGGTTTATTAAAAATAAACAGTATAAGGCATGTATTAATATTTGTAAGCTTAAAAGTTCTTATAAAAGTATAGTTTGCTCATTGTACTATTAAATGTTTCGATAAATCCTTTATACCCCTTAATAAATTGGGGGAATCTGGGATTATATCTTTTAAATAACAGTATTCTGGAATGTTAGCAGTTTTACATTCTTTTATCATATTCGGGGATATATGGTTATGATTCCCAAGTAAATAGCAGCGGTCAATCCTAGGCTCCATATGATTATCCCTATGGTAATCCATAGGAATAATTTATTCCTTTCTGCTCCTAATATTATCCCCATGGCTGTGCCCAGAGGTGCTCCTAAAAGTAGGGGTGAGAGGATGCCAAGACCAACCACACCATACTTGTTCCATATCCTATATATTCGGCCCTTTTTCAAGTTTTCATCTGAGCCGTAGCGGTACTTAAAAATCTTACATCTCAAGTTTGCACCGGCGAAGGCCACCAGAAAAGAAGATGTAACTGAGCCCAGCGCCGCAGCTATTGCAGTGGTTACAGCGGATAATTTTAAAACCAATCCCAGTGGAATGGCCAGCCATAGTTCTGCTATTCCAGTGAGGAAGACGATTATTATGTTGTTTAGGGGATCCATGGTTATTCAGAAATAGACAATTATTGTATCATAAAATTATTATCATATAAATGAATTAAAAAAGATTTTATAATCCCTTTCTTTGTTTAACTTCACCACCGCGCTTGCAGTAGAAGTTGTGGACAACTCCGATTTTATATGTCGCAGCAAACGGACAAGTAGGACACATACACCCCTTCTCCGTGTTTATGCAATTGCTTTCATCTTTGAGGCAAAAGATGTTTTCACCTGTGTCCTTGGCGCACTGGTTGAATGTGGGACATATTGGGCAAACGCATTCTGCCTCTAATCCCTTGATTCTTTCATTTCTATCATCATCAGACATTCCATTTAATTCGTTTATAAGTTCTTCGAATTTATCCACCATCATCACCAGTTATAAAGAGTTTTTGCCTGCTAATAAAATTTACCCTCTGCATGATTGCTATAAAAAATAAGATAAGATATTAAATACCTAAAAATAGGAACTGTCCCATTACAAGTACAACTGGCCATACCATGAACTCAGCATCTGCAAATGTGTAGGATACCATCCTTAATTCCTTGTCTTTTGCTTTACTTGCCTTATTTAAGTAGTAAACACTGTAAAAGTAAAATATTACCATAATAACTGCAAATAGTGGGATTATATCCAGGTAGATTCCAACAAAAAGAGGGATGAAGGCCAGGATGTTCAACATATGCAGGAGTTTCAAGGTTCCCGGTTTACCTAGAATCACTGGTACGGTTTTTAGTCCTTCCTTAAGATCACTTTTCCTGTCCTTCATGTCGAAAAAGATTGTATTGGGCAGAAATTTCATGAAAATAAATAGGAAGAGCAATAAGTAGATTGGATTTAGTTCCAGGGAATAAAAGAACATAATGGAAAAAGTCCCTGCCAGGGACCAGGTTAGCGTGGTGTAGATATTCTTGAAGGCCGGTACTTTCTGTGTGAGGTTTTTCAGGCCTACTGAGTAGAGTATACCTCCCATTATCAGGATTAAAATGAAGTATATCATGCTTAAGTTGGAGAAAAGTAATAACATGATGGACAGGGTTAAAACATAGATTATCATTAGATAAGGATAGATATTTGACTTTTTATGGAAGTAGGTAGCTCTTTCGAGATTCGTATACTTATCTTTATCCATGTCTCTGTAATGATCGTAGCTGTAGACCATAAGGGGTATTATGTAAGATATGATGAGAAGGGGCAGTGAGATGCTTACGTTTATCATTATCGAGGATGTGATGATGAATGCTGGGCCACTAAGGGCGGCGAAATATCCTCCATAGATTATCTCACTTTTAAGATTATCAAAAATTTTTGGTGGAACAAATCTCTTTTCAATTAAGTTATTAACAGCTAACATGTTGTTTAACATTAATTCATTGTTTATAGATTTAAATTGAATATTTATTTATGATCACTGAAACATAAAAGGTTATGTGAATATTAGAACAAAAAATTTAGAGTTGTCATTAAAAAAATTTAATTAGAAAATTATTGTAAATTCAGTCCCATTATTAGATTTAACTTGAATTTCACCATCTAACTGTGCGGTTAAATTATTAATAAGCTGCATACCCAACGTGCTTGTTTTATTAATGTTTAAATCCTTTGGAAGACCTATTCCATCATCCTGTATACGTATGATGTGTTTATCATTTTTCAAAATTGATGGTTATTTTACCCCTTCTATCACCAGGGAATGCGTGTTTGATACAGTTGGTGATCATTTCGTTGATAATTAAAAAACAGGGTACGGCGGTAGTTATATCCAGGAAGATATGCTGGGCGTTTATTTCCAGACTTATAACGTCTAATTCAACCCCATAGGAACTATAGATACTGGCAGTTAAATTTTTCAGGTATTCTGCTACGTTTATTTCGGCAAAATTTCCCGATTGATACAGCTTTTCATGGATGATGGCCATGGACTTAACCCGATTCTGGCTTTCTTTGAAAACTTCAAAGGCGTTTTCATCCGCTATATACTTGGACTGCAGATTTAATAAGCTGGATATGATCTGGAGATTGTTCTTCACCCGGTGATGTATTTCCCTTAAAAGGACAGTTTTCTCCTGTAAGGAAGCTTGCATCTGGGTTTCAATATTTTTATGGTGAGTGATGTCTCGAGCAGTGATCATAAACGACACCTCATCTTCATCAGGACTTTTAATCACTGCAATATTCCATTCACCTATGAACTGGTCTCCATTCTTTTTAACCAGTTTATATTCCAGATTCCTTAAAATATTCTCATTTATAGTTTTCTGCAGGTCTTTCTTGGCCGTCTCCTGATATTCAACGGTTATTAGATCGAAAATTGAATTTCCAATCAGGTCTTCTTCTTTGTAACCATACATCTTCAGGGCCTGCTTGGATGTGTAGCTTATCTTACCATTCATGTCGGCGGTGATGATTGCATCTGGGTCTGTTTTAACAAGGGTGGAGTACAGGATTTCTGATTTTTTTAACGCCTTCTTTATTTCCTTTTCTTTAGTTAAATCGCTCCCTATACACACAATTCCCAAAGGTTCTTTTTCACTGATTTTAATTAGAGATACAGACATCAAAACAGGAATGAAATTATTTTCACTGGATTTTATTTGAGTTTCAAAGGTTTTAACCTGTCCGATTTCATCTGAACTTATATTCTCCAATTCATCCTGGTGATTGAAGATTAACTGGGAAGATTTACCCATCAAATCCTCCTTTTTATACTTAAGCAGATTTTCTGCACTTTGATTTACCAGAACTATCTGTCTTTCAGTGTTTAAAATGATTAAAAGGTTCGACATGGTTGATATTATCTTATCAGCAGCTATAGCTGGAGTTAAGACTGGAAAATGGTATCTCCACATGCCATAGGCTATAAATAAGAGGCCTACCGTGATGATGATCATGGTTAACTCAGGGATTTTTATGTGCGACAGCGGTAGAATTAAATCAATGATAAAAATGAATATTAAAGGTGCAAAGAGGCCTAAAAAGATATATTTTGTCTGTTTCTTTTCTAACACATTCTCTGTATTGAAATAATGTTTTAAAACGAGTAATGAAGTTAACAACCCGCCAATAACACTCCAAATACTCATCAAGATGAAAAATAATGGTATCGTAGGATATAAACTATAGGTCCACCCCCAGTATTGATGAACTGCTATTGGATGAGTTATCAATCCCACTATAAGGATGATGACTGCCGGCAAATAAATTAAAAGATAGGTAAATTTGCTTTCCAATAATTTTTTTCTATCAGTAAATACCAGGGATATGTGTATTAATATTGCCGGTACTAGGATCCATAGGGTGCTCAATTGTAAATAAAATGTGGCAGTGCCGATGGTTTCCGCCTGGCGATAACCATACTCAGTGAAGGCTAAAAATGCAGTTAAGATGGCTAAGATAGCTACCAATTTGTTTAAACTATTCTCCGGATTCTTGTAATAGATAAAATTTCCTAAGAAAAAGCATATAATTGAAGCTACAAGGGATAGTAAGGAGAATATGTTCATAAAAACCCTTCCATGAAAATTTTTAAGTAAATTATAAATATTTTAGTATATTAGGTATATATTTTATTACTTATTTAAAATTCGTGAATATTTAGACAAGTTAATCATTAAAAACTATTCTCTAGAGGAATATTTCATTTATAAGTTATACCATGAAAGTGGAAACTTCGTTAAAGGGGAAGTTATAGCTGTTGTGGTTTATAATTTCCATAATCATAGACATGACATTATTTTTCCCGGCAAACCCTATGCTGATGAGCTTTGCCGATTACAAGATGGATATTGAACAAATATATGTAATGAGCTGGGTATAACCACTGGAATGGTTATATTGCAAATCTTTAAGATGTATGACATCCCATATTCTTTTAGAGGAGATCAAGTGGGCCTTAAGAAAATTTTGAACATCATAGGTTTTGGATTCATAGTCTGGTTAATACCCACCATAGTAACTTACTTTGCATCAGACGTAGGCAGCGCGCAGATTTTCGACATAGTTGCAGCGGTGGCCATAAGCGGGTCTGCAGTAGTGTCCAGTTACGTCTACTTCAAGGATATCACCTCCCATTTTATCAGGGAGGGAATTATCCTCGCTGCTGCCTGGTTAGCAATAACAATTGTACTGGATGTGGTGTTGATCTTTTTAGGAATAAGTAAAGCGACACTGCTTGAACATGCAATTAGAGTAATACCTTTATATGTAATAATACCTGCAATTACCATTGGATTTGGTCTTTACCTCGACCATATGGTGGAAAATATCAGCATCCATTAACGGGGATAACATGACAGAAGTGAAACTGAAGTTAATAGGAACCGAGCAGCTGAGTAAAGAGAAGCCCTTTGAAGACTCTGAATTCCTGTATTTAACTACTAAGACCCTATTTGGTGATAAATTACCCTATATTATGGGAGAACTCCGGGCATGGGTCATTGACGAACACCAGTGGGGTGATTCCTACTTCGCCGATGCCATAGAAGTGGAGGATAAAACCTACTTTTCGTTGAAGATGAACTACCGCAGCATACCCGCACTTTCCAGGGAAGAAAGTACTCAACTCCTCTACGACATTATCGAAAGCTTCACCCTGTATTTGAATGAGATTGAATGGCTGGAAGAATAAAATTAAAATAAGAATCCAGTGATCCAAATCAAATGATTTAAATGAAATTTGAAAATATTATTTTAAAACTGGAATCCCTCTCCAATCCCGAAGACATAGCTGGGATGGCCCGGTTCGGGATCAAGGCAAAAAAGGCTTATGGGGTACGGATGCCTCAGTTAACCAGTATAGCCAGGGAAACAGGTAAAAACCACCAGCTTGCAGAGGAACTCTGGAGGCACGGCTACACCGAGACCAGGATCCTGGCATGTCTCATAGATGACCCTAAAAAAGTAACCCTAGAGCAGATGGAAAGATGGGCCCTAGAATTTGATTCATGGGATGTCTGTGACCAATGCTGCATGAAACTATTCCGTAAAACGCCTTTTGCCTATCAGAAAATAGATGAGTGGAGCTGTCGGGATGAAGAATTCGTTAAAAGAGCCGCTTTTACTTTAATCGCTACCCAAGCAGTGCATGATAAGAAGGCAGATGATGGGAAATTCGAAGAAATATTCCCCCTTATCATCAGGGAATCGGGTGATAAGAGGAACTACGTAAAAAAATCTGTTAACTGGGCTTTAAGGCAGATAGGAAAACGAAATCTGGATTTAAACAAGAAAGCCATTATAGTTGCAAAGGAAATTGAGCAGTTAAATTCAAAAAGTGCTAAATGGATAGCTAAGGATGCCCTAAGGGAGCTTGAAAGTGAAAAAGTTCAGGAGAGGCTGTCTAACAAAGATAAATCAGGCAATTAAACAAATTATCTTTGATAACAATCCTTATATATTATAGAATACTAACAAATACTATATAGACCTTTATTTTTATTTAAATGGTGGGGTGCTTTGATGAGATGTCCAAAATGCAGGCATGAAAACGATGCAGATGCTGCCTTCTGCAGTAGTTGCGGCGCGACATTAGACAGTTCGGGGTCATTGTTAAGTTTAAATAAAACCTTGGTTTTAGTTATAATAGTATTATCCAGTATATTAGCTGTTATGCGGGATATAATTATTTTTCAAACGATAATCAAAATCAAACCCCTCAAATTTTAAATAAAACACAGAATGCTAACAACATTACCTGGACTCCTGAATACATAAGTTTTGATAAAGCAAAGTCAATTGCAATAGAACATGCAGCTCCTGATGTAACAGTTAGTGATCCAATCTTAATGAAAAACGAGAAAGGCACGGCAATATACGTATGTTATTATTACTATGAGGGGTACATGGTCGGCGGGATCATCATCGATGCAAAAACAGGTAACATAATCTACAAGGAACAAAATATACCCAATAACTCATACCAAAAAGAAACAAACAAGGACTATTACGACTACGACTATAACGAGGATTTATATTACGAGGATGACTATTATTACGAGGAAGACACTTACTACGAGGATGACTATTATTATGATGATTACTACTACGATGATTATTACTACGATGATTATTACTACGATGATTATTATTACGATGATTATTATTACGATGATTACTACTACGATGATTACTACTACGATGATTACTACTATGGCTATGGATAATACTAAGGATGATACTAATTTTAAACCTATGTTAAATAGTAAAATATAGGCCTTTACAAGTTATATGGCCCAGAAACCGAGAAATAATTCCACGAGGCAATAATATAAATTTACTGATATACATATTAAAAATAGAAGAACTAGAAAAAATAGGGAGATAATTTTCATGGCAAAAGAAATAAAGCAATTACTGGTAGGCATAACCCGAGAGGGTGAAATAGTAGTTAAAAGTGCTAGAGGAAGAATGTATTCCGTTCCAAAAGCAGATGATCTGGAATTCACTTGTGAAGATCTATTTAAAGATGTGGAGAAGGAATTATTCGCCACTATAGATACTGAATCCCAGCCCTGGGAATGTATCTTGATTGAATAGAATTTTATCAGTATCTATAAATTTCCCTAATATGGAATCATATTTTTCTATTTATTTTAAAAATTCAGATTATACAAAATGAAAAAATAAGTTTTAACTGGGTGATGTAGAGGAGTTGTCTACTGAATTCATCTGGTTTAAATCTAGTCTTATTATCTATTTTTGATCAATTTTGGCATAAAAACCATCAGTATCTGCGTATAATACTTTAAAACCCTGTTTTTCCGCGTTATCCATTGTTTTCTGGAGGAATTCTCTCCCCCATGCGGTGATTGCTTCTGAAGCCTCAATAGAGTACCATCTATATGTGGGGTGGTTGAAGAGTCCATAGACTGTGGAGATCAGTGTCTTCAATGCTTCCTGTCTGAAGTTTAAGATCTGTCTTTCCCCGGATTCTTCAGTTTCCTTCATCAACCCTTTAATCCGTATCCGTTCCTTTAAGATCTGGGTTGTAACAGAGGGGATAAAACCCATGGGTTCTTTTTTGAATTTATACCCGAACTCCGGGGTGATGTGGCATGTTTCTTCGTCACCCTCCTGGGTGAGAGTGTCTGGGGAGATGTTCTTAGCCACTATTATGCTGGGGTACAGGCTCCTGAAGTCGAAGTAGAAGATATTCTCATGCAAACCCTTCACTGGTTCTTCTACATAGCCACCTACCACGTTCCTTTCAAATTTCCCAAACTCGTTGGGAAGGATATGGCCAAGTTCATGGGACTTCCGCATTAAGTACCACTTTACTTGGGTCCCGGTCCCCCTCCGGGCTATTTCGAATAGTGGCTGCCCCACAATTCTGGCGAGCTCAATGCTCATGGGCAGTATCCTTTCTCCAATTTTGGTAATTGCCATTACATCTTCCAGGGAGTATCTGAAGAGTCTTTCTAATTGTTCATCTCCTGTGTTCCAGCATTTGTAGATGTATTCCCCGGGGATGTCGATTTTGTGTTCCCTGAAAAGTTCTAGGTAAACATTTCCGATGGTGTGGCTGTTCAGCTGGAGGTGGCGCCTTACTATCTTGTAGAGGTCAACGTGCACTATTCCCTTGACCGACGCAGCTTTAATCCGGCCGGTCCTGAATTTAACCCGGGATCCATCTACCCCCAGGTTAAGTTTAACCCCTAGCTTCCCTGCCCGTTCTTTGAGGTAGGGGAAGTCGAATTTGTCCGAGTTGTAACCCAGTATTATGTGGGGATTTTCACCTTGAATGGTATCCATAAATTTTTCTAAGAGTTCCTCCTCATTGGGGACGGATTCTACAAAATCAAGTGATGATTTCTTGGTGGAGAATACTTTAAAGAAATCCTGGTTGCTGAAGAAGCTGATGATATTGATGGGTTCTTCACTTGCCCTGGGTACGCCTTGGGGAGTGCAGATATCAATTTTAAAACTTAAAATCTTAAACCCTGGTAAGCTGGATTTAACTTGCTGGGATTCCCCCTGTATTTCAAATACCTGTGCCTTGTTGGATGAGGGCTGATTTATTACTTTTCCCTGTATCTCTACCTTGGACATGGGGTACAAACCTTTATCTATTAAATATCTGACTTCAAAAGGGATGTCATACTCTCTTGTGTCCTTTACTGATTTTAAATTCTTTATTTTATCCATGTATTGGGGTAAGTCCCGTGGATGGTTTAAAATGATTTTAATAAATTCTTTATCCAGGCCACTGTCTTTTTTTCGGATTTTCTCCAGGTTTTGAAGCCCTAAATCCCTTAGTTCATCCATACACTCTCTGGTATGGTAGGGTAGGACATAGATGTATGGTCTGAAGTTTCTATCCAGGGCTATTATTGATCTTCCACTGGGGAGTTTGCCGAATAATCTTATCACTGGTTTACTGTTCCGGGTGACGTAATCAGCGTCTAAAAGCAGGAATTTTTCTCTTTCCATATGGCTTTATTTTTGTATTACAGGGAGTATATACTTTTTTAGATCATTTTATTACTTCTCAAACGCTCTCTCCCTAAAATAACATGATATCTAACTGCAATAATATCCTAACCCATTAGGGAAGAGATGGAATTTGCCATGAGAGTGATTGAAGGGGTGCCCAGAGGGAAATTGTGGATTTATACAGCCCGGACATGTTCAGGAAGCATGAAGAAGTCATAGTATTTAACAGGGATGAATTCAACCGCACCTACAATTCCCTGGAGGAGCAGATAGACCACATCAACAAGGCCAATATGCACCTGGATAAAAGCGAGGAATGGAAGTTAATGGAGCACTGGCCAAAAATCATGGAGAAAGCGCATATTCTGGACGTTATCCTGGATTCAGCACTTAAAAAAGAACCTTTACAATGCTATATGGATGCATACCTGTACGATATCATGGAAGATTCTAAAGAGAATGTGCGCCATCTTGGGAAAAGGGACGGGTGAAGTTGTAGTCTTACCTATTTTAATGGTTGGGTATGGATATGCGTTACAGCTACGGCATCATGGACCGGAAGAAGATACTGCTATATAACCCCTGGCTATTTTTAAATGGAGATGACATCCTGGCCTTTCCAAGCAAAGACTTCTACCAGTGGCATGGTTATATAAAAGAATACATAGATGGCCTGTACCAGATCAATTCCCCGGACAAATCTGAGCCTATCAACATAACCCAGCTCAATCTAGCGTTAGGTGTACTTGATAATATTAACGTTGAACTTGAAAACTTATTTGACTCAAAAAAGGCATCTGATTCTTCTTACCAGTACATATCAACCCTGGATGAGAAGTATAAAAAACAGAGGACTAGTTATACCAGTGATATGAGGAGATGTGATGTCCGTATTCCGGTTATAACGCCCTCATTGAAATATCAGAACATGATGGAAATTGTGAGGTTTGCTGAGAGGGAGTTTGAACGGGCAAGGATGGGAAGACGGGATTGAGTATGTTTATAATATTTCATCCATATTTTTGATTAAAAATGAGTATGGATTTTTCCCATATTGGCATGATAAACTGATCATTTTGTTATGGTATTACTACATCATACTCTGCAGCCTTCCAGGCATTCATACTACCCAGTACCGTGATCACATCTTTATACTCATTCTTCTTAAGAATGCTAGCGGCAATAGTTGATTTATTGCCAGAATCACAGTACACCACTACCTTCTTATCCCGGGGGATTTCTTCCAGCCGGTCCTCAACGTGTCCTAGATAGATGTGATGGGCACCTTCGACATACCCTTTTTCCCAGTCTGTTTCTTTCCGGACATCCAGGATAAATATGGAGGGGTCGAACTGCTTTTTCTTTAATTCTTGCACATTCCAGAGTGATAATTTATCGGTTGGTTCTGCGTGCAGGTACCAAGACGCAAATCCACGTCCTAAGTAACCGTATATGTAATCGTAACCCAGGCGGACCAGGAATTTCCTTATTTCATCCATGTTCTGGCCCTCTTCATCCACTATAACTATGGGGTTCTGGTAGTCTAAAAGCCAACCAGTATAGAGAGACAGGCCTGCCTTAAAGATGCTCAGCGTATGGGGGATGTGTGCTCCGCCAAAACTGGTGGAGTTTCTTATATCTATGATCTGGGCACCTTCCCTCATCAATGATTTCAAGTCCTCGGCCTCTAACACTTTCAATACCGGGAGTTTACAGAGTAATTCAGGCCCTTTAAGGTTTAATTCCTCCATCTTCTTGAAATATGGCGGGATGTACAGTTTTTCACTAACCTTATATTCAATGAATTCTTCTTTACTGTAATTCAATGATTTACTGGTTTTTTTCTCGTATCCGATGGTGGTTAATTCCTGTTCCCGGATGTCTGCACCGCATACTGAACCCGCACCATGGGCGGGGTATATGATCACCTGGTTGCCTAAAGGGAGTATTTTGTCATGAATGCTCTCATAAAGCTTTGATGCATTATTCTCCTTTTCGCTTTCCCCATTGAGGTCTATCCTACCTGTTTCCCCGGCAAAGAGAGTATCTCCTGTAAATATCATGTAAACATCCTCTGAAATATCTTTATCCTTGACAGTTATGGATATACTCTCCGGGGTGTGGCCGGGCGTCTCTAAAATCTCAAGTTCCATGGTTCCCAGCTGGAATTTATCCCTCTCTCTGGTAGTGTTTCCATAATTAAAATCTAAACCAGCACCATGGTAGACCTCGGCGCCGGAAATTTCCATCAGTTCTATGGAACCTATAACGTAGTCTTCGTTGCGATGGGTTTCAAAGATGTATTTTATGTTTAAATTATTTCTTTTTGCTATATCTAGATATACATCACAATCTCTGCGGGGGTCTATCACGGCGGCCGCACCGCCTGATCCTATAAAGTAGGATTTATGTGCAAGACCTGCAGATTTAACTGTTTCAAATATCATGGTAACGCCTCTAAAAATGGTTTAAGCTGGTTGATCTGGTAAAATCTTTAGTTCGTTACTACTTTGTTGTTCTATGGATTTATTTTTTAAGGTCACATATTCCGCAAAAAAATTATACTTCAAACTTAATAACTATAATTAACATATCTAAATTTACTTTTTTAACGAAATAATTATCAAAAAGGGAACCCTATGGATTATATAATTGAAACAAATAACATCACCAAAAAATACGGTGATTTTATTGCTGTTAATTCTGTAAACCTCAAAGTACCAAATAACAGTGTATATGGTATTTTAGGCCCTAATGGGGCAGGTAAAACCACCTTGATATCAATGCTCTGTACTATACTCCGTCCTACAGGGGGATCAGCAACTGTAAACGGCTATGATGTGGTTAAAAATGCCAGGGAAGTACGCGCCTCCATAGGCATCGTTTTTCAGTCTAGAGCCCTGGACGACATCCTAACTGGAAGGGAGCACCTGGATATGCACGCATCACTCTACGGTGTACCTGGTGAAATCAGGAAGAAGCGTATAGATGAAGTTTTAGACCTAATTGATCTGGGAGAAAAAGCAGATGAATACACCAAGACCTATTCAGGAGGTATGAAGAGGAGGCTGGAAATTGGACGGGGCCTGGTACACCACCCAAGGGTACTGTTTTTAGATGAACCCACACTGGGCCTGGATCCTCAGACCCGGGAGAAAATATGGGAGTACATAACCAAGCTCAATCAGGAAGAGGATATCACGGTTCTCATGACCACCCATTATATGGAGGAGGCAGATCAGCTCTGTGATGAGGTGGCCATCATCAACCAGGGAAAAATTATTAAATCAGACTCACCTATAAACTTAAAAAGAGAGTTGAAGGCAGATACAATCACAGTTAAAGTTAACAAGCCCGAATCATTTGTACAGAAGGTAAAAACCTTAGATTACGTGCATAAAGTTTTTGAGGATGATTCTACCATCAAACTCATGGTGGAGAGGGGTGAGAATTTAGTACCACCCTTGGTGAACTTCGCCAACAAAAACGGTATAGTAGTGGAATCAATTGAACTACAGCACCCCAACCTGGAGGACGTCTTTATCAGCTACACTGGAACTAGCATAACCGAGGGGAGATAAAAGTGGCCGAAATCGAAGGAATATACATTATATGGCTGCGAGAGATGAAGAGGTTTGTCCGATATCGCTCCCGAATATTAACTTCGGTGGTAACACCCCTTTTATGGCTTCTAATCTTCGGGACTGGTTTAGGGAGTGCCATAAGATTTGGCGGCATCCCTGGGGGCTACCAAGCCTTCATATACCCGGGTATCATAGGTCAGACTATTCTCTTTACCTCTATTTTCAGCGGGGTTTCGGTGATAATCGACAGGCAGTACGGGTTTTTAAAGGAGATACTCGTTGCACCAATCGCCCGTCCATCCATAGTTTTTGGTAAGGCAATTGGAATCAGCACCACCGCGGTGATACAGGGAATTATACTCTTACTTCTATCATTTGTTGTAGGTGTACAGATGACCCCTTTAATCTTTATTGCAAGCATTCTGCTCATGATACCCATATCCGTGGGGCTTGCAGGAGTGGGACTACTAATTGCATCTTTTACCGATAGTATGGAGGGTTTCAACCTCATCATGAGCTTCGTGGTTTTACCTATTTTCCTCTTAAGTGGAGCGTTATTCCCTGTCACTGGGCTTCCCAATTTCCTGCAAGTAACAGTCTACCTAGATCCACTCACCTATGGTGTGGATGCACTAAGACATATAATCCTGGGACAGGGAGCCATACCACTCCACATCAGTGTTATCGTGATATTGGTATTTGCTGTGGTGATGGTCTTCCTATCAGCGCTTATGTTCAGTAAAAAGGAGCAGGAACTGATGTAGAATAGGAAATTATTTAATAATTTCCTCTATTATTTATTATACACTGCTGATGTAAGTTATGGGTAAATTATAGGAAGTGAAAGGAAGTAATCATATAAGGCAAAGAACATGTAAATCCTTATGGGTAAAAAACCTGGTTTAATTGGTAAAATTTAAATATTCCCAGGCTAATATTCTTTTTGAACTTATTTAGTGGGTGTTGATGATTGATAAATTACTCAACCAGTATGAAGGCCCAACAAGGGCGCATTATAAGATATTAGGGCTAAGCTGGGCTGGACGGATATTTGATTTTTATGATCTGATGCTCCTCAGTTTCCTGATAATCCCCATTGGAGTGGAGCTTCACCTGTCCAATGTGATACACCATTTATACTGTTATAATGGCTGTGGGTTTGGTCATGGTAACTCTGTTCTGGAACAGTATAGAAATGTACAAAATTCTCATTTATTCTTCATGTTCCTAGTGGGCTTTGGAACTGGATTCTTCGGAGGATATGGGGCACTATTTACCGAACTTTTCCCCACCCAGATAAGAAATACGGCATCCGGGTCGGCCTTCAACCTGGCCGTGGTGTGCAGTTCTTCACCCCGGTTATGATTGCACTTATAGCCACCCAGTACTCCTTTGGAGCCGGAATATTCTTAGCTGCTATTTTTGCAATATTAACTGGATTGTGGGTGTGGACCCTACCTGAAACTAGGGGAAGGGCTATAAAGAAGTGGATAGTCAAACAACATAATGGAAAAAAATCATGGAAATTAGATTCTGGATTAATTTCCTATCACTCATAAAGTTGAATGACTTTTATACTAGTTAACTCAGAAGAATAGGGGTAATCTTCTTTCCTGAAACAATTTTTTCTATTAATTTATTAAAAATGAGATTTTATTAAAAACCTTGAACGGGCCCGACGGGAATTGAACCCGCGACAACTCGGTTAAGAGCCGAGCGCTCTGCCAGACTAAGCTACGGGCCCCCTGTTGAAATTCTCTACCAAATACATTCTATTGGGGATTTTGATATTTAAACCTACGGTTTATAGTTTTAAAATACAGACAATGATAAATTATACATCGAATATCAAATCCATTCCAGTTTTGTATCTGTTAATTCTCCAACGGTATTACCAGTGTTGATTGTTTCTTTCGGTTCAATCAGCATGACACAGCATTCTTCCTCACATATGGGTTTGTGTTCTACTCCACGGGGCACAACTATCATTTCACCTTCACAGATTTCCAACACCTTATCCCGGGTAGCAAGCTTGAAGCTACCCTGAATCCCTATAAATACTTCATCAGTTTCAGGGTGTTGGTGCCAGATGAAATCTCTCTTGGCCTTAACCAGTTTGAAGTGGTAGTCATTCATCTGGGCGATAACCTTGTAAGAATGTAGTTCCTTTATCAAATTGGCTTTATCTTTGATATTTATCTTCCTGATTTCCATATTAATACTCCTGACAATAGATTTAACCATTTCTTTTAAGATAAATCATATCAACAAGCTGTTTACCATCTTCGTATATGGGATGATCATAGTTCTTGGTGAAGAAATTAGGAATTCGATGCGACTCAGTAAATCCACACTGTTTATAAAAATTCAAAACCCAAGAAATTTCACCTGTTCCAACAAACAGGGTTTCCATAACCTTTCTTCTGCTGATCAGGCTGAACTGCAATGCTTTTTAACTCGTAAACACCATTGGATTTATTTGTAACCACGCATTCAGCCATCACTCCATCATCGTTTACGACGAACATTTCACCGTGTTCAAGATATTTGTCTATCATATCCTCCTGCTCATCTGCAAGCAACAGTAGGTTGATGTATTTCTTTTTGTCTCCGGTTACTTTCCTGATTTCCATATTGATTCTCCATATTCCATGGTCTCATTTATTCTGCTATTTTAATCATAATCAGAAAGGAAACCCTTTATATCCTCAATAAACCTTACCGTACCTTTTTCAATTTTATCTGATAGGGTGTCTAAATCATTAAAATCAGGATCATCTACTAAAACGTCTTCAATAATTGAATCAGCTCCTTCTAAAGATGGTACTATGTGATATCTGTCCCAACTGTTTTCCCTGAACAGCTTCCAGTATTTCGATTGGACTTGCTTGTTGCTCCCGGATAGCCATACTTCGAACCTGAATGAATCGTAATTAAAAACTAAGGCTATTTTAAGTTTTCTATCTTTCAGTGATGGAGTAAAAAGGGCGAAATAGGTCATATCCATATAACCATGGTAGACATTACCAGATACGGTATACTCAGGAAATTTGCTCTCAAAATGGGTTCTAAGGCTCATTATATACTCCATTAAACCTTGATATGCCTCCTGGATAACACCCTTCTCCAGTTGCTTCTTATATTCTTCCATATATTCGTTAAATTCTGTCAATATAATCCCTATTATTTATTATGGCTTGAATAATAAGTATATAGATTATAACTTTTTGCCCATAAAAAATTTATAATTTTTTAGTTTATAGTAATCATTTGGAAAATTTTATTTCAAAAAAGATAAAAGACTACACTACAAATACTTATTTGTTCTACATTAGAAAAATTTATAATTTTATTCAAACTATTTGGAGACTTAATAAGGTTGAACTCTGAATATTTACTTTTGGAGAGTTTAAATGGCGGAATTAATAAAATCAACGGTGAAATGTTATAAAAAGAAGACAAAAAAGACTGTTGGTGGGGAGAAGAAGACCTATGAGTACAACCAGTACCAGGTTCCCTTGAAGAAGTCGGATAATTTGGTTTGTGAGGAAGAAGTTTTTATCATACCACAAAACTACTTTGAGGGTCTGATTGAGGCGGAAGTTGAATCCCAACTGGAAGATCTTGAACAACATAAAGAGATTCTTGTGGGATATAAAAAAGAACTTGCAGATCTGGAGTGGAAACATAATGAACTATCAAGATCCTATAAGTCCCTGGTAAGTAAAAATGCCCAAACCAACAAGAAGATACGCCTTGTGGAAGAAAAAAACACAAACCTGGAACGGGAAAATAGGAAGTTTAAAAACCAATTGCAGCAGTTAATGAAGGATTATAAAGATTTAAAAGAAAAAATTAAAGGAAAAGATGATTCTGAATTAAAAAAAGACGTGGATATTTTAAAACAGATCAGGAGCCGTTTCTCAAGTAGTAGAGACGGGGAGAAAGATGAATAAAAATCATCCAATATTTTGATAATTTATTACTTCTCAAATACTCAGGAAGTTCATTTATAAGACCAAAATCAGAATAGATATGAAAACATGAGAATCTTTAAGGGAACACCCCATCCCAGCATCAACAAGGTCAATATAATAGAAGACCAAAACAACTTCCCTATAAGCTGGCTCAACACCCAGGCATACTGTGAATATTGCATTTTTCTGGAGAATGTCAAGGGAATAGCAGCCAAGCCAACCAAGGCCATGATGGAAGGAACTAAGGGTCATGAAGAATTAGAGGTAAGATTTAAAAAGGATGCAGAACCAGCCACCTTCCAGGAGATGCTTGAAACTTCCAAGACAGCTGAGATTTTATCCAGGGAACTGCCTGTGGAATCAGCCAGGCACGGTATTAGGGGATTTATAGATGAAGTCTGGATGACTCCTGATGAATTCATAATAATTGATGACAAACCAGGAAACAGGGCATATCCTTCAAGTATTAACCAGATTTTCGGATACTGTTTGGCTTTTAAAGATTCAGTTCCTGAGGAGAGGAGAATAGTAGCATCCCTCCGGGAGAGGGGTACCGATAACATATTCTGGTCAGTGTACTTTGATAATGAAGCTGAAAAAGCAATACTTAAAGTAATAGATCGTGTTCACAGTCTCTTAGATAATAGGATTGATTACCTACCTACTAAAAATCCAAAAAAATGCCGAAGCTGCAGATTTGCCAAGCAATGTGATCGGAAAGCAGAGTATTAAAGTATACGATAATATTTAGCTATTATTTTTATGTTTCAATAAATTATGATGATACGTTTCTCTTTTCGATAAATTTAAATACTATATTCAACTTAATGGAGAATACCGCATATGCGGTTAGTTTATTTCTAAATAAGTTTTAGTCCCGTGGGGTAGTGGTAATCCTACTGGTCTTTGGAACCGGCGACGGCGGTTCGACTCCGCTCGGGACTATCTATTTTAACGCGGTAATCCTATGGAAAACATACTGGTGGCCGGGATTAACACCCGCTCCATGGCCTGTTCATTAAAGAAACTGGGATACAACATATATTCTGCTGATTATTTCGGGGTCATGGATCTTAAGCCATGTGTAAGCACGTATAAATCTATTTTAACCCAGAAACCCTACCAATCATGCGGTAATTTTATGGAAAAGTTCAAGTCTGGTGATGTAGAGGTTTTAGCCACTGAATTCATCCAAGATGTTGATTCAATAATTTGTCTGGCAGGTGTTTCTATAGGAAACTTCCCTTCCAATAAGATCATGGGAAATAAATCTCTTGAAGAAGTGGATGATAAATATCTCCTCTATAAAAAGCTTGAAGATAAATTCAATTTTCCCCTGACTTTTAAGGTGTCGGATATAGGTGAAGCGGGTGAAATAGCCAGTAATTACCCTGGTAAGGATTTCCTAATAAAACCGGTTCATGGTTCTGGTGGCTATGGGATTAGGGAATTAAGTGAAGTGGAAGATGCTGATTTTACAGGCCTTCTGCTCCAGGAGAAGTTGACAGGTGTGAATTTAAGTGCATCAGTTATTTCAACTGGCAGTGAGTCGCGCTCAATTTTCACCAGCCAGCAGATCATAGGGGATCCAGTTCTATGTCAGATGGAACCATATGGCTACTGCGGCAACATCGCCCCTTTAACTGATGGAAATGTCGCTGGAAAAATATCAAGGGTTGCAGAAGAAATTATTGATTACCTGAAATTAATTGGATCCAACGGTGTGGATTTCATACTACAAGAGGGGGAATTATACATTATAGAAGTTAATCCACGTATACAGGGTACTGTGGAATGTGCAGAACAAAGCTTAAACATAAACATGGCAGAGGCACACATCAAAGCTTGCCAGGGAGAGTTAATGGATGTCCCAGAACCTTCAAGTTTTGCAGTTAAGATGATAGTTCACGCCAGGGAACGCTCCCAAGTAGGGAAAATAGATTTTAAGGGGGTCTACGACTTACCTGCAGAAAATGTCATAATAGAAGAGGGAGAACCTGTGGCCACGGTGGTAAATTCAAGCAGAATACTGGAGGATGCTGTTTATTCTACGAGGAAACAGGTTGATGCTGTTTATTGCAATTTAACGCCCAATTAAAGAATAAGATAAAGGGTCTACCTAAAATTAAGACTACTTCTGAATATAAGTAAAGAATTATTTCTTAATAATTAAGGAATTGATATTTAAAAAATAAGTTCAAAAACCCCTAACTTGAATAAAATAAACAGGATTATCCCGATAGCAATTAATATAGGGATAGATATCTGGATAGCTGCCCATAATAGAAAGAGCTTAGCCCTTTTTTCCGGGTCTTTCATTACGTCGTCCAGATCGAATTCTTTGATGCGCATTTTTTTTCATCTCACTAAAAATATGTACTGTGTGGTGGTTGGTAGTTGTCTTCTTATTATCCTCAGATCCGGCTTGTAAATATACATTTCCCTACTACAATCTTCACGTTCCAGTATACTGCATATAACTTTTAACTCAGGACCGCCTGCTACTCTGGTACCTGAGGTTTCTGATTCGATTTCCAGGTAGATGGGTAACTTCAGCCTTTCCTGTTCCTTTTCCGGGATCAGCTCGGAAATTTTTTTAAGTTCATCCCACTTAAAACGGTGCCTGGTCCCATCACCACCTATGACATGGGGTTTATCTTCCTGGAGTAGTTCCTTAAGATTTTTTCTCTTCCTAGGGAGGTGGCGGTTCAGACTGAAGATCTGTTTTTTTAACAGCCGATCTGCCTGGTCAGGGTTTGGGATCATTTGTATTGTTTATATTTTTGAGATTTTATAAATTTTTCATTAGTAGATATTTTATAAATTTTCTATGGATCCCATGAGAATGAGGATTGGAAATGAAAGGTTAAATTATTAAAACTGTATAAATTTGGTTGAATTAAAATTTAATATAAAAAAAGTGAAAAATAGATCTAACGGGTCAACTTAACTGGTAAGAGTATAAGCACACCCAGTAAATCATCTTCTTCTATTTTACAGTTCCGTGCAGCGGCAAAAAGGGTGGTGTCTGCACTTCGGGCCATGCTTAAGGGGAGTGAAGTTTCTTCACCAACAGCCAGTACCTGTCCGTAACTGTTTGATGCGTAGGCGCTTATGATGGTGATCTCTTCTGCTTTGATTTTGATTTGTTTGATTTTGATTGATTTGATCTCGTTGGCCTTAAATTCCTTGTCTTCATCGGCTATTATTGCTCTTAAGTCACCAGATATTGTACCTATGTTGAAGTCCAAGCTTTCCTTGTGTTGTTCTTTGAGTTCCTTTTTAACCTGATCCAGTCGTGTTATTATTCTGACCATCAGGCTTCACCTTCTGACATGGTTTTTTTGATCATCTTGAGCCGTACGAAGTTCTCCCTCTCCATTTCCTCTAGTCTCATCTCAATGTATTTCACGGTGTTCTGAAGTCGGGGTATGATGATATGTTCTAGAGCATTAACCCTTCTTTTGGTTGACTCTATTTCAACGGCGAGTAGCGTGATGGTCTTTTCGATTTCACCTAGTTCTATGATTAAGCCCAGGGTTTCCTCGAATTTGCGTGATGCATCGTCCAATTTCACTGAAGTGTCCGCGAATCCGTACCCTCGTTCGACTATGGATCTTTTCTTGAGGTCATAGTCCATAACAGGTACCACAACGCCCATCACACTCCGGGAGTCCACGTCAATATCAATGGATTCTGTAACTGACATAGCGGCTTTTTTAACTGCCAGATCTCCCATGGCAATCTGGGCTTTTGTAAGGTCATCATAGGATTCTTTAAGGTTTTCAGCCACATTATCTCTGGATCCTTTAACCCGGTCAAGGATGTTGAAGAACTCCATGATAAGGGCGTTCCTCTTCTCCTTAAGGAGGCTGTGGCCTTTAACTGCCAGTTTCTCCCTTTGTTTTAATTTTAAAAGCTCCATCCTCGTAGGATTTATGCCTTCAATCATTTCTTGTGCCATTTTATCCCTCTAAAAAGATAGGTAAAGGAGGTTATCCTTTATGATCAGGGTGGTATTTTGGTATGTGCTCTGCTCGGACCCTTTTAAGCTCTGTTTCTGGTAAGAGGCTCAGTAACTCCCAACCAAGATCTAAGGTTTCCTGGATGGTCCTGTCTTCATCCCTGCTTTGGGTGATGAACTTGGCCTCAAAGTCGTCAGCGAAAGCTAGAAACTTACGGTCACGCTCTGTAAGTGCTTCTTCACCAACAACAGCCATTAAGTCCCTTAGGTCACGACCCTCAGCATAGGCGGAGTATAGCTGGTCTGAAACTCCACTATGGTCTTCTCTGGTCCTTTCAGGACCTATACCACCACTCATTAAACGGGATAGTGATGGAAGCACATCTACTGGTGGATAGATACCTTTACGGTGCAGTTCACGAGAAAGCACGATCTGTCCCTCGGTAATGTATCCGGTTAAGTCTGGTATAGGGTGGGTTATATCATCCTGGGGCATAACAAGAATTGGCATCTGGGTGATGGAACCTTCCTTACCCACAATACGACCTGCCCTTTCATATATGCTGGCAAGGTCAGTGTACATGTAACCAGGATATCCTCTTCTTCCAGGTACCTCGTCACGTGCAGCTGAAATCTCTCTTAAAGCCTCTGCATAGTTAGTCAGGTCAGTTAGAATAACTAGAACGTGCATGTTGTGTTCGAATGCGAAGTACTCTGCTGTAGTAAGTGCCATACGAGGGGTGGTGATCCTCTCAATTGCAGGGTCGTCTGCCAGGTTCATGAACACTGTAACTCTCTCTAAAGCACCGGTACGTTCAAAGTCACGCATGAAGTAGTTTGCTTCTTCGTGAGTGATACCCATAGCAGCAAATATTACAGCGAATTCTGTTTCTTCTGCCAATACCTTTGCCTGTCTTGCTATTTGCGCAGCCAGTTCATTGTGTGGTAAACCCGAACCAGAGAAAATAGGTAGTTTTTGTCCCCTAACTAGGGTGTTCATCCCGTCTATGGTTGATATACCGGATTGAATAAATTCTGCTGGAAACTCCCTTGCTGTGGGATTCATTGGTGCTCCGTTAATATCCAGTTCCATCTCGGGTATGATCTCAGGACCACCATCTATGGGGTTGCCTGTACCATTGAATACTCTTCCCAGCATATCCAGGGAAACTCCTATGTGGGCTGTTTCACCTGTAAATCTTACTTTAGTAGTAGAGATGTTTAAATCTCGGGTACCTTCAAATACCTGGACAACAGCCAGGTCACCTTTAACTTCCAGTACTTCTCCTTTTCTTTTTTCTCCTGAAGGGGTTTCTATGTCCACAATTTCACTGTAGGCCACGCCTTCTACATCTTCAACAATCATGAGGGGTCCGGCCACTTCAGCTACCGTTGTATATTCTCTTGTTTTTATATTAGTGTTCATTTTCACACCTCTCCAGCCTGTTTAACAATTTCATCCTGGATGGCTTTGACTTTTTCTTCGAACTCATCTTCGGGTATGAACTTCATCCTTCCGATTTCCTCTTTAACCGGCAGGTTAGTCAGGGCATCGGATGGTGCTCCACGTTCCAGGGCAGCGGTTGCCTGTTCCTGGAATAGTATTATTGTCTTGAGCATCTGATACTGTTTATTTGAGGAACAGTAGGTATCTACTTCATGGTATGCATTCTGCTGAAGGAAGTCCTCCCTTATCATACGGGTACTTTCCAGGGTTATCCTTTCTCTGTCAGGCAGGGCGTCTGGTCCCACGAGCTGTACAATTTCCTGTAACTCTGCCTCTTTCTGTAAAAGTATCATGGCATCGTCACGGACTTTTCTCCAATTTTCACCAACAGTTTCATTCCACCAGTCCTGTACACTGTCCACATAGAGTGAGTAACTCTGTAACCAGTCTATGGATGGGAAGTGTCTTTTATCTGCAAGTGATGCATCTAATGCCCAGAACACTTTACATATACGCAGGGTGTTCTGAGTTACCGGTTCTGATAAGTCCCCACCAGGTGGTGATACTGCACCGACAACACTTACCGATGATATCTTATCTTCTGTTCCAACTGTAGTTACCCGACCGGCTCGTTCATAGAATTGAGCAAGACGTGATGCAAGGTATGCAGGATATCCCTCTTCACCAGGCATCTCCTCGAGCCTTCCTGAGATCTCCCTCATGGCCTCTGCCCATCTGCTGGTGGAGTCTGCCATCAGTGCTACATCATATCCCTGGTCACGGAAGTATTCTGCTATGGTGATACCAGTGTACACACAGGCTTCCCTTGCTGCCACTGGCATGTTAGATGTGTTAGCAATAAGCACGGTACGGTCCATGAGCGGTTTACCAGTTTTAGGATCCTCAAGTTCCGGAAACTCCTTTAAAACTTCTGTCATCTCATTTCCACGTTCTCCGCATCCAACGTACACGATGATATCTGCGTCAGCCCATTTAGCAAGTTGCTGCTGGGTTACAGTTTTACCGGATCCAAATGGTCCTGGTATGGCTGCAGTTCCTCCTTTAGCCACTGGGAAAAAGGTGTCTTGCGCCCGTTGACCGGTCACGAGTGGTATATCCGGGTCTAACTTATTTTTATATGGTCTTCCAATCCTTACTGGCCATTTCTGCATTAGCTGAACTTTTTCAACACCACTGGTAGTTTCTATTTCAGCGATGTCTTCTTCAACAGTGTATTCTCCATCAGCTACTATGGTCTTCAGGGTTCCGGATACGTTTGGTGGGACCATTATCTTCTGCAACACTGCTGAAGTTTCCTGTACCTCACCAAGCAAGTCTCCTCCCTGTACCTCGGCACCGGCCTTTGCTGTGGGTTTGAATTTCCATTTTTTATCTTTATTAAGGGCAGGTACTGCTACTCCCCTTTCAATATAATCTCCAGTTAATATTTTGATGTTCTCGAGTGGTCTTTGTATTCCGTCAAATATTGAACCTATAATTCCAGGTCCTAATTCCACAGAAAGTGGTCCTCCAGTACTTTCTACTATTTCACCGGGCTTCATACCCGCGGTTTCTTCGTATACCTGGATGGTGGCATTGTCACCTTCGAGTTCAATTATCTCACCGATGAGTTTGTCTTCACCGACTTTGACCACCTCATACATCTGAGTCCCTTTCATACCATCAGCGGTTATAACGGGACCTGCTATCTTTATTATTCTTCCTTCTGTAATCATTTTACCATCTCAACCCCAATTACTCGTTTAATCAGCTCTCTTAATGGGTCGGATTCCCTTTCAATTGAGCCGGATTTATCCGGTATTTCAATTATCATAGGCAATGCGCGTTCACTGGTTAACTTATTTATCTTTTCTCTTAGTTCATCCCCGATTTTTTCAGTTGTTATTATAATAGAGTAATCTTTCCGTACAAGATCTTCCAGGGCTTTACTCGCTTCATCTGCATTTTCCACAGGGTAACCTTCTCTTATACCTCCCAGCATAAAACCGGTTACTGTGTCATGATCTGCTATTATTGCCATCTTTGAGCTCATACTAGCATCTCCTTAATTGCTGTTGCGGATAAATCTGGTTCTCTTTTTCCTCGAACGATCGTCTTTAAATTCTTTATCTCTTTTTCTTTTTTATTCAGGAAACCAATCATTGGTCCTATTCCAAACTGGTTTTTAAGTGATATTCTCTTGGCTATTTCATTGATGTAATTGTCCAATGCAGTTTCAAAGGGTGCTATTGAATCACCAACTGAATAGTCGTTCAAGATGTCTGATAATACTGGTGAGTAATCGGTTCCTTCGAGTCCATTTATTACTCCTGGGACATCTTCAGATTCCATGAGTTCCTTGAGTTTCCATTCCCTGACTTGATATCCCTTTGTAATCATGTAAGGTTCTATATCCTCAAATTTCAGACCATCTGTTTTAGCCCTGAGAATGATCTTTATGTTGGCTATGTCCACCATGGTACCCACATATTCATGGAGTAAAGCTGTGTTATCATCTTCAGGTGTTGCGGCAGTTCTTAAGAGATTCTCCAGTAAGTAATTATCTAGAGAAGCTTCTAAAGGTAATATTAACCCTGTTTCTTTGTATTGTGGTAGAGCATCTTCTAGTATAGGAGCGTAATTCGTTCCTTCCAGTCCGTTTAATATTTCTTCAACGTTATCTGTATCTACCAATGTGTTCAGTCTGTCGCTAAGCTCACCGAAGGGTACCAGTAAATTCATGGTTTCATCTGCGCTTAATCTAGCTTCTTTAGCTATTATTAAACTTTTTATGTTCCGGATATCCCATTTTTTCATTAAAAAGCTGAAGGCGTCTTTACTGTTATCCGGTGCAATTCTTGCTATTATGTCGTATGTTTCTGCAAGCTGGACATCCAGTGCCTTTTCCAGAGGGAATTCATCGATATATTTGGCATATTCTGGTATTCCCCTGAGGTAATTTTTTATCTCTCCAATATTCTGGGATTCTAAAATTTCTGAGTACTGTTTATCTGTCAACAACCTCCCTTGTCTGGCCCTTACCCTGGCATTGGGATAAGTATAGGGATATAATGATAATACTGGTCTTAGGGCTGCAATCACAGCTATAAGTGCTATCACGGCCAATGTAATTACAAGCAGGGCTATGAAAGCTTCAGATGAGGGAAATCCCAGTGAAGTGATTATTGTTGTGAAGTCTTCTACCATATGAAATCTCCCCTATTTATTTAAAAAGCACGGCTGCAACTTTTGACCTTAGATCTTTTTTGAAACGTAACATCCTTGCTTCAATGGTGTTGTTAACTTCAATTTCACCATTTTTAGTTTTAACAACAGCTCCTCCAATTGTTTTGATGTTTTCGCCAATTTCTAGAGTTGTGTCTTTACCAGTTTTTCCTTTCACATCTTCTGCAATTGCTGGTAGGGAATCCTTAATTTTAACAACATCTGATTCTTTAAGGAGTACCTGGAGTTCTCCCCCTCCGATCTCTGTAGATGCTTCAGTTATAATATTTTTAAGAGATTCCTTATATTCAACAGAGTCTGAGGAAGTGATTTCATTCAGTTTCTCTTCTGCTTTTTTAAATGAGTCTTTTATAACTTCTTCTCTGGCCTCAAGTTCCATTCTTCTGGAATTCATCTTTGCTTCAGATATTAACTGTTGATACCTCATATTGGCTTGTTTTTTTGCATCTTCCAGGATTCTCTCTTTCTCTTGAAGGGCCTCTTTCTGGCCCTTTTCAAGAATGGAGTTATTTTCCTTTTCAGCGTTTTCCAATATGGAATCAGCTTTTACCTGAGCATTAGATAATATGCTTGAGACTATCTTTTCAGTCCCGGCGCTCATTATTACTATCCTCCCAAAATTCCGCCGAATACCATCAATAGTATAGCGATGAGGAAACCATATATAGCCTGTGTTTCTGAAAGTGCGGTGAATATTAGACCACGAGCAAACATATCTTCATCTTCTACAACTGCTCCAGCTGCTGATGAAGCGGTTATACCTTGACCCATACCGGATCCTAAACCAGCAAATCCTACTGCTGCACCGGCACCTATAGCTACTAGTCCTGCTGTAATAGGTAAATCTGTAGCTTCTCCCATGATTCCAGAGAATACCATCAGAAGTATAGCGATGAGGAAACCATATATAGCCTGTGTTTCTGGCAGTGCGGTGAATATGAGACCACGAGCAAACATGTCTTCATCCTCAGCCACAGCTCCCACACTTCCTGCTGCTGCCATCCCTTGTCCTATACCTGATCCTAAACCAGCCATACCTACGGCTAAACCTGCGCCGATAGCTGCTAAAGCTGTTCCTAATACTAATTCTGCCATTTTATTTACCTCCTAAATGAGTATATATTCTTTTTGTTCGGAAGGCTCTAAATTTCTGACTTCCGCCTATGAAAAATTGAGCAAAGAACTCAACATAATGCAAACGTAATGCATTTACAAATGACCCCATTGTCATGAAGGCCATATTTACTGCATGTCCACCTAAGAAAATGAATGGTGCTAAAACTATCCCAATGAGTGGTATCATGCCAATGGATATATCAGTTATGATGTTAACTGTCATAGCGATTCCACCAGTTGATAAACATAACGCAAGGAGCCGGGCATAGGACAAAAGGTTTCCCAGGAAACCAGTTATATCCATGAGTCCAAATAATCCATTGGTATAGACGAGCATTAACAGACCCAGTATCAGTAAGGGTACTCCAGCTAATAGTGAAGTTGTCATGGATCCAGTTAATAAATAGGCCACTGCTAGTAGAGCGACTCCAATTTCAATGACAATCCATACTATCTGTGTTCCTAATGCTTCTTTGATTTCCCCTCTAACGATGTTGTTATAGGCACCAATTATCAATCCCGTGTTTATGTGGAGAACACCACATATCATGGCTATTACAAGGATAATCTCTGGATGCACAAATGCATCAATGGAGTCTATAACTGTTGGCAATGGCATTCCTCCTGTTATCCATCTGGGGAAGAAGTCGCCTATGAAACCATTGGTAAGCATTCCCAATATGAAGGCCCATGCACCACATGCTATGAGAATCAATCCCATACTACCCATTATTTTATTTCTTTGTCCCAATCCACGAAATATGATAAAACCGATGACTGCGTCCAATATCCCATAAAAGGCATCTGTAAGACAGAAACCAAAGAAAAATGGGAAAACAAGGGCCATCAAAATTGTGGGATCAAATTCCCGGTAGGTTGGGGTGGAATACATATGGGTAAAAAGTTCATATGGTTTGGCAAATTTGGGATTGTCCAGATGAACTGGAATATCATCTTTCTCAATGTCAGGGTCAGAGACATCCACTATGGAGTGTCCTTCAGTAGAACTTTCAATTATATTAAGAGCTTTATCTAATTTTTTTGCTATTACCCATCCTTCAATCATAACCGTGTTCTTGGTCTGGCCAAAGGAAGAGTATATTTCACTTCTCTGTTTTTCTATCTCCAGCTGTTCTTTTATTACTAAAAGCTGTGGCTTCCACTCTGCGGATATTTCTGCCAGTTCACTGAGTATCGTGTTTTTTTCCTCTTCGATTGACTCTATTCTTGATTTTGAGCTACTTATAACTTCACTTGGTGTTCCAGCTACTCCGGATAGCTCGAATCGATCAAATTCCAGCCTCCTGAGGGCACTGGTAACTTCCTCTCCATATTCTTTTGTGGTAATGACAATGAGAATTTTAAATTCTTTCTCTGGAGTTTCATCAGTGAACACTTCTATTTCATCAGTTATATCCTTATAATTTTGGTTAAATTCTTCAAAGGAGTCTGTCGATATTTTACCGACTATAACTGAAGTATGTTTTGAATCTGAAAGGTCTGCTAAGTCTACGTTAAAATTAGTTAAATTTTCTGCCACTTTTTTGGCATTTTTTAGCTGAGCTTTTTCAGAATCCAACTGGTTTATTTTTTCTTCCAGAGGTTTGGTCATTGATTCGACCTGGTCCAGAACTGATTCTGTTTTATTGATTAGTTCTTCCACGCCGATTTCTTCTATAACTTCTGTTTCGATTGGCGGAGGATTGATTAATTCCTTAACCATCTTCAGTATGCCACCTTCCCTTTTACGGACGGAATGTAAAAAATCGATGTTACCGTTGGTTTTCATTAAAAGTGATGAAATTCGTCCGGTATAGGGGGTTGCATGTGATGGTTCAAGGATCTGTTTCCACTCTGCATCCTGTTGTATGCGCTCGGATATATCCTGGATTTGTACTATGCTAGATTCATGAAGCGAACTCACTGCAGAATCAGCATATTTGTCCAGGGTGATAATACTGAGCTTTTTCATCCTGGCTGGCTTAAACATGTTACTCACTTATAAAATACTTTTTACTATGATTTCTGCAGCTTCATCAATATTATTGGAAGCTTTTTTCTTACTTATTTCTACCTCACCAGTAGTTTTGTTTGATATTTGGTAAGCTTCCTTTTTTGCATTGTTTTCTGCTTCATAAAGTAACTTATCTGCTTCTTCTTGTGCCTCTTTTTTTGCATTTTCCACATTTTCTTTCGATTTGGATTCAGCATCATCAATCATTTCTGATGATTTCTTCTCTGTATCCTCGATTAGTTTCTCGGCATCATTTTCAGCCTTTTTAATGGTAGTAATAGCTTCCGATATCGTTGTCATATAATCACCATGATAACCCAAAATTTCTCTCGAGTTATATATATCTTTTGCTATTTGATTCTCTGCATCTTTATCCTTCGTGTTTAATATGACATTTAAACCGTTATATTTAATTTAAATCAAGCTAAAAGCATGGTAATGAAAATAATTCCATTAGCAGTTATACTTGATAGATTAAACGTGGCATACATAAAAGTGTGTATTGAAATGCTTTATGCACTTCCCAGATAATGTCCACTTATTATCAGGGATGTTGGTCAATACTCATATTATTAAATAATCATACCAACGATGGTGGGATACTGGAGATTCTTTAAAAATCATAACCCGGTTGCATCTAAAACAAATTATTGTCCAGAACATGAGTCCCTTTAGAATGGGGGCAGTTATAAATAAAAATGATCTAGATTCGCCGCTTTCTGTCCTCAACACCATCGTAACAAGTTTCATCAGATTCAATGAATTTCCTGAAAGGTGGTTCCTGGTTCTGTTCCTCATTTACATGTGAAATTAAAGCAGGAAGCCTTCCTATCATGAAAAGTCCAGCACCAACCTGCCAGCTGAAACCCATATCTGATAATATCCCAGCGTTAGCCCCGTCAATATTCAGGTGAATGTTCTTAATCTCAAACAGAATATCCTGTAGGGCGATAGCCAGCTGGGTATGGACGCCGCAAATCCCATATTCCTTGGCAAGCTCCAGAAGCCGGGGCGCCCGGGGGTCTTTATCATGGTAACGGTGACCGAAACCAGGAATCTTCTTACCATTTTTCAGATATTCTTCCACCAGTTGTTGAGCGTAGATCTTAATATCCTTACGCGACTCAATTGGACCGACAACTGTTTTATGTCCCTCCTTCCCCACACCATTTTCAACAGTTTCCTGAAGAAGCTTCATTGACTGCTCTAAAGCACCAGCATGATGCTTACCAAAGGCCATTAAACCCCCGGATACACAGGTGTTAAGGGGAGATCCAGTGGATGCCATGAGTCGGGCCACCTGGGTGCTAGGGGGAGTGGTACCATGATCACAGAAGGAGACCAGCACAGCTTCAAGCATCTTAGACTCGTTTTCAGATGGCTTGTTACCATGCATCAGCAGATAAACCATTTCTGGAAAGGATAGATTACCAATGAGGTCCTGCTGAGGATAACCCCTGGTGATGATCCGGTTAGGCTCAACCTTGGTAATGGAAGTCTTCCATTTAGGATTCATGTATTTAAACAATTCATCTATGTTTTGTCTTCCAATTGCCATAAAAATTACACTCCACAATATAATTTATAGGTTACTATAAAGGAGGCCATTTTTTTGATAATTTAGTTAAATGAATTCGCTATTGGAGATATCAAAGGATGAAACCCTTGGTTCAACACAACAACAAGGCCTCATACTAAGAATACGAACTCCACTAGCCCTTTGAGGTCCTATATTAATAAGACAACCAAGAGCCGTTACATAACCGCCTATATTTAAAGCACCTATATCCAAACTATTTAAAGTTTTTGTTATTTCCCCTTCCAACTCTGACTGTATATCCAAGTTACCATGGGCCATGGCCTTAAACATTAAAGAAGTCGCTTCAAAATGGGTTCTACCTACACCTATCGCAGGTATGCACGGGGTACAGCCTAATTTGGGTATTTCCTGTTTCATCCAGTTAGTTATATGATTTACAATTTCCTGGTTATCCCGCTGGTGGAAGACCCGATAGGTACTGGCCCTTATCTCTGGGCCACCGCCAAGCATGAGTAAGTGTATCCTTACTTTTTCATTTCCAGCTTCTGGATTCAGTTCACCGAATATGAACGGTGCAGATAAGACTTCTCCGGGGTCATTGTAAAGGCCTTTTTTCTGTTCAATTCTCTCAATATCATCACCCTTCACTGCCATAGGCCTTCCTGGAAGCTCCCTTAAACCGGCCTTAATACCATCCCTTACATCACCTGTAAAATTCACTGGTAGAACTGCGTTTTTACCTATTTCCACCAATACATGGGGGATACCGGTATCATCGCAAAGGGGGACTTTATTTTTCCGAGCTAACTCGGCATTTTCAATTAAAAGCTCCAAAACCCAGGAAGCCAATGGATTAGTTTCAACTTCCAAAGCTCTTTGGTAAGCATTGTACTGATCCTGGCGGAATTCTGTGCTAGCTTTTATGACGGCACCTTTAATTTGGTTTATTAAGTCCATGATGTTGTTCCTATTTTGTAAACTTCATTTGAATCATCTTCAAGACTGATCCTTTCATTCAGGTTAGCTTTAAATCTTTCATTCATTTTTAATCCTTTATTCCGGAATAGCTAAATCTTCTGTCCCAACCTTAGATGTTTTTGCATCTGGATAGTAGCGTTCTATCATATTTTTAACTAGATAAACTTGTCTTATGCGCTCTGATGCTTCCTTACTTGTTGTGTCGTGGCTATGTTGCTTAGCTATGGAACCTCCGGTTTTAAGGTACACCGGGGCCGCGACCTTTATGATGTCTGGGACCTCGTAATGTCTTATGAAACCACCAGAAGATTTTGGATTTTCCGTATGGATGTCGATGGATATATTTATGGCTTTTCTAAGGGATTCAAGCATGTTAATTTGTAGATCACGGACTGGATTGAATGAATCAGCACCAATTTCCTCTAATAACTTTGCAGATGCTGGGTTTCCATGTCCAGTATGGGCAGAGACCTTGAAGTGCATGTTCTCTGGTAGTTCACCTGCCTCTCTCATCTTACCCAGGACCCAGAGAAGGCCTTCATCGTATAACAATATTCCCCGTACACCAAGTTCTGCTGCTCTTTTAACATCCTCAACAGCATATAACAGGTTATCATATCCCCTTAACCTGTAGCCTATACGTGCGCCTTCCTTGGTCTGGGCAGATGCGCTGGTGTCGTAGGTTGCCCGTGGACCGACACTTAAAAAAAGTCCTATCTTGGCTTGTTTAGCCATTTCTATCATTTCTTCTATTTCAGAGTCGGTTAGAAGCATGATACCTTTAGTCTGGGTTACCCTGTGCACTGTGACACTATAATCCTGTGAGGCGTCCAGGAGAGAAGCCATAGACTCAGGTTTCTGGATACCCGGGACCTCGAAGCGGTACTGGGCACCATCTGGAAATCTGAGTTCAGATTCCTCGATTCCAACACTTTTATCTATTCCAAGTGTTTTTAGAAAATCATTTGATCGCAATAAATACACTCTCCAAAAATAAATCTCTCACTATAAAAATGAAACACACTGTGATTAAATCTTACTAATTTATAAAAATGAATTCAGATCATCTGTAAATTCCCGGACATCAAGGTAGGAATCCAAGTTTTCAATTACCTCTAAGATTTCCACATCTACATCTGGATTTAAATTCCTGAATTTCCAATCCACACCCTGTTTAAGGGGGTTTTCAGGTTCACCAGAAGGTAAATCAACTCTTTTTTTATACACACTATTATGAGTGAATATGGAAACTTCAGATGGTCTGCAATGTGGATATTCTTTATCCAGTTTAGTGTCTATTTTAATCTGGATTTTCCGGGATATGTCGTCTATTTCCACCTGATTTTGGGTAGAATTGCTAAATTCAATTATACAGCCCGCCCCCTGATAATGATTTAGAAGTGCAACCGCCAAAGTCACGGGTAAACTCTGCTTCAGGGCCTCAGTACTTGTAGGGTGGTAATCGTTGTGTTCAGCGGCTATTTTATAGGTTTTAACCATTATTTCATCAATTTCTTCCAGTTTAAACTGATTTTTCTTTACAATCGCTAGTAGGGCATCGATGCTGGAGTGCAGATGCCTACAGACTGGGTAGATCTTGAAGTAGACGTCTAGGATATGGTAATTATTCATGACTGGATTGTAACTTTCGCTGGATAAATCCACTTCCTGGGGGTTAACACCACCCATTACCTTAAGAAAACCTTCATCACCTTCAAAGATATTTTTTGCCCCGGTAAAACCATTCTTTGCAAGCAGGGCAGATAAAATACCTGATTGGGCTGCTCTACCCGCGTGCAGATGCTTTCCCATGGAGCCGGAATGGTCTGATTCTAAGAGACCTGCAGCCTGGGTCCCTGCAAGACCTAATGCATTGGTAATTTCAACATCATTTAAATTCATAGCCTTACTGGCTGCTGCAGCAGCACCTAACGTTCCACAGGTGCCTGTGCTGTGGAAACCCTTATTCCTGTGTCTCGGGTTGATCATCATACCCAGTGCAATGGCAACCTGGTATCCCGCGACTATTGATTCGATTAAGTCCTTCCCAGACCGGTTTAAAGACTCGCACAGGGAAAGAGCAGCGGGTATTACACACGTCCCGGGATGAAGCATAGCCATCCGGTGGCCGTCATCAAGGTCCATTGAATGGGTAAATATTCCATTGGCAAGCCCAGCTTCCATGGCACTGGATCTTCCATGTCCCATGACTGTTGATTCATCGCCTGGTTGGATGATATTTTTAACTGCTTCACCACTTTTACTTTGCGAACCCCTTAAAGCCACGCCCAGAAAATCGGTGAAACATTCCTTGGCCTTTTGGGTTACACTGTCTGGGAGCTGGTTGTAGCTGATTGATAATATAAATTCTGTGAATTTAGAAGTGATCATTTTTCAAACCTGTTATTTATGTTTACATTCCCTCTGAAACCGGACCAGTGGCTTGCTCAGGTGCCTCCTGGCCGATGGGGGGACTTCATAGAAACCCTTTTGAATACCCCTTTCTATTTCAACTAAAACCTTGCTTCCATCTTTGAGTTTTCGGCCGCACTTTACACATTTAAAACCTTTGTTCTTTCCTGCGGATTTCATCCGCTTACCACATACACATAGGGGGTTGACCTCTTTGTAATCCTTGGCAAGTCCCATTAACTCAAATTTCTCCACGTTCAGGGTTCCCTTTTCCCCAATTCCACCGTAAACTTTTATTTCATCCCCCTTCCTTAACTCTTTGAAAATCTCACGAAATCCCTTGGTGGGCTCGTAGGCCGCGCATTCTGTACATCCTGTGTCATCCTCTATAGGTAAGATGACATGACCTCCTTCGATAACGTGGGGATTTCCCGCCACAATTCCAGTTACAATGTAGCATTTAAACTTCTCCATCTGAGAGATGCTATCAACTGGGACCAGGTGCTGATCGGTGTGCTGGTTAGTTAAAAAAACTGCAGTCTTCTCCACTTGTTCACAAGGCTTTACCATGTCGTGGGCTGCAGCTACAGCTTTGGGGGTTTCTCCCCTTATACCGTAGAGTATAGGGCAGGGCGTGTGGGGTTCAATGGTGATGTAGTCCTCTTTTTCATCGAGGTTGTCGAAAGTGCAGGGATAGGTTTTCGCGTCCATATCCCGGACGGACTGATAGTTTAATCTCCTTTTTGTACCGTAGTTATCTGGCATCCTGTAAGCTAAAAGTTCAAACGTCTTATCGTTAAGAGGGGCTCCAATAGCAGCCAGGGCACCTATGATACCCCGTCCCTTTTTGAATTTATGGATTTCAGCCCCAATTTTATCTGCCAGTTCCTCGGCGTCTTTTATGGTGACGATGTTTTCTATGGTTTCCAGGGCGTAAGTTTTAAGTTCGGTTGGTAATCGTATCTCTAAATCTTCTACGTTCAATTCATCTGTTTTAGTCGTGAAAAATACCACACCGGGATTGGTGTTTTCTTCCTGGAGGTGTGATAATTCCTCAACCCGATCTAAGATAATACTTTTAATCTCATCAAATTCATTTTCGGATTTAACCAGTACTTTGAAGGAAACAGCCCCGTTTCCCCTGGTTTTATACCTGGCAAAGGGGTTTAAACGGATTAAACGGGGGTAACCAATGATTGGATAACCGTAACTTTTAAGCTCATCCAGTAATACGGCACTTACATAGGTAGTGCACATTCCCCTACTGGAATCAGTATCATCAATACCAACGTAAACAACAAATTGCTTAGTTTTCTCAGCCTTTATAGAATCACCAATACAAATTTCATTAATTAAATATTAATTATGGATCATTATGAATTAGAATTTGATAGTTTTAATTATTTGATATTTATATTAAGAAGAAAAATATCCACCAATAAATACTGGAATTTCATTATCTGGCCTTATTTATGCTCTATAAAAATATGCTAAGGCAGCACTAGAAATAAAACAAATTCCTGCTAAAAAAAGTAAAACAGCCTGTAAACGTCCGTTCTTATATTTCGATGGATCTTTCTTATACTGATATATAGCAAAAAACTGGCTAAGAAGAAACACAAACTAGCTGCTAAGGAAAGGTAATCGCTTAAATCAAACATATGAACCTCTAATTATTTATTTTATTAACACACTAATATCATCATTTAATTTTTATTAATTTTCATGATATTAATAATATTTGTTCTTTTTAATAGGTAGTTTAAGGGGATGAAATTATATATTGCTGAACCTATTATTGAAAATCGGTAAAAATAATGCATGGATGAATTAAACTATTTCTAATACTACTAATAATTATGATTGAACGAAATTGAGTTAAATTTCATAATATAAATATTAACTTTAGGATAAAGAGTAAAAGTAAAGATAATATATTAACATAAACTTTATAGATATCCTAATTATAATATACACTAATTTCATACAGCAAAATTTTATCAGGTGATCCCTATGAGTGGCGTACCCATGCAAAGAGATCAGGTATTAGTTGAAATAACCGAACTTCTAACTAGCCAAGGCTTTGAAACATCGAATATATATGATAGAAGCTGTTTTGACATGATCGCCCGCCGGGAATTAATTCTACTTTTACTCAAGGTTCTAATTAATGTGGACGGCTTTAGTAATCAGCAGGCTCAAGAAATTAAAAGGTTAGCCAGGACATTCCTAGCTTCACCTTTAATTGTAGGCTATAAATCTAAGACAGAGCCCTTAGAAGAAGATGTTGTATATGAAAGGCATGGTATACCGGTGGTGGCTCCGGAAACCCTGAGGAACATGGTAGCCGATGAGGTGTATCCCGAGGTTTTAGCCGACCGCGGTGGATACTACGTGAACATCGACGGTGAAATCCTCAAGGATGTCAGGAAAAAGGAAAATTTATCGTTGAAGGACCTGGCAGATATAGCACACGTATCCCGGGAGACCATCTATAAGTATGAGCACGGAATGGTCCGGGCATATCCAGAGACAGCCATGCTACTTGAAAGCATCCTGAATATAAAGATAACACTGGATATTAATCTATTTAAGATCCCGGAGCAGGAAACAGAACTTAATTCAGAAACCACTCTGGAAACTGAAAAAGACAATAAAAAAATCCCTGAAGAACCTAAAGAACTCATTAAACTTGGTTTTGGTGTACTCAATACCTATAAAACGCCCTTTGATGCCATAACCCAGGTAAATAACAGAAAAGAAAAAGAAAACATATTATTGACCAACCTGGAGAAAAACAGGAACAAACAGGTTCTAAAGAAGATGGCCATAAATGTCAAGGATCTCTCCGATATAACCAAGAAGGACGCTGTGTTTATAATGGAAGGTAAAAGGGTAGTAGAATGTATCGAGGGCATACCTGCAGTAAATACCCATGAGATATGTGAAATGGAAAACTGCCGGGAGTTTATCCAGCTTTTGAAGGAAAGAAAGAACTAAGTAAAACTTTTAAAAAAAATTTCATCAAAAAATAAATTTATTTTTATTTCTCACCCAGCACAGTAAAGGTCTCTTCTGCCTCATTTTCGTATGCAATTCCCACTGTAATCATATCAGCATAATCAACAGTTTTTAAAAACTCGAATGCATTTTCTGGAGTTAGAATGCCTGCAGCCAGGGTTTTCTTCACTATGACCTTTTTTTTCACCTTATTGATCAGTTCAGAAAATTCGTTTCGCTGTTTCTCCAGGAAAAACTCGGTATCCATGAGGTACCCCACCTTATTAACCGGGATCATGTAAATATCAAATGAATCAAGAACCGGGGATTCAAGGAGTTTTGCAGTGGTACGGAATGGTTGGTGGGTTGCCAAGCCGGGAATGGAACCTTCATTCTTTATAGCCTCCAGATGTCCCGATATAACATCCCATTTGCAACCATCAGCTATGGCTCCGTGGAGCAGCATGGCATCAGCATCTAACTGGGAAAGTAATTTTATATCTTTGGTTTCTTCACCGGGACGCACAGTACCTATGATGGAAAGTTCAATTCCTTCATCCTGGGCCAAGCCATAAGCATCCAGAACTGGTGGATAGGGAATGAGCTGAATACCTCTCACACCAAGGTCGTAGGATTTCTTTATAACCTTAAATATGTTCTCTGGTTGATTGTAAAGGTCTAGTTGATATAGCCGTGCACGGTGTCCGAACTGGCCTGCGGCGATAAAGGGTGAAGTTCCCAGGAGAGTCCGGGGTAAATTCCTACCACCAATTTCAATTTGTCCTTCAAACATGGAATTCCTCTAAAAAAAAAAATTATGAAATTAAAAAAGATAATATAAAAATTAATTACTCGATCTTACGAGCTACCACGGCCGTACCATAGGCCAGAATCTCCTGCATGACTTCGGAAATATCATTTGAGTCATACCGAACGCTGATTATGGCATTGGCACCATATTCCCTGGCGTGATCTACAGCTCTCTGGAGTGCTTCATCCCTGGTGTCTTCCATCATACTCACATATTCTTTTATTTCCCCTCCAAACATGGAACGGATTCCGGCACCGATCTGCCCTCCAACACCTCTACTGCGGACAGTGAGTCCATAAACAAATCCTTTAGTATCTACTATTTCATATCCCGGCACGTAATTTGAACTAGCAAGGATGAATTCTTCTACCCTAACCATAATACACCTCCCAAGGTTTACTTAATATATTAGTATGGGACAATAAATTTAAAGTTATTCTTTCATAAATCAATATTTACCAGAATGATAATTGCAATATTAATTAGATGATATTCGTTATTTTTCTAACCAGTTTTAATCTTAAAAATAGTAGGAGAAAAGTAGATGAAAGTACTCATAGCTGATCAGATAAATAAAAAAGGAATCGATGAGCTTAAAGATATCGTTGATGTGGTTGTTCAAACAGACATAACCCCTGAAGAGTTAATTAGTTCAATCGCTGATTATGATGCCATCGTGGTAAGAAGTAGAACCAAAGTCACCCGAGATGTAATAAAAGCAAGTAAGAAACTGAAGATCATTGCCAGGGCCGGGGTTGGAGTGGATAACGTAGATGTGGATGCAGCAACTGAAAAGGGAATCATGGTGGTAAACGCACCACAATCAACCTCCATAACCGTAGCAGAACACACCATGGGAATCATGCTATCCCTGGTCCGGAATATATCCATAGCCGATAAATCAGTTAAGGCAGGTAAATGGGAGAAAAGTAAGTTCATGGGGAGTGAACTTGCGGGTAAAACCCTGGGTGTAATTGGCATGGGCAGGATCGGAAGCCAGGTAGTCAAAAGATGTAAGGCATTCGACATGGAGATACTGGTAAATGACCCCTACATCACTGAAGAAGTAGCTTCCAAGTTGGGAGCAAAAATAGTAGATAGGGATACTTTGTTTTCAGATGCAGATATTATAACCATTCACGTACCCCTCACAGCAGAGACAAAACACTCTATAGGGAGTAAAGAATTCGCCCTGATGAAGGACACTGCCTGCATAGTAAACTGTGCCCGTGGCGGAATAATAAATGAACAAGATCTCTATGAAGCACTATCTGGTAATGTAATAGGTGGAGCTGGTCTCGATGTATTTGAAAATGAACCCCCAAAAGATAATCCCCTTTTAACCTTGGATAATATGGTAGCTACACCTCATATAGGAGCGTCTACAAAAGAAGCTCAGAGAGACGCAGCTATAATAGTTGCAAAGGAAATAAAAGAGGTATTAACTGGGGGATCTGCTCGAAACGTGCTTAACATGCCGGTTATAGACCCGGAAACCATGATACTCATTAAACCATACTTTGAATTAATGACCAAACTTGGTAAATTCTTAATACAAGCAGCCAAGGGCAATATCAAAGAAATTGATGTGACCTACTGCGGAAAACTTGCTGATTTTCCTAAACTGGACATATTAACCCGGATGATTCTACAGGAGATCTTAAACCCTATATTAAATGAACCTGTTAACCTGGTAAATGCCATGGCTGTGGCAGAAAACAGGGGCATAACTGTAATTGAAGGTAAAAGATGCGAATTTGAAGGATACGATAGTTTAATCAGGGTAGAGATGAAATCAGATTCCAATGACATGGTCATAGATGGAGTAATTTCCAAGGAACCCAAGATTGTGTTAATAAACGGCTACAAAGTCGATGTGGAAACTGAAGGACACCTTCTCATATCAACCTATAAAGACATACCTGGTGTTATCGGTGTTATCGGAACCAGACTTGGAGAACATGAAATAAACATAGCTAAAATGCAGGTTGGAAGAAAGGAACCAGGCGGTGAGGCAGTCATGGTTCTTAAGGTAGATTCCAACGTCCCAGATTCAGTCCTGGATGACCTTAAAAAATTAGAACACATCTACGATGCAGTGGTAGTGAATTTATAGGGTTGGATTTCTAACACATGAATAAATTTTTAACAAGCTTTTTTTTACTTAAACCCATTTCACTTTTTTTTTATTTTAAAATTTAATTTATAAGATGATTTAAACTTTTACCCACAGCTGTTTGAGTAATTCACTATACTAGTCATTAAATTATATAAAATAAGAAAAAAGAGTTATATTATTTTATTTTGTCATGGCCACGAAATTTGGTAGTCTGTTCTTGGATATGTAGAAGTTTACAACTTTACTATACATGTAGACCATGTATTTAAACTGCATATTTCCCAGATTAGTTGATACGAAGTTAGGTGCGCGTCTGTTGGTGTTTATGAATTTTTGAATGTCCTTAGCATAGGAAAGATAATTGGTTTTCACAATATTTCCATTTTTTATGGTTCCAGATGGTTTAGGGGCTTCTTTAACTGTTTTGGCTGTAATTGGGTTTAAATTTTTTGTTTCCATGTTGATAGTGGCTGTTGTAAGCAGATAGAGTAGCTGGGCCATGTTGTAACTTATACTGTTGATTTTAACGCTGGATGGTAATTTCTTAGAGTGGGTTTCATAGTATTTACTCACAGATGCTGCTGCTGAATTCAACTGAGCAATGGTAATCAAATTTTGAGGTTTTGGTATGGTTGTGAATTTGTAGGTGTATGTTCCTGCCAGGTTATTTCCTGTTGTGTCTTTTATAGCTCCTGCGGGTATGTATACTTGGTATGGTGTGTTGTATAGTCTGCTAGTTGTCTGTTTGATGGTCAGGGTGTTTCCGGTTATGGTTTTGGTCATGGATACTTTTACTCCAGAGATGGTGTTTTTGAGATAGATTCCGGAGTAATTTGCTCCTGCTTTTATATATTCACTGAAGGTGATGATGACGGGTGCTGTTAAAGGGATTTTAATTGCATTGCTGGAAGGGCTGCTTTTAGTTACAATGGGTGGTGTGCAATCATGGAAAGAAAAATAATCAGGTAAAACGCCATTAAGACGGTAATAGTTTAATATATAACTGTACATTTCAATTAACTGTTTATAAGAGATGTTACCTATATTACTGTTTGAATAATTGGGTGCCCGTCTATTATTACCCATAAAATACACTATTTTTTCGGCCATGTTTATATATTCATTTTCCTGTATTGTGCCATTTTTTTCAATTTCTGGAGGATTTGAGGGATTGTTATAATTTGTTACTCTAATTAAACCTACGTCTCCATTATTAATATGTAATAATCCTCTTGTTAAAAGAGATAAGAAGATGGGCATCTCCACTTCATGTGTACCATTGATGGTATTTATAGAAACTGCAGATGGAAGTGTCCCATGCTCATTGATGTAATTATTAACCCAGTTTGCTGCGGTTAAAATTTCAGTAACTTCAACATGACTATAGGGGGCCACTACAAATCCGTCAATTAACCCATATCTGAATAAAATGAAACCAGATGAACCCTTATCTAAAGCGGCCAGTATATCCTCGCTTAGTTCGCTGGATGGTATGGGTGTTGGATCGTCATCTGACCTGTAAGTCAGTATACCCGCTATCACTGGCGTTCCACCTGCTGCATTAACGATATATTGGGTGGTTGTAGCTATCCAGGTAGTATTTTCATTATAATTGCCCTTATAGATCATGGGTGCCATGAAATCTAAATATGGTGCGAGTTGACCATAATCCTGCCCATAATAATATCCGTTTGAATAACCTTCTGGCATCAATGCTGCAGATAGAAGTATTTTATGTTTTCCGGGAATATTCTTATTGTTTATTATTTGAATCTCATCGTAGATGTTCTTTACGAAGGATGTAACGTGTTCAGTTCCATTATATTGATAGGCAGTCCCTGGATATCTTACACTGTCCAAGTGTATTCCATCTACATTATAATTTTCAGAAATTGAGACTATGGAATTGGTTAATTCATTTACCAGAGTTTTGTTTGTTCCAGGATCATACCACTGACCATTATCTTTAAAACAAGATATCCAGGTGTGTAATTTAATCCCTGAACCTGAAAACTTATTTAAAAAAGGTGCCAACGTGCCTTCAACGTTATTTTTATTGGTGGATATAAATAAATCCGTAATTCCATCATCTTTTAATTTGGACACGTTGAGACAGTTTAACGCATTTGATCCGGTGTTTATCCAGTATCCACGTACATGTATACTGTCTGCTTCAGATGATGATGTGGTCTGGTTACTTTGAAGATTTGATGTGGTACCCGAAGTTGAAGAGTTCTGTTCGGTAGCCATTGCTGGTCCACTGCATATTAGAATGAACATAATCATAGTTGCAAAAATTAATCCCGCCTTAATTTTCAGTTTCTACATCCCCTATGTGGGTAGTTGTTTATGAGATTAAATTTCGCAATGTTATATACTTATTCAATTTTTTTTATTTTAAAATCACAGATTAACATGGGCAATGACTGTTTTAGATCAACTTAAAATCAATTCGTTGGCCAAAACTGTTATAGGCAAATATACTGTCTTCATTATAGGGTTGTGCAATGATGAGGTGGAATAAACCATTTTTAGAAAAGAAGTGCAGATCCGCACCAGAGGGGCTGCCATTGTAGCCCGGATGGCTGTGCACCGAGCCAATACCCTCATCAATTAGGGATCTCATGAATATATTCATAACCGCACCCTTATCAGAAGTCTCACCAGGGAGAAATAGGAGACCATCTATATGTAGGACACCATCTGTAATCTTTCCTTCAAGTAAAGCCGCAAATTCATCGGGGTATGCTTCACGTGCAATTTGCAGGATTTCATCCACCACTTCCCGGTCAATAATCACTTCCTGATATAATTGTTTTTTGGTTCCCAGGAGGTAACTCATCAACCTTTGAAATAAACTTTGTTTTTCCATTTTATCAGAGATGGTGATTTAATTTGCTTTAAAGTAATTAATTCGGTATTTTATAAAATTATTATTTGGTACCATTATAGAAATTATTCATCCGGTATTATGCCCTTGGAAAGGAAAAATTCCCGGTTAAATAGGGGTAAATCCCAATCAACATAGGGTTTCCATCGGTGAGAAACTACATCTTCTTGTTTTATTGGATTGTATCCTTCCACTGTGATCTTCTCTCGGTAAACTGCCACTCCACGTCTCTGCCAGGTTGGGGCATCTGTGATGTGTATATCCCTTTTAAATAGTAAATCATGCAGTTCCTGTTTTTTCTTCCCTTTCAGTAACTGTGCAGCCATTTCCTTACCATATTCCTTCAGGAGCGTCCAGTAAGCATAACTATTTAAGCAGTTTCCCCAGGCCTCATTCTGTTTCTCTTTAAAATATGCCATCATCCCATCAGTATCAATGGGGATAACACGGGAATCGAAGCTTATAGATTTATAGTCATTCAACTTTTCGAGTTGTTTGGAGAATCTTTCACTTTGATAGACCTCCCTGGTGAAGGATCCCGTTATAAAACTGGCAAAGACCGAGTTTAATTTTTCCACACGCCCTGAAAAAGGCAGCTCATCCAAGAGGATGTTTATTTCATCGGAGAATGTGTAGATTAAACTGGGGGAAAATTCAATGAATAAATCCTTGCAGCTTGCTGCCATCATCCGGACAAAATCCATGTCGTATGGGTTTTCAAGATCTAGTCTAAGGGCTAATTTAGAGAAATTCCTTCCATCTACACGTATTATTATCCTGGAACCCTGGGGAACTCTCAAATTAGAATAAATTTCAGAATCTTTCATAATGTAACTCAGTTAAATTTTTTTATAAAAAATAAATTTCTTTTTATAAAAATAAGTTCATCTCTGGTTTAATAGTTTATAAAATCCAGCCAGAAGAATAAAAAATGGTTTTTATGTACCAATCTTCAAGTTCTCATTTAAACTTTTTAGAAGCTTAATAACAGAATATGCAGCTAATACGCTAGTTTTAGGATTTATTGAGCATCGCATGTTATGGGTTGTTGTTTTAAGCTCACCAAAATCCCCGATCATATGTACCTCGTGGCTGTTTCTGTCCACACCTGGGTCGGCTATGATCTTAACCTTGACTTCCTTACCACAGGCAATGCTCAAAGTCGCAGCTACGTTGATGTTCATGGGGAATTTTTCTACGGCATCCCTGGCCTTACCCTCGTAGAGCACTATTTCTGAATCTGCAGAGATACCCAGCGATTTTGGTGGTTTGCGGGTTGTGAGGCTTACCTTGTGGATTTTACCTATTGAACCTGCTTTAACACCGTCCAGGCCTACTATAGCACCGGATGGTACATGGATACAGGCGTTATTTTCCTTGGCAATGGTTTTAAGCTTATCTCTTAATGATGTGTCTATTAAAGCCCCAACACTCATGATGATAACGTCTTTTCCTGCTTCGAGTATCTGGGGGACTATCTCCCTGACAGCCTGGGATGATGCCGTTTCAATTATGATATCCACATTCTCCAGCAGGTCTTCTATGTTTAATACAACTGTACCGTCTACCTGAGAGGCAAGATTCTCTGCCCTCTCCATGTCACGGTCATAAAAAAATTCGAGGTCGACGCCAAGTTTACCTTCTGCATAAAAATTAGTGATTATATTAGCTATGGCGCCGCATCCTAATATCCCCACCTTCAAGATAAAATCTTCCTAGGGTGATGATGGTACTGTAGAAACAGTTTCAGAAACTAATTCTGGGCTTATAAGTAGGATGTCACCGACTGCTTGAACCCTTTCATATGGAATTTCAATACTTCCTTCTTCCTGGAGTGGTCTTATTTCATCTCTTTCAGATGGAACGATGTTTATGGTCGTTTTAATTACGTCTCTGATCCCAACATTTTTTTTATCTGGATTCATGGCCACAGCCTTTAAGGTGGATACCCTACCTTTTTTGATGTTTAAAACTACGTCCTGAATTCTTCCTACATACTTACCCCTGGTCGTATACACGTCTAAATTATACAAAGTTGATAATTCTACCATTCAACCACCTTTCGACTAATTGTTTTGTATTTTTTTAAATCTTCTTTAGAAGATTCCTCAATGCACTTATTTCTAGATCTTTCTTTAAATCATTAAAATACTATAGTATTTCTTTATTAATCTCCTATACTTAAACTTTACCACTTGTAAATGCATGGAATATGGTTTAATAATGATTAGAGGAAAAATTTTCAGGGTAACCAATGAACTTAATAGAAATTTAAATCCTTTTTGAAATTCAAATGATAATATTAAAACCAAATATTTTGTGATATTAAATTCACCCATAAAAAATCTCAAGGTGGCACTTGAATGACCGTAAAAATTAAAGCAGAATGGGACAGGCTTAAAAAGGTAGCAGTCCACACTCCAGGGATGGAAATGTTTTTCGGCCTCCTAGACCCCTTTGCATCCCTCTATGAAAGAGCATTCAGCCAGAGGGATGCGCTAAAAGAGCATGAGGTTCTACAGTACACTCTGAAGCATGACTTCAATGTTAAAGTCCTCCCAATAAAGGATACCATAGTGGACATATCTCTAAAAAAACCCAGTATGAAGGTTAAACTTGTTGAACTCACCAAAAAATCCATTCAGTTTAACGGAACTGATCAGGATGTGGAGATGGCCTGTCAGGAGATGGATGCAAACAGTAACATATTAGATCCTGAACATTACTTTAACACCATCCTCCTTAACCCATCCATTGAACTGGAACCCCGGATGACCACACGTATGATAAACCTGCACATCACTCAGAGGGAGCCCTTAACCAACCTCTACTTCATGAGGGACCAGCAGATAATAACTGATAAGGGAATGGTACTTTCACGTATGAATAAACCCCAGAGAAGAAGGGAGCCGCAACTCACGGGACTTCTATGGGAGATGCTTAAAGAACCTTTGATCTATAAAATACAGGGGCCAGGTACCCTTGAAGGGGGAGATTACATGCCCCTGGATAGTTTCGCCCTCCTGGGGATGGGCGACCGCACTAATCAATCGGGTGTAGACCAGCTACTTGAACACGGTCTTGGATTCGATGAAGTGGGGGTAGTTCATCAGTCCAGCCATCCACTCATACCTCTGGATAAGAGGGACCCCATGCTCAATATGCACTTGGACAATTACTTCAACGTGGCCTCTAAGGGAGTGGCAGTGGGTTCGAAACAACTACTCGAAACCACCATAGTTGAAATATACCAGCGCACCAGTGACGGTTACCAGAAATCAGCTGAAAAAACCAACCTCTATGAATATATGGTTTCCAAGGGATTTGACTTTATCAACATCACAACCCTGGAACAGATGGCCTATGCCTCTAACCTCTTGTGCATCAGGGACAGGGCCATCCTGGCAGTAGAAGTAGAGCGCATAGTGAAGGATGTAATAAATAAATTCAGATTAAGGGCTAAGGCTGATCCAGAAGGTTACAGTAAATTATTAGCGCAGATAAAAAAGGATTACAAATATTTAAGGCAGGAAGGTCAATTTTTCCCCCATAAGAAGGAGATCTACCAGTACGATATAGATGCCTACCCTCTGAATTTATCCAACCTCACCGGGGGATACGGTGGGGCTCACTGCATGACCTGCCCACTTAAACGGATTTAAACTTAAAAAATTTTTAAATTTAAATATTTGGATACAAGGTCAAATAATGAAATTTAAGGTGATTAATAATGAAAAAACGTAACATGCTGGTATCTTTAGGCGGCAATGCAATACTCAAACACACTGAAAAGGGAACAGCTAAGGAACAATTTGAAAATGTGAAGAAAACCAGTGAATACATAGTGAAATTAATATCTGAAGGTTACCACATAACATTAACCCATGGTAACGGTCCCCAGGTGGGTGATATCCTCTTGGCTTATGACCATGCCAAAGAATACTTACCGCCCATGCCCTTAGATGTTTGTGGAGCTCAAACTCAGGGCATGATCGGTTACATGTTTCAACTGTCCCTGAAGAACATCCTGAAGGAGCAGGGGATTGATAAATCAGTGGTAACCATTCTCACCCAGACCATAATTAACCCCGAAGACCCCCACTTGGAAAATCCCACCAAGCCAATCGGGCCTTTTTATACTGCGTTCGAGGCAGACCAACTCCGGAAGGAGAAAGGATGGACAATAGAGAATGACAATGGAAAAGGTTACCGGAGATTAGTGCCATCACCAATTCCCCTTGGATTTGTGGAGGAAAAATGTATTAAAACTCTACACGATTCTGGTGATCTGGTTATAGCCTCTGGTGGTGGTGGAATACCCGTCACATTGAAAGACGGGAAGTTACATGGAATAGAATGTGTGATTGATAAAGACTACGCCGCATCACTCATGGCAACACTCGTAGGGGCCGAAATTCTGTTGATATTAACTGACGTGGAGAAAATAAGCCTTTATTATAGCACGCCACGTGAGGAGGCTTTGGATCATTTAACCAAATCCCAGGCCCTTAAGTACCTCAGGAAGGGTCATTTCCCTCCGGGAAGTATGGGACCTAAAGTTAAATCAGCCATTGACTTCCTGGAATATGGTGGTAATAAGGTGGTAGTAACGTCTTTAGAATCAGCCTATGATGCATTAAAAGGGAATACTGGTACTACAATAGGAAATGATTAAGTGACGGTAAGCTGATGATTAAATGATATGATTACAAATAGCCTAATTATTAGAAAATATAAGTTCAAATTCAAAGAATTTTAGATCAGAAATCAGATACAAAGAATTTTTGAAATAAAAAAATAAAAAAAGAAAATTAGATCAATCCCTATGAATTGGATTCTAATTTTTTGCATAGTCGTAGATCAAATTAGCTAATGTAGTTACCTGAATGTTTGTGTAGCCTTCGTAGTACGGGATTCCATGTTGTTGGAGATATAGACCTGGATATGCCAGTCCATTAAATGAAGATGAACTGAAGTTGTCATCCCAAGCTCTCACTAAAAATGGTGTGTCCAATGAAGCAGCACCATAGGTGAAAACCAGAAAGAGTTTTCTATTACCCATTATACTTTTGTACCATTCAGTTCCTGCTTCATAAATAGTACCGGCACAGGCTCCTCCATTAATTTGTACAACTAACGTGTTTAACGGTATTTGAGTTAATATTTTCTGATTACCCGTGAACTTATCAGGTCCAACACCCAAATTGTAGGCTTGAAGTCCTAAATTTTTGAGTTCATTTACTATTCTATTGATTCTATCGTTGTCGACTGATATGTTGTTTATGTTGTCGGATACAATGTAGACTGCTCTTAGACCAGTTCCAGTACCAACATCAGTTTTACTTATGCTGCTCCATGGTACTACTGATACGGTGTTGGGTAATCGGTTGTTTGTTTTATAGAAAGCCACAATCTTTGAATAGGTGTAGATCAGGTTTTCAGGTCTCATATTTCCCAGGGAAGTGCTTATGAAATTGGGTAGCCTTCCGTTGATGTTTATAAAAGTGGTAATTTTACCTGCTAAGTTAATGTATTCACTTTTAGATAGGGTACCGCTTTTTGTGCTTTCTTTGGGGTTGGGTGCTTTGGCTATCGATTTTATGGTTATTGTATTTTTATTGTTCTGATTTATGTTGGTAACGCTTTTGGTTAATAGATATAGGTACTGTTCTGATGTTACATTTTTATCTGTAACTGTTATTGTGCTTGGAACTGTTTTTTTAGATTCGATATAGTTTTTTACTGTGTCTGAAGATTTAACTACAGAATTTGTATCTACTGAATTAGTAACTGGTGTATTAGTTTCTCCCCCATTTGGCATCTTCCATGGTGCTACCGCTACGAAGTTAGGTAATCGGTTGTTTGTTTTATAGAAAACCACGATCTTTGAATAGGTGTAGATCATGTTTTCTGTTCTCATGTTTCCCTTGGAAGTGCTTATGAAGTTGGGTAACCTTCCCTTGTTGTTTATAAAAGTGGTAATTGAATTGGCTAAGTTAATGTATTCACTTTTAGATAAGGTGCCGCTTGTTATGCTTTCACTTGGTTTTGGTGCTTTAGCTACTGTTTTTACTGTTATTGCGTTTTTATTGTTTTTGTTTAAGTTGGTAACACTTGATGTTAATAGGTACAGGTATTGTTCTGATGTTACATTTTTATCTGCAACTGTTACTGTGCTTGGAACTGTTTTTTTAGATTCAATATAGTTTTTTACTGTGTCTGAAGATTTAACTACAGAATTAGTATCTACGGTTGTAGTACTCGCAGCTGAAACTTCGCTTACATTAATGAATACTACTAATGCTAACAGGGCAATGACTGCAAGAGTCAAATTTCTATTAATATTTACTCTATTAATATATACCCCTCCATGTTATACCGCCTCCGTGTCCGGAAATTTAATTTTAAGCTTATTTCCGAACTTAAATAGGTTTCTAAAATACATCACTTATAAAGTTTACTATTTTAAACAAGATAAAAGGAACTATCAAGGCTCTTTTTTAGATTTAAAGCCTTTAAAAAAGCTTTTTAATGAACTCAAATTTAAGATCCCAAGCTGGTTGTTTTTTTAACTAAATTAACCTTTATTAGGGTTACTTTTATCCAGAAACATTGATTTAAAACAGATTGCCAAAAGACATAATTCCTTAAATGAAAGAAAGTCAAATTACAGTATATTTTTTTATTTTTAGACATCTATCAATTTCATATACACATTATAAAGAATTTAATTGGTTTTAAAAGTTAAATCAAAGGTTGAACAGTTAATAAGAGTAAAGGATTGTAAATTTTAATTTTTTTAATAAGATATAGTTGAAGATTAATACTAGATATAGGGCCGTACAATAAAAATAAATGGTTATTTATAATGTCTTGGTGTAATTATGTAAGTATAAAATAAAATGATCGATTATCTTAAATCGTGATAAATGCATCAATTTCACAATAAATTAAAGGAGATATAATGGATACTTTAGTAAATCAGATAATGTACAATGATCGTAAATTAGCGCTTATCAATAACTGGAGACAAGCAACGCAGGGTGGAAAATTAGAGGAAATTTATATGGTATATATGGACATCAAGCAATTTGTAAATGAAGTTACCGTGGATACCACCACCCCAGACGAAACCAGGGAGCAGGTCAGGTTACTTCTGGAGTTAATGGAAGATTACATTGAAGAAAAAAACTACACATTCTGTACTTAATTATATCTACATTAATCTAAATATTATTTTACAGGAAAATCCCTGAAAATTTCTTAAATTTTTCTGGAGCAGTAACAATGTGGGATAGCAGTAAAGATTACCGGTTGCTTGTGGCTCAAAAATCAGTAGAACTCTTTTTAAGGACGGTTGAAGGTGCCAATTTAAGGGGTAAATGGAATAAGAAGAAAGCCCTCTCTAGTGCTAGAGACATGGTTCCCGAGATACAATCCCTTTATTACAGTTATCTTGATCCAGAGGAAATTGCAGAGACACCCCAGATAGGGAACCTGGAAAATGGAAGTCATGAAATAGTAGATGCCTTAGGTGGGAAAAATTGGCACCATCAGTTCCAGGAATTTGCATCAAAGGATGATAAAGAGAAGTTAACTGCATCAATAGCCAAGATAAAGTTTTTCCTCAGCACCATATCTAGACTTAAGGGGAGACTGCAACTGGGAGAGATCAACGACCCAGTCATAGCAATTGACATATTAACCGGGTCAGTATCCAGTGTAGGTAAACATGCAAAGTCGGATAAACTGCTCATTTGTAACGTGAACCTGGGTGATAGGGCGGTAACAGTGGTGACCAATGATTTAAAAGTTAAAGATGGAAACCATGTTGCTGTGGCAATGCTCCCCCCGGCGGTCTTTCAGGGAGTGACCAGTGAAGGAATGTTTTTAGGTGGGGGTGATGGTATCCTAAAGGATGTGGGTGGTGAAATTGGAGATTTACCCCATGGTATACCCCTTGAAGCTTTAAATGAAACCCGGAATTTAGTGGAAACATTTTTAAAATAATTTCTTTAAAATTAGAGTATTTCTTTAAAATTAGAGTATTTCTTTAAAATTAGAGTATTTCTTTAAAATTAGAGTATTTCTTTAAAATTAGAGTATTTCTTTAAAATTAGAATTTATAAATGAACATTTATAAAATTAATTATTTATTTAAATGCATCGTTCATAAAATAACTAATTTTACCCTGGTCATATTTTCCACTGCGTATTTAACACCTTCCTTTCCAATACCACTCATTTTAAAACCACCAAATGGCATATTATCCGTACGGAATGTGGACTTATTTATTAGTACCGTGCCGGCTTGGATGGTTTCTATTGCCTTCTTGGCATTTTTTATACTTCTGGTAAACACACCTGCCTGTAAGCCGTACTGGGTATTGTTAGCCATATTTAAAGCTTCGTCAATACCATCAACTCGTATTAGGGGCGCAACAGGTCCGAAAGTTTCATCTTTAACCACCTGCATCTTAGGGTTAATCTGGTCTATAACAGTCGGTGTATAAAAGGCACCATCACGCTTACCCCCAAATAGGAGTTCTGCACCGTTTTTCAGGGCATCGTTTACCAGTTTTTCCACATTTAAAGCTGCATTGGCATCTATTAACGGTCCAATATCTGTTTTATCATCTAAAGGATTTCCCATACGCAGTTTGCTGGTTGATTTGACTAGTTTTTCTATAAAATCATCCGCCACACTGTTATCTAGGATAATCCGTTTAACAGCTATACATACCTGCCCGGCAACTGAGTATGAACCTTTAATTGCAGCATTAACTGCATCATCTATATCTGCATCTTCTAATACAATTAAAGGGTCATTTCCACCTAATTCAAGGGTTAAATTCTTCATGGATGCTTTTTTTGATATGGAAAGTCCCGCGGCCACGCTACCAGTGAAGGACACCTTATCTACCAGGTTATTTTTAACCATCTCATCTCCAACCACATTCCCTCTCCCAGTTAAACAGTTCACAGCCCCGTCTGGTAGGTGGGAGTCCATTAACTCCGCAAGTTTAAGTGAGCTGAGGGGCGCTTTAGAGGATGGTTTGATGACCACTGTATTTTTGGCAGCGATTGCAGGGGCTATTTTATGCAGTGCCGAGTTAACAGGGTAGTTAAAGGGGGTGATTGCGCTTACTACGCCAACTGGTACTCTGAGGGTGAAGCCGATGGTGTTTTCACCGGCAAGACCCGCATCTAAAGGTACAGTCTCCCCGTAGATCCTCTTAGATTCCTCTGCTGATAGGAGTAAGGTATCTGCTGATCTCTCCATCTCTAGTCTGGAGTCTTTGATTGGTTTTCCGGTCTCCTGGGTCATTAATTTTGCAAATTCATCCAGTTTCCCAGTTAGTTCCTGGTGGATTTCATATAGTAGCTGTGATATTTTACGGGATGACAAAGACGCCATAATCTTTTTTGCATGGTAAGCAGATAGAATCGCATATTTAACGTCTTGAATGTTTCCCCTTGGTACTGCGTCAATAATGGAATTGTCATATGGATTTCTAACATCTAATTTATCTTCTTTATCCAGCAAACTTCCGTTTATAAGCATCTTCATGGGGGCGCCTCTAATATATGTAAAAATTAAACTATTTATAAAATACGAGGTTTCAGGTGTGTTAAATTTACTCTGAAAGATTTTTAGAAAAGATCTTCTAAATCCTGTATAGCTGTGGTGGTTTTATTCAGCTCGCTACCGTTTACTTCATCTCCCAGGCCATCTAAATAGTTCCTGTAGGCTATTAAAGCAATTATTGCAATGACAATGACGCCACCAAACAGTAGAATAAGTTCTGCTGAACCCTGCCCACTTTCTTCTTCAAGTATTTTCATTTACTTTCTCCTAAAATCCTAAGAATGAAGGTCCAATAACTTGTATAACATAAAATATGGCATAAGCTGCTGGTGCCAATAGAATGGCATATTTTACTCCTTTCCTTGCACTTCCGTACAGGACTATGCCAATTAGAAGACCAGCTATAATGGAGTGAATAATAATGTATCCGCTGGCCGCTGTTACAGATGCTTCAAATAAGGGATTGGGGTTTCCCAGTTTTCCTATAAATGAAGAATAACTCATGATCATGCCTAATGCAAAGGGCGCGGCTACTATAGCTGCGATGATAAGGAACATAACAGACATCATAACATTGGCTTTTCGCTCCCGTTTTAAAGCTAAAACAGCCCTTAAATCCTCAGCAACAGTTTCAATAACGTCTGATAAGCTTCCACCTACTCTTCTACCTTCTAATATCATTCTGAATGTTCTATCCAAATTTTTAGATTTTAGACGTTCACTCATGGATAATAATGATTCCTCAAAGGTGCTTCCTATCTTGATTTCTATTACTGCCCTTTTAAGTTCGTCAGTTAAAGGACCCCTTCCATGTTTGGAGACGTCCTCCATGGCAGTCTCAATACCCACCCCTGATCTTAAAAGTGAGGATATCTGTCTTAAAAAGTCTGGTGTGCCCTGTTCTATGCTATCAATACGCCGCTCCATCATGAAGAATAACCAGATAAAAATACCAGCTGCTGGAAGTATAAATCCAATTATTCCACCTATTAATGGGTTAATACCTATTATTGAAAATAAGAAAAAAACCACAATACCTAGTATTATACCTCCCAAAATAATCAGAGATAGTAAATCAGATGCTTTTACATACATACCAGCCCGTACCAGAGTTTCCTGTAAACTAATCAGATATCGGTCGGGTATAATACTATCAATGGTTTTTGAAACTGGAGATAATGCGGGGGGTATAATGGCCATCCTTTCACCTAAATGATAACTCTTAATTTCACTTATATTAATATTTTCCCTTGTTTTATGTTTTATCTGGAAATAAAAATTTAAAAATCATTTCTTTGCCAATAATTTAGTTGATGGATTTTTTGATGCTACTTAAAACTTTGCCACGATTTTTCACCAGAATATCATCCTCTATCCTCACCCCGAACTGGTCTTTGATGTAAATTCCTGGTTCCACAGTTACTACCATATCCTTTTCCAGTATAAATTCACTTTTTTTAGCTAAAGTTGGATTTTCATGTACTTCCAACCCTAAACCATGTCCAGTTGAGTGTATAAAATTATCCCCATAACCATATTCTTCAATAACACTCCTGGCCACATCATCTACATGGGATGCTTTAATTCCAGGTTTTATAGCCTTAATAGCTTCTAGCTGTGCTTCCAGGACGATGTTAAATATCTCTGCCTGTTTTTCACCTTCAATCAATGTCCGGGTCAAATCACTGCAGTAGTTATTGTAAACTGCCCCCCAATCAATGACCACCGGGGATTCCAGATTACTGGTGGATATGGTGGCATGGGGCATACTAGAATTCTTTCCTGAGGCTACTATGGTGTTGAAGGCAGGTTTTGTTGAACCATTTGATTTTAAATTGAACTCCAGGTGGGCAGCAATTTCGTTTTCTTTCCCCTGGAACTCCAAAGCTAATAAAGATTTCTCTGCAATAGTAATTGCCTTACGGATGTTTTTCACCTCATCTGGTGATTTGATAATTCTCGCAGACTCAATGATATCTGTTATCTTAAGCTCAAAACCATCTGAGAATTTTTCATATACCGAAACAGGCATGGACTTTTCAATTCCTACTTTACCTTTCAAATTTTCCTTTAACTTATCAATGGATTCATATTCAACCAGTGAAATCTTTGAATTATTAGAAGCATCCTCCATATCCATTTTGGACGTGTAAAGTTTTGCATCCTCAGATATAATTATGAAGGACACACTGGTGGGCCTGTACCCTGAAAGGTAGTTTATATTTTCTGGTTTTATAAGTAAGAGGGAATCTAGCTCTGCACTGTCCATTGCGTCAATTATTTTATTTAAATCCATTGTATCATTTCTATATGCCTTTGTGATTAGTTTAAACTTCTAAAGTCCTGTTTCTATAAATTCTTTAAAATAGCTTCCTTAATTTCCATCATAACTTCATCAGGGACTTCTACATTTATGGGTTGGGGTAAGTAGCCAAAATCCGGGTCTTCAAATTCTAAACCAATGAATTTAACTTTGTCCTGATACCGGGGGTGGAAATGCCAGTGAATCTCTGGATTAAGCTCACCATCCCTGAAAGTCTTATTTTTAAAGCAACTCCAGTTAAAAAGAGTTGGATTAAACGCTTCTTTTAAACTGTACTCCAGTTTCCTTAGGGTATCAATGAAGTCCTTCCATTCTTCATCATCAAGATCTGAAAGGTTTTTGCACTGTCTTTTAAGGGCAACCACACATGTTCCCAGATACCTCTGGCTGGGTGCCAGGAATATCATCCAAAAAGGAGTTTCCCTTATGAGTTTACCGTATCCGCCCTCTATCTTACAGAAATCACAACTTTTAGACATGGCAATTGCTCCACAAAAAATTAAAGGGTTACTCATTAGTTAGTTCTGAGAGATAATAAATCTACCCATTGATATAAACTGGCTATTTAACAAGTTATTGGATTATTCGGCAGTTTTAGTGGATAAAAATCAGTATCTGAAAAACATATATATATAAGATTCCACATGTTTTAAATAATATGATAAGATTTACAAGCAGAGAAATCAGAGATCTAATAATTTCAATGGTGGTCATCACCTTCCTATTTGCCTATATATTTAGTGGAAGAACCTACCCTGATTTGACACTGCTGTTGGTTACTTTCATAGCAGTTGGATTGGGTTTCATCCTTCACGAACTTGCCCATAAATTCGTGGCAATGAGATACGGATTCTGGGCAGAATATCGGTTATGGGTACAAGGGCTAATATTTGCAGTTATAACCGCTGCTTTAGGATTTCTATTCGTAGCACCGGGTGCTGTATACATCCATGGGGAATACATATCCCGGGAACAGAATGGTAAGATATCAGCATCTGGTCCGGCAACTAACCTCATTCTGGCAGTGCTTTTCTTTTTATTACTGTACTATTTTCCAATCAACCAGACCGTTCTCCTGATAGGGGCGCTCGGATTCTATATAAACAGTTTCCTGGCTTTGATAAATTTAATCCCCATTGGTATGTTAGACGGCTCCAAAATTATCCGGTGGAATCCACTTGTATGGATATTAATGATTACCATCACAGGTATAATGGTATTTTACGCCTTCACTGGATTGTTATTTTAATCCTGAGTATTAAATTCCCGCATTTTAATTTCAATATAAATTTAAATCCCAAATACATTAAATAATATAGAGAATCTTAAATTAAAATTTAAAGAGTTCTAAAAATGTTTGAAAAAGTCCCAGTTACCTATTTCGGATGCACCCACAGGGCCATCCCCCCAGAACGCACTATAGAAAATGTGGAGGGTAAACTCAGAATTGCAGGGGTAACCAGGATAGCGGAGATAACCCATCTGGACCGTCTGGGAATACCAGTATATTCTGCCATTAGGCCTGGAGCTGCCCAGGGAGCGGTAAGTATCTATGCTGGAAAGGGAGCTACAAAAAGCCAGGCTAAAGCTTCTGCTATGATGGAGGCATTTGAAAGATATTCTGCTGAAATTAATGAACAAGACCCTCAGATGTTTGAAACAGGAATATATGGTGAATTAGAGGAGGCCATCAACCCAGAAACATTGATTTTACCGCAACAAAGTTACAATTTGGATGAAACCAAGTTAGACTGGGTAAAAGCGGTGGAGATAACAGATGATGAAGAATATCTGGTCCCGGTAAATGCTATCTATCATCCATACATCTCCCAAGGAGGGTCTATGCTTTTTAAATCCAACACCAATGGACTGGCATCAGGAAACCGCATCGAAGAGGCGGTATACCATGGTATTACCGAGATTATTGAAAGGGATGCCTGGAGTATATTCGAGGCGAAAAAGAAATGCAGGGGAGAGGTGGTCTATGATGGAACGGGAAACCCCCTCATCAGGGATATGCTATATAAATTTAATCAGTCAGAGATAGAAGTTAAGTTACTGGACCTGACTGCGGATGTGGATATAACCACCATAGCAGCGGTAGCAGATGATACCGTACTTAGAGACCCTGCACTATTATCTTTAGGGGTGGGAACCCACTTAAATCCGGAAGTCGCCGTTATAAGGGCCCTTACCGAGGTAGCACAGAGCAGGGCCACCCAGATCCATGGGACCCGAGAGGACACAAACCGTGCAGATTTCATGAGGAAAGCCGGTTATGAAAGGATGAAAAGGATTAACAAACACTGGTTCAGTGATTCACATAAACTGGTTGATATTTCAAGTCTTGAGGATAAATCAAAGCCTACCTTCAAGGAAGACATTGAAACCTGCGTAGATATCCTAAAAAAGAACGGCTTTAATAGGATTTATTATACAGATTTAACCCGCAGGGAAATCGAAATACCAGTAGCCAGGGTTATAATTCCGGGTATGGAAGTATACTCTGTGGATACTGAGCGGATGGGTGAAAGGCTGATTTAAATTTAATTTAGATTATTTATGGGAAATTTATATTTGTTTAAATTTAATTGACTCATTAATTAAGGAAAACAAATTATATGTCACTAGTCTTATAAATTGAGGAATTTAAACAAAGAATATGACAAAGTTTGAAGTTAGTACAACTATCAACAAACCAGTTAATATTGTAGTAAACGCATTTACCAATCCTGATAACGCTCCTCATTGGCAGACTGATTTGGAGAAATTTGAGGTAGTCAGTGGCAGTCCCAATAGAGCCGGTTCAATTGCTCGTTTACATTATCGTCAAAATGGTAAACCATATGTGATGGAAGATAAATTGATATACTGCGAATCAGGTAAAAAATATGTGTCAGAAGTTTCAGGAGATGCTCTTGCTGCCAGAGTCGAAACAACTCTTGAATCGATGAAGAATAAAACCAAAATAACTATTAAGTGGAATGGGAAAGCAAAAATACTCACACTAAAGATATTATTCCCATTTATCCGTAGTAAGATGTTTAAACAAGCTCAAAAGGAATTGAATAATTTTAAACAATTAGTTGAAACTAAAGGAGCAGATTTTAGTAATTAACTCAGATTAAAATAACTAAAAAATTAATTAGCCACTAAAAAAAACTTTATTCTTATGAGTCTGGTGAAAATTTAAGGGAAACAGTTATACTATATTTACAGGTGTTTTAATGAAACAGGTGATTATTATGAGGGCAGATCTTCCTATCAGCAGGGGTAAACTCGCTGCCCAGGCCTGCCACGCCAGCCTAGGATCCAATAAGCGTGCAGATGAGAGGAAGATAAAAAATTGGGAACTTGAGGGGAGTAAAAAGGTGGTTTTAAAGGTTAAGGATAGAGATGAACTTTTCCAGTACTATGAACTGGTTAAAGCCACTGATCTGCCCTACTTCTTAGTCACCGATGCCGGGCATACTGAGCTACCAGAATCCACCGTTACCTGCTTGGGAATAGGTCCTGATGAGGATGAGAAGATCGATAAGATTACCCAGGATTTGAAGTTGTTTAAGTAGTTGTGAGTTTACTTTTAATCAATAAATGAAGTGCTGATTTTATGGACTGGATTGTAAAGGTGGGCGGAAGTCTTTTCCCGGAAGATGCAGTTAACCTCTCTAAAGCCCTCGTTGGTAAAAGTGTCATGGTGATCTGCGGCGGTGGAGAACTGGCCAACCTGTTAAGGCAGTACGATGAGAGGATGGATTATTCGGATACAGCCGCCCACAAAAGTGCCATACTATGCATGGATATATTAGGAATGCTCCTAGCAGATAAAATACCCGGTGCCGAGGGTGTTCATTCTATAGACCAGGCAGAGAAGGCTATTCATGATGGGAAACTCCCGGTATTTTTACCTTCCCAGTTTTTATCCCGTGAAGATCCCTTAGAACATTCCTGGCGTGTTACTTCTGATTCCCTATCCCTTTATATAGCACATCAACTAAAGGCTAAACTATTAATAGCAACTGATGTAGATGGTATATATGATCAAAAACCATCCAAGAATGGTGCTCAACTGATAAGAAATATTAGTGCAAAAAAACTACTAGATTTTAATGAAACATCAGTTGATGATTTTTTAGCAGGTCTTTTACTTCAGTACAGATCATCTTGCTATGTGATTAATGGAATGCATCCTGAAAGGGTTCTATCTATAATTGAAGATAAAAGCAATGAAGATACTAAATATACACTTATCGGAGGAATTTAATATGGATAAAGTAGAATGTACATCATGTAAACAGGAAATATCACCAGTGGAAACCTGCGTGAAATTTGTATGTCCAGAATGCGATAACATACTCTACAGATGTCAGAAATGCAGGACTTTCGGACACCTATATGAGTGCAAATGTGGATTCAAAGGACCTTAAGATTCAAAGTTTAATCTTCAAAAATATAATTAATTGTACAAACAAGTTTATTGGGAGGTTACGATAATGGGAGAAGTAGTTGCAACAATTAAAGTAATGCCGGAAAGCCCGGATGTTGACCTAGAAAAAATTAAAGAAGACATCATACAGTCCATACCAGAAGGCGCTGAATTCCACAAAATAGAAGAAGAGCCAATAGCTTTCGGCCTGGTAGCCCTTAAGGTAATGGTAGTTGTTGGAGATGCTGAAGGGGGAACAGAACAAATAGAAGAAAATCTCTCCAACCTGAAAAACATAAGTAGTGTGGAAGTAGAAGATGTAAGAAGGCTTATGTAAACCTGCTTACTTTAATTATTTAATAATTATTTTTGAAATTTATTTAAAAAATCCCTGTTAATTTTTATTTTTCAATTTTTTTATGCACTTACATGCTGATCATAATACTTTTTATAATATTAGTATTATATTAATCTGTGGAGAGTGATTCAAATTTTTGATCTCATCTTTGCATGCATAATTGGTGTCATCTGTGGTGCAGTTACGGGTTTAATACCAGGTATACATGTTAACACAGTAGGTGCTTTCGTATTTGCATCATCAGCCACAGCACTGGCATTTTTATCACCAGATGTTTTGGGAGTGTTCTTAATCTCTATGTCCATTTCCCATGCGCTTTTGGAATTTATCCCCTCCATGTTCCTGGGCGTACCCGAAGAAGGCACTGTTTTATCAGTATTACCCGGCCACCATCTCATGCTCGAAGGAAGGGGAAAAGAAGCCATACGATTAGTAGCCTTGGGGGGATTTGGAGCAATTATGGTAACCATCTTACTTTTACCCATCTTCGCCTTTATTTTACCACCATTATATGGTTTCCTGAAGCCTTATATCTGGATCATCCTAATCGCAGTTGTAATATACATGTTCATCCGATTAAATAGGGATTTGGTATCCATTATATGGTCTGTGGTTATTTTTTTCTTCACAGGGATTATGGGCTGGCTGATGTTAAATTCACCAATATCATCAGGAGTCTCCCTGATGTGCATGTTTTCAGGTCTTTTTGGTGTGAGCACCCTCCTTTTCAGCTTGTCTGAAAGTTCCACCGTACCTCCACAGGATGACGAACACCATCTCCACGTGGACAGTAACATTTTAAGGGGTATCTTGGCCGGTGGGATAGCAGGAAGCATTCTGGGATTTCTCCCGGGAATGGGACCTGCCCAGGGAAGCATACTCGCCCAGGAGATAAGCGGTGGAGGAGATAAAGGAGAAAATAAAGACAGTTTCCTGGTGGCCATGAGTGGGGTAAATGTATCGGATGCACTGTTTTCCCTGATAGCCATCTACTTAATTGGCAATCCAAGGAGTGGAATTGCAGTATACGTGGATAAATTAATAGAAACTTTTAACTACGAACACCTCATCCTGTACATCTTCGTCTCCATCACTGCTGTGTCCCTTGCTTTGATACTATGTTTAAAATTAGGTGATATAGTAGGTGAATTCATACAGCAACTTGATTATAACAAGTTGTCATGGATGGTGATCATATTCATGAGCTTTATAGTGATGATATTTACTTTAATGGATCATGCAAATCTCTTTTTTATCCTGCTGGTTTATGCTACTTCAATATCCATGGGACTCCTGCCACACTATCTTGGCATTAATAAATCTAATCTCATGGGGGTACTGGTTGTTCCCGCCATTGTAATATACGTGGAGATTGGCTTGGCAATATAAAGATAGATTTTTTATGATGATATATATAAAAAAAGGAATTCAGATTATTACAACTTCTCTACAGATATTTTCCACAGATTCAATGAAACTGGTATTATCTACACCGGGAAATACGTCTACCAGGCATATATCGAATTTATCACTTAAAACATATTTTAAATCATTTACATCCAAACAGTAAACATCAAAATTCTCCCCTGTACCAATTAAGCCCTTATTTGACCCGGTTATATTTACTGGAAATCCATTTATCTCCAAATTCATTACCGTGGCCTGGCACGCTGGATACCAAATATCATTCAAAACCACCCGGGAAGCACCAGCAAGAAGGGCTGCTAAACCAAGAGTACCAGGTCCGCAAGTGCAATCAAGAATGGTGGGATTATCATATTTACTTAAAACCTTCTTTAACCCTGATATTTTGGGGGATAATGGTTGCGGGACCTCGATATGGATTTCTCCCTGATACTTGTACAAACATAAAATCCCCCAGGGAGTTTTTACCATGTCACAGCGAAGATCACATCCGCCTAAAAGTTCGTAGGTATTAGGCTTATTTTCAGAGTCTTTAACGCCCACAATATCCTTTAATACTCCTTTTAAAACTCCTTTAACCTCGGGTACTTCCTTTACTATGCGTTTTGCACACCCTACATTTACATCCTCAGAGAGTATAACCAATGAATTATCTGGGAGGTAGGGAGCGCTTTTCAGGGGATATGCGGGTGTTATTAGGGGTACACAGACATTTCTCAAGGTGGAATCCGGCTTTTTAACCCCTTCATCCATCATTATTTTAAGGATATGGGCCATCACCACGTCCAAGTGACGTTTACCACAGATGCATCTTCTAAAATTAGAATCCAATAGATCAACATCCAACTGATTGTTGAGTGGTTTGAATTTTTTAAAATTAATATCTTTACAGTTTTCACAGGCACTAAAAAAATCGTTTAAATCTTTTATTACCTTTGATTTAGATTTTACACAATTATTTCCACATCTGCAAAACACTTCCATAGGTTAGATTCACACACCAACACAGATAATTTTTTCCCTTGCAACTAAACAAATGCTCATATTAACATACATCATAAATATGCATTAAAAAATAACCAAAATTAGGATATCTTACGCTTATGCTTAAATAGTGGTTACCCTATATAAATATGTGAGAATTATGAGGGACAATAGAAAGGAAATTATCCGGGATCTGCTGGGGGACTTTGCTGATGAAGGAGAAGAGCAAGAACAATATCCTGTCAGTGATGATGAGGATGAAACAGTAAAAAGAAAGGTTAAAAAAGTTATCTCAGATTCTGATGAAGATGATGCATTTCAATTAGATAAAATTATCGAAAAGCCTTCAAGAAAGAAAAATAAAAAAATTAAGAAAGTTTCAGATGTGATGAAGGCTGAAATTATAGAAGAAGGACTTATTCCTAATTATAATGTTGCGATACCCAGTTTTTCAACAAAAGAAAGGCAGCTTTTCAATGAAATAAGGGAAAAACTGGTGGAAGTAGCAGTCACCCAGGATGATTTTAAGGTAGATGAAGAATCATTCATAGCAGAATGTAAACAGTTCCTGCGCGCGAAGGGTGTCCGGGACGTGGACCGCCTGTCAGCACAGATCTCCCAGGAAATGTTGGGATATGGTAAATTGGACCATATGATCAAGGATGATGATCTTGAGGAAATAATGGTCATTGGAACAGGGAATAAAGTCTTCGTATACCACCGTGACATAGGAATGATGGTAACCAATGTTGTTTTTGAAGAAGAACCAGAGATCAAGGCCATCATCGATGTCATAGCCCGGCAAGTTAACCGGAGGATAGATCAACAGACACCAATACTGGACGCCCGTCTGAAGGACGGTTCCAGAGTCAACGCAACCCTACCACCTGTATCTGCTGACGGACCAACACTCACCATTCGTAAATTTAAAAAGGATCCACTAACTGTGGTTGATTTAATAAATTATAAAACAATGTCACCACATCTTGCTGGTTTCCTCTGGGTGTGTACAGATGGTTTAGGTGTAAAACCCTGTAATGCCATAATTGCCGGGGGAACAGGTTCAGGAAAAACCACCACCATGAACACAGTGGCCGCCTTTGTACCGCCCCGAGAGAGGATAATTACCATTGAAGATACTCTGGAATTACAGCTCCCCCACAGCCATGTGGTGCGGATGGAAACCCGCCCACCAAACATAGAAGGTAAAGGGGAACTAACCATGGATACACTAGTTAAAAATTCCCTTAGACAGAGACCAGACCGCGTGATAGTGGGAGAAGTTAGGGGAGCAGAAGCCATAACACTCTTCACAGCACTTAACACCGGGCATTCAGGTATGGGAACCCTTCACTCCAACACAGCACGAGAAACCATAACCCGTCTGATAAATCAGCCTATGAACGTTCCTAATATAATGATACCTGCATTGGACTTTATAATCATGCAACAGAGAATGTACCGGCCTGAAGGAGGTTCTATACGTAGAATAACCGAAGTAGCAGAGGTGGTAGGTATGGAAGAGGGTAATGTACAGCTCAACAGGGTATTTGAATGGGATAATGTGACAGATAAAGTGGAGTATGTGGGAATATCCAGCCAGACTTTAAGGGATATCTCTGAATTAAGGGGTATAGGAACATCAGAGATAGAAGAAGAGATAGAAAAAAGACGTCTGGTACTTGAATATTTAGCTGATAACAATATACGCTCCATTGATGAAGTGGGTAACTATATTAATCAATATTATCGTGATCCAGACGCAATGATGGATGAAGTATTGTAGTTAATCATTTGAAAATTAATTAAAAAATTCACTGATGGTGAAAGTAAATGGCACCCTTCGAAGGTCTTAAGAAATTTTTTAATTCTATTGGAAATTTTACCATAGATTCCAGTCAGAAAGTAGGTGACGGAGTCCGGGCTCCCGTGAAAAAATTAAATGAAATGAGGCCTGCTGAAAGAAGGATAAGAGAAAAAAGAGAACAGGAAGCTGGTAAAGAACCAGAAACAGATAAAAAATCAGATAAAAAGTCATTACTGGATATTTCTACCCCTACAATGGGACTATTCAGAGATAAGCAATCAAAGGAAAAATTACTGAGAGAGGATAAAGAAGAAAAAACACCTTTTAAATCAGCCCTCTCCAAAAGGACCATCAAAAGAAAGAGGATGGATAAAGAAGAAATTGAGATGTTTAAGGATCTCATAGATAGTAAACATAAGCAGAAAGAAGAATCCGGCATAGACGAAAAAAAACAGGCTGCACTTAGAAAAGCTTCTCTTGAGGAAATACTAAAGGAAGAACAGAAAGAAAAGATGGATCCCAAGCTGATCCTCCTCATGGGTGGAATATCCTTTACATTGGTGCTCGTTGCTGTAACAGTCATGGGCTTTGGAATAGAAATTGGATTGATAGTGGGATTCCTCATATTCATGATGGCACTGCTCATATTTTTCCTCCCTAAAATGAAACAGGGAAGCAAATCAAATGCTGCAGCTAGAGAACTGCCCTTTGCATTAAGGCAGATGGCAACAGAGTTAAGAGCTGGAACTGGGCTCCATGACAGTATGCAATCAATAGCCACATCAGGATACGGGCCCTTATCTGAAGAGTTTTCCAGGGCACTGGAAGAGATAAGGTACGGAGAAACCACAGAAAAGGCCCTGCTGGATATGAGTAACCGTATAAACTCAGAGGGACTCGAGAGGGCTATTCACCAGATAACCCGAACGCTCACAAGTGGTGGGGATTTAGCTAAGACTTTAACGGTTATAGCTGATGATACATCCTATGAAATGCGTATGAAACTTAAAGACTACGCACAAAAACTTAATTCATTCACGATGATCTACATGTTCATCGCAATCCTGGCACCGGTAATTACCCTGATTATGTTGATAGCTGCATCAACAGTTATGGGTGCTGTGTTACCACCAGTACTTTTGCTGATAATGTATTTATTCTTCTTCCCACTCATAGTGGCGTTCATGGCCTTCATGATCAAGAGGTTGGAGCCACAAATTTAACTGTGAGCTACCTGAATAATACTAAAAAAAACATTTTTTTTCTTTTTTTATTTTACTTATTTTTTTATTCTAAGTAACTGGGCATTAAAAGCAACTATAACTGTACTTAAGGACATTAAAATAGCACCCATGGCAGGACTAAGGAGAAAACCCCAGCCATATAGTAAACCTGCTGCAAGGGGTATAGCAAAGGCATTATATCCCGTAGCCCACAACAGGTTCTGCTTCATCTTACTATAGGTGGCTTTGGTTAGCTCCATGATATTAACTATGTCTTCAGGATTGCTCTTTACCAGTACGATATCTGCACTTTCCATGGCCACATCAGTCCCTGCTCCAATGGCAATACCCACATCTGCTTGAGCTAGCGCCGGGGCATCATTTACCCCATCACCAACCATCACCACTTTTAATCCCTTATCCTGAACCTGATGAACCTTATGGGCCTTTTCCTGTGGTAGAATTCTGTAAAAGTATTCGTCCAGGTCAATTTCTTCTGCAACCCACCGGGCAACATCTTCATTATCTCCAGTTAACATCATACAGCGGATGCCCTGCTTTTGCAATTTATTAACGGTAAGTTTAGACTCGGGACGTATTACATCAGCCAGTGCAATAACACCAGCAGCTTTACCGTCAATTATAACATAAATTAGAGTTTTTGGCTGTTTTTCAACATCAGCTAATTTAGAACTGTTTATTTTAATTTTTTCCCTCTCTATATAGGCCGGGCTTACAACTTTTACTTCATGATCTTCAACCGTGGCCTGCACTCCTTCACCGGGGCTGGATTGGAAATCTTTAGTTTTATAGGTTACATGGGTTGATTTAACTATTCCCTGGGCAATAGGATGTTCAGATTCCTTTTCTACAGATGCAGCGTATTTGAGGACTTCATCTTCGCTGAAAGTATCCTTTTTAAAAGAGATCACATCAGTGACTCCAAATTTTCCCTCTGTAAGAGTACCAGTTTTATCAAAGATAACCGCCTGAATATCCTTCATATTTTCAAAGGACTGACGATCACGAATTAAAACTCCATTTTTAGCTGATATAGAAGTTGAAACAGCCACCACCAGGGGTATGGCTAATCCCAGGGCATGGGGGCAGGTGGTTACCATTACAGTAACTGATCTTTCCAGTGCAAAGGCTAAATCATGGCCAAACACTCCCAGCCAGACAAGTAAAGTAATAACCCCCCCGGATAATGCGATGATGGTAAGCCAGAATGCAGATCGGTTAGCCAGGTCCTGGGTGCTAGATTTACTTTCTTGGGCCTCTTGAACCAGAGCCACTACCTGTGAGATAAAGGAGTCTTTCCCAACTTTTTTTACTGTAACTTTCAGGGAGCCTGTACCATTAATTGATCCGCCGATAATTTCATCTCCTTCCTTTCGCAGCACTGGTTCAGATTCACCAGTTAAAAGAGATTCAGTGATATAAGATTGACCATCTTCTATAATACCATCAGCGGGTACTTTTTCACCTGGTTTAACCAGTACCAAATCCTCTAACTTGAGATTTTCCAGGGGAACATCCTCAACTGTTCCATCATCATGAATATTATGGGCATTTTTAGGTAAAAGAGTGGCTAATTCCTGAAGTGCTCGGGAGGCCCCCATCACTGAACGCATTTCGATCCAGTGTCCCAGTAGCATGATATCGATTAAGGTGACCAGTTCCAAGTAGAATGTCATACCCATCAGACCGAAGGTAACTCCCACACTGTAGATGTAGGCTGTGGTAATGGCCACCGCCACCAGGGTCATCATACCAGGCTGCCTTATTTTAAACTCATTAACAAGGCCAGTGAAGAAGGGATAACCACCGTAGAAGAATACAAAAGATGATAAAATGAACAAGACGTACATGTCTCCCGGGAAATGGAGAAAATGCAGTCCAAATAATTCCTGAACCATCTCTGAAAGAAAAAAGACAGGGACGGTTACAATCATGGATACTATGAATCTCTTCTTAAAATCATCCATCATTGCCTGGTGATGATCATGACCCTTGTGTTTTTGTTCGTGATCTGTGTGATCTAGATGTTCTTCATGTACTTGGTGTTCCATTTGTTCTTCATGGCCATGATTTTTATGTTCTTCATGTTTTTCGTGCTCATCATGTCCATTATGTTCTTTAGAATGAGTATTTTCTTCTTTATGATGATTATCTGGAGACAATTTTTCTTCATGGGAATTTGGATGGTCATGATCTTTCATTTGATACCTTCCCTCAAATAAAAATAAGATTAGTAACTGTTATCCCGGAGAAATTTCCACTCAAAAACAGTTAATGTATTTATATGTATTTACTTTCTAAAATAGTTGGTAGATAGTCTAGGAAGATGTTATAAGTTTCGATTATGTTAGGTTTAATAATTGTCTAAAGTTATATTGTTACATTTGCTCCTATAAATCCAAGTTCAGGAAATATATAAATTGCTAGAATCTGAAGAGAAGCAATTATTGAGAGGGTGATGATAACAAATACATATTCATTTTTACCGATTGAATTTTCCCGGTCCTGATATAATTTAGATTTATCTGAATACCCTCTACTTAACATGCTTAAATAAATGGACTCCCCGCGTTCATATGATCTTAGGAACATCATCACTATGGTGAAAGCTATTTGCTTTAATCTCCACAAGTATTTAGTTTTTTTATTAAATATATCGAAGTTTCGGGATTTCTGGGCATTATTTATTTTGCTCAGCTCATCATAAAATAAGGATAGGAATCTGATCATGAGACTGAATATCATTGCAAGGTCTCGAGGCATACCCAGCTTCCTAAAAGATTGAATAACTTCTTGCATGGGGCTTATTGAAGATAAGATGACGATGGAGGTTAAGGTTACAATAATTCTTGAAAGTAGTAAGGATCCAAACATCAACCCCTCTAAGGTAATATTAATTCCAAAGGGCAATGCGTATAAGGCAATTCCAGGACGTATAAATGGCTGGAAGGCTATGATAAAAATGGTGAAGGGTAAAAGAACCAAAATCCGCATGAATGCTTGCTTAAAAGATATGTTGGACAAATAGATGAGTAATAAGAGGTATAATTCCAAAACTAATAGCACCATTATTTGAGTGCTAAATACTGCGTAAACAATAATTAAAATTAGGGATATTAATTTTATTCGACCATCCAATGTGTGAAGGATACTTTCCTTCATTGTTTCTTTTTCAATTATGTGAAATGTTTCTGTAAATCCCATTGGAATACTCCTAATTATAAAAATTTGTAAAGTTAAGGATTTTTAAAAAATTTTTGAAAGGGAAGGTTAAATTCCCTCTCATTTTTTGTATATTTTATGTATTTGTATATTTTATGTATCTGAATTGTTTCCTGGTTTGAACCATCTAGCCGTGGTAGCTAAACCAACCATGGCTAAAAATACTATTATTGTACCCAGTACAATGGATACTACTCCGCCTAATGGTGATTCACCCCATGCTGGCACAAGATAATCTGGTAATGGGGCTTCAAATAATGGTTCTGTTTCTTCGACTAATAGTATTTTTTCTGCAGCACTTTCCAATCCATCTGGGTCTGCTGATGCCAGAAATGGTGCTAATACTGCAATTATTAAAGCTACTATTAACCCACCGATAACGAAACTTTTGTCTCTTCTGTTCATTTTTCCACCTCGGCTGTGTCCTTATTTGTCCAGGGGAGTAAATCAGGTCTCGCTTTTTGAATGGCTAAGATTGCGATCACGGTTATAACTCCTTCAGCAACACCTATCACCGCATGGTAAAGTCCCATGAAGAACAGACCTAGATCTATCGGGAAGGTTCCAGCTAATGCCATTTCGATTGCAACTGCTATTGCGGCTACAAATAGGGATGCCCATGCTGCTATGAATATGGCTACCCATAGATTCAGTTTCTTCAACAAGGTAAATACCCCGTAACCTGTGAAACCGGCGATTACGCCCATATCTAATATATTCGCTCCTAGGGCGGTAATTCCACCGTCACCGAAGAAGAATCCCTGTACAGTGAGTACTACTGTTAAGACTAGCACTGCTGCCCAGGGGCTTCCGAATATAATGGCTACTAATGCTGCACCAACCATATGTCCACTTGTTCCCCATGGAATAGGTATATTCATCGCTTGTATCGCAAATATAAAAGCAGCTAACACGGCCATCAATGGCACACGCTTTTCATCAAGATTTTGTTTTGCCCAATTCAGAGCAAAGTACAAAGCAACTATGGTTATAATGTAATAGATAGCTGCTTGCAACAATGGTAAAAAACCATCTGGTATATGCAAATTTTTTCCCTCCTATATTTTATCTGAGGGTTAGAAAACTCAAAAGTAATGTTATTACTAAATTTAATTAAATGCCTGTGTTTGTAATACTTTTAAACGTTTTCAACCCTTTTAAATCAATTCAATTATTAAAATTACAATAATATAAGCGTTTCCCTAAGTATTACTAAATTACAATTTTTATAAAATAATGGTATTAACTGGGTATGATAAATTAATTGTTTTTGTCCCTTTTCGTAATACTTTTGATATTTTTTTTAATTTTATTATAAAAAATTCATAATCAAATATGATTATATCTAATGATTTTGGAGAATTTGCTTTGTGAGTTTCATCCTAGAATTTTTAAATCTCACCAGATTTTTCAATGAAAATTTCCAGTCTACCATCCATTTTAACCAAGGTTTTTACCTTTAAAATTGAATCATCTACGTAGAAGAGTGTATCAACTGTTTTTGCTTTTGGAATACTCAACAAACTGACATTTTTTATGCCTTTTTGTTTAAGTTTTCTAAGCATTCCATCAATATTGGATGATGAATTTTCATGTTTTTTCATTTTATGCAACCTCTGGATTTCAGCCTCCAACCATGATCAGCTTACCTGTGGATGGATCTTTGTAGACCGTGCCCATTTCTACATATCCTTCCCCTGAACCTGATGAAGTATCAGGTGTTTGATTTAATTCCTTACCCATTTGTACTTCAGCTGCATTCTTCATGGCTTCCATTGTTGCCTGTTTTTCTTCAGGGCTGGAATCAGCAAACACCACGCTTTGCATGTTCCAGGATACCACCACGAATATTAAAAATCCTACTGATAGGACAAGCATGGCGTCCACAAGATTGCTAGTCCCGGCCATTGGGTCTTCTTCATTTTGAGATAATAGTCGTCGTCGTCTGCGTCTTAGCATTATCTAAAACCTCCAATACAGATTCTGCAAGGGTATCCAAGGTGGATAAATTATCTTCATACCACCTTCTCCTAATTTTGGATACAACGTAAGCTATCCCACCAGCTGCTAAACCAACAACCGTGGTATCAAAAGCTATTATAATGGCCTGTGCAAGGGCAGTTACGTCACCCGCTCCAAGGGCAGCTAAACCTGGTCCCATGGGTATTAATGTTCCCATTAAACCGAGAGTTGGGCCTAATCTGGTAACGATATCTGTTTTTTCAAGATTTTTTGCTGCTTTTAATTCTTCTCCTTCTATTAGCTTTCTAGCTAAAGCTTCTCTGGATTTGGAACCAAACTTTGGGGTGGAAGCTATCTTTATTAGAACTTCTTTGCTGCTGGTTGGTAATCTGCTTTCATTTACTTTCTGAATTATTTGTTCTGGGGTACCCGGATTGGATATTTCTTCAATTAATTTTGCTGTTTTGTCAGTGCTGAACCTGATCCTATTAGAATGCTCTGAAATCAAACCACCTAAGGTAATTATGGCATACACCATAAATACCAAAAGAGCCACAATCACCGGTATAAGAAGGCTCTGTGAAATTACATGTAAAGCTGAACCTAATATTTCACTTCCTGGAATTGCTACCATATGCTAATCACCTGTCTATTTTCAATGTGTTAATTTACTAATTTTCTTATTTATGTAAAATCCAGAGACCAATAAAATTACAACACCTAAAGAAGCATAGATCAGAGTTGAAATTGAGGGTAAGGTCATGGGACTCATTTCACTGGCTAATACGGTGGCAATGTTGGGAATTACAATTCCTGATGCTAAGAAGTAGAAGCCCATGAACATCATGAAATTCCCTAGAACAACTGGGAAGGGTTTTTTAATAAATCGAACTATGCTATTTGAAAGCAAGTAAAAAACACCTATAAGTACTGAAAGTGCGACTGCAGAATATTGTCCAATTACAAAGGATGATGCTCCGATTACTGGTGACATGAGTATTATAACTGCCAGTACTGCTCCAAAACAGCAGGGACAGGGTGCTATCATTGCCATACAAGTGGCGGATGCCTGGTTTTTCTGGTGGATTTTCCATTCCTTAATGGTATGCCATCCTGCGTAAAGGATAACCGCTCCCATTATAAGGAAGATAACAGAGTTGTAATCGTACATCAACGTATAAAGGTAGTCAGTGTATTCTGCTGCAACCCTGGTGAGTATCAATATACCCAAACCATAGCCAATTGCAATTCCGGCAGCTATCTTTTTAGATATGTTAGCAAAACCCATTGCCATGCCTATTTTAAAGGCGAAAAAAAGTATCGCTGATAATATTCCCATTTGCCACAATATTTCCCACATAATAATCATCTTAACTTTAAATTTTTAGATATATAATAATTTCTATTTAATTTGTATTATTACTTTTTCCTGATTTTTAAGCTTGAAAGTAATATTAATCGAACTTTAATACTTAGCGGTCAGTTTTATCGCGAATTTTAATACATTTTCCTATAAAAAAATAAAAAAAGGGGGGAATTATTTTTTTAAGAAGTCCATTATGCTGGATTTGAAATATCCGACACCAACAAGACATATTAAGAGAATTACTCCTATTATGGCTATTAATGGCGTATTTGATTGGCTAGAACTCTGGTTATTCATTTCAGATATTTCATGAGCGTTTTGGCTATTACTATCTGATGTTTTCCCTACTTCTGACGCTGCCTGTACTGTACTGGTTTCACCTGGTGAGGCTGGTTCTGGATTTCCAGATGTTGATGTACTTCCCTGGTTAGGATTGGTATTCTGTCCTCCATCTTCTGCCGGTGTTCCTATAATGCCAATGGTTTTACCTGTTGCACCTTCAAAGGCATCAGCAAATTGTTGAAGCTGATCTAGGCTTAGGGAAGAACCAGTTACCAAGAACTTGTTGAATTCAACATTAGCACAGGTATGATGACAGCAGGATACCCCGTATTCATTTACCATAGCTACGTACTTATCTTCTAAAGCTGTTAAAGTACCTGAATCCGCCTTCCAGATGTCTCTTCGAGCGGATTCGATTACCCATCCCAGCATACTCTGGGTGGCGAAGGCCTGGTAATCTTCAGTAGCGGTAAATCTGGGATCAAGCAGATTTTGAGCAACCTGAGTCCACATATCATCACTCACACTGTTGGTGGTAACATCCATTGCAAAGAGATTTTTGTACTTGTCCGCATATTCCATCCAACCACTGGGCGTGTTTAATAGGGAATCCATATATTTAGTGTTTAGAAGTTGAGATCGTATTTCTAATCCCATTTCTTCCTGTGTTGTCCTTGTCACGACTTTGTTTTTATTTCTGAGGTCTACCAATACATCATCAGGGTTTCCTCCCAGGCCTCGAGATGCCAGTAACATGCCACCGTACCAGTCGTAGTAGTCATCCGTATCCAGTAGTCTCCAAGTACTGTCTATACTCTGGGTTATCATGTCTGCGCTTCCCAGCAGATACTGGAAAGTATTTTTGTTCTGTTCAATGCTAACTCCGTCGGATGTAGATCTCCATGCGTAAGATACTCTGGATAAATAGACGCTCGCCAATTCATCGTTAGTCTTCCATTTACCTGTATTAGGTACGAGATCAGACACTCCTGTACCTTCGAGTACCATTCCAGGCAATCCAAAGATACGGTCCAAAGATGCATTTTCAGCCAGATGTTTTATAACATAGTTCTGACTTGCTGTCTCTCCAGGGGCCTCAGATACTAATTTCACGGCATTGTTCATAATATTTATCCATATTTCATTACCAGTTACTGCTGTGGTAAATACATCTATTCTTGGCCTTTGTATTGTAATACCATCTATGGTTATGGTTAGGTTTTCCAGGGGTATTAATACTGGGTTAGGCTGTAAATCACCATTGCTGTTCCAGACTGGCATCGCACCTAACAGATACATGAACTCAGCTATGGATATGGCATCTGTTCTTAGCAGTTCTGTGCCCCACATTATCATACCAATTGTTTCGGGGAATTTACCATGTTTTTTGTAGTGATCAGTTAATAACTGGTCCGCAACTTTTTTTCCTGTTTCCCATGCTGCTTTGGTAGGCATTTTTTTGGGATTAGAAGCATAGAAATTCATTCCTGTCGGAAGAACATCTGCATAAGATGGGTCTGCTCCCAGACCAGAGCTAACAAATCCACCATTAAGAGCATTTAAAAGGTTATTCCATTCCTGGTTGTCCCTTATTTTGACAATGATCTCTTTGCAGTACTTAAGATCATCCAGTAGATTAGAGTTTGTAACACCTAAACTGGTTGGATCCTCTCCATTTGCTATTCGTTGAATATAATTTTTTATAAGAGCATCTATTGTGTCAATTTCATTTCCGTATTGAGTATTCTTCTGCATATCAAAGTACCCTACAGTTATTGCTGGATATAATACCATTTTCATGTGATTCAAGATTTGTGTCATGGATGAAGATATAGTAAATACCTCTTCAATAAGTTCATCGCCAGTTAAAACCTTGCCTAAACTATGTAAACCAAGTGGTATGATGTCATTTTCAATTTCGTGTAATTGTAGATGGATATGGTTAAGCCACTCGCTAAAATTTTGTCCTTGTTGCTGATTTTGAAGCTTTAATTCAATTGCTTTAGCTGTTATCTGTGATTCTAATGCTGGTATAATCTGATAGTTACCAACATTCAAAGCGTTTTCATACTGGTGTATCAGGTCATGGATAACGATTAAATTACCGTATAATCCGGATCTAACCATCGCAGGTGTCATATGATCTATTATAAGCGCGCCAGCTCTGTCTTTGGCCACCATACCTTCACCGGGGTTTGATACTATGTAAGGGTTGATGTTTGGTATGTTAGCCAGTCGGAAAGGCCAATCATCTTCCTGCAGTCCAACATTTCTCCCAGGTAACCATTCCAGGGTTCCATGAGTTCCCATATGAATTATTGCATTGGCACCGAAACTTTTCTCCAGCCATTTATAAAATGCGATGTACTGGTGGTGTGGCGGTAAATAAGGATCATGGTAGTTTTCAACTTCTTCCCAGCCTCTGCTTGGCTGAACTGTGAGGAACACATTACCAAACATCAGACCCGGAATAACAAGGGAACCATTATAATCCATTATATCGCCAACAAGTTGGCCCCATTTGCTTATTACTTGCTGTTTTAGAGCATCTGGGAGCTGATTGAACCATTGACTGTAGGTTGATGCATTTACTAGCTGTTTGTTGATCTGAAGGCTTTGCATATTTTTTTCCACATACTGATTCAGTAGATTCTGTGCCCAGCTACCTTTGTTACCAAACTCTGCTACTAATGTATACAGTTCTTCTGCAGTCGGGATTTCTTTGGTTCCAACATCATATCCTTGTTCTTTTAGCTTTAGAAGAAGATCATGGACACTCTGGAAAATATTAAGATATGATGCTCCAATTTCTGCTTTTCCTGGTGGGTAATTGTAGAGAATTATGGCAATTTTTTTGTTAGAATTTGGCAATTCCTTTAGTTTAGCCCATTGGTTAGTTAAACTGATTAATTTTTTGATTCCTGCATCTATTGGATGTTCAAAACCATTTTCATCAGTATATGATATTACAATAGGGCTGAAAACTCCCTCGAAGTAGGGGAAAGTTACTGCAAAGGTCCATTCGTATTGAGCACCCAAAGGATTGGTTAAACTACCCTGATCTGAGAGTTGTAGTCCTTTTATAACTTCGAGGTTAATTCTTTCTAATTCACTTAAAGCACCATCTCCTGAGAGATTTTCATAATTAAGTGACCAGCTATACAATGAAGTTATTGCAGATACTCCTCTTGCTAAAGGCCCGTTTCCATCCTTTCCTTTTACTAATTCTTCTAACAAACTACTTATAGGTGGATTAGTGGCACCTTGGAACAGATTTAAAACTGCCCTACCCTGTCTTTCATATTCTCTGATTAAGGCATCTATAGTTGGGGCAAATTCGCCTCCAGGACCGTAACTGGCTATAACTATAAATGGGCCAGTCGTATTTGCTTTTGTGGTAGTATACCAATTTTCAAACTGTTGATATACATTGTTACGTGCATTAGCAGCCCATGTATTGTAGTTCTGATCTATCCATTTTAAACTATAGTATGGTGCTATGTATCCCATATTTCCTTCTATCCATGTTTTTATCTGTGTTTGAGTCGGGACAGAAGAAACAATTTTTGTTGGATAGTCTGGATGGTATATACCCCAATCTGGGGTGGCCATTATTGGGCTTTTACCATTTTTAGTAGGATCAATTGTTGTTTCTCCGAGCAGGAAGTAAATATAATCTACCATGTTCTGTAGATTAGTTTGTAGTGCTGTTCCAGTGGCAAGTGCGTAGTATGAACCAATGTAAGTGTTCTCCACAGTATCTGCGGTGTCATTGATGTCATGGCCACCTAAAAGATGTAGCCCATCTCCTCCATAAGGATCTGTATCTATGTCACATGATGGAAATCCAAATGCACTTGAGATCTTGTAGTTAGCGTTTGCTGGGCTTTTGAGTAGTTCATCATACCATGAATCTCCCCAACCAGTTCCAGGCATAGCCATATCTAAATATGCGAAGTTAACGTACTCCATTATCCAATCATTGGTTGGTGATGAGCTTGGATTCCACATATCAAGATAAATCAACCGTCGGTTGTTTAAATTTCTGATTCCAACACCCTTTTCTGCAACTGAGCTTAATATTGCAATATCTGGCATGAAAGTATGGTTTAATACTGCATCTGGTATAGGTGATCCAGTCGGTGTTACATTGGTTATAAATTTCTTGTAGGTAGAATAGGTAATTTCAACCTTGAATTGGGTGAGTGTGGATACGAAGTTTATATCATATTTTCCATCGGCATCGGTGGTTCCTGTGGCGATTGTCAAACCATTGGCCGGATTTTGTACTGTTATTTTAGCGCCTTTAACTGGAATGGCGTTTGTAAGGTTGGTATAGGTCCCAGAACTTTCATTGTAGATTTCTTTCACGGTTCCATGAATCTGGGGATCTAAATCTTGTTGACCTCCAATTTGATTGGTATTTGAATCATACATCTGGAAGGAGTCCGTATCAACATTTTCCTGAGGATCTACCGCTGTTATTGGTCCACATAGAATTAGTGCGAAAACAATTGTCGCTACTAGTAAAATCATTTGTTTTTTCATCTTTTTTTCACCTCCTTTATTTCTGAGTATATCAAATATACTTGAATAGAAATAAAGTAATGTGGAATATATATTTTTCCATTTTACTTTATAAAAAATAAAGTAAATTTTAAAATTTATATAGTAGAAGAGATAAAGACAAGATTTGTAGGTGTAAATACTATTCACCCGGGGTCATAAAACCTCCTTATTCGAATGATTTACGGGTGCCCATGAGGGATCTAATTAAAGATCCCTTAATTTCCTCCATCTTTGGAGATACAAATCAGAAACTATTCTAGATCAAAATAGATACGTATTAAAAAAATAAGAAAGGGGGAAAATTTTTATCTTCTCAAGAAGTCCATTATGCTGGATTTGAAGTATCCCACACCAATCAAACTTACCAGAAGCACGACACCAACTACGGCTGCTATGGGCATTCCTGTATTCTCGGATTGGCTCTGTTGGCTTACTTCGGTTATTTCATGGGACTGACTCTGATCTCCTTCATCACCTGGTGTAGATGCTGCTTGCGCCTGCTGTTCTTCAGGAGTACCTGAACTGGATCCATCTTCAGACTGTCCTTGATGATTAGGTTGGCTTGGTTCTCCCGGCTGGCTGGGTTGACTTGGCTGATTAGGAATTGGAGATGGTGCGAATCCTTGATATTGGGTGGCACTGTAGACTTGACTTTTGAATTGAGCTAGCATATCTGGATTGATGTACTTAGTAGCCCATTCCATCATGGCAATGTTACCACAACTGCAGTCGCAGCAGGCAACTCCATTTTCAGCTATCAATTTAGCCCATGTATTGGCGACTAATCTAAGATTTGCTTCATCAGTCTTCCAGTATTCTTTGTTAGCTGCTGTAAGTAGGGTTCCTGTGATGCTGATCATAGCGTAGACATTATTTCCACTGGAAAGCCACTCGTCTACTCCCATATTGCACTGATCTTTTATGTAGGTGTTTACAACTTCATCCCACATCCAGTTTTCAACTGTTTCTGGACTGGTAACCTGCCATCCCCATAGATATGAGACAAATTTGTTCGAGATGTACCTTGCACCACTGTATCCTTCATTCATCATTCCCTGGATCCATTCTGGGTTGTAATATCTGGTTCTCATCTCCTGGGTCATGAATGACTGCAGGGACATCACTTTTGCATTGGAAGGGTTTGCATAATAGACCACGTTGAGGTTAGGAGCTTTTCCGTTCATCTTTTCTATGGCCATTGAAAGTCCTCCGTAGTAGTCGTAGTAATCATCGTTATCCAGTACACCGTAAAGGTTAGTGCTTCTACTATGGTATGCTGTATCTATGCCTACCAGCAAGTCTTTAAATAGATTTGGATTACTAACACCCCAGTTCCTCTCAGAATAGGTATGACTCATCCTGTTTATGTACACATCGGCTACTTGTTCCCTGTTTTCCCAAGTCCAGCTTTGTTCAACTGCTTTGTTAACTCCTGCACCGTAGTCGCCTACTGGTGGTGCGAATATTCGGGTTATGGCCATTTCTCCAGCATCGCCTGGTGATATGCCTTGGGCTATGTAATTATTTGCAGACTCAATCCAATGTTTAGCGATGTAATTTTGTTCGATAGGTTCATTACCTTTGAAATTAGTGTATTTGGAATCTTCAAGTGTCTGTAAAACATAATCAAGTGTTGATTTGAGTTTTGGATACTTTATCACTATGGTATTGTATGATGCAGCTAATGCTACTCTGTTAGAACGGTCCATGTTGATTAAAAGCCTTGGAAATAAATCTCTGAATAATCCGCTGGTTGTAACTACTGCATCTACTCTAGGTCTCTCTTTCAAAGCCGGTAATCCTTTAGATGCCCGTACAGCATTTAAGTCAGAAAGCAAAGTAGAAAGTGGAGTGGCAATCATTTTGTCAACATTTCCAGTGCTTGTCCATGTAGGTTCAACACCCAACATTCTAAAGATGAATGAAGCCATTGTACCGTCGTCTCTTGCTGTTTCCACACACCATACCACTGCGGCTATTTTTTCAGGGATACTGTTAAGCTGAGATAAAGCCATATCTGCAAGTTTTTTACCTAAGTTCCAAGCTGTCTTTGTTGGTATCTGATTTTCAGAAAGAGAATAGAAGTTTTTCCCAGTAGGTACTGATCCCGTGTTTCTTATGGGGTCATTACCTGTAGAAGGAGTTATGTAACCTCCATTAAGGGCATCAACCAATGCATTGATTTCTGCATTAAAACTTACATCTATTTTTCTGGCATATTCAAGTGCTTCTTTAAGTTTAGCCTGAATTTGGTGGTTGGATGTAAGTTGTGCTGCAGTTTTTTTTCCAGTGAATAACTGTAGAATCCAGTTTTGTGCCTTATTGTTCAACTGTTCTGTCTGATTTAAACTCAGTTTATCAAAGTTCCAACTATTTTTTTGGGCCAAAAGCCTTTGAAGTGAAGGATTATTTATTCCTCCATCTGATGAAACCATTGAGGTTGCAAGCAGCGCTATCTCATTGTCAGACCATCTTAAGCCGAACGTGTGCAGTCCATAAGGCATGAGAGTTTGTTGAAGATCTAATAGATACTCATGCAATTTTTCTATTTCCTCATCAGTGATGTGGTTAACGTCTGATATTCCTAAATCGGTTTCTAAATGCATTTCTTTGATCTTCTGTTTTAATTGTGTCATATACTCCTCTTTCATTGGATTTCCTGCTGGAGTTTTTTCATAATCATCTATTAACCCCTTTAGTTCTATAAAACCACCATATAAGGTCGTGGTTTTAAGTGGTGGAGTTAAGTGATCGATTATAACTCCAAGTCCCCTTCTTTTAGCCTGCATTCCTTCACCAACACCATCGATGATGTAGATATATGCTGAAGGGGTGTCGCCTATCATTATATCGGAGTAATCGAAGCTTGAAAGAGCAACCTGTTTATTTGGGAGCCATTCATAGCTTGCATGCCTTCCTAAATGTACCTGGGCATCTGCCTTGAGTTTCTGATTGATCCAAGCATACCAAGCTAGGTACTGGTGATGGGGTGGGACGATAGTGCTATGATAAAATTTGGATGCATCAGCTTCCCAACCACGTTGCGGTTCAGGACCAATAAATACGTTTCCAAACTTCATTCCCGGAATTACAATGTATTTCTTACCATTTTTGGTAATAGTCATGATATTTCCTGGTGATTTTCCCCATCCTGTTAAGCCAGGAATTGCAAGAGCTAAAAATGCATTTTTGGCTGTGTAGAAAGAATCCCATGAAGTGCTATTTCCACTTATAACATTTTTGAGAGCACTGCACATTTTGTTGATTAAGCTCACTGCTTTTTTGGATTTTTCAGGATAAGTATTGGCTAAGCTTATCATTTCTTGGGCCCATTTTTCTACAGTTTTAATTCCTGCTTTTTTCGCTGTTTCATCTGTTTTACCGTACTTTACTGCAATTTTGGTCATTTCCTCGATGTATCCGACTGGTCCCTCAGTGATTTGTTTTTGAGCAACGGGATTTAGACTTTTGAACCAGGCATCATATTCTTTTGCATCCCATAGGATGGTGTTTGGATTGTTTGCCAGTTTTTCCAGTTCTCCAGGGGCCCAGTTAGCCACGTTTATTCCCCTTTCAATCATCAGCTTGATAAGCTGATCAGATGTTTTAGGGATGTCTGTAACTGTATATCCCTCCTTTTTAAGCTGGTTGAGTATCTGGAGTATACTTTCAGGGACATTTAGATAACTTGCCCCTATGTTTTGCTTTCCGGGTGGATAGTTGTAGTAAATCAGAGCTATGTTTTTGTTGGAGTTGTCCATATACTTTAAATCAGTCCAGTTCTTGATTCTGGCCGCTAATTTATCCATTCTATCAGGTATGGCTTTGTAACTTGTTAAGTTAGCTCCAGTTACTGAATCAGATGTTATTTCAGTAGTAGCAACAAAAATTGGCTCTATTATACCCTGTGTTTCTGGTACGGCAATTTGGTAGTAGGTGTCACTCCATAATAACCCATCATCTGACACTAACCATTCTCCTTCGGTCCTTTTAGTGGAAGTCATGGCTCGGAAGGCAGGTACATTCATATTTTCTAAAAGAGCATTTGTTTGGTCTATAAATCCTGATCCGAGAGAGAAGGTGTAGAAACTTACCAGAGAATCTACACGATACTTAAAGTTCTGTGGTTTTGCCTCGTATTGTGTCGTGGTTACTACACTATTGGGTTTTGCAGGATTGTAGACGAAGAATTTAACCATTGCAGAATATACGTTTAATGGTTGGGTTCCATTTGTTCCGGAATATGCTCCCACCACAGGTATGACATTTAACCCCTTCTTTACCAGCTTGCTTATCAGGGTTTCAAAGTGATCCATGTTACCGGCTAACAGGGGGCTATCCATGTCCACAATTCCTACTGTTGCTTTCGAAGGATTAATTGGATATTTGGCTAAATAGTCTCCAAGACTTGTATAAATAACTCCATTCCTGTAGAGCATCTCTTTAGGAAGAACGGTATATGCTTTAGGATTCCAATTTGAAGGCCATGTACCTCCGGTTGCAGTTGTGAATTCTTTTAAAGCCCATTTGTACTGATTTTCATAGTTTAATGTTCCCTTATTTGTGAAATAAAGGCCTGCTTGTATCCATTTGCTTATCTGAGGATAGGTTATCTTGTAGTTGTTTAGTCTCTGAGCATTGGCATTCTTCAAATCGTATAGTATAGTATTTGAAGTGCTTGTAGATCCAATTAAATCATCTGGAACTCCATTAAAAAGCAACTGACCGTTTATCTGACTGAGTTTGGTGAGCTCTTTTTCACTTTCCAGTACAAGGAATATTTTATGGGGTTTGTTTTTGAGGATGCCCGGATTGCTGGTTATTACATTCTTAAAGTTGCTCAAACCCGGTTCAAACATCCATTCACAGATTATGATATCAGCATTCTCTATCAACATCTTCAAAGCAGCAGGGTTAATCTCTCCTATCTGACTAGTACTTCTAATATCAAATCTTGTTAGCCAGGTTGATGGGTTATTTGTGTTGTAACCGGGTTGTGTTGGGTTTATAAGTTTCATTATGTTGTGAGCTGCATCATTTGTCATTTTTGAACTTGTTGAAGAATGTATAATGAGAACTCGAGGGTATACTAAGCTATTTTGACTGTTTGCTTCATTATTGGTTTGAGTCTTTAAGGTTTTTGAAGCAACGTCACTACTTGTGGATTCAGAATTTTGATTTGATAAATTTGTCTGTCCTGTAGATGATTGATTAACACCTACTTCTCCATAATCATCCTCAATTGTAGTATTGTTCTCTGCCGCTACTGCTCCACAGAGTATTAATGCGAAAACAAATGTCGTTACTAGTAGTATAACTTGTTTTCTAATTCTTTTCACCTCCTATTTATTTGTAAAAGAATGTTAAGATCACATAATACTTAATACTTTCTATTTATTTTTTATTATTACTTTTAACTTGAATTATTGCTTTTTTGTAATACTTGTTGGTAGAATATTATTAAAAAAAATGAAATAGGGCAAGATATTAATAATTCAATCATATGGGCACTGAAAATGTGGAAAATAGAAATTGAACTGCTAATAAGAAATAAAAAAATAAGAAAGGGCACCATTTACATTTGAGCGAAATAAATTTTAGATGCCCTAAGGTGCACATCTGGCTTGTAGGAACCCAACGCGTGGTTCGGATTCCTACTCAAGGAGTCAATGGCTAAGTTAATAAAAAACATTTAAATTCGGTAGTAATAGTATTACTACCGTTTAACCACGCTTACAAGGGTAGATATGTTCTTTTAGTATATAATATTTTCTATATATTTCGTATTACTAAATCGCAAATAACAACAAATTTTTAATAATTCAATAAGTTAATATGTAATTAAAGCTAATTCAATATAAGACAAAGTATGATTACTCAGAAACAAGTAGAAGACGTTATATGTAATTTATTCAAACAGGCTGTAATTAATCTGTCTTCAGATGTTGTAAAAGCCCTGGACGAAGCCTATAAACGGGAAGAACAGGATATTGCCCGGACAAATTTAGAGGCAATATTAAAGAATATCAATGCAGCCCATGAACTAGAAATCCCCATGTGCCAGGACACAGGCCTAACCATCGTATTTGTGAAACTGGGAAAGGTGGAAGTGGAAAATCTCTACGAGGGCATAAGAAAGGGTGTAGAAAAGGCCACTAAGGAAATTCCACTGAGACCCAACGTAGTCGACCCCTTAACCCGGATAAACACTGGTAACAATGTGGGTAAACTTATTCCACAGATAGACCTGGAATTGGTTGATGGTGAATACATAGAATTTACAGTCTTTCCCAAGGGTTTTGGTTCGGAAAACAACAATGCCCTTATGATGGGACTGCCCGGCGATGGGGTGGAGGGTATTAAGAAGTTTGTGGTTGATACTGTTATAAAAGCAGGCGGAAAACCCTGCCCACCAATTGTTGTTGGCATAGGAATAGGTGGTTCCTCAGATATGTCCATGAAGCTTGCAAAAAAAGCATTGCTCCGGGATGTGGGAGTATTTCACCATGAAGAGAGGATTTCTACACTTGAAAAGGAAATTTTGAAACTCATCAATGACACAGGCATCGGGCCCATGGGTCTGGGTGGTAAAACCACTGCCCTGGATGTTAAAATAGAATACGCAGATACACATACAGCAGGGCTCCCAGTTGGTGTTTGTATTCAATGTTGGGCTGACAGACATGCCAGTGCTGTTTTAAAACCATAACAGGCAAGTTATTTATCTTATCACTGTTCTTTTTTTAAATCTTCAACAGTTTTCCCACTTAAAACAGACTCCGGTTGTTCTTTTAAGATATCTCTGTTATCACGGTGTAATTCTTTCATCTTAAAAAACAGCCAGAATTTTTTCCCTTCTTTACCTGTCCGGATGAGTGCATAGGCACCCTTGAGTTTTTCTCCTTCAAGAATGAACTCCACACGCCCGTCCTCAATGGTCTTTTCTATGGGAATTTCATGACCATCATTCTCCTTTAAGTTACGATAAGTGCCAGTGTCCCAAACAATCATCGTCCCTGCTCCATAGTTTCCCTCAGGGATTGTTCCTTCAAAATCAATGTAATCAAGGGGGTGGTCCTCTGTGGGAATGGCCAACCTTTTCTGGGTATAATCAACCGACGGTCCCTTGGGAACGGCCCATGACTTTAAAACCCCCTCTACTTCCAGGCGAAAATCGTAATGGAGATTCCTGGCTTCATGTTTTTGTACCACGAACCTTGCTTTTTTAGAAATTTTCTCGCTGGTGTATGGCTCCGGGGTAACGTTGAAGTCACGTTTTTTCTTGTATTTGCTTAATTTATCTTCCACCATGTTAGATAATATGTAATTTGATTTAGAAAAATGATTGTAAAATTAGTAATTTATTTGAAAAATAATGGGATTAATAAAAAAATGAAATCCAATTAATAGGCAAATAAATGAGACCTCTATTACATAGGCTTCTCACAGGTAATCATGAAAATGGTCCGATCGCCTATACTCTCTGATCGATCTGCAATCCTTTCCAGGAAACGTGCCACGAAAAGTAGATATACCATATAGTATATGGCATCTTTTTCCTCAAACATGCTTTTAGTAATGTCTTTAAGGGCCGTATCAAATAGATCATCTACCTTGTCATCGTCACGGTGGAGCCCCCTTGCAATTCCCATATCCTGATTTACAAAGGATGATATGCTCTTACTGATCATACTCTCAACGATGTCTGACATATGTGTGATAACTTTCATAGGTTTTTCTGGTATCTTTTCATCCTTTATTTGACGAGCTACTTCAGCGATATTCGATGCCAAACCACCTATTCTATTATAATGGCTGCTAACTTTTAATGACGCTTCAATAAATCGTAAATCCTTTGCTACGGGCTGTTCAGCGGCTATAATGCTCATAGCTTTATGTTCTAAGTTATAATTAAATTTATCCAGTTCATCACTGTAATCGAATACTTCATTAACTAAATCTTCGTCGTAGCTTTTGAAAGCTTCCATTGCTTTTCTATAGGACTTAAGAGTGGTTATACCCATTCTTTCAACATCATCTCTTAATTCTTTCAATTTCTTTCTAAATCTTACTCGGGTAGGTCTATTCTCCATTTTTATAACCTCAATGGTTAGGATTATGTTTATTATTGGGGGTTTATATTAATTTCGTGTTCAGATTATCCAAATCTACCAGTTATATAATCTTCAGTCCGTTTGTCACATGGTTCAATGAATATCTTATCTGTGGGACCGTTTTCTATTATTTCACCATGTAAAAAGAATGCTGTATGTTTAGATACCCTTGTAGCCTGCTGCATGTTGTGGGTGACTATTATGATAGTATAATCTTTCTTCAATTTATGGATCAGGTCTTCTATTTTGGTGGTTGATATGGGATCTAATGCAGAACATGGTTCGTCCATGAGAATAACTTCTGGTTCTACGGCTATGGTCCTGGCAATACATAGTCGCTGTTGTTGCCCACCTGAAAGACCCATGGCAGATTTATCCAGTATATTTTTTACTTCATCCCATAATGCAGCTGATTTAAGGCTTTCTTCTACCTTCTCGGTTATCACCTCATTATCTGTTATCCCGTGAACTTTTAAGCCGTATGCTACGTTATCGAATATGGATTTAGGAAATGGGTTTGGTTTCTGAAAAACCATTCCCACTCTTTTTCTAAGTTCGACCACATCTACTTTAGGATCGTATATGTCCTTTCCATCCAGAAGCACATCTCCATCCATTTTAAAAGTATCTATTAGATCGTTCATCCGGTTAAGTGTGCGTATGAAGGTTGATTTACCGCAGCCAGAAGGCCCTATCAGAGCAGTTACCATATTTTTATGTATTTTCAGACTTACATTTTTTAGAATGTGTAATTCATCAAAGTAAACATTTAAATCCTTAACTTCTATCCTATATTCCATGTTATCGCCCCATCATCTTCTTTGAATATCTATCTACCAGGGTATTGGTTACTACGGTTATTATGATGATTATAATGACAAGTACAGCGGCTGTTCCATATGCATTTTCTAAGGAAATACCCTCTGTGGCTAAAATATAAAGATGTAAAGGTAAAGGCCGGGCCGGGTCAAATATTGATATTGGTATGGCTAATGCTGCTCCTACTGTATATAATATGGCAGCAGCCTCTGCAATTGCCCTGCCCATTCCCAGAATAATCCCTGTGGTTATGCCAGGCAAAGCAGCAGGTAACACTACTCTATTTATTGTTTGCCATTTGGTGGCTCCCAGTGCCAGGCTTCCTTCAGAGTATGATTTGTTAATTGACTCAATTGATACTTCAGAAGTCGCTAATATAGTGGGGAGGGCCATCAATGCCAGGGTAAGTCCACCGGAAAGTACACTCCATCCCATATCCAGGTATATTACGAAGAATGCCAGCCCAAACAGTCCAAAGATTATTGATGGTATGGATGATAAGGTTTCTGCTCCAAATCTTATGGCTGCAACCAGCTTACCTTCACTGGCATACTCTGACAGATAAATTGCTGCTCCCATACTCAGTGGTGTGGCTACAAGGAGGGCTATTAAAGTCACATAGGCTGAGGATATTATCATGGGGAATATTCCACCTTCCCTTCCAGAGTCTATCGGATCACCAAATATAAACTCCAGATTCAGAACAGGCATTCCCTTGAGTATTACATAGCCAATGATCACCAGCAAGATTAAGATGGTAATTATCCCGGATATCCAAAAGATTAACTTCATAACCTTCTGGGCAATTTTTGGAGATATTATACGATGCAATTTTAGATCCTCCTGGCTATAATCTTTGTTTTTAATTTGGCAATCATTGCTATCCTAATTGAAATCATAGATATCCCCCTCCCACTGTAACCTTCTTTTTATAGTGGAAGTAGTTGGCAATGACTAAAAGTACCAGTATCATGAATATTAATACTATGCCGGTGGCAAAGAGTGCATTATAATGTATTCCTGTTGCATATCCCATTTCTATAGCTATGTTTGATGTTAATGCCCTGACTGGATCGAATATTGAACTAGGTATCTGGACCACATTACCAGCAACCATAATTATGGCCAGGGTTTCTCCTATAGCCCGGCCCATCCCCAATATTATAGAGGTTATTATTCCAGGAATAGCGGCAGGGAATAGCACATTTTTTATAGTCTGCCAGTGAGTTGCTCCCAGTGCCATGGATGCTTCTTTATATTCACTGGGAACTGATTTAATTGCATCTTCTGATACGCTGACTATTATGGGTAAGATCATAACGGTTAAGATGATTGATGCAGTAAACATAGAGAATCCTGTACCTCCAAACTGTACCCTCATGAATGGTACCAGTACTATCAATCCGAAAAACCCATATACCACTGAGGGGATACCGGAAAGGGTCTGTATGGTTGGTCTTAGTATTTTACGCATTTGTTTAGGTGCTATTTCTGCCATGAAGATAGCACAGAAGATACCCAGGGGTATGGCCATTAATAATGAAAGTCCGGTTATGGCCAGTGAACCGATGATCATGGGGAAAATACCATAGAGATCATTTGAAGGACTCCATTCCATGCCAAATAGGAAGTCGAAAAATCCGATATTTAATATAGCGGGGTAACCCTCCCAGAAAATGAATACAATGATGAGTAATATTATAACTACGGAGGATATTGCTGTTATAAACAATCCTTTTTCTATTAGATATTCATCGATGTTTTTCGGCATATTTTACCTCGGTAAATTCGAATTTTTGAATCTCTAAATGAATGTATCTAAATAAACTGTAATATTATTAAAAGGATAAGTTAAGGCACGGCCGGTACTACTTTCTCGGATCTAACAATATTCTGTCCTTCGGGACTTAAACAGAAATTTATGAAATCTAAGACAACATCATCTTTGATTCCTTTAGTGATGAACAGGAATGGATTTTGTATGGCGTATAAACCATCGGATATTGTTTCTTCTGTAGGATACACTCCATCTACTTTCAACGCTTTCATATCTCCCTTAAACCCAGTTATTGACATGTAACCAATTGCATTGGGATCACCTTTAACTGCCTGGGCCACTGATTCAGTGGAGGTTAATACCACAGCATCTGCTCTCATTTTATCTTCACCCAGGATGATATTTTGAAATACACTTCGTGTACCTGAACCGTCTTCTCTGGTAATCACGTTAATTTCACCATCATTTCCACCCACATCTTTCCAGTTGGTAATTTTACCAGCGTAAATATCACTGATCTGGGATTTGCTTAAATCTTCCACTGGATTTTCAGGACTTACCACAACCACAATACCATCCTTAGCAATTATATAAATGTTTAATCCCTCTGATTCTTGAGAGTTAAGTTCTTTAGAACTGGTTCCTATATCAATTATTCCCTGTGAGACACTCCGTATTCCCAAACCGGATCCTCCGCCCTGCACGTTAATTTTAACATTAGGATGTTTTTCCATATATGCCTGGGCTAATTTATCTGCCACAGGTTGTACAGATGTTGAACCAGCTATTTCAATTCTATCATACTTACTTTCAGCGGTTAGATTGATGTAAGCACCGATTACTATGATGAGTGTGATGATTAAAGTTAGCCGATATTTCATGCGCATTTTTATTCACCGTTGAGAATAATACTTATTACCAATATTTAAATCTACACGGTGAATAGCAACTTATAATTTGAATCTTGAATTTACTCTTTTTTAATTACTTAATTTGACATTAAAATTTTTTGTATAATTAAAAATTAATTAAGAGGGGTTAAAAATTAAATTAACCCCTTTATACTCAAGTTTTAACCATTATTTACATGTTAAATTTTTGAGTTTCTTTATTTATTTTACAGGTACTGCACCCGTTTCTTTAATGATCTCCTGTCCTTCAGCACTTAAAACCCAGTTAATGAAGTCAAGTGTTGCACCTTCAGCATCTCCTTTGGTTAAAAACAGGAATGGCCTCTGGATTTTGTAGGTACCATCTAATATAGTTTCATTTGAAGGAGAGACTCCGTCTACTTGGAGTGCTTTGATATCATCACTTAAATCTGCAAGGGAGATATATCCGATGGCGTTTGGGTCTCCTTTGACTGACTGTTTAACTGCTTCAGTTGAACTCTGTACTACAGCGGTTTTCAATATTGGTGTTCCTTCTTTGCCGCCCATGACTATACTTATGAAGGCATCTCTGGTACCAGAACCATCTTCTCTGGTTATGACATTTATGGTTGCACTTACTCCATCAACTGCGTCCCAGTTAGTTATGTTTCCGCCAAATATTTCTTTAGCTTGTTCAGTGGTCAGATCATTTACAGAATTTTCGTTGTTTGCAGCTATTACGATACCATCTTTGGCTATCTCATATGATGTTATGCCTGCTGTTTCGTCATCTTTAAGTTCGGATGAGTAGGTGCCGATATCAGCAGTACCATCACCAATACTTTTAAGGCCTACTGATGAACCTCCGCCTTGAACTGTTATCTTCACGTTGGGATGTTTTTCCATGTATTTTTCTGCTAATTTTTCAGCCACTGGTTGTACTGAAGTTGATCCAGCAATGGTTATCTTCTCTTCTTCAGTGCTGCTACCTCCGGCAAAGGCCAGATAAGCACCGACAATTACGATAAGTAATACTATTACACCAATTATGTATTTTGTGTCCATTAAATCACCTCAATTTTTAGCTTAATCAAGGACATATTTAAAGATTACTATTTGTGAAATATATTACACAATAAGTGAAATAATTTTTATAAATATAGGAGTTTTTTTTAAAAATAATCTAATTGTACTTAATTTGTGATCTAAATAAGTCTAAAAGGAACTAAAAATAGGTCTGGCCCATTTAACAACCTAAGTAAAGAAGAAAAAATTATTCCTAAAAAGTGATCAAAATAGGTCAAAATGAAAATAAATTTATAAAAATGAATAAAAAAGAAATATTCAAAGGCAAAAAGAACAATAATTTTAAAATTTTGAATTAAAAAGAATTTTTAAAAGTTCAAAAAAAAGGAAAAATGATTTTAAAAATTGAATAAAATATAATAACTTAACACATTTAACGACGCCTGAAACGCTCTGGGGTGGTGGTTCTGGGTATGTTGCGGTAAAATTCACCGGCAGAGTCCACTATCTCCACAGATATATCACCAATCCTTTCAAATGCCTTCACCACTCGTGATAGGGACAGGTAGTATGTTGAACGGTCTTTATCCATATCATCATCAGCCATCTGGATGGCGATGTTATTTAAGGCCTTCTTCTGTAAAGCGTGAATTCTTTCCTCGTAGTCCATGATCTTATCCTTATATTCCATCTCCTCATTAAGAAATGCTTCCATGGAGTAGTTAACCATTTTCCTTGAGGTTTTAAACATGGATTGTAAGGTCTCCAGCATTTCCTTATCAACTTCATAACTACCACTAATAACGAAATTGGCCATCTGGGCAGTGTGATCAGCAATACGCTCCAGATCAAAGGCAACCTCGCCAAAGATCATGGTCTTACTGAACTCAGAATATGGGTTAATTGATATGACAGTATCAACAGAAGCACGGATTTTTTCATGCATATTATTGGTTGTAAAATCCATTTCAAGAGCTTCATTTGCTAATTCTTTATTATAATTAAGGAATGCTTCAAAGGATTTATCAAACTGCTCACAGACTTGTTCAGCCATATTTTTAAGCATTTCCTTTATCAGAAAGCTACCAGCGTGTTCCCTTGATGTTGGTTCTTCATTGAACATCTCTGAAAACTCATCGAACTTCTTTAAATCCAGTATGTAAGCCCTTTTCACTACACCCCTCTTTACTAAAGGTTGGAGAAGTTTAGTAACATACCGGCGGGTTAATCCTAATTTTTCAGCAATTTCATCTTGTGTGGAGGGATTTTCATAGAGAATAACATCCAACACAGCCTTTAAGGTACTATTTTTTCTTTTACTGCTCATCTAGATCAACCCGGTAAGACATTTTTAGAATTTTTTTGGAGATATTTATTCTTTGGTTTTTATTCTCTGGTGCTGAATTTTCCCTTGTACCTGAATTTTCCCTGTATTCAAAATATAAATTTCATTCATCAATTTTTTGGGCATCTTTTTCATCCTTATTATAATATAGTTGAACTAAATCCCTGGCTATGGCAACAACCACAAAGGCTATAGCGGCGATAATTACCAGGGAAACTATTTCATTCACCTGGTAGTACAGTGGTGCGTATAACTGTGCTATAGGTGTGTTTACATCCACAAATCCCACCAGAAACTTCACCACACCCACAGCCACCAGGATATATCCATATGATTTGTCGATATTATAGTGTTGAATGTTTGGATAGAAACCTTGAATAATAGGAAGTAAACCCATTACAATTAAACTGCCGCCCATTAATTTAAAGAGGTTGTTACCGGTGGCACTTTCCAGGGTGAAAAATATCTCCCAGGAGCCATGGTAAACGCTCGAAAGCAGATATATCACTTCTATTATGAGTATAACAATCAATGGAAAAATATAAAAGATTTCCCGCTCTATTTTCTGGGTTTTAACATTTTCCACAGAATCCTTAATAAAATGGGACATTAACTGGTACAGCATGGAACCTAGTACCGCCCCTATAACTGTACCACCTAAACCAAGTTTAGATGTGGTGTAAGCCACTATAGCAGTTATCAAACCTGCCATTAAAATATCTAAAGTCTTTGACATTTTATCATCTTAAATTTAACAAATAATTCTTTTTAAATTAAAGTTTCTTATTGTTCTAAATTTGTTTATTATCATTTATTATTTCTCTTTGATCTAGTTTAAAAAAGATATAACGTTTGAAGTAGGATACTTAAAATAAACATAAAATCAAAATCATACCTATAAAATTGTTGCATAAAAATTAAGCCTCAGGGGGGATTCGAACCCCCGACCTATGCCTTACCAAGGCATCGCTCTACCGGCTGAGCCACTGAGGCTAGAAGACTATCTTCTATTAGATGATCTAATAAATAATATTATCTATAAATAAGCAAAATTATTTTTCATTGAAAATTATTTCTATTTTTTTAATTTTCTATTTTTTCATCAAAAATCATTTTTTAATAAATACTTATTATTTTGTTCCTGAAAATTTTATTAACCCTAAAACAGGTATAAGTTAATTTAAGTGCAGGGGATGGGATTCGAACCCACGTAGGCCTACGCCAGAGGATCTTAAGTCCACCCCCTTTGGCCAGCTCGGGCACCCCTGCATACATCGAACTTTGGGTTTACATAGTATATGAAGTTAACGGTGATTTAAATTATTGAACAATGAGCATTTATACCAGATATATTCAATAATTCTCCTAAATCTTTATCATAGCTTTAACAAGAATTAAATAATTAATTGATCCATATTATATTATTAGATTTGGGTATTTTTTAATTTTTTAATAATAAGGAGTTATGAGATTTAATGGAATACCAACGCGATAACTGTGGTAATTGTGGTGCTTGTGTAGCGGTATGTCCCCAGCAAATACTGAAATTAAATGAAAATCAAGTAACCAAAGATCCTGGTTGTGATGAATGTGGTAATTGCACCATAGTATGTCCCTTGGGGGCCTTTACATGGAAGGTGGGCCATGAAGTATGATCAACTCCTGAAGCAAATAAAATTTGGACTTTCCTGGAGGACCAGCCATGAAATATGATGTAGTAGTGGTAGGTGGACGAATTGGTGGATCAATTGCATCCTTATATGCATCAAAAGATGATGCGGATGTCCTAATGATAGAGAAAAGACAGGAAATTGGCACACCTGTACAGTGTGCTGAGGGGACAACCCAGTCTATCTTTAAGATCCTTGATATGAAACCGGATAAAAGATATATCAATGCAGAAATTGATGGCGCAACTATCCATGCCCCGGACGGAAGGGCTATCGATTTAGCCGAGGTATCTTGTGAAAACTTCTTGGACGGAACTGGCTATAAAGGTTACATCCTGGACAGAAAGGTTTTTGATAAACACCTGGCCATCCAAGCAGCCAAGGCAGGGGCAGAAATAATGATGAAAACCACGGTAAAGGACCTTATAAGAAAAGATGGCAGAGTATGTGGAGTTGTGGCCGAACACCTGGGAGAGACTATGGAGATAAAGGCCGATGTTGTTATAGCCGCTGATGGAGTCGAGTCCAACATGGCCCGTCAGGCAGGGCTTACCAATCCAAACAAGCCCGGGAACATAGGGTCCTGTGCACAGTACGAACTGTTTGGTTTAGATATAGATCCACACCAGCTGAACTTCTACTTCGGAAGGGAAATAGCCCCCGGCGGATATTTATGGATGTTCCCCAAGGGGGAAGACACGGTTAACGTAGGTTTAGGGGTGAGGAGCACAAAAAAAACAGCATACCAGTATCTTAACCAGTTTATCTCCAGATTTAAAGGAACCACCCCTGTGGAACTTAACATTGGTGGAGTACCACTCTCTGGTCCAATTGATAAAACCTACACCGACGGACTCCTGGTGGTGGGTGATGCAGCAGGACATGTTGACCCTGTTACAGGGGGAGGAATTCATATCGCCGCATTCTGTGGTAAAACTGCTGGTCAGGTGGCAGCAGAAGCAGTTAAAAAAGAAAATACATCTGAAAGTGTTTTAAAAAGATATGATGAGATATGGAGGGAAAAGTTCGGGAAAAACCTTGAAATATCCCTTAAATATCGAAATGCCGCTGATAAATTAACTGATAAAGATATGAATGCCCTCGCCGAATTTTTAGAAAAAAATAAGATAGAGAATTTATCAAAGATCTCTGCAATAAAGTTCCTGGGAAAACACCCCCATCTGCTGATGCTGATTAGAGATTTATTATGAAATATTATAAATGAATGTTATTATTCTTAATAGAGGTCGTTTAATGACAAGTTTCAATAAAATCATTATTTCAAACTATAAAAGCAATGATTTGTACTATTCTGTGGGGGTTTCAAGCTCCACAGGTAAGGTGGTTAAGATTTCCCTCCCCAATCCAAATAAAAGGAAGGCTAATGCTGAGATAATAAATAGTTATCCTAATTTCGAGTTTTCTAATGCATATGAAGATATAGCCCGTGAGATTTCAAAGATCTACGAGGGGAAAAAGACCAACTTAAAATTAGACATGCTTGAATTAAATGTTGATAAATCCAATAGAGATTTACCTGTTAAATCATCATTTCAGAAGGATGTGCTGGTTGAAACCTACAAAATTCCCTATGGAGAGGTGGCAACCTACAAATCCCTGGCAGAAAAACTCAAAACCCGTGCATACAGGGCCGTGGGTACTGTTATGGCTAATAACCCATTTCCCTTAATTATCCCCTGTCACCGGGTGGTTAAATCAGATCTAACCATTGGACAGTATGGTGGGGGGCCTAAGATGAAGAGGGAGATCTTAAAAAATGAGGGAGTCAATCTTAAGGGGGATAAAATAATTAAAACATGCTAGATTTTAAGTAAAATTTATTCAATCTATTTCTAAATTAAAAAATAAAATACAACAATTCTAAGATAAAAAATAAAAAAAATAAAAGGATTATTTTTTATTTTGATAATCCTTCAATACTTGGTTTAGGAAATCGGTGTATTCTACTCCCCCTTTAAGTTCTTCCAGTTCTTCAATAGAGAAGACTTTAAGAACGTTGTCCTTACAGGCCTCTACACAAGCGGGTAGGATGGTGTCAGAGTCCATGCAGAGGGTGCATTTTTGCATGGTCTTATTTTCTTCGTCTATAATCATCATACCCACTGGACACGCTATGAGGCACAGTCTACAGAGTATGCAGACATCCTCGTTCACCATTAACGTGTTGTTTTCTTCATGAATAGCTCCGGTGGGGCATATTCGGGCGCATAATGCCTTTTCAGGATGACACTGTAGGCAGAAGATGGGAACTGTGCTGGTCTTTTTGGCTCTGGAAATTCCGTGCTCTTTCTTGCAGGCATTTATACAGTCCTGGCATTCGGTGCACATCTGGGGTTCTACTACCATCAAGGTTTTCATATGTATCACTGTTTAATTTAGGTAAAGTCCTATTTAGCTTCTTCTTTGATTTTATTTAAGTAATCTGGGGCTTGACTGGAGTCTCTGGGTCCTACTGCTACTTCCCAACCACTTTCATCTTCGATATCCCCACTTACTGGTGCTCCCAATCCAGGAATTATTAGTTTTCTGTGGCTAACTTTATCTTCTATACCAGATTCCTTTATCAGATCTGCTACAGCTTTACCAGTGAACTGGTTTCCTGCAACGGATACATCAACTGCTCTTCCGTCAGTGTCAAGCACCAGAAGATAGCAGTTTGCATCACCTGATTTCAGGTCACCTTCTACTGTGTAGAAGGTTAGAGAGAAGTTAGTGGTGAGTAATACTGGCGTGTTCTCATCCAGCTCCCCGAATGTGTATAAGCCGGGATCAACAGCCTGCGGCTTCCTGGGGTCTGTATATAATCCCTGCCTTAGTGTTAAGACGGGTATTAATTCCCATATTTCTGTACCATGCATTATAAGAATATCAGCGTAGGAGTTCATGAGTTTAGCTGCAGTTACAGCTTCCCTAATTCCCTTGTCCACCATAGTTCCCAGTCCACTTTCGTAGATCCAATGGACAGCTGGTACTCCCATGATTGGGAATCGGAAGTCTGGGTCTCCTTTCTCCACTGCCAATCTCCTGATCATTATAAATTCATCTAAGGTGTCTCCTGTACCTTCCCTAACGTATGTACCCGGATCCAGTACTATGTCATTAATCCCCTCTGATCGTAGGTTATATGAGAGTTCCTTCATTTTTTCCAGGTCATGGGGTACGAATAGGGTGATGGGGCACTTGTATTCCAATGCAAGGTCTGCCATGTTTTCCAGGTTATATTCGGTTGCACCGTAGATCAGTGGTCTCTGGTCGCCGACTATCTCCAGGGCAGCTTTCATTGCATCAGGGTTGAATGAACAAAGAACCAGTGGTAATTTGGAGTTTTTAACTTTTTCTGTGGCTTTGGCGAATTTTTCCACATCACCTGATTTGTTCCGAACAGCAATGGCGCTTAGTTTAAGAAGCTCTCCTGTTCGTTCAAATTCTATGTTTTCAATGGTCTTTACCTTGGCATCGAATTCCTCTTCACTCAGGTCATCACTTACCTCTATTACCAGGGCTGTTGGATTGTAAAATGTTAATTCGTAACGATACATCACTTCATCACCGCCTATGGTGATGGCTTTATCTCCAGTACCAATAACAACTTCTCTTACTGCCGGTGCTATTGCATCTTCTACTTTTTCCCTTTCTTTTTCTGCCATCTGGGTGCATTGGATTGGCTCAACTTCTTTTTCATTGAGCTTGGTTGCAAATGCCATGCATGATGCTTCTCCACATTTTCCACAGTTGGTTTTGGGAAGTAATCTGTATATATCCATTACAGTTGCTCGCAATTTAATTCCTCCTTTTAATTCTCCAGCTCGGTAATCCATTCAGATAAGTCTGTAAGTTCTGTTGACAAGTATTCATGGGTGAAGGTATTTCCAATCTCAGTTAGTATTTTAACTGATGTTGGATGGAGCATCATGAAAATATCCACTCCACATAGCATCATGGTGAGACCGGTTATTGTTTCCCATATGGGCCCTCTATACTCAGTAGGTCCCCAGGCATCGTTTTTCATCCAGGCTTCACGTGAACCCCATGCATTGGTTGTACCAGATGACATTGGCATTTGAAGTTCTGTATCTCCTTTAAGCGCTCCTAGTCTGGTCCTGGTTATTACGTCAATGGAGAACTCTATACCATATCCCAGTGCACAGGTTGTGGGGTCCATTACGATGTCATTTTGGGTTAATCCTTCCTTCATGAGGTACCTGTTTAGTACCTTCTGCATGTTTACATCGGTGATGGCCCAGGAGAGCACAGCATGGTTGTAGTCAACAGCTGCCTTTGCCACTCTCTTATAGTCCAGGTCAAGGTTTGCTGATGCAAGTAAACATCTTTCATCTTCAGCTGCCTGGGCTGCTGCTTCAAGTATTATGGGATCCTTTTTTGGGTCACCGGATCCACCTATAACCAGTGGTACGTCTACTGCCTGTAGTACTTCTTCAATATCCTGGGCAGCCTGCCTTGGGGTTTTATCCATAACTTTTGGGCCGGTCCCGATCAGGTGTATAGTTACCATGTTGGCTCCAAAGTCTTTAACTGCCTTTTTTGCCCAGTCCCCAGGGTGTTCCATAACATCGTCGAAATGTTCCCTGATTGGCCTGGGGAGTCCGGGCATGGGTATATCAAATACATCAAAGGTTACAACTGGTGGATTGGGCTGTGGTTCTTCGAACCTGTATAGTGCCGTTTGTCCACCTAAGTACACGGATTTTCTTTTACCATGTCCCAGCTGAACTTCTTCCACCTTTCCAGGATAGGTTTCCAAGGGTGGTACAAACTTTGATGCCTCTAAGATAGTCTTTTCCTGTAATTCCTTGGATTTTCTCATGGCCCTCTGGACAGCAGGCATTATTTGGAGTTCAAGCTCATCAAAATCCATTCTAAATTCGTTTATCTCTATAGAATCTGTTTTTTCCAGCAGTTTAAGCAGCTGGCTCATTTGGTCCATATAATACACTCCCTACTATTCTAATTTTATCATATTTTTTTCAATATTACTTCCATTATTTGTGAAATTGATTTAAATGCCTGTGAATCATCTGGTAACTCTATGAGTGCTTTTCCTTTTCGGTCGTAATTTTCTACCTGTTCATCTTCATGGATGATTCCAGCAACCTCTAATCCAATTTCATTCACTTCTCGGGTAAGTTCATCTTCTTTTCCGGGTTTAACCCGGTTGAGGATTAAATATTTCCTTTTAAATGAAATATCAAGATTTTTTGATAATTCTTCGATTCTTTTAGCAGTTAATATACCTCTTTTTGATGGGTCTGTGACCATAAGTATTATATCCACGTTCTGTGTGGTTCTTCTGCTTAAGTGTTCCAAACCTGCCTCAGTATCGATGATTATGATATCGTAGTTTGCAGATAGTCTGTCGATTATCTTCCTGAGGATGTTATTCACGGCACAGTAACACCCACTACCTTCTGGTCTTCCCATTACCATGAGATCAAATTCGGGGGTTTCCAGTAGTGATTCCATTATTTTGTAATCTAATATGTCCCATTTATTTGCCTCTGGGGGGATATTACCCTCAGCGGTATCCTTTTTAAGCTCTTCGCGGACATCACCTACTGAACGATCTACATGTATTCCCAGTGCCTCAGGTAGGTTGGAATCTGGATCAGCATCTATGGCCAGAATATCTTTGCCCTTGCCCATTAAGGATTTTATTAAAAGAGAGGATACCAATGTTTTCCCGGTTCCTCCTTTACCGCTTACTGCTATTATCAATTTTTATTCCTCGTTTTATCATTAATTTGAAGTTTATTTCCCGTTCTTTTTAATGATCACCTTTTCGGCATAGATCTTAGCATTTTTGAATATGATCTTTACTCCATTAGATGAACCGGGAACTGTCATCTGTGGAACGTAGGCAACAGGAGTTCCACCATCTTCAACTTCGTAGCCATCTTCAAATTCAGAGGTATCTGAAACAGGTTCTTCTTCTGTCACTGCTAGTTCTCTGGATTGCTTTAATCTTTCTCGTATGGGGTGCTCATTTTCCCTTAGGAATCTTCTTATATCTTTAATGCTTCCTGCTTCCTCCTCTGTTGGGATTTTATCATATAATTCCCCTGGAATGAATTCTATCAGGGATTCCTTAACTTCTTTGGGCATCCATACTATTCTCTCGTATGCTCCATCTGCCTGCAGAAATTTAGGGGACCTCATATATTCCAGACTCAGTCCAACAAATCCCTCCACCTGTTTACCTCCGGAGCACTGTCCGGCCATGGTGGAAAATGGTATTCCCAGTGGTGTTTCGCCTCCAAAATCCCTGCTTACTATTCCAATACCATCTAGTTCAGGGATATAGAAGGCAACTGCTTCAAAACATCCGCATGATGTGTGGGGATAGTCAAATAAACTGTGTAAAAATATTCTTTCAGTGACACCCTGTGATTTATCAGCAACAACAGCGTTGACATTGGAATATTCACCAGTTGTTGCATCTATCACATCACCTTTTTCAACCTCAAATATTGCACCTTCAGGATCCATTTTTGCAGCTGCACGGCAGTCGAACCAGTTTATAGCTCCACAAAGTGCAGTTCTATCCGGGGTGACTATACATACATGGCTTGGGGCGAAGGACTGGCACATTGTACATCCGTAAAACACGTCCACATCCTCATCACTAAGTTCCCTGGCACGAGAATCACGATAATCGTAAGCTTCTTTTGTTGTTTCTAAAAATGAGGCAACATCTGTTTCATTGGTTAGTATAGTTACTGTTATTTTCTCAATCAAGGGAAAATCTTCTTGAAGAAGGATGGATAGGGCTTTGGCGTAGTCTAATAGTTTAAATCCAGCTTCAAATGCTTCTTTACTTACACGGCACCAAATCTGGTCTCGCTGGTTTAGGTGCATGAATCCCTTAACGTAGTTACTTAGTTCGTGTATTCTTCGTTCTATAACTCCTTCTAACTCCTTTTCTAATTTATCTCCTTGTATCTTAACATATACTCCAAATGGGTAGATTTCTCCTTCGGTCATTTCAGATAAATCTGGACCGATAATTTTCAAATCACCGTTTTCTATATCCTCGTCTACTTGTATTAGTTCTGCACCCATAGATTTAGGGCCCGCAAGTTCAACGAACATGTTCGCTGCTCTTATACGTTCTCCCTCGTGCATGGGGCTGACATCAACAGGTATATCTTTAAACATAACATCCCTCCATTTAACTCATTTTATTAAATAAATTTTTATTTTACAATCGTTATTTTGCTAATTTTTCCAAATATTTTAGCCATTCTCCTTCGTTCATGTTGGGAAACGATGCATCTGCATTAGAATGGAAAAATCTGCATATGGTTAGTGTTTTAATATGGGGTGCAAAGTGTTTCAGAGTGGAAAGTCCCTGGGATCCCATGTAGTATAAGACACCTACAAAGAGGACAAGGTCATGCTGTCCATCACCCTTTAAACCTTCCCAGTCAGGATCCTTTAGTAGATTGACTATCTCCACCAATCCATAGGCCCGACTCTGGACATCCGCTTCGCTCAATGATTTAAATGCATCACCAGTACTTACCATGGGAATATCCCACTTTTCGGCAATTTTCGTGCTTAAGGTTTGTGCTGGGCTGTCATTTATAAGTGGACCAATTACCAGCAGAGGCCTTTTTGCCTTTTGTATCATCATCTCCGCTGTTTCAGGTGTAACCAGCAAAGCCTGTTTCGGACCAGCTATCACCGTTGGTTGCCAGGGAATTACTCTTTCATCCATACTATTTACCCCCACTTACTATTTCTTCCTTAAAGTCCATGAGTGATGGTTCCTGGAGAATGGCCTTGGGCTCCCATTCATCATCTTCGAGAATCTTTAAGACCTCTTTTTTGTAGGTTATGGGAATGTCCTTTTCAGTTCTTACGAACTTATAAATGTCATGGGGTATAGTGCCAAAGTACTTCTTGTGCAGGTCTATGTAGTTGTTAAGTTTGATTTGCCTTCCTTTCGTTGTATCTGTGGGCCTGATACATAACTTTACAATGGCTACCGTTGCTTCTTCACGATTTTCAGCCGCGTAAAGTAGGTGTTCTGGGGCTGGTTCTCCTTCCATTACTTTCCCTGCACGTAAATCGTTCACTCTCCATTTTTCAGTTTTATCCGCCCTGCCCAGGAATAATCGTCGGTACTTTGTACCATGGGGACCTACCACAACTGGTATACCCCACCGGTTAATTCCAGTGGCTATTGCAGCTGCTTTCTGTGAGAAAGCCCCCCAGGCGACACCGCAAGCTCCAACACGATTTAAGATGTAATCAGCAATTTCCTGGAAATTACCTTCCAGGGGTTTTTTTGCAAATATGTTGGCGATTTTAATACATGCACCGGGTATATGGGCATTGGATACACATGAACCCACGTTAACCAGTCCTTTAGCATCGAAGTCACCACTGTAACGTTCATATAAAGTTTTACCTTCTTCATCACGGTACTCTCCTATGCTCATGGCTCCACATCCACTGGTTACCACGATGTAGTTCCTTTCCAGGAATTCCTCAGCCATTTTAGCCACATCATCAGCTCCTTCTGGATAGTTGGAACATCCCACGAAGGCTATAACTCCTGGTATGTCACCCAGTACAAGAGGTGCACCTACACGCCTAATTTCAACATCCTGTACCGGTCCTCTACCAGCCCGGACATTGTACTTTTCATTTTTTACGTAATGTTCCCCCACCTTGGTAAGCATGGATATAAGGGGTAAATCTACTTCACATTCCTGTTCACACCTACCACAAGTGTAACAGACATCATTTTCGTAGAGCTCCTGGAATTTAGTGAAATTACTTTCCATGGCACCTTCAACAGCTTCTTTCATATTAAGGCTGTTGGGACATACCCTTATGCACCATCCACACTGGGTACATTCCTTGGACATTTCCTGAATTTCCTCCAGGTTGGGTAATTTTTTTATGCTTTTCCTTTCTTTTGAGATTTTAAGGGCAACCCTGGTGGCTACTTCACCCACCTTATCAGGGTCCTGGATTAAAACCCCTTCAACTTCATCGTTAACCAGTTTTCGCACGATTATATCCGGGTCTGCATGTGTCATATCCGGTAATCCTAAACATATCTTATCAGTAGTGGTGATTACACAGGCCCTGTTCTTACGGGCCTCCTCCAGGATATCGGTTCTCACACATTGTTCATCAACAACCACTACATCTGCTACTCCGCTTCGGACGAATTTAAGCTGTTTTGACATGGGTCCTACAACCTTGGCCCGGGAATTGTACCTGGTGATGTCCAGAGCAGCGCAGCATATACCGCATACTTCAACATCGTCTTCAAGTTCCTGGTCTTCCATGTAATCTATTATACCTGCACCAGGGGCAACGTTATGGCCTATACAGAGCACTATTGGTTTTTCTTTTTTGACGGATCCCATACCCAGCTCCACCAGGGGTGCGTCTTCCCCCTTTGGCATGTTGAGGGCCACGATTTGTGCTAGGTCTCCGATTTCTTTTCCTAAATTATCCATGAGTCCTGCATGGAGTGCTTTTGATTCAAAATCAACACTTTTACCTTCTTGTCCTGTATGGCAGGCGGATAATAAATGTACCATCTGCTCTTCCAGGTAGTTTAGGCCATCTTTCAAGTCCCCCAGATTTTTAGGATGTTTACCCAAGACCACCCTCATTATTGGGGCTTCAATATCAATATTCATACCCAGATCTATGGGCAATTCCTTTCCGTGTTTATCAATGAGATATTCGAGTAAGTGTCTGGCGTGTCCTGAGTGGGCAGCTGAACCTATGCAACATGCAAGAAGGACAGTTCTTGCCTGTTGGGCTTCTATATCAATACCGCAGGCACCCTTTTTGCCTTTGGTTAAATCACATTTACCATAGGTACATAAACAGCACATGTCACAAAATGGAGCGTAGAAAGGCTCATATCGCTCCAGCAATTTCATATCCCATTCACGTAAATCAGTTACGTTGGGTTTTAAAGTCGGTCCTGCAGATTCTGGAACATCTTCCTGGGTCTCATCAACTATATTACCAGTGATGATTTTGATTTCCTTGGATTTCCAAAAATCATCTTTAAGTTCCTTTGCTTTAGATTTATTTTCCAAGATATCACCATATATTTTTATTAATTGCACATTCGTTTTAAATGAAAATCAAGCACACTAAATAACTGATCAGTTAAATTAAGAATTCTTAACTAAAAACAGTAATATTAAGATTAACTAAAACTTGGTACTTAAGATTAACTGAAAATAGAGCTCAGTATTTAGTTATTCATAATTATATTAATTGTTAATGTTTAGCCATTTAGATGATTAACTTAATGGCTCAGTACTTCATGATCATCTTAATTTTTTCTAGTTCTTTAGCAATCTTCTCTCTTTTTTCCGCTAATACTTCTGCTGAATCCATTTTAAGAGCTTCAGTTGGACAGGTTAATACACATATTGGTTTTTCACGGTCAATGCATAGGTTGCACTTTTTAGCTATTCCTGCTTCATTTATATGAATGGCTCCTATGGGGCAGGAGTCTCTGCAGAGACCACAGCCGATGCATACTTCCTCGTCTATTATTATGGCTCCGTCAATCTCTTCTATAGCGTCTTCTGGGCAAACTGTTAGACAGGGAGCTCGATCTGGTGAACAGTGTAGACAGAATACTGGCACTCCATTTATGACCCTAATAGCATTTTGAGGGCAGTATCTTTCACACTTGGAGCAATCCTCACATAGTTCTGGTGTGGATATGAGTTCCTTCATCTTGACTCCTCCCTGTGTAAGGCTTTCTTTGCCTTGGTCTTTGTGGTTATTAAGTCAATGAGTCCTGTTTTCTTTTTCTTTTTACCCAGTCCGGTGAGTTTTTCTAGGTGTTGTTTCTGCTTTTCCTTAATGAGCTTTTCAGGATCCACCATGGCTATTGCACGTTTTGAGCAGGCCTTGATACAAGCTGGTGTGTCCAGATCAGGGCACTGATTACATCTCTGGGCCTTTCTTTCATGGATGCTGATGCTTCCGAAGGGGCAGACCAACATACACAGTCCACAACCGATGCACTTACTTCCAGTTATATCTTCTTCATGGATTGCTTCTGTGGGGCAGATAAGCTGACAGGGGGCATCTTCGCAGTGTTGACAGATTATGGGATAGTATGAACCTTCAACTTCCCTGATTAATATTCTAGAAGTACCATATAATCCGGCGCATGCTTTTTCACAATCCAAACAGCCATCACAGACTTCTGGTTGGGTTATTATCTTCTTCAAAACTGTATCCCCATTTATATTTTGAGTTCAGCGCAAATCTCGTCCACGTAATTTTGAATCTTTTCTTTTTCTGCATCGGCCAGATGTTTAAATCTCTTCTGGGCCTCTAGATAGACGTTAACTGGCTTTCGCTCTAAAGGTCTGTAGGTAATCTTAAATTCTCCCTCAACAATCTCATAAAGCAACCATGAACCAGTTTCAACAGCCAATCTTCCTAGTTCTATGGTTTTTGAAGAATCGTAACCCCATCCTGTGGTGCATGGTTGGTGAAGGTGGATATATGCTGGTCCCTCAACTTCCTTTGCCTTCTGGACTTTCATCATAAAGTCTTCTGGGTAGGAGATGGAAGCCGTTGCTACATAGGGCACCCCATGGGCAGCCATGATCATAGGTATATTCTTCTTGGGTTTATTTTCACCGAAACTTTCTTCACCGTGGGGTGTGGTGGTGGTTGATGCACCATAGGGTGTAGCTCCACTTCTCTGAACTCCGGTGTTCATGTATGCTTCGTTATCGTAACATATGTATATTAAATTATGACCTCGCTCCATAGCTCCTGAAAGTGATTGTAAACCGATATCTGCAGTTCCTCCGTCTCCGGCAAATGCTACTACAGTTACATCATCTTTTCCCTGTGCTTTAAGAGCCCTTTCAACTCCACTTGCAACTGCACCCGCGTTTTCAAAGGCCACATGTATCCATGGAATCTTCCAGGAAGTCTCCGGATAAGGGGTAGTTATAACTTCCAGGCAACCAGTGGCTGATACAGCCACGGTGTTTTCTCCCAACATCTTAAGGGCAAGTCTAACCCCTATAGTGGCACCGCATCCAGCACAAGCTCTGTGTCCTGGTGCAAGAAGTTCTTTTTCAGGTATTTCCATATTATTCCTCCTCCTTTAATCCGATCCAGTTGATCTTGTTGGTTTCAGTTGGATTTCTGGTTTTCTCGATTATCTCAATTATATGGTCCGGGGAGATTTCACGTCCTCCAAGTCCCAAGATGAATCCTGATGCATTTACATCCATTTTTGCTTTAATTTCGTTGAATAAAACTCCTCCAATACCTAAAGAGATATTTTTATCTAGTACAGCTATTCTCCGGGCTCCCTTAACTGCTTGGTAGATATCCTCCTGGGGGAATGGTCGGAAGGAGATAACTCTTAAAAGACCAACTTTTTCTCCCTTTTCTCTGAGGTAGTCTACCACAGTTTTTATGGTTCCACATATAGATCCCATGGCCACCAGGATAATTTCAGCATCTTCAGTCTTGTAACTTTCAACTAAGCCATGTTTTCGCCCGAAAACTTCTTCAAATTCCTTGTTAACTCTTCTGATAACATCTTTTGCTCCATCCATGGCTGTTTGCATGTCGTATCTGGCTTCCATGTAGTAGTCAGGGTCGGTGAAGGTTCCAAGTGACATGGGATTCTTTGGATCCAGGTATGATATTGGTTCATATGGTGGTAGGAATTCATCCACATCCTCCTGCCTTGGTATGTCAACAGGTTCAACTGTGTGGGTTAATATGTAACCATCTACACAGACCATACTTGGTAATAGTACTTGGTGGTCCTCGGATATTTTGTAAGCTTGTATAACAAAGTCCAGTGCTTCCTGAGCGTTTTCAGCAAAAAACTGCATCCAACCGGTATCTCTTTCTGAGATGGAATCTTGCTGGTCGTTCCAAATACTTAGTGGTGCAGATAATGCTCGGTTAGCATTTCCCAATACTATGGGTGTTCTCATACCAGCTGCGGCAAATAATATTTCATGCATCAACGCCAGACCCTGTGATGATGTAGCTGTGAAGGTTCTAACACCAGCACCTGAAGCCCCTACAGCGGCGCTTATGGCACTGTGCTCAGACTCGACCCTTATATATTCGGCGTCAAGTACACCGTCGGCTACAAATTTGGCCAGGTATTCAGATATGGTTGTTTGGGGTGTTATTGGAAAAACGGGAATAACTTTTGGTTTACACATTTTAACTGCTTCAGATATTGCCCCGTTTGCAGACATAACCTTAATCATACTATTCCCTCTCCATTTTAATCGCTTTTACTGGGCATTCTTCAGCACAAATACCACAGCCTTTACAGTAATCGTAGTCTATATCATAATCTTTAGTTATGCAGCCTTCTGGACAGAACAAAATACAGTTTCCACAATCGATACATTTTTCTTTGTCTAAAGTGGGTTTGAATGTTCTCCAGCTACCTGTTTTATTTTTTATACTGCTTCCAGGGTCTCGAACAACAGCTCCTACAGATGTCATATAATCACCTTACTTTTTTACTTTTTCATATGCAATTTTGGTGGCTTTAGCGTTCTTTTCACCTATTCTACCAGGGAATGTTTCTTTAGTAACTTTCTCAATGGAATCTATTGAAACTATACCGGTGATTCTGGCTAGCGCGCCTAACATAACTGTGTTTACTATGGGGACGCCTAAGATATCCAGGGCAATGCCAGTGGCATCGATGTTAAAAGATTCTACATCCTTTCCAAGATCAACATCATTATTTGAATTTATTATTACTTTACCCTCTTCTTTAAGCCCAGATAATACATCTACAGCTTCTAAAAGTGTTTCATCTAAAACTATAACATAATCGGGATTGTATACTTGATATCTTTTTTTAATTGGTTTGTCTGATATTCTTGTGAATGCCATAACTGGGGCGCCTTTTCGTTCAGCACCAAAGAATGGAAATGCTTGGCAGTATTTACCATCTTCAAAAGCTGCCTTTGCTAATATTTCGGCAGCTGTTACGGCACCTTGTCCACCGCGTCCGTGAAATCGAATTTCAATCATATTTATTTCCTCCATTCAGTACCAGATCACATTAATATATATGATCAATCAATTCATTCCTCATAGTTAATCATTATAAATAGTAATCATATTTAATCATTATAAATTATAATATATATACGTGATGGTCAATGTTAAAGATAGAGGTATAACGATGAAAATACTAATTCTAACTGGAAAACTGGCCAGCGAAATAGTAAATAGGGCATCATCAAAATCTGAACATGATGTTCATACACTGACTATAAATACGCCTATAGCTGCCTTTTTAACACCCAGAAGAATCATCCAGGAACTGAAAAAGCTAGAACTGGATTATTTAACATCATTTGAAATAATAATCACCCCCGGACTTATAAGAAAAGATGTAGGACTAGTAGAAGAAAAAACAGGTATTCCCACCTACAAAGGACCTAAAGATGCTGCAGATCTCCCAGTTGTCCTGGAGATGATTGAAAAGTTGGAACTAAGTTCTCAAATTCCAGCTGATAAACTAATTGAAGATGAGCTCCGACAAAGAGCACTGAAATTTATAGATGAATTTGAAAACAACGAAGTTAATGTTAAAAAGCTATTAAAAAAACCGGAAAATATCATGGTGGGGAATCTGCCAGTTGGGGAAGATTTCCCCATGAGGGTTCTAGCCGAGATAGCCAACGCCCCCTTACTTACAGAGGATGAGCTCCTGAAAAGGGCCAGGTACTACTTGGAAAATGGAGCACATATGATTGACATCGGCATGATAGCTGGGGAATCCCTTGAAAATAAAATCCCAGGGATGGTTAAGCTACTCAAGGACAACTTGGGCGATGTGCCAGTGAGTATAGACAGTCTTAACTCTAAGGAGTTACAAGTCGCCATTGAATCCGGAGTTGATCTGGCTTTAAGCCTGGATCACGGTAACTTAAATGATGTCCTGCCACTAGTACAGGATTATAAAATCCCAGTTGTTATACTTCCCACAGATTTCAGTAAAAACTGGACACCAGATACCGTTGAAGAGAGGGTCTGTTCACTGGAAAGTCTGGTTGAGAAATGTAAGGGTATTGAAGTCATAGCTGATTTAATTCTTGACCCGATAAACAGTAAAAGTATCGTAGAATCAGTGATGGCCTGTCACAACTTCAAAAAAAGGAACCGGATACCCCTATTTATGGGGGTGGGAAACGTCACAGAACTGCTGGACACAGATTCAGTGGGGGCAAACGCACTACTATCAGGGATAGGCATGGAATTAGGTGCAAGCGTATTATTCACTGTGGAAGAAAGTGGAAAAACAATAGGAAGCGTACATGAACTCAACGTCTCCTCAAAGATGATGTTCCTGGCCAAAAGCAGAGGATCTATTCCTAAAGATCTGGGAATAGACTTGCTGATCTTGAAGGATAAGCGAAAAGGAGAAACAATCCAGGAAGAAATGGACGTACCCATAATTCCCGGGGAAGAGGACTACGAATTTACACAGGACCCCCTTGGCAGTTTCAAGATATCAGTCAAAGATGGTATCATACAAGTAACTCACTACAAGAAAATGCAGCCCATGATATCTGTCCAGGGAAAAACAGCAAAGGCCCTATATGATATGATAATAAAAGAAGGTTTACTCTCTAGAATTGAACATGCCACATATTTAGGGGCAGAACTCCAGAAAGCCGAGATAGCAGCCAAACTGGGTAAAAATTATACGCAGGACTTTCCTTTATTTTGAATCAAAATAAATCCATGAAAATAATAAAAAACAGTTCTGTAATAAAAAACAGTTCTGTGTTTTATAGACTTAGAGACAACTTATAAAACTAATATTTAATAAAATTAAAGGATTAATAAAAATTTCGTTACTTATCAGTGCATCTAAATTTGTTTCTTATAAGTACATCAGAATGATGTCCATACCTACGGAGATTAAAATGAACACATGCAGTAAATGCGGAAATCCACATATAATCATCAGAAGAAAACATTCCGGCCAGAATCTGTGCCAGGAATGCTTCATAGAATCCATCAATCAAAAGGTTCTAAGTAACATACGCAAAACCATGCTCATCGAAAAAGGCGATAAGGTATTAATGGCTTTATCTGGTGGAAAGGACAGCGTAGTTGCTTTACACATCATGAACTCCCTCCAGGAGAAGAACGTCATCGATCTGGTTGCGGTTACTATAGATGAAGGAATAGAGGGTTACCGTGAAGAAGGAATAGAAATTGCCAAAGCCAACGCTAAAGAACTAGGAGTAAAGCATCGAATTGTGAGATTCGAGGACTATTTCGGCCGGACGTTGGACAAGATGATGGAACTAGATGAAATAAATCAGAATAGTACAAATCCAAGGCATGCCTGCACCTACTGTGGAGTATTCCGTCGGTGGATACTTAACAGGGTTGCCCAGGAAGAAGGGGCAACTAAGATTGCAACCGGCCATAACCTGGACGATGAAACCCAGTCGATACTCATGAACTACTTGGAAGGAAACATCAACAACCTCATCCGCATCGGACCGAAAACAGAATCCAGGGATGAAAGGTTCACAGTTAAAATCAAACCCCTCCGGGAGATACCAGAAAAGGAGATAGGTCTTTACGCGATTGCAGCAGACCTAAACGTGCATCTTGCAGGCTGTCCCTATGCAGGCGACTCCTTCAGGAGAGAGGTGGGTCAATTTATAAAGGAATTATCAGAAAATCACCATACAATCATGTACTCCACACTCCGAGGATTCGATAAGATAAAACCAGTACTCAAGAAGGAATTTACACTCAAGGGAAATAATGGTAAGTGTAGAAGATGCGGAGAACCAGCGGCAGGAGAACTGTGTAAAGCATGCAGCTTCTTAGAGAACTGGGAACAAAATTTATAGCAAAAATTTTTAGTTAAATTAGGGGAAAAAATGCAGGTTAAGGTAATTTTTGGAGAAGAAAATCTAACAGAAGACATTCCTGAAAACTTCACAATTAAAGATCTTCTGAAGAAATTAGAAATTCCATCAGAGACAGTGGTGGTAAAAAAGAATGAAGCAATAGTCATCGAGGAAATGTTAATCCAGGAAGGAGACACCTTGGAAATTATAAAAGTTATATTTGGTGGTTGAGTTACCCTTATATGGAGATTAAAAGTTACCTTTAAAAGTTACCTTATGCTTAAATGGATCTATGAAGATCAGGTAGGACGTAAATGTACAACGCTGAAGTCTTAAAAGAACATATATCCCGATATTTCACAGTAAATAATTTCTCAACAGATCCAGGAAATCCTTATTTTATACTGGAAAATTATGATTCAGTTAGATTCAACCAGCTAACCAGGGAACTGGAAGAAATAGGCTACATACCATGGATGGATGAATTTGATGGAAAATACTATCTTAAATTAGGTGAAGCACCCACCAGAAAGAAATCAAAATACTATCTCCAGATCATACTCTTCATAATCACCATAGCAACCACAGTATCTGCCGGATACTTCTTCGGCGGTAGCATTATTGATGGGATAGCCTTTTCTGTGGCAATAATGGCCATTATCGGTACTCACGAGCTTGCCCACTACTTTGCAGCCCGAAAATATGATGTAGAAGCCACATTACCCTACTTCATACCAGCACCCACGCTCATAGGGACTTTTGGGGCGGTTATAAACGTTAAATCTGCTATACCCACTAAGAACGCCCTATTTGATCTGGGAGCAAGTGGACCCCTGGCTGGTTTCATCGTAACCATCCCTGTATTATTTATTGGGATATTTCTATCTACAGTGGAGCCACTAAAGACAGGGGCAATTATATTCAACCCGCCGCTACTCATGAGTATCATAGCCTACTTTGCAGCTCCGGTTGTACCTGAGGGGTACATGTTAAGCATTCATCCAGTTGCATTTGCCGGATGGGTGGGTATAGTGGTTACCATGCTCAATTTGATGCCAGTGGCCTTTTTAGATGGTGGACACATCTCTCGGTCAATTTTCAAACAGAAATTCCATAAACTCATCTCCTTTGCGGGTGTTTTAGTTACAATAGCCTTAGGCTGGATACCCATGGCTATTTTAATGGCTATTTTAATGGTCATTTCTCGGGAACACCCAGGTGCAATGGATAACGTAGGAAAACTAAGTAAAAACCGTAAAATATTAACTGTAATACTGATGGTTGTGTTGTTGTTATGCCTGGCGCCCGCTCCTTCCTATTTATAAATTAATAAATCATTAGGTTCTTCGAAAATCTGAAAATAAAAGAATCATTTAAAAAAATAGAGGCACGTTAATGAAAGTATACTTTGAATGCGCACCATGCTTCCTTCGGCAAGCCCGGGAGGCACTGGATATGGCAACCACAGATGATGAACTTAAACTGGAGATTATGGAAGAATTAACCCAAATAATAGGGGAAAACTTCAGTAAAGGGGCTGTATCAAATAAGATTGGAACTAGGATTCACCGGACTATAAAGAAGAGGACTGGAAATGAAGATCCCTACCTGATCCAGAAGGAAAAGTGTAATCAGATAGCCCAGCAATTTCTACCATCAATTGAAAAACTCCTGAAGAAGGATAACACCCTTAAAAATTATCTTAAAGCAGCTATTACTGGTAATATTATAGATTTTGGTGCTTTAGGACTTGATAGAGATATAAAAGCCCTGATAACCGAGACCATGCATAAGGACTTAGCAGTGGATCATTCTGATTTACTGGAGGAAGAATTAAAGAAGGCACAGAAGGTCCTGTATCTGGCGGATAACATTGGTGAAATTGTCTTTGACAAGCTGCTCATAGAAAAACTCAAGAATGATTATCAGGTAGATGTTACAGTAGCGGTGAAGGATAAACCAATACTCAACGATGCATGTATATCTGATGCCCTGGAAATTGGTATAGATGAAGTTGCCAAGCTAACAACCATAGGTACAGACTCCATAGGTGTTGTATATGGGGATTTTTCACCAGAATTCAGAGAAAAATTCCATGAAGCAGATCTAATCATCGCCAAGGGACTGGGAAACTATGAAGGCCTGGATGAAATAATACCGGGTGATAAACCAATTTTTTCTCTTTTAAATGCTAAATGTAAGCCTATCGCTCTTAATATTGGTGTTGAAGTAGGGGATAATGTCGTTTTAAAACTTTGATCTATAATAACGTAGAAATAAATGGTATAATATGAATGTAGGGTTTTTAGGTTTTGGAGAAGTGGCATCGACCCTTTCTGTATGGCTTAAAGAGGCTGGTGCTGATGTTTACACATCAATTGAAAATAGAAGTAATAAGACACAGGGTCTGGCAAAAGATTGTGGTGTAAATATTTGCAGCGACAATAAATCCATGGCAGAAATTTCTGACATATTAATATCGGCAGTTACACCTGCAGAAGCTCTTAATATAGCTAAAGAGGTGGGTAAATATGTAAAGGGTATCTACATCGATGTAAATAACATCTCCCCCAAGACAGTTAATGAGGCAATGGGTTACATTGAGAATGGGAAGACAGTGGATGCAGCCATAATGGGTGGTATAGAGAAGGAAGGAATCAGGGTACAGATTGTAGCATCAGGGAGCTATGCAGAACAGTTTTCCAATCTAAACCAGTATGGATTAAACATAAGAGTTATATCTCCAGATCTGGGTAAGGCCAAGGCACTGAAGATGCTTCGAAGCTCATATACTAAAGGTGTTTCTGCAGTGTTACTGGAGTCGCTTTTTTTTGCCCATCAACTGGATTTAGACCAGGAGCTTTTAAAGTGCTTAGAAAGCACAGAATGCCCGGACTTTAGGGAATCATCCCTTTCAAGAGTCAAAAACAGTGCCTATCATGCAGAGAGAAAGTCACAGGAAATGGAAGAAGTTTTAAAATTCATGAATAACATGAGAAAACTGGAAGTAATTCATGAAGATGAACATCCTTGTATGGTTAAATCTACTGGAGAATACTTTAAATATATTTCTGAGAATATGAAACTTGATAAAAAACCAGATAATTTAAAAGAGCTCTTTGAATTACTTAAGGATTGAGATCTATTTTTTGATAAAAATCCTATTATTATTCTAGATAAAAAAATCCTCAAATAAATCCAATAATTATAATATATTATATTGATCAGTAAGAATTATCTGTTTAGAAAATTAAATTAAATATGGACTTCATTAAGGAGGTTTCTAATGTCTAAACCTGAATGGGAAAAAATCTGCCAAGAAGATTTAGAGAAACTCATTGGTAAAAAAATCATCAACGTTACTTTTAAATCTCATAGTGAGGACTGTTGGAGAATGCATATAGATACAGATCAGGGAAGGGTAGTCATGACATTTTGCAGGGATTGGCCCTGTCCCGTTGTTGAGTATAGGACATCGAAGACAGAGTAATTTATATTTTTTAAAATATGTAATTACATTATCTGATTAATACCCTATTTTTTTAAATATTCATGATAATCTAAATTGAATTAAAATCACTAGATTGAACTATAATCTATAAAAATTAATTAATTGTGGTATCTTGATAGGCATAAGCGCAGACTTCGACCCGCTACATAAAGGGCATGTAAAATTAATAGAGAAGGCCAGGCAAATAGCTGATGATAAGGGCACACAGGTAGTTATATACCTGAATAAAGGTTACAGTGCCAACCACGCTCCTTTTTTTTCCAGTTTTCAAGCTCGGTCAAGAATGGCGCTAAAGGCAGGTGCAGATAAGGTTGTACCTATTGAAGGTTTGCATCACCGGTTAACTCTAGCTTACACAGTCCCCATCAGAATCGCCATGATGCTGGAAGATGGGGTGGTGGATTATGTTGATGCAGCTGACATCTCAACCGCCAAAGTGGTGAAGCTTTCCCGAAAATTTGCAAGGAAAGGTATATTCAGTGGCATTCCCCGTAATCTGCCCAATAGAAATGTAATTAGATGGTTTGCTGTTAATGAATTTTTATTCGGTAAATATCAAAGGAAGATGAAATTCCACATCATTCCTGAATATAAAATGGATGGTGAGAAGATATCCGGACGTATCATACGAAAAGAAATCATAAAAAATCAATTGAAGATACCTAAGAGTGTTAAAAATCTTTTACCTCCTTCCACAGTGGATATTCTGGAGGATGAATTTCAAAAGAATCATTTACCCGATGAAAGGGATATGGATGTTATCCTGAACAAATTAAATAAATATTCCCGATCAAAATTATTGGAAATAGCCCATATTAATGCTGAAGCTGTAAATGAACTGGTGAAAGGCCGAAGGTATCGATTGGAAAGTCAGATATGGGCTTCCCTAAGAAAAGCCGGATATGGGCCTGTTTTAAGTAGACTGGCCATCAGTGCAGTTGAACAGGATGTAAGTAAAAGGGAAGTGTTTCACCTAATAAAAGATTATGAGAAAAAGGGTATTATCCCGCCGGACCAGACCACAGGCAAAGTTATTGAAAGAGCTTGGTTTGTTTCTTCAAAGGCCAGCCAGGGAATTCCCTCACATGAGGCCCATAAAATTTTCCGGAAAGGGGTAGAACTTAAAAAACCACCCCTGCAAACAATGGATTCTGGTTTACATCTTCGAAGTTTTGAGGTGGATTCTTTAAAAGATGATGGGGAGGCGGAAATCTTTGTAGATAAAAGGGGAGATATTGCCTGCTTAATTAGGACTTCGAAACGTAAAATAAAAAGCCCATTAATACTCCCCGCCCAACAGGCAACCTACCTGCGTCTCATCATTGATTCTCACTTCATACCTCTAAAAGCAAGGGTGATGAAGAAAAAAGAGGGTTTCAGGATCAGGATTAGTTTAGATAATGAATGAAGACAGGACAAGTTAGATAATCAATAAAGAAATAAAAAAAGATTTCTGAAGTTGTAAAAAGTATTTTTTGATTAAATAAAGGATAATAATTTAATGGTTCCCATAAAAATTTTATATGCAAATCTCAACAGCACGATAGGAAATAGTATTGGTTTTAAAGCCCTTAAAACAGCTAACTTTATAAAAAAACTTAATATCCTGCCAATAACCATAAATAGAATATCAGTCAGAAAAACTTGAATCACCATAATTATTATGTTATTATTAATTTAAAAAAGTTGTTTTTTTTACAAAATAAGGTTGTTTATTAATTTTAAACTCTTTTAAATGATACTACATATTAATGAGTTCTAATAAGACCCATATCTGTTTTTAATCTAAATTGATAGAACTGGAACTTTATTCATGCCTTTTAAAAAACTTCACTGCCTTTAACCTTGTGGCATTCCTATTGCTCTGGCTAGCCTGACGAGTCAAAATAGAATTTATATTGAATAAATTATGCAAAAATTAGATTCTATCGGTTAAATTAACGTTAGAACGGGTTAAATCAGAATATTCAACATCAGCTTCCCAATTCACCTTACATTCACAGTCAAATTCCTCTGGAATAGACTGATCAAGGTTGGATTGTATGATCATATGTTTTAATTTCTTATTGCACTTTTTACAGTTGTATGGGCCTCTTCTGGTTCCAAAACCGGCGGTGTCCATTATCACGGGAATTTTTACTGAACTGCGCACTCTTCTTATAATTTCCAGTACACTCCAGATCCAGGGCGGTTGGTAGGATCCTCTCCGCCAAAGAACCTCCATCAATGTTCCTTTATGTATTGTGGCCGGGCAGAAGGATATTCTATCAACACCAACTTTTTCTGCGTATCGAGCTGATGCTACTGCATCTTCAATGGCATTTTTTTCTGATGTTAGGATTGGTTTAATGAACAGGTAGGCCTTGGATGTTACTTTGAAGTCTGTTTTTAAATCTTTAACCAGGTCCACTGCCCTCTGGAAGTCTTGGTTGGTAAATCCCTTGTTGATTCTATATTCTTTTATGTAATCGCTGCTGCTTTCCAATCCCATGCTTACTTCAAATATCTTATCTGGTATCAGACTGCAGCAGGCTCGAACCGTTCCTTCCGTCACATATTCTGGCCGGGATTCAACCACCACTTCTTCAACGTTTTCTTCCTTATTTAACAAGTTTAAGATTTCATCACGGGCATCTTTTGGAATTTCATCTTCGTTTAGGAAACTTCCAGAGACGAAGATCTTAGCCACTGTTTTAGGTTTGATATCAAATTTATTAAGATTATTTTTGAATAAACTAACAAGTTCATGGGAAGAAACTGCCTCCAGTGGCGAATCTGCGATATAACTGCACATGGTGCATCCGCCGGACTTAGAAAGTGCGTGGGCGCATCCAGGGGTGGGCAAAATTATGAAAATTGCATTTCCCTTTCCAGAGTAGAGTAAATCTTCACCTGACCAGCTAGCTGATAGTTCCTGAGCTGTCTTATTCTCTAGCTTTTTGAGGGATTTTTCCCTTATGCTCTTATTTAGGGTTTGAATATCCATATTATCCTAAAATATTTTTTTATATCATATATTTATATAGATTTCATATTTTTTTTAAAAAATATTGATAAATGAAATTAAATTTAATTTAGCAATACAATTAATTAACTATTCCCATCAAATCAGATAGTTATGAAGACTGAATTTATTGTAATAATTGCTGTAGCTATCCTGGCACTGGTATCATTAGGATTTCTATTTACATCTGGTGATGATAGTCAATCAACAACAGAAAGTCTTAATTGGAATACAGATCTTAATTCTGCTTTAACTACAGCTAAAAATACAAATAAACTTGTATTAGTTGATGTATATGCTCCATGGTGTGGTTACTGTAAGGAAATGGATAAAAACACATTTCAAAACCCCCAGGTTCAGGAGAAACTTTCAAATTATGTCTTGGTAAAGGTTAATGGCGATGAAAATCCTGATTTTGTAATGAAATATCAGATTTATGGTTATCCCACGGTATTAATTCTTGATCCTGATGGAAATATTGTTAAAACCGTTTCTGGGTATCAAGAACCTGATGACTTCATCAACATGCTATGAGTGGATTTAACATTTTATCAACATGCTATAGTGAATTGACAAAAAATTGGAATAAAAAAATGGTACTTGATTATCTGATTTCTTTCAGTGCAGGGATTGTTTCTGTATTATCTCCCTGTGTTTTACCCCTTATCCCAGTGGTGGTGAGTCATTCGATCCTTAAAAAAGACATAGGTAGTACAATATCCTTTGTATTGGGATTTTTCATGTTATTTGCAGTTATAACTATCTTAACTGTTCTTTTTACAGCTGCCATAAATTACTACCTTTTTTATTTTAGGGTGCTGGCTTCAATTTTCCTGATAATTCTGGGTATACTTTTAGTTTACGATCCCACTATTTTCAATATGGGATATTTGAAACAGACAGATGGAAATGTGTCTAGCTCATTTATATTTGGATTTGTCACATGTCTTGCATGGTCTCCCTGTTTTGGACCATATATTGCAGTTATAGCCGCATATAGTGTTTCAACAGGTGATATGGTAAGCAGTATAATTAACATGCTGCTTTTTTCTTTGGGATTCTCAGTTACTATATTAATTCTGGCATTTACATTATCAAAAATTAATTTAGAGAAGATAACTAAATATTCCTCGGGAATAAGGACTTTTGCAGGATTGATAATAATTGCTGCTGGTGTTTACATGTTACTGACTCAGTTTGGGGTTGTATAATATAATTTTTTTATTTGCCTGTCACAACTCCATTGATTTTACCCCGGAACTGGCTCATGTAGAGATCGTAGTAGAATCCATTCATGTTCAGTAGTTCCTGATGAGTGCCTCTTTCTATTATTTCCCCGGCATTAATTACCAGTATCTGATCAGAATTCTGTATAGTTGATAGACGGTGGGCGATTATAAATGATGTTTTACCCTTCTGTAATCTTAGAAGTCCTTCCTGAATTAATTTTTCTGTCCGGGTGTCCACGTTACTGGTTGCCTCGTCCAGGATTAACATGCGGGGGTCGGCTACCATTGCCCTGGCGATGGTGAGCATTTGCATCTGCCCCTGGCTTAAGTCAGCACCGCCACCCCGTAGTATTGTATCGTACCCTTGTGGTTGTTTCATTATAAAGTTATGGGCATTGGCCTGTTTTGCTGCCCGGATGCAGTCTTCATCCGTCGCACCATTTCTTGCATACTTGAGGTTATTCATTATGGTATCGGTGAAGAGGAAGGGGTCCTGTAGAACCTGTGCTATCTGGATCCTTAGAGTGTTCTGTTTAACTTCATCCACGCGGTGATCATCAACCTTTATTTCTCCTGAATCTATATCATAGTAACGGGTGAGTATATTCATGATGGTACTCTTTCCTGCCCCAGTTGGGCCGCAGAGCCCAATAATTTGACCGGGATTGGCACTGAAACTGTTATTTTTAAGTATTTTATGGCCCGGTATGTAACTGAAATCAACATCAACGAAATCCACATGACCATCTACTGCAGGCAGTGGAGGGGCATCTTCTTTATCAGGTAACTCTGTTTTTTCATCCATTATCTGGAACACCCTACCAGCACCAACTGCAGCTGATATGATCTGGTTGTAGAAAGCGAATATCTGAGTTAAAGGAGCCATCAGTATTGAGCTAAAACCAATGAACGCTATCAGATCCCCAAAGGCAGCCTGCTGTTGTAGCACCAAAAATCCACCAAACATGAATATTATGATATTTTGAAGGTTTTGGAAAACCAGTGCCACAGCGGTATTGGCCATGGAAGAAAGCTGTGCTCTTTCACCAGATTCATCAACCTTTTGACTCATTTTATCAAATTCTTTTATAAATGGCCACTGTTGATTGGATGCCACCACTGTTTTCTGGCCGGACATCCTTTCCTCCGCATATCCATTAAGTTCGGCCATCTGCTCCTGTAGAAGTCCGAAAGCCTGTCCAGCTATCCTGGATAGAAATGCTGAAATGGCCAGCATGCCCAGGATAGTTATATAGGTTAGGACTGTAAAGTAAGGGTTTAAGAATATCATGAAGATGGTGGCTATGGCCACAGTAATAATAGCTTGCATCACGGTCATGAAACTTACACTCAGGAACTGGTCCACTACATCCAAATCATTGGTTACATTGCTCATTAACTCCCCAATAGGCCTTTTATCAAAAAAGTTCAGTGATGATTTTTGTATCTTACTGAAAATTTCTGTTCTTAAATTGTAAAGTGCCTTCTGAGCAACACCCGCAAGTATCCTCTGAGATACGTTTCCAAAAACCCAGAACATTATTACAGCAACAACCAAGACAAAGATAATATTTTGAAATTCTGTTAAAGACCCTGAACTTCCGGAGAGTATGTTCATTATTATACCCGAGATGGTGGGGATGATAGCCAGCATAATGGAATATCCAATCATTATTGCAATCATCAATGAGAAGCGAACCTTGTAACGGGTGAGATAACCCAGAAGTCTTCTTAGATTGGTCATAATGCCTTTTTGTTTTGCATCTGCATTATTTTTTGCAGTTTTCATACTACCACCTCCCCATTGGGAACTTCAACTCCAAATTGGGAAGCATATATATCTTGGTAGAGTTTATTGGATTCTAATAGTTCTTCATGTCTCCCCACGGCAACAATTTCACCATCATCCATTAGAACTATTTTATCTGCAGTTATAACTGCACTTATACGCTGGGCTACTATGATCTGGGTAACGCCCTGCATCATATCCTGTATAGAGTCCTGGATCCTGGCCTCGGTAGCCACATCAACTGCACTGGTAGAATCATCTAAGATGAGTATTTTAGGATTCAACATAAGTGTTCTGGCTATGGAAAGTCGTTGACGCTGCCCACCGGATAAATCGGTGCCTCCTCGAGCAATAATAGTATCATATTCCTGGGGCATGGTGCTTACAAATTCATGTGCATCTGCAGCTTTAGCTGCTCGTACCATGGCATCATAACTGGAATCTATAGTTCCTGAATGTATATTGTCAAGTTCAAGATCAACATTAAAATCTTGAGCAGTCTGTACCATGGCATCGATATCTACTCCTGATACTAGATTGTTTCGAATAGTACCTGAGAAGAAGTTACTACCCTGGAGACAGACAGCTGCAACATAACGGAGTGTTTCCAATGGCATTTCACGTACATCAATACCATCTATTTTTATTTCACCATCAGTTACATCATAAAAACGAGGTATAAGATTTACCAGTGTTGATTTTCCAGAACCAGTAGCTCCTAAAATTCCAACAACTTCTCCCGGTTCAATATCAAGATTTATATTTTTTAATACCTGGGTGCTCTGTTTTTCATCTTTAACTGGATAAGCAAAACTCACGTTGTTGAAATGTACACCTCCATTTAACTTACGGATATCAACAGGTTTAACATTTGGAGTGTTTTCAACATCAGTTTCTTCATTTATTATTTCGTAAACACGCCCCAGGGAAGATATGCCTGAGGTGACAAAGGGTATCATGTATCCTACAGTCTGGATAGGAATCAATGCCATAACTAGATAGGTCATTGCTGCAGTTACTCCACCAAGGGTTAAACCTGTGCCTTGGAGCAATCCACTACCTCCCACGTATAATATTCCGGCGGTACCCAGGTAGACCATCATCATGAGGGTGGGTGTAATAAACGCATAGTAATATTGAGGTTTTAAAGCTGCTTCACGAAGTTCTTCTGATGCTTTTTGGAAACGCTTATTCTCAAGATCTTGCCTTACAAAAGCCTTCACCACTCTTATTCCGGCCATACTTTCCTTCAGAACCTGATTAAGCCTGTCATATTTAACTTGCTTTTTATCATAGGCTTTAGTAGAGTACCAAAGGTACAACACAAGCAACAGAATTTCTACGATAATTAAAATAGCAGCAACCCACATAAGTTGTGGAGCTGTTACATAAAGGAAAAATAGAGCCACTATAAGAGTTAATGGAGATTTGAATACATTTATCAATGTCTGCTGAACTCCAATCTTTATATTCTGTATATCAGTTGTTAGGCGTATCAGAAGGTCACTGGAGCTATATTTATCTAGACCACCAAAAGAGAATGATTGAATATGGGCAAAAGCCCCACTCCGTAGTCCATGACAGGTTCTCTCTGAAAAGGAAACCGCGATAGCTATATTCAAAAACTCACAGAAACCCACGATAACAGCCATGATAAGCATGTAAATACCATAACTTACCATAATATCACTGTTACCCGCTGTTATGCCATCATTTATAAGAAAAGAACTAAAAAAGGGTATTAAAAGCGTTCCAACGACGCTTATCACAACCAGAACAAATGAAAAAATCAGCCATTTATAGGAACCTTTCCAATCCCTGAACAATATTTTTACTACTTCTAAACCTTTCACAGAATTTCCCCCTTCTTAAAATATTCCTTACTCCCAAATATTTAAGCTCGTTTTAGATTCTAGCCTTTTTTAGGAATTTCCTGTTAAATTCATGTTCCTATTTATTCAATAACTCTGGCACCAAAAGCACGGAGTATGGCGATTCCTTCTGTTAATAAAGCGCCAGTTATCTTTTTAATTGGAAGGGCAGCGAGGCTGTTGATTATGTGGAACTGAGCTGCATTCTGCATTGGGTCCAATTGAGTCCATTTAAGACTGCCATTACCCACTTGTGCTGTTTTTATTTCCATACCCTGGGGATAAAGGATGAATTGGCTTAATTCCGCTCCTGGAGCCCCTACTTTAGGGATGTATCTCCATCCAATGGTATTTGAAGATAATGACATTGACTTAATATATTCTAATTCGTCTCCAGTTAACTCGTCTGTGGCTTCGAAATATATGTTTAAAAAGGTGTTTCCATCATAACTGGCTGTGGTATTGTAATGGGGTTTTAAGATATGCAAGTCTTCAATATCTGCAAAGATTTTGGGAATTCCGGTTTGTTCCCGTCCTCCGAGGATAGGGGCCGTTTTATTTTCCCAGACCACCAGCGAGTAATTTCCTTCCAGCTCATCATTTTTCCCATTAAATTTCACTGGCACTGAAACATCGATGAGGTTATAATGTCCACCCAGCATCCAGTTTATCTCTGTAAATTTGCTGAACATGACCTGGACCTCGGGAGTGAGTAACCTGAATACCCCAGGAATATAATTTTCCAGCAGATCCTGGTCAGTTTCATAATTGATTAATATAGTAGTTGCTTTCTGGGTGACTTTGGCCTCAGAATCGAATTTAACTCCACCAAAATGAGCGGGCATGTTATATGTAAAATCTTTTTCTAGTTTAAACATGGTATTTCCCCCTGTATATTTGAAAATTCATTGTAAATTGATTTTTTAGATGATTCTATTAATCAAATATAAGTCCCTTTATTTTCAATTGATTCTCTGCGTTCACGTGCCATATTTAAAAAGAAATCATCCATTAATCCAATAACATATCCCTGCCATAACTTTCTAAGTTCTTCAGGCACAATTATAATTCCCTTTTTTTGTTCTACCTGATCTAAGGTGAATTCCGCTGCCAGATCTGCGGGAATTGCATCCTCTGGTATATCAAATTCATCATGAACTGCACCATCAAAGGATTTTTTAAAGATAGGGGTGATTATGTTCCCAGGGCAGATGGTGGAAAAAGAGATTCCTTTATCTGCATACTCAAATCTCAAACTTTCGGTAAGGCCGGTGACTCCATACTTTGTGAGTGAGTAAAGTGCCTGGAATGGGGGTGCAATGATACCTGCAAGGGAGCTGGTGTTGATTATGTGTCCAGAGCCCTGTTGGAGCATGATAGGTACAGCGGCATGCACTCCGTAGATAACACTCCAGAGGTTGACATCTATGATCTTTTTCCAATCATCCAGGGTAGCTGTTTCAAAGGGCATCGTACCGCCTATTCCTGCGTTGTTGAATAAGAAGTCCAGATGACCTGCTTCTTTTGCCGTATCTTCAATGGTCTTTTGCACCTGTTCCTGGATCGTAACATCCACAGTAACTTTTTGGATTTTATCTTTGTATTTAAAGAGCTTTTCGGCGGCTTTTTTAATTTTTTCAGGGTTGCGTCCCACCATGTATACTATAGCTCCTCTTTCAAGGAGTTCTTCACTCAAGGCATATCCAATGCCGGAATTGGCACCGGTTACTATACAAATCTTATCTTTATAATAATCTGATTTGTTCATGATAACAGACATCCTATATTTTTAAGTAATAGGGGCTTATTTCTTATTCGATAATATTATACCTCCAAAAAGCAGTATTAAAGCCATTAGTACGTATGTTATTGGTATACCCGTGTTCTGCATTTCAATGATGTTAGGATCTACAGGTTCTGGTGGCACAGGCGCTCCCAGTATGGTCACGAAGGTTTGCACTGTCTGATAATCTGTGGCAGTTACCGTGGCAATGCCTGGTCCTTCATCACCCCTTAAAATAGCGATGGACAGACCATTAATCCATACTGTTGTGAAGGATTTACTCCCCAGGTTACCCAGATCGGTGGTGAAGGTTACCTGTGGTCCGCTGAAGTAATTAGCTGCATTTGCACTGTGATCATCTCCAGTTGAATCCTGGTATACATCCGTGGTTATAACCGATTTTTCACCCACATGTATGGTTGATGGGTTGGCGTGTATACTAAGAATAAGCCAGGGTTCGTAGTCTATAGTTCCATTTCCTGGTAAGAATTTCTCTTTTCCCGGGTTGCTGTTGGTTCCGTACCAGTTGTAGGGTGCATTGGTGGTGCTTGGAAAACTATTTATATAGTCCACCAATTTGTGGAAGGCAGCTACTATTTCATCCAACTGTTCATCAGTGAGGTCTTCGTATTGTGACTTGAGGTAATCCCTTAGTTGTTCATCGGTTATGGGGTACATTTCCATTATTAATTCAAGGAAATCCATATTTTTAATGTAATACTGGAAGTTCACCATCCGGTTGTAGCTTATAGTTGAATTGTTTCCATTTACTGAGATACCTATCTCTTCACCTGTACCCTCCAGATTATTTCCCATAATGGTGATGTTACTCAGAATTGGCTGGGCAGTTATGAACCTGGACATAGCACTGTCTAATCGGAAAATGTTATTATGCAGGATGAACATGTCTCCCATGTTCCCAGCTAAAATTCCAGAAGTTACGTTGTTTGCTGTGATATCGGTGATGTTATTTTCCTTGATGGTCATATTAGACTGGAATGTGGTGTAGTCAATTCCCAATGTGAAAATTCCAGCTGCCATGGTATTTCCTTTAATTTCAGATAGGTAATTTTTCGAAATAGAAGAATTTCCCTGAATTAATTGGAGGTAGGATATACCTTGACTTTGACCGCCCTCATCTTCACTCTTTATTTCAGTAATTCTATTTTTAGAGATTTGCAGGTTTCCTGATTCTGTGGTGTTATTTCCATCAAATCCCATTGGAAGACTGTATATGCCTATACTAGTACTATTAATGCCTTGACTTACCACATTGCTGATGGTGTTATCTAAAACTCTCAGGCTTGACATGGCCCCTTTTAAAGCCAGAGTTACCACTGACATTGCAGTGCTTCCAATTCCATAAATATTTGAGATTATATTTCCCTTGACCAGAATATCATCAAGTGGAGAGTCCATGCTCATGGCGAATACATCAATTCCGGTTGTTTTGTTGTCAGTACTTCGGATGTTATTCAGGATGTTATTATTCATGGTAAGACCGGTGGAGCCTGATAAATTTAAAGCTGCTACTGTAATTCCCAACTTTGATCCATCGCCTACTATATTTGATATCCTGTTATCTGAAATAATTGGATCACATCCTACAACAGCAATACCCCCGCTTGAAACGTCGGATATATCGTTATTGATGATGGTGTTGTTATCTCCCAAAATAACTATGCCGTTTAATCCTCCAATAATCTTGTTATTGCTCACTTGGGTATTATTTGCAGTTTGAGATACAATTGTGATGTTTCCGGATTCGTTAATAAATGAAGAATAACCCGCCTGGATGCTGGTATTTGATACATCAGATATTTTGTTGTTTATTATAACCGTGTTGTTACCCAAGGTTATTATTCCGTTTTCCCCGCCTTTGATTGTATTATTTTCTATTATGCAATAGTCTGCAGAGATATTCATACCTAATCCGCCGCTCATTAGGTTGATGATAAAACCAGTTATTTTTGTTCCGCCACCATTACCGTTGATATCATTTACTACGTTGAACCCCACGTTTGTAGGTTTTAATGTAACTGCATCGTTATTGTTGATCTTGATGGTCAAATTTTTATTCACCACTACGTCTTCTTCATATGTTCCATTGAAGACGTTTATCACATCTCCATCAACAGTATTTGCATTATTTATTGCGTTTTGAATGTTATCGTAATCCTGTCCTGTTCCAACATTCCATTGGGCAGCTGAAACATGGCTAAAACTAAAAAACAGAAGTAAAATAAGAATTAAAGCTGCAAATGGTCTGTTGAATATCATTTTTTTCATCTTATCAACACCTAATAAGAATTGATTAAAAATTGTGCAAATCCGGATATTCTGTCCAATGTTAAAAAAAAAGGAGTTATTTAAAACCCTACAGCGGTTGCACTGGCCCCTCCATAAGGTGCATTGGTACTTTGCGATGCTAATTCTTCATCGCCTTTTTTAATGATAACTTTCAGAGTTTCAGTACCACCATCTGTTTTCCGTGCAGATGCAGTAACTGAAGTAGTAACAGGGCCTATATTCGTTGTCTTATCTCCTGTACCGGAAAGTGAACGATATCCGAATGGGCCGCTTACATCAACTGCCCAGCTACCTGGATACTCTATAACGATACTGATATCATTAGAAGATGTAGCATTTGAACTTGAAGTATTATCTGAACTGGATGTATTCGTTGTATCGGAAGTCGTTGAAGTACATCCTGATACAGCCACAACAAAAACAACAACAAAAGCTAATAAAGCTATTTGAAACTTTTTCATATAAAAAACCCCCTTTTAAGTCAAATATTTTTTTCAAATTCATTTCTGTAACTAATATTTTTTACATGAATGAGTATATGTTTTTTATAATAATATTTATTGGTTTTTGTTTCGCTTTTTTGTGATATATATAACATAAGTTTCTGGATACCCTTTAATTAAGTGGCAATTGTAAATTTGATAGAATAGACAACTGTGTTGTGTAGTCTTAATTTTTTAAATGAAAAAACTTATTTAACAACTACAATATACATTTTTATAATTTATTTTAGAAAATAAATATCGGGTGAGTTGATTGGCCAAGGTAGTAAGGGTAAAATCCGTTCTTAACAAACTTAAGAGTCAGGACGACTGGTTTTTATTGGATTATACCGTTAACCCGTTTATGGGATGTGCTTTAAACTGTACTTATTGTTATATCCATGGCAGTAAATACGGGGGGGAAGACACCAGTGTTTTACAGGTGAAGACCAATGCACCTGAAGTTTTATATAAACAGCTTAAAAACAGGGCCCAGAATGGTGAGTATGGTTTCATTGGTTTAGGAACTTCCACCGATCCTTACCCGCCACTTGAAGAAGAACAGGAGCTTACACGCGAGCTTTTGAAGATAATGTACCGGTTCAAGTTCCCGGTACATGTAAGCACCAAATCCACTTTGATTTTAAGGGATCTGGAGCTTCTAAAAAAGATGGATGAAAAGGCAATTCTACCAACAAATTTGAAAGGTAAATTAGGGCATGGTGTGATAGTTTCCTTCTCATTTTCTACAGTAGATCACCAGTTGGCAAGTATCTTTGAATCAGGGGCGTCTACTGTAGAAGAAAGGTTGGAGACCATGCAGATGTTCAGTGATGAGGGGTTTCTGGTGGGTGCCAATCTGATGCCGGTACTTCCATTTTTATCAGATTCTGAAATGAAGCTGGATGAGATGATTAGCAAAGTGAAGGAGTATGGTGGGGAATATGTCCTGATAGCAGGGTTAACCCTCTTTGGTGATAAACCTTCTGACTGTAAGGTCAGATACTACGAAACCCTGGAAAAATACTTCCCAGATTTGGTGCCTCAAACACGTAGGCTCATGGGCAATTCATTTGCACCATCACGAAAGTATCAATATGATTTGTGGAAGTTATCTGAAAAACTAGCAAAGAAACATAATATCAGAACAAGAATCTCATCAGAGTGAACAGGCTTGGTTTTAATGCTAAAAAAGAGAATCATAATAGAATGAAAATGAATGAGAACTTTATACTGAAAATTTGAAAGAGAACTTTTGAAAGAGAACCTTACCTGGATAACTTAGAAATACTTAAAAAGATTCAAAAAACACTCTAAAAAAATAAAAAAAGAAGGAGAATAGCTAGTAGCTTGATATAACATCTCCGAACAGTTTGATGGATTCTTCTTCGTTAGGTCCGACAGGGGATCCAACTACGTACTGAGTAACTCCGCCTGCTTCAAGAGCTTTGATTTTTGGTATGAACTCATCAGGTGTTCCGCATACTGAAAATGCTTCGAGTAATGCGTCGTCAACAGCTCCAATAGCTCCACCGAAGTTACCTTCACCTATTAATCCACCTAATTTTTCATTGATACCTTCTGGTAGTCCGTGTCTTGCAAGGACTGGTGGTGGTGAACCAGCAGCAATGAATGCTACAACGATTTTTGCTGCGTTTTTAGCTTTCTCAGTGTCGGTTGCAATGGAGGTTGCAGTGTATGCGCCTACGTCAACGTCTGCTAGGGTTTTACCAGCAGATTCGGCACCTTTTTTAATTAATGGGATAGCTGCTTCGTAATCTAATGGGTTGGATGCGTTAATTAAAACACCATCAGCGATTTCACCAGCAGTTTCTAACATTTTAGGCCCTTGTGCACCTTGATAGACTGGTACATTTTCTTGGATGGCTTTTGTTCCACCTAACTGTGCTCCACCTGGGGTTTTTTCACCGGCAAGTAAAGTTCTTATCATGACAACTGCATCTTTTATTGTGCTGACTGGCTTGGTCCATTCAATTCCTAAAGCGTCGAAGGTTGCCTTGTCACCAGGACCAATACCGCAGGTAGCTCTTCCATTGGATATTTCATCTAGGGTGGCTATTGCAGCAGCAGTTATTGCTGGGCTTCTTACATAGGGGTTTGTAACACCAGGACCTAATTTAATGGTCTCGGTTGCATCTGCAATTAATGCTAATGCTTCGTACACGTTTTTATTGTTGTAGTGGTCTGTAATCCAGGCGTACTCAAACCCTACATCTTCAGCTAACTTAACTAGCGTTGCTATTTCTTTTAAATCCTTATTTGGAACGAATTCGATACCGAATTTCATGATTTATCACCATTCTTTTAATTTATTGGGACTATAAAAATAATTTGTCATTTGAATGAAAACGAAAGACTTAAATAGCTGATCCCAGTTGGATTTTCATATTTTCAAATATAAATATGCAATTTATTTATATTATTAGAACGGTTCAAATTGTAACTGGATTAATATATAAAATGTTTGGATTTTGATTCAGAAAAGATGAAAGACATTTTATTTCATTATGGTGATAGTATACAGCTTTTTAATAAATACAACGTGAATATATTTGTAAGTGAGAAAATACGAATTTATTACTTGATATTTACCTGTGATGAAAAGCTTTATTAGACATATATTATATATTGAATGTTACCCACGCTGTTGAATTCTTTGTAAATATTAAATTTTGCATAAAATTCTAAAAAGTTTGTAAAACGATAGCCGTGGAGTATAATATGTGCTACCATTTCAAGGCGTAAGCCTGAGTATGAGAACATCACACTATGAAGGTCAAATTTCCATTGGTAGCTAAAGATAATGAGGGCTCGAACCCTTGCGAAAAGCAAACGTTTGAGTTTGATGTTGGTTTTGGTAGAAGTGGTGACATTTGGTTGCTACTGAAACCCTCTTTAATTTTTTAAAGTTTTTACTTTCCCAAGTAAATGCAAAATAAACTTCCGCTAATTAAACGTGTTAAATCCGTTTGATCCTGGCGGAGGCCACTGCTATTGGGGTCTGATTAAGCCATGCAAGTCGAACGTTCTTCGGAACGTGGCAAACGGCTCAGTAACACGTGGATAACCTACCCTTAGGACCGGGATAACCCTGGGAAACTGGGGATAATACCGGATATATGGAGATACCTGGAATGGTTCTCCACTTAAAGCTCCGGCGCCTAAGGATGGATCTGCGGCAGATTAGGTCGTTGGTGGGGTAATGGCCCACCAAGCCTGTAATCTGTACGGGTTGTGAGAGCAAGAGCCCGGAGATGGAACCTGAGACAAGGTTCCAGGCCCTACGGGGCACAGCAGGCGCGAAACCTCCGC